>Ga0307966_1000084_pt1 | contig 72104 bp, 80 predicted proteins | sample OrgLakmetagen646_FD_203141 | JGI IMG/M metagenome (GOLD analysis project Ga0307966, IMG submission 203141) | Saline water microbial communities from Organic Lake, Antarctica - #646 | ecosystem: Environmental > Aquatic > Non-marine Saline and Alkaline > Saline | place: Antarctica: Organic Lake... | reverse complement strand
GCAGGGCGATAATGTCGGTATCGTTCTTCATGGCGTATCGTTCCTTCTGGAAGTTCTGGCAGGCTTGATCACCCGCCACGATACGCCGCCTTCTCAAACACCGTCACCCATTTCCCGGCATAGCTCGTGCACCGACCTTACCCACGTGGTGAAACGCCGGATCGTCCAGATCGGCGCGGCAAGCGCGATCGCCAAGTACAGCCGAACAGGTCCGCAGATAGGCCCGCCCCAGCGGCATGTTTAGCGCCTCGGACAGACCGCGTAACTCGACCTCGAAGGCCCCGCCCCTGCGCGTCATCTCGCCCAGCGTGCCGCGAAAGCGGACCTGCCGCGCTGTCACGTCGTCCCAGCGCACCAGCCAGTTGACCACCTCGGCCCCGTCAAAGCGGCCCGCGGCGATGTCCTGTTCGCGCATCAGGTCAGAGCGCAGAAGCCCGACGGCATCGGTATTGTTGACAGACAGGGCCGTCGTGCCCGCAAGCGCCTTGGCGGCCATCCCGCTGTCGGCCTGAAAGGTGATGTCGTCAAAGTGCAGGTCCGTGTCGTGGTCAGTAAAGCCCAGCACGACGCCGTCGCTGCGGCGGATCGACCAGCACTGGCAGACATGGGTGATCCCGGACCCCAGATGTGCGTGCAGCGCGGCAGTCGTCATACCCGCACCTCGACGACCGGCACCGAAGGCACTTCGCCCGCCTGAAAGGACGATACGCTGGTGCGGATGTTGTCCGCATCAAAACGCACCGGCACGTCGAATTCGAACCCGGCCCGCACCTCGGCATCGATATCCGGCGCATGTTCGAAATGGATGATCCCGCGCGCCAGATCGACGGTGAAATCCACCGCTTCCTGCATTGCGACGCCGCCGACCGCCACGGTCACGGTGCCCGCACGCGGCTTGGTGATCGGGCGGACATAGCTTTGCCCACCCGAGGTATAGGTCTTGGTCAGCGGAATATCCGCCGTCTGGCCGTCACCCATAAAGACAAGCTGATCCAGCGATGTGACATTGCGCGACGGACGGGTCGATGTGAAATCGGCCCAGTCCTTCCAGCGAAACCCGTAAAGCTGGCCCTGCCGCGCCTCGAAAAAGGCGATCAGGTCCTGCACGTCGTCAAGCGACCGCAACCCCAGCCCCGCATCATAGCGCCTGCGTGAATGTGCCCAGGGTGTGTTGCGCTCCTCGAAGCCGTTCACCAGCGTGACGATATCCGTCCGCCGTTCGGGGCCGCCGACCGATCCGAAGCTCAGCGACGGGGGGAATTGCACCTCGTGAAAGGCCATGGCGTTCTCCTAACGATTGCGATTGGCGCGACCCAGCGCGCGGGCCATCTGGCTTGCGATCTGGCTTTGGCTGCGCTGGAAGCTGGCGGCATCGGGGGTCGCGATGTTCATGGTGACGCTGACGTGGCCCGCACCGGCGGACTGCACCCCCAAGCGCCCGTCCGGCCCCCGTGACAGGGGCATGATCGCCTCTGGTCCCGCCTCGCCCATCAGGCCGGTGCCGCCACGCATGGGAAAGGTCGTGGCCGAGCTGACGACGCCGCCCTTGGCAAAGGGCATGACCCGGCCCTGGCTGAAGGCATTGCCCGTCGCATTCGGCAGAACACTGCCCACGGCGGCATTGACGCCCTGCGCCAGCAACCCGCCAAGGTGGTCGGTCACGGGCGAAACGGCGGCTCCATAGACCGTGTCCGCCATTGACCGCGCCACATCACCCAGCGCATCCGTCAGCTTTTGCCCATCCAGCACCACGCCGTCGAAGGCCCGACGCAGGCCACGCGAAAAGCCACGCTCCAGATGCCCCAGATCGCGCGTTGTCTCGCCCAGCGCCACCTGCACGCCGCGCAGTTGACCGTCGAAAGCGGCTGTCATCGCGGCTGCATCGCCCAGTGATTGTTCAAGCGCGGTCAGATCGGCGTCCAACCGGTCGAGATCGGTGTCATCCATGATCCTGTCCTTTCATAATATCGGGGAACCGCGCGATCAGTGCATCCAGTCTGCCGCGTTCCATCGGACGGGCCGCATCGGCCTGCCCCAGCATCAGTGCCAGCTCTGCGGGCGTCAGCCGCCAGAACTGGTCGGGTGTCAGGCGTAAGCCGCACAGCCCCGCGCGCATCAACCCCGCCCAATCCATCAGGCAGGCGGCGTGAAGGCGCGGGTCAGAAGCAGGGCCGCGACTCGCGCTGCCTCGACCGGGCCACCGGCGATCTCGGCAGTCAGCAGGTCGGCGGCCTGTCCTTGCCATCCCCCGCCGCGCAGCCCCGCGACCAGCAGCGCCATGACGTCCCGGCTGCGGGGCGCACCGCTCTCGAAGCGGCGCACCAGATCGACAAGGCTGTCCGCATCCAGCGCCTCTTCCAGTTCCGCGAGTGCGCCCAGCGTCAGCTTGGCCACGTGGCGCTGGCCATCGAGCGTCACCGCCACTTCGCCTGTCAGCGGGTTGACCATCAGGCGTCTGCCACGAAGGACAGCGCGCCTGCCGAGGCGAGTGCCATCTCGTAGGTCGCTTCTCCGTCATGGGTGCCCGCGTATTCGATTGACGCGATCTGGAACGGGCCCTCGACGGTGCCGAAGTCGGGAATGATGACCTGAAAGCGCGGCGTCTCGCCGTCAAAGAAGATCTGCCGTACCCGTTCGTCCGTCGCCGCGTCGCGGAACACGCCCGAGCCGGAAATGGCGGCAGACTTGACGCCCGCACCGCCCAACAGCTCGCGCCAGCCCCCGGTACTTTCAAGCGAGGTCACGTCCACGCTTTCGGAATTGAAGCTGATGCACGTCGCGCGCAGCCCCGCAGCCGTCTCGAAGGTTCCGTCGTCCGTCATGTCGATCTTGACCAAAAGGTCCTTGCCGTTCTGGGCAGCCATAGTCGTTCTCCTGCAGTTCAGTCCGCCACACTGGCGCGAAAGGTAAGGTCGATGCGGCGGGCATCACCGGTGCCCACACGCAGGGCGCGGGCCTTGAGAAAAGTCAGCGTCACCAGCGACCCCCGCGACAACGCAAGGTCGGCACTGACCAGCGCGTCGCAGACCGCGCCTGCGGCGGTCTTGGCGGCAGCAAAGCCCGCCGCATCGCTGACGACCGAGATGACGAAACGGTGCCATGCCCCGCCGCCGCTGTTGTCCGAGGCATCCTTGACCGTCTCGTCACCCAACAGCACATAAAGCGGAGGTATGCCGCCCTGGGGCAGCGCATCGTAGACGGCGCCACCGATCAGGTCCGACACCGCAGGATCGCCGGTCAATTGCTGATAGATCGCCGCCTGCAGCGCCTGTGCTGTCGCATAGCTCATGACGCCACCTCTTCGGTCGCCCGGCAGATCAGGTAGCGGCCGTTTGGGTCCAGTTCTGTTACTGCCTCGATCGCGAAGAACCGCGTGCCCTGCCGGAAGCGCTGGCCAGGCAGTGGTCGGCGGTCGTTGGCGACGGGGGCGGCGCGCACCACGATGCGCAACGGCTGCCGTGACAGGGGCAGACCGTTCTTGCCGGTCTCGCGCCCCGTGCCGGGTGTGATCTGTGCCCAATGCATCCCCAGCGCGATCCATGTGGCAGAGAAGCCACCTGCGCCATCGGGGCTGCGCTGCGCTGCCTCCAACACAAGTTGTTGCGACAGATGCGGACCGGTCATGCCTGACCTCCGATCAACAGCCGCACGGTGCGGTAACGGTCGATCAGGGCAGAGACGCCGTAGGGCATCGCATGGGGGGCCATCGCGACCTCGTGCCGGTATTCGTAGAAGTGTGCCGCCAGCATCAGCACCGCCTGCGCCAGATCGGACGGCAGGTCGGTGAAATCGGGACCGAACCCCGCCAGAAGCGTCATCCGCGCAGCACCCTTGTGTGGGATCGACGGCAGGACCGCTCCGGTGGGCACCAGCGCGGGGCGCTGCGCGTCGGGGGCAAAGGTGAAGCCCTCGGTCCGGACGGTTTCCGCGCCTGTCGCGTCGATCAACGTGATCTCACCCACGGCAGACAGCGGGGCCACCGGCACCGGTTGCCGCGCAGGATCGCGCCAGGCCGTCACGGTCCACGCGAAATCGCGTTCGATCAGGATCTTGCCGGTGCGGGCCTCGATGGCGGCCAAGGCGGCGCGCAGATAGGTTTCCAGCAGGTGATCCTGCAAATCGTCATCGGCAAAGCCGCTGCCCAGACGCAGATGCTCGCGGAATGCGGCAAGCGGCAGGGCCTCCTGCGCCACGGCGGTAAGTTCGACAAGGTTCATGGGCAGGGCCTCTTGGCGGGTGTTTCAATCAATCGGATGGGTCCGGGCGGTGCCCTGTCCGGCCTGCCCGCCACTTGGGCGGAGGGAGGGCTGGACAGCGGACAAACGGGTGAACAAGGTCACCGCCCGGGATCAGGTCCGCCCTATGCCGGGGGCGAACCCGAAGCGGTTCAGGCCCGGATCAGGCGGTGCCGAACTTCAGCAGCTTGATCGCCTTGTAGTCAGAGACACCGCCGCCGACGCGCTTGGTGGCGTAGAACAGAACGTGCGGCTTGGCCGAGAAGGGATCACGCAGGACGCGCAGGTCCGGGCGTTCGGCAATCGTATAGCCCGCGCCGAAATTGCCGAAAGCCACGGCAAAGGCGTTCGCCCCGATTTCGGGCATGTCCTCGGCCACCAGAACGGGGTAGCCCAACAGGCGTGCAGGCTCGCCCGCTGCCAGACCGTCGGACCACAGGAACCGTCCGTCAGCGTCCTTGAGCTTGCGCAGCTGGCCTGCGGTGCGCGAATTCATCACGAACGACGCCCCCGCCCGGTATTGCGCCCCCAGCGAATAAACGAGATCGATGATCGCATCCGCATTGCCAAAACCCGTCTCGTCGCCCGTCACGCTGTAGCCCAGCGACCCCCACGCCCAGCTGTCGTTCGCCACTGTCGGATAGGTCATCAACCCGCGCGGCTTGTCGACACCGTCACCGCTGATGAATGCCGCAGCCTCGGACCGGGCGAACTTGTCCGCGATCCGCTGAGCAAGCCAGCCTTCGATATCAAAGGCGCTGTCGTCCAGCAGGCGCTGGCTGGCCTTGGGCAGCGCGGACAATTCGTGCAGCGGGATCGTGATGCGGTCGATCACGGGGCTGTCGGTCTCGGGCACGGACCCGGTTTCGGTGGCCCAGCCCGCACCGATATCGGCATGATCGACCAGCACGTCGAAAGAGGTCGCATCGACCGTCACGACACTGGCCACGGCCCGCAACGACGCGGTCGACGACAGGGTGGACTTGATCGTCTCGGCGGTCTGTGGGTCAACCAGATAGCCACCGTCGGCAGCGACAGCCGTGGTCATGCCCTTGGACTCGACCTCGACACCGCGCAGGGCGTCATCATCGCCAGACCGCAGGTAGGCGGCAAAGGCTTTCTGGTGCGGCGCCTCTTCGGTGGCGGCCCGGGCCAAGGCGGGGCGCTGGGCCAGAATGGATTTGCGGTCCAGCTTGTTCATACGGTCTTCCTGACGTTGCAAGGTGGCGTGAATGCCGGTTGAGAAGGTCTTGAAATCCTGCACGAAACCGCCAATCGGGGTGCGCAGGTCCTCGGCCGGAGACAAAGCCTCTCCGGTCCGAGACGGCGTCTCGGGTTTGCTCATGGTCTGTCCTTTGGTTGTGGGTCAGGGATCGGGGAAAAGGGTTTCGCGGGCCTGATCGAACAGCAGCGCCAGCTCGTGCAGCGTCGCATCCTCGGGCGCGTCGGCCTTGGCCGCGACACGGGCGTCGGGCAGCATCGGGAAGGTCACCAGCGAGACCTCCCACAGTTCAAGCTCTGACAGCACCCGCCCGCCGCGCTCGCCTTTCTGGGCCTTGACCGTGCGGTATCCGATGGACAGCCCGTCAATGGCTCCCGCACCAATCAGGGCCGCCGCCTCGCGCCCGCGATCGACGTCTGTCAGGATGCGACCCTTGACGAACAGCCCGCGCCTGTCCTCGCGCACCTCCTCCCAAACGCCGATGGGCTGGCACGGATCATGCTGCCACAGCATCTTGACCTTGCTGTTCGCAAGCGCGAGCCGGGCCAGAGACGCTGCATAGGCCCCCGCTGTCACCGTATCGCCACCCTGATCGGCCTGCCCGAAAAGCGACGCATAGCCGCTGATCTGCGTGCCGTCGGTCACTGTCAGTTCGGTGCCAAGCGGCAGGTATTTCGTCTCTAACGTCATGGGGTATCCTTCAGACGGCGGTGGAAAGGGTGATGACGCGCAGGGCAACCAGCGCTGCCACGGCGCACAGAACCAGCCAGATCTGCCATTCCAGCCGCATCAGGTAGGTTTCGATCTGGTTCAGGCGCAGGTCCACCTGCGCGACCCAGAAATCAGCGGGCGGGACACGGGGTCGGCGCCCGTCCAGTCCGACCACCTTGGATTTCTCAGTCATGGCCGACCTCGCAGGACGGCAGACCCAGCAGGCTGCGCTTTTCGGCCTCGGTCAGAAAGGTCGCGTCGGCCACGCGGCGCCACTGGGCATCCCGTTCCGCCGACAGCGCCGGAATCTGGTCAAGGTCGGGCCGCAGGTCCAGCGCCTCGCCGCTGAAATCGTTCAGCCATTCCGCCAAGGTGGACAGAACGCGGCTGGCCAGCGGCAAGACCGTCAGGCGATAAAACGCCCGGTTCGCCTCCTGATAATTGGCATAGGTGGCGTCACCGGGGATGCCCAGCATCATCGGCGGCACGCCAAAGGCGGTTGCGATCTCGCGCGCGGCGGCCTCCTTGGTCTGGCGGAATTCCATGTCCGAAGGCGAAAAGCCCATCGGCTTCCAGTCCAGCCCGCCTTCCAGCAACATCGGACGGCCCGCGTTGCGCGCACCCTGATGCTGGCTTTCCATTTCGCTGGTCAGCCGGTCGTATTGATCCTGGCTCAGGTGCCCCTGCCCGTCGGTCCCCCGATAAACGATGGCCCCTGATGGTCGTGCCGCATTGTCCAGCAGCGCCTTGGACCAACGCGATGCCGCGTTGTGCACGTCGAGTGCGGTCGCAGCCGCCTGCATGGGGGAAAGGCCGTAGTGGTCGTCCTGTGGGTGAAATGTCTTCAGGTGACAGATCGGGCTGGGGCCATCGCCCACGTTGTAGCGGTGCTTTTTCGCGCCCACCGCGTATTCCCAACCCGCAGGCCAGCCGTCCGGCCCGGGCACGACCCGCATCCGATCGGACCGCAGCACGTGCAGTTCCACCGGCAGATCGCCTTCGCCCACCGCCTCGACATAGGCGTCGCCCGACAACAGAAGTTGCGCGTAGAGCGCTTCGAGAAGTTCCGCACGTCCCTGCCCTGCATTGGGCCGCGCCAGCAGATCCGCGACGGGATGGATTTCATAGCGGCGCAGACGGTCCTGCATGGTCAGCGGCAAGGCTGCCGCCGCCTCGGCGATCAGCTTGACCGAACGGTAGCCGACCGGATTCGCTGTGAAACCGGTGCGCGTCAGCGATGCCGTGTCACGCGGGCTCCAGGCGACGCGGCCCTGCGTTGCGAAGGCCACCACACGACCCGAGGCCGATGCTTTCGTTTCGGGTGTTACCGCCGATCCTGCCGGGGTCTGACGCTTGAGAAATTCGAACATGCTGTCTCCTTGATCGCGCTGGCCGGATGGCGCTGTGTCTGACCTGAGCTCAATCTGACGCAATGGTGTTAAATCATTGCGGGACCACCGTGCGGTGGTCCCTGTCCGTCTCACAACGACCGCATCCGTGGGCGCACGAAATCCGCCGCAGGCAGGATCATCGCCTGATGCAGCGCCCAGACCAGTGCATCGACGCGGTCCGGCGATCCGTCACCTTCAAAACCACGGGCGGTCATCAGGCCCATCTCGTCCTCCAGCAGCTCCAGCCCGCGCAGGTGGCTGACACGGCCCTGCTCGTACAGCGCGGCCACCGGTTCGGCGCGGGCGGACTTGCCCTTGCTGGCCCGCACCGCGCGGTACGAGATCAGCGGCTCGAACGACCGGATGATCTGTTCCACCATCTCGCCCCCCTGATTGACCTCTGCCACCAGACGGTCCGCGCCGTGGCGGTGATAGGCGGCAATCGCCGCCTGCGCCCAGACCCCGGGAGACGCGGCGCTGACCGTCGCATCCTCGATCACATAGGCGCGCCATGTCTCGGGCGGGCCGGTCTGGGTAACGCCGACTGTGACGATCCCGCAGGCGTCCGACCGCTTGTGCCCCGTGACCGGCGGATCAACCGCGACCAGCACGCGGTCCAGCGCAGGGGCGTGGTCGACCAGCGCCTGCGCCAGCATCTCGGTCGTCCAAAGCGCCCCTTCGACATCTGCCAGCAACACCCCGTCCAGCTCCTGCCGGCCCATGCGCGACCCGGCAAAGGTCGCCGTCATCGCATCCAGAAAGGCAGGTGCGAGATTGGCGGCGTTGTCGAAGGTCGTGGCATGGGTCGTGACCGTATCGGGCCTGTCCAGCAAGCGCCGCAGTACGGGCACGTTCTTGGGCGTCGTGGTGACGCAGGCACGCGGGCTCTGGCCCAGTCGCAGCGCAAACTGCAGCATGTCCCACGTATCCTGCGCCTTGGGCCATTTCGCCAGCTCGTCCACCCAGGCCGCATCGAACTGCGGCCCGCGCAGCCCTTCGGGATCGCGGCTGGTGAAGACATGCGCCTCGGCCCCGTTCGGCCACTTCAGCAGCTTGCGGCTGGGCAGCCAGTCCGGCCGCTGCGACGGATGCGAAACACGCAACAGCCCGCTTTCACCCTCGATCATCACATCCCGGACCTGATCGAAGGTGTCCCCGACCAGCGCGATGTGCCGGGCCTCGCCTGCATCCGTGCGGGTCGGCCCTTCGGCCAGCGACCGCACCCATTCAGCGCCGGCACGGGTCTTGCCCGCCCCGCGCCCGCCAAGGATCACCCAGGCACGCCAACCGCCTTCGGGCGGGATCTGGTGCGGCATCGCCCAGAATGGAAACAGATAGCGCAGGGCGACCAGTTCCCCGTCATCGAGAGAATTCAGGAACGACAGCCGCTGCCTTGGTTTCGCGGATGCGATCAAGCGCGCGGCCGATTTCAGCGCGGAGACGGGCGTGGTGGTCAGCTCGGTCATCGGTCATGGTCCCGTTACGCTTGGCGAAATGTTCGTCCGTGATGATGGATTGGGCCTGGATTTTCTGGATCGACGCGACGACCCGCAGCACCGGCTCCAATTCGCCGGTGTCCAGATGCTGACAGGTGTCGATAAGCCGGGACGCGATATCGCCCAGGGTCTGAAAATCGCGCGTCAGGTCGTCTGTCGCCCGCCTGTCATGGCGCGGCGGTGCGTCGCTAGTGTCTTTGTCCGTCATGAAGTCGCCTGGCTGAAAAGTCCGCACAGACAAGCGTTCGGGGGTCGCCGGCACAGGCCCCCTTACGTCCAGCCACACCCACGGAATACGCCAAAAGGCGCGTTCCGTCAATTTTCAGGCATGCAAGAGCGGGCGTAAGGGTCGGAAAGGATTAACCTTATTGTCCGTCCTCAGACGCCTGCTCGGCCTCGATCCGGCGCCAGGCCGCGACGTTGCTGTTGTGATCGTCAAGGTTGGTCGCAAAAGCATGTCCGCCGGTGCCGTCCGCGACAAAGAAGACGTAGTCGGTGCCGTCGGGGTTCAAGGCCGCCTCGATCGACGCCTGTCCCGGATTGGCGATGGGGGTCGGCGGCAGCCCGTCGATGACATAGGTGTTCCAAGGCGTTTCGCCACGCAGTTCCGACTGACGCAATCCGCGGCCCAGCACGCCTTCGCCTTGCGTGATGCCGTAGATGACCGTGGGGTCGGTCTGCAACCGCATGCCCCGGTTCAGCCGGTTCACGAAGACACTGGCGACCTGACGCCGCTCCTCCGCGACGCCGGTTTCCTTTTCGACGATAGAGGCAAGGATCAGGGCCTCCTCGGGGCTGTTCAGTGGCAGATCATCGGCACGGTTGGCCCAGGCCTCTGACAGGATACGCTGCTGATCGGCCTGCATCCGCGCGATGATCGCCGCAGTATCGGTGCCCGGATCAAATTCGTAGGACCGTGGCGCAAGTGAGCCTTCTGCGGGAACTTCGGCCAGTTCTCCGGACATGGCCTCAAGTCCGTTCAACCCGTTCACGACCTGCCATGATGTGACGCCCTCGGCGAAGACCACGTTATAGGTGGTATCGGTATTTTCGCGTGCCGCCAGGTATTCGTCCGGCGTCTCTTCCTCTTCGGGGTCGAACCGCGCGAGGTCGATGAACCGGTTCGTCGCAGGATCGAGTTCGCGGACCTGCACCAGTTGGCCGTTCACACCGATCCGGTAGACGATTTCCGTGCCGCAGGTATTGGCCCCGCCGCGTGTGACAATGTCCACGATTTCGGCCATCGACGCGCCTTCATCGACGCGGAAGGCGCCCGCTTTCAACTGGCTCGACTTTTCGGAATAATCCGCGCCCATGCGAAAGATCGCGGGCGAGGTCAAGGCACCTTGCGCGGCCAGATCCTCGGACACCCGGCGCATGTTCGACCCGCTTTCGACCCGCAGGCAGATGGCCTGCGACAGCGGGCCTTCGGCCTCGTAGCTGCGCGTGCCCCAGACGATCACGCCGCCAAGAAGGAAAAGCGCCAACACCAGAAAGGTCAGCGCGTTAGAGGCGATGTGGCGCCACATTCAGTCGACCTTCCCGAAGACCACACTGGCATTCGTGCCACCGAACCCGAACGAGTTCGACAGCCCGATGTCGATCCTGGCCGGGCGTTTTTCACCGGCACAAAGGTCAATCTGCGTCTCGGCGGCGCAATTCTCGAGGTTGATGGTCGGCGGCGCGACCTGATCGCGGATCGCCAGAATGGTAAAGATCGCCTCGATCGCACCGGCAGCCCCCAGAAGATGCCCAGTGGCGGACTTGGTCGAGGACATCTTGAGGTCCTCGGCCGCATCGCCGACCAGACGCTCGACCGCGCCAAGCTCGATGGTGTCGGCCATGGTCGATGTGCCGTGGGCGTTGACATAGTCGATCTGCACGGGCTCGATCCCGGCATTGCGGCAGGCGGCGCGCATCGCGCGTTCGGCCCCCTCGTGATCGGGCGGCGGTGCGGTGATGTGATGGGCGTCACCCGACAGGCCATAGCCCTTGACCTCGGCATAAATCTTGGCGCCCCGTGCCTTGGCGTGTTCGTAGTCTTCCAGCACCACGATGCCCGAGCCCTCACCCATGACGAACCCGTCGCGGTCGGTATCCCAGGGACGGCTCGCCTTGGTCGGGTCGTCGGCATATTTGGTCGACAGGGCCTTGCAGGCGTTGAAGCCGGCGATACCCAACCGGCAGATCGCCGCTTCGGCCCCACCCGCGACCATGACGTCCGCGTCACCGTGCTGGATCAGACGGCTGGCGTCACCGATGGCGTGGGCCCCCGTGGAACAGGCCGTCACCACCGAATGGTTCGGCCCCTTGAACCCGTAACGGATGCTGACCTGACCGGAAATCAGGTTGATCAGCGCGCCCGGCACAAAGAACGGCGACACACGGCGCGGACCTTTCTCGGCCATCATCACGGCGGTATCTGCAATGGAATTCAGCCCGCCGATACCGGAGCCGATCAGAACGCCGGTCCGCTCGCGGCCTTCGTCGTCTTCGGGCATCCAGCCCGAATCCTCGATCGCCTGCTGGGCCGCCGCCATGCCGAACAGGATGAAGGTATCGACCTTCCGCTGTTCCTTGGGCGCCATGTAGGTGTCTGCGTTGAATGTGCCGTCCGAACCATCACCCAGGGGCACCTGGCAGGCGTATGTCGTAGCCAGACCCTCGATGTCGAAGCCCGTGATCGGACCGGCACCGGACTGGCCGTCCAGAATTCGGCTCCAGGTCGTTTCGACACCATCGGCCAGTGGCGTGACCATTCCCAATCCCGTGACGACGACTCTGCGCATGCCCAAACACCTTTCGTTCTTTTCGCCGTGATACATGAGCCGACAGGGCGTGGAAAGAGCCGCGACCGACCCAAGCCTGCGTGACCCACCGCCGCGCGACACGTTGATCTGCCACTGCAAGCGGCCCTTACAAAGAAAAACGGCGCCACAGGGGCGCCGTTTTCAGTCTGTCGAAGGCTCGAGAGTTACTGAGCTTCCTTGATGAACTTCACGGCGTCGCCGAAAGTCTGGATGGTTTCGGCTGCATCGTCGGGGATTTCGATGCCGAATTCCTCTTCGAAAGCCATCACCAGTTCCACTGTGTCCAAGCTGTCTGCACCCAGATCGTCGATGAAGGACGCGCTGCTGACGACCTTATCTTCTTCAACACTCAGGTGTTCGACCACGATCTTGCGGACACGGCTCTCAACGTCGCTCATGACAGTTCCTCACGTACTTTCTATGGGACTTCGCCCGGGGAAGAGGGCCGGATCAGGCCCCCGTTGATCAAATCTGCGTGGCCTATAGCAGAGATTGCAGCCCGCGCAAACGGTTTCGGCATCGCCATTGAACCGGTCAGAGCATGGCCATCCCGCCATTCACATGCAAGGTGGTGCCAGTCACATAGGCGGCTTCGGGGCTTGCCAGATACAGCACCGCCGCAGCGATTTCATCGGCCTCGCCCATGCGTCCCACGGGGATCTGGCCCAGAATACCGTTCTTCTGGTCGTCGTTCAGTTTTTCAGTCATCGCGGTGCTGATGAAACCCGGTGACACGCAATTGACGGTGATGCCGCGGCTGGCGACCTCGTAGGCGATGGACTTGCTCATGCCCACCATTCCGGCCTTGGAGGCCGCATAGTTCGCCTGACCCGGATTGCCCGTCGCACCGACCACGGACGAGATATTCACGATCCGTCCCCAGCGGCTTTTCATCATGCCGCGAATGGCACCCTTGCACAGACGCATGGTCGAGGTCAGGTTGACGTCCAGCACTTGCGACCATTCCTCGTCGGACATCCGCATGAAGATATTGTCGCGGGTGATTCCGGCATTGTTGACAAGGATATCAAGCGATCCCATCGCCTCAACCGCCTGTTTGGGCAGCGCGGTGACCGCTTCGGCATCAGAAAGATTGCAGGGCAGAACATGTGTCCGGTCCCCCAGTTCTGCGGCCAGTTCCTCCAGCGGTCCCACGCGAGTACCAGACAGGCCGACAGTGGCCCCCTGCGCATGAAGCGCCTTGGCGATGGCCCCGCCAATGCCGCCAGAGGCGCCGGTGACCAACGCATTTTTTCCCGTCAAATCAAACATATGTCCTGCTTCCTTATTTCTTGATCGCCGCTGCGGCAGCCGTGACCTCGTCCGGCGTGCCGACTGCCTTGCACACGATATCTTTCGCGATCCGCCGGATCATGCCCGACAGTGCCTTCCCAGCACCGATCTCGTAGATTTCCGTCACACCCTGCGTGGCCATCCATGCGACACTGTCATTCCAACGCACGCGTCCGGTCACCTGTTCGACCAGCAGCGACCGAAGCATGTCGGGGTCATCGACCGCTTCGGCCCTGACATTCGCCACGACCAGCACTTGCGGGGCGTTGAATTCGACCTCGGCCAGCGCCTGCGCCATGCGATCCGCCGCGGGCTGCATCAGGCTGCAGTGGAAGGGTGCGGAAACGGGCAGCAGCATGGCGCGTTTCGCCCCGGCTTGCTTGGCCATGACGACCGCGCGTTCAATGGCAGCGTGGTCGCCCGACACGACCGTCTGGCCCGGATCGTTTTCGTTGGCGACATCGCAGACCTCGCCCTGTGCCGCGTCCCGGGCAACCTTGACGACAGCGTCCAGATCAAGCCCGAGGATAGCGGCCATCGCACCCTGGCCTTCCGGCACTGCCTTTTGCATCGCGTCCCCGCGAATACGCAAAAGCCGCGCCGTGTCCGAGATGGTAAGGGTGCCGGCAGCCGCCAGGGCTGAATATTCACCAAGCGAATGGCCCGCGACGTACGCCGCATCCGTGATCGCCACGCCCTCGGCCTCGAGAGCGCGCATCGCGGCCAACGACGTGGCCATCAGCGCGGGCTGAGCATTGCGGGTCAGTGTCAGAGTCTCTGAATCACCCGTCCAGACAAGATCGGAAAGCTTTTCACCCAAGGCGTCGTCGACCTCGTCGAAAACGGCCTTCGCTTGCGGATAGGCCGCGGCCAGCGCCTGCCCCATCCCGATCGTCTGGGCGCCCTGCCCCGGAAAGACGAATGCCCGCATCTAGGCCTCCCTTACGTCATTGCCCCGTTGGCTTAACCCCTGCCACCCGGCGGCACAAGCACGTGGCCTGTCGCACAGAAACCCTGCGCCAATCGCAAATGGTCATTGGTGGAGAAAGCTTTAGCTCTGCCTTGACCAATAAAGGAGTCTTCCATGGCCCTCGCAAATACCGCCTCTCGCTACGGCACCGTCACCAAGACGTTTCACTGGCTGACAGCCGCCCTGATCCTCTTGCTCATTCCCTTGGGATTGATCGCAAACCGCCTGCCCTATGACACCGGCGAACAGCTGGCCACGAAAGCGTGGTTCTTTTCGCTGCACAAGACATTGGGCGTTTTCCTCTTTGCCGTTGCCCTCGCCCGTATCCTCTGGGCTCTGTCGCAGACCAAGCCCGGACCGCTTCACCCCGAGCGACGGACCGAACCGACGCTGGCCGATATTGTCCACTGGCTGCTCTACGGATCGCTCGTCGTCGTGCCCCTGTCGGGCTGGGTCCATCACGCGGCCACAAGCGGCTTTGCGCCGATCTGGTGGCCCTTCGGTAAGTCGCTGCCGCTTGTGCCGCAGTCCGATGCACTGGCGGGCTGGACTGCGACGCTGCACATCATCACGACGCGAATCCTCATGGCGTCACTTGCGCTGCATATCATCGGGGCGCTGAAGCACCACTTCGTCGACAAGGACACGACGCTGCGCCGGATCTGGTTCAAAACAAGCGATGTCCCCACGGTCCAGGCGCATCGCAGCAAGGCATTCGCCCCGGCGGTCGCAGGCTTGCTCTTTGCGGGAAGTGGTGCGCTGGCGGCGGTGCTGACAACACCTGACGCCGCGGATATCCCAAGCGCGGCCCCTCTGGCGCAAGCCGAGTCCGACTGGGTTGTGCAGGATGGAGAGTTGCAGATCATGGTGTCGCAGTTCGGCAGCGAGGTGACCGGCCAGTTCGCTGACTGGACCGCCGAGATTGCCTTTGACCCCGACGCGGGCCCCGACTTCGGCTCGGTCGATGTGACGGTCGCAATCGGGTCGCTGACCTTGGGGTCAGTGACCGATCAGGCGATGGGCCCCGATTATTTCAACGCCGAAGGCTTCCCGACAGCAACATACGCAGGTCCCATCGTGGCCGACGGCGAAGGTTACCGCATCGACGGCGTGCTGACGATCAAGGATCAATCGCAGGATGTGGCACTGCCTTTCACGCTTGATCTGACCGACGGCACGGCCACCGTAACCGGCAGCACCCGGACTGACCGCATGACATACGGCATCGGCGAAGGGCAGACCGACGCGGGGACACTGGGCTTCGATGTCACGATCGACGTGGCGCTGACGGCGACACGGGCCGACTAGAACGCCACCGACAGGACACAAAATCGACAGGACACAAAAAAGGGCGCGCCAACCGGCGCGCCCTTCGTCGTTCATGGTACGGTCTTTATTCGGCCTGCATCGCCTCGAGCGAGATGACGACGTTTACCTCGTCGCTGATGAAGGGCGCGAACATATCCATATCGAAATCCGACCGCAGCAGCGTGGTGGTGGCGTCAAAGCCCAGCCACGGCTGGCCTTCCATCGGATGCTCGCCGGCCTGGTTCAGCGTCGCGTCCAGCGTCACGACCTGCGTGATGTCGTTTATCGTCAGATCGCCGGTGATCTCGGCGGTGTTATCGCCGGTCACGTTGATGCCCGTCGAGGTGAAGGTCACCATGTCGTCTTCATCCGCGCCGAAGAAATCGTCGGACATGAAGTGCTCGAACCTTGCTTCCCAGCCGGTCAGCATCGAACGCGTGGGGATCGACACGTTGACGGACGAGTTCGCAGGGTCTTCGGCGTCGAACATGATGTCGCCCTCGAAGCCAGAGAACAGACCATAGGTCGTGGAGAACCCAAGGTGCTCGTAGTCGAAGATGACCTGGCTATGGCTCGGGTCGGTCGCGTAGGCCACCGGCGCTGCAAGAGCAGCAGTCGCAGGCAGGACCAGGGCGGCTGCAAGGGCGGTGGATGTGAAAGTCTTCATTGATAATCTCCTGTTAGGTTGCTGGACCCAAACATAAGATTTCCCACGCATACTCAACGGGGCATTTGCGAACAGACTCTGTTCGTGCTTCGGGTAACCGCTTCAGGCGGACTTGCGCCGATCGACAACCAGATCACGTCCAAGCCGCGCGCACAGCCCTTCCAGCTCTGCTGCATTGCCGCAAGCAACATAGAGCATCTGCGAGGTGTTGCGATAGCGCAGGCAAAGGGTACTGGCCCCCTGACCACGCGACCTGTCGATGAAGACCCCGCCGATGGCGTCGAACCCGTGGCGGCCCAGCATCGTGGCCCGACCTGCGCGGTTGTTCACCATCTCGCGGACTTCGGCCAGATTCAGGTCGACCTGAAGCTCAACCTGCGTCCCGCGGCTAGAGTGCCACAACAGGACCCCGGCCGCCGCCAGAAGAAGACCCGAAGCCACCCCGCGAAACAAGGGATCAGAGGTTTCCAGAAAACTGCCGGGCGAAAGCCACAGCCCCAGCGACACCACGATCATGGCTGCCGCAATCAGCATCGACAGCACCTGTGTTGCAAGAACCATCGGGGACGGTCGCCCTTCGGCCCGCACCACATACCCCCAGAAGGTTTCATTGACCCAAAACGCCGGTCCATCGGACTGACCTTTGTGTTTTGCCGTTCCGCCCGGTTGAAAATGCGCCATATCGGTCATGTGGCCTACAACTCCTTGGTGTATCGTTGTGCTGCATTTCTCCTCCAAAACCGGGCGGCAATGCGGCAGGGCCAAGGTAAAGTTGAGAAATGGTTAACATTCTGGTCACCCGGTCACGAAGGCACGGGTTGCGTCGGCTCTGCGCATGCGTATAAGGCCCCATCCCTGCCGCAGGATTTTATGAACTGCGCAGCCTCTCGTGACCGGGTGCGGCAGGGTTCTCCACGGTCTTTGAAGTGCGCCGAGATATGAAAAGGAATGCCATGCCGCTTTACGAGCATGTGATGATTGCGCGTCAGGATCTGTCCAACACGCAAGCCGAAGGCCTTATTGAACACTTCTCCTCGGTCCTCTCGGACAACGGCGGCAAGGTCGTCGAGAACGAGTACTGGGGCGTCAAGACGATGGCCTACAAGATCAACAAGAACCGCAAGGGCCATTACGCCTTCCTGCGCACGGACGCACCCGCCTCCGCCATTCAGGAAATGGAGCGTCTGATGCGCCTGCACGACGACGTGATGCGTGTTCTGACAATCAAGGTCACCGAGCACGAGGAAGGCCCCTCGGTTCAAATGCAGAAACGTGACGAACGCGACACCCGTCGCGAGCGCCGTTAATCAGATCAGGAAAGGACAGTAAATCATGGGAACCAAACCATTTTTCCGTCGCCGTAAGTCCGATCCCTTCGAGGGCGACAGCGCCCCCGCGATCGACTACAAAGACACCAAGACACTGCAACGCTACATCTCTGAGCGTGGCAAGATCGTCCCCGCCCGCATCACCGCCGTCGGTGCCAAGAACCAGCGCAAGCTCGCCCAGGCGATCAAGCGCGCGCGCTTTCTGGCCCTTCTGCCCTACGCCGTGAAGTAAGGAGCCAACAAAATGGAAATCATTCTTCTCGAACGTGTGGCCAAGCTGGGTCAGATGGGTGAAATCGTCTCTGTCAAAGAGGGATACGCCCGCAACTTCCTGCTGCCGCAAGGCAAGGCCCTCCGCGTGAACCAGGCCAACATGGCCCGTTTCGAAGCAGAGAAAGCCCAGCTCGAAGTCCGCAACCTTGAGACCAAGAAAGAAGCGCAGGCGCTGGCCGACAAGCTCGATGGACAGCAGTTCATCGTGATTCGCTCTGCGTCCGACTCCGGTTCGCTCTACGGCTCGGTCACCCCGCGTGACGCCGCCGAATCCGCGACCGAAGAAGGCTTCAGCGTGGACAAGAAGCAGATCGTGCTGACCGGCCCGATCAAGGAACTGGGTCTGCACGACCTGATGGTGAACCTGCACCCCGAAGTGGATGCCAAGATCACGATCAACGTCGCCCGCTCGCGCGAAGAGGCCGAGCTTCAGGCTGCAGGCAAATCCATCCAGGAACTGGCCGCGGAAGAAGAAGCCGCTGCCGAATTCGAAATCCAGGAGCTGTTCGACGATCTCGGCGGCGCGCAACTGGACGAGATGGAATCGGAAGACGAACAGCGCACCGGCGAACCCGCCGTGCAGGAAAAGTCCGAACTGGACGAAAAGCGGGACGACACCTAAGCCGCTTTCCGGTCGAGAAACGCAAGGGCCGTCCTTCGGGGCGGCCCTTTTGCGTGAGATACAGGTCAACGCACGAATGTTTCCATCCGCAGGCGCGCGGTGCAGTCTCGCCATCGCAGGTGCAGACCCGGACGTCGATGCGACCATTTGCAGGACGGTCATCAGGAACTTAACTGGAAATCCTCGCAACTCACTTTCCAGTCGCGCTTGAGGGGCATGGACTGACAACTCAGGTTTTCCGTCCCGTGTGCCAGAATTTAGAATTCCTGGCGACGCAGCACGAAAAAGGGCGCCCGAAGGCGCCCCATCCCGAACTCACTGAGCCTTGTCTTACTCGTCGTCGTCAAGCGCTTCGACAGATTTTTGCAGATCGTCCTTGGACACCTCTTTCTCGGTGACCTTGGCTGCGTCAAGGATGTGATCGACGACCTTGTCCTCGAAGATCGGCGCCTGAACCTGCTGGCGGAACTGCGCGTTCTGCTGGGCAAATTCAAAGAACTGACGCTCTTGACCGGGATACTGGCGCGCCTGATTCATGATCGCCTGTGTCAATTCGGCGTCCGAGACACTGATCTCGTTCTTCTGACCGACGTCGGCCAGCAGAAGACCCAGCTTCACACGGCGCTCTGCCAGTTGCTTGTGATCTTCTGTCGCCTCAATCTCTGGGTGATCATGGCCTTCGACCTCGGGGTTTTCCTCGTGCCACAGCTGGTGCGCGATCTGTTGCGCCTCGGCTTCGACCAGGCTTTCGGGCAGATCGAAGGACACGGCCTTGTCCAGCTCGTCGAGCAAAGCGCGCTTGGTCACGGCGCGGGACGCACCCAGGTATTCAGCTTCCAGACGCTCGGTGATCTGGGTTTTCAGCGCGGCAAGATCATCGGCCCCGAACTGCTTGGCCAGCTCGTCGTCGATTTCGGCATCAGCGGGCGCCTTGACGGCCTTGACCGTCGTCTCGAAGACAGCGGCTTTGCCTTTGAGATGTTCGGCCTGATAATCATCGGGAAAGGTGATCTCGACGTTCTTCTCGTCGCCTTCGGTCACGCCGATCAGGCCATCTTCGAAGCCGGGGATGAAGGAATTGGAGCCAAGCACCAGCGGATAGTCCTCGGCTGTGCCGCCTTCGAAGGGCTCGCCGTCGATCTTGCCCACGAAGTCGATCACGACCTGATCGCCATCCACGGCCTTGGCCCCTTTTTCACGATCGCTGAAGTTCTGCGCGTTCTTGGCCAGATTCTCGAGCGCTTCCTGCACCGAAGCCTCATCGGCCTTCACGACCATACGCTCCAGCGCGATTTTGGAAAAATCGGTCTCGGGGATGTCGGGCAGTTTTTCGTAAGAGACTTCGACCTCGACGTCGTCGCCTTCTTTCCAGTCTTCGTTGGACATCTTCATCTGGGGCTGGGCCGCAGGGCGGTCTCCGGTTTCTTCCAGATGCGAGCTGACCGCGCCATCAATGCTTTCCTGCATCGCTTCGCCCAAAAGCCGCTGGCCGAACTGCTTGCGCAGCAAGGCCAAAGGCACCTTACCCTTGCGAAAACCCTTCATCTCGACGTCGGGCTGGGCTTCGGTCAGCTTTTCGCTAACCTTCGCGTCCAGCTCGTCCGCGGTGATGGTAATTGCATAGCCGCGCTTGAGGCCTTCGTTCTGGGTCTCTTTGACCTGCATTATATGTCCTTCTCGACCGTTATCTGGTGCGGGTGAAGGGACTCGAACCCCCACGCCTTGCGGCGCCAGAACCTAAATCTGGTGCGTCTACCAATTCCGCCACACCCGCATGTGAAAAGGGGGCAGTGAAGCTACCCCCCAGAGTTGGCCGGTGTCTAACAAAGGTCACACCGGGATGCGAGTGCAAAAAACATCCTACAAAAGGCAAGACACCCCGCTTTTGCGCCTTAATCATGAAAGAAGACTTGAGGCAGACATCAGCAAGAGCGGGAAAACGCCATGCACATGGGAACCATCACGGACGCGGCCGTCGTCGCGACCGACAGCACCACCACGACCGGGCTACTGGCCGGAACAACACTCTTGACGCTCGAAGGCGAATTGCCGGTCGAGCATCTGTCAGCCGGCGACCGCGTGATTACACGCGATAGCGGCATGGCGGTTCTCAAGGACATTCGGCGTGTTCACACAAAGCTCCAGGCCGTGCGGATCAAGGCAGGCAGCCTTGGCCACTCGCGCCCGGACCGCGATATGGTCGTTGCACCATGCGCGCAACTGCATATCCGCGACTGGCGTGCAGAGGCCCTGTTCGGGGCGGCATCAGCCAACGTGCCCGCCTTCAAACTGGTCGACGGCGAATTTCTGTCGCACGAAGATGCGCGCGAAGTGACAGTGTTCGAACTGGTCTTCGACCGTCAGCACATCCTTTACGCTGACGGCGTCGAACTGCTTTCGGCAGTCTGAGGTCAGGCGGCAGATACGGGACAGAGGCCGCACAGGCGGCCCCTTCATCACAGACCGAGACGGCGCAGGACCTGCGGCATCACATCCGGCAGATCCTCGGCAATCAAACCCGGCCCGACCGTTCGGGCCGCTTCGGCATGAAGGTAGGCTGCTGCTTCCAGAACCCGCAGCATTCTCTGCCCTGACAGGGGCGCCGCCAGCAAACCCGCAATCAGCCCTGCCAGCACATCCCCTGCACCCGCCGTGCCAAGCCACGGGACGCGCCGTTCGTAGATCGCAGCATGGATCGAGGTGGCACCACCGGGCGAGGCGATCACGGTTGCCGGTCCTTTCAGTAGAATGAAACAGCCCGCCCGCTCTGCCGCGACCCGTGCCGCATCGACGCGCGACATGCGCAACCGCGCACTTGCGGACAGATCAGGGAACAACCGCGCGAACTCTCCTTCGTGAGGCGTCAGGACAACGTGGTCGTGCAACACATCGAAAAGCGTGTCCGGCGCATCGGCAAAGCTGGTCAACGCATCGGCGTCCAGCACGACTTTCCGCCGCTCTCCGGTCCGGTCCGATGCAGAAATCCTGCAGGCGGCTGTGACAAGAGCCCGCGTGCGGGCTGCGACCCCCAGTCCCGGACCCATGCAAATGGAAGACAACCGGTCGTCCTTCAACGCCTCGACCAGTGCATCGGCATCCTCGATCCGGGTCAGCATGATCGCGTTCAACCGGCCTGCGTTTTCCTCCAGCGCCTCTTGCGGCACACCTAGGGTCACCAGGCCCGCCCCGATCCGCAGTGCCGCACGGGCGGCCATCCGCCCTGCCCCTCCACGCCCTGCGCCTCCGGCCAGCACCAGCGCATGGCCACGGTCGTATTTGTGGCTCGATCCGGTCATCTGCGGATATGCGGCCTGCTCTAACCAGATGCGCAGCGCACGCTGCGGAATATCCGGCGCAGGGGCCACAAGCCGGGTCGGGCCACCGTCCTGCAACATCCGACCCGGATCGCTGGTCCAGGGCCCGCCGGGCAACCCGAAATCCACCACGACGGGCCGGGACCCATTCCCCGTCGCCTCGGCCAGATAGTGCCCGACCTTTGGCGCATGAAACGTGACACACAGATCGCAAACCAGTTCACGCGGCATAATCTCTTGCGTCTCGAACCGCATCGCGTCCGCTGCATCTTCGGGCGGTTGCGGTTGAATGAAGCCACCGGCATCACAATCGAAACCAGAGGGACAGTCCACGGCCACCACCCGGCACATCCCGTCACCAGCCCGCGATTTCACGGCCTGCCACGCCTGTGCCCAATCCAGATTCAACGGTCGCGACACGCCTATGCCCAACAGCGCGTCGATCAGGACGTCGGGTCGTGGGCCTTGGCCCGCACGCACTGGGACCAGCGGTTCCACGTCTCCCAGCCCGGTCCAGGCCCCGTGGGCCAACCGCGCAGCCGAAGGCCGGTCTCCGGAACCACCCGCATAGAAGACCTCGACGATCCAACCGCGCTGTCGCAAAATCCGTGCAATGACGAAGCCGTCGCCCCCGTTGTTGCCCGGACCGCAGAGCACGACAGCGTGATAAGCCTTCGATCCAACCGGCGTTTCGCCTGCAAGTTCAGGGTATCGCTCGAACAGTGCGGCGACAAAGCCTTGTGCGGCCCGCTCCATCAGCTCGCGGCCCGAAACCTTTGCCGCCGCGATCTCTTTCTGCTCCAGCGCTTTCATTTGCGCAGAGGTCAGCAGTTCTGTCATCACGATCCACCTTACTTTCCAAATCGCCCCTAATTACGGCATTATGCCTGTTTTTTCATCATTTGAGTCAAATTCCCCTGCAGACATCGGCTGGACCATCGGGCTGGAATTGTTCAACTTGGGTGAAAATGATCTCACGCATTCTTATCAAAGGGGAGTCGCGCTCGTGAAAAAGATTGAAGCGATCATCAAGCCGTTCAAGCTGGATGAAGTCAAAGAGGCGCTGCAAGACGTCGGAGTTCAAGGTCTAAGCGTGATCGAAGTCAAGGGCTTCGGGCGCCAGAAGGGCCACACCGAACTCTATCGCGGGGCCGAATACGTCGTGGACTTCCTGCCGAAGGTCAAGATCGAGGTTGTCCTGTCGGACGATCAGGTGGACGCGGCGATCTCCGCGATCATCGACGCCGCCAAGACGGACAAGATCGGCGACGGAAAGATATTCGTATCTCCCGTCGAACAGGCGATCCGCATCCGCACCGGCGAAACCGGCGAAGACGCGATCTGACCCGACTGAACTTTGCCCGGCCTGCCGGGTGACACGAAAACCCAATCCCAAAAGGACCTAAACATGAGCAACAAAGACGTTCTCAAATTGATGAAGGACGAGGAAGTCGAGTACGTCGATATCCGCTTCACCGATCCGCGCGGCAAGCTGCAACACGTGACTGTCGTCGCCGACCTGGTTGACGAAGACTTCCTCGAAGAAGGCTTCATGTTCGACGGCTCGTCCATCGCCGGCTGGAAGTCCATCGACCAGTCCGACATGAAACTGATCCCGCAGAACGAAAGCGCGTATATTGACCCGTTCTATGCGGAAAAGACACTTTGCATTCACTGCAACGTGGTCGAACCCGACACGCTTGAACCTTACGATCGCGACCCGCGCGGCACCGCCGTAAAGGCCGAGCAGTACCTCAAGGCTTCCGGTATAGGTGATACAGCCTACTTCGGTCCCGAAGCCGAATTCTTCATCTTCGACGATGTCCGGTTCGCCGTTTCGACGAACAAGGTGTCTTTCGAGGTCGATGCAATCGACGGTTCATGGAACACCAACACCGAATACGAGATGGGCAATACCGGCCATCGTCCCGGCGTCAAGGGCGGCTACTTTCCCGTCAATCCAATCGACGCCGGTCAGGACATGCGCGGCGAGATGCTCTCGACCATGAAGCGCATGGGCATGAAGGTGGACAAGCACCACCACGAAGTCGCGTCCTGCCAGCACGAGCTTGGCCTGATCTTCGGAACGCTGACCCATCAGGCGGACGAGATCCAGAAGTACAAGTACGTGATCCACAACACCGCCGAAGCCTACGGCAAGTCGGCGACCTTCATGCCCAAGCCCATCTCGGGCGACAACGGCACCGGCATGCACGTCAACATGTCGATCTTCAAGGACGGCAAGCCGCTCTTTTCAGGCGACAAATATGCGGATCTCAGCCAGGAAGCGCTCTACTTCATCGGCGGTATTCTCAAGCACGCCAAGGCACTCAACGCGATCACCAATCCGACCACGAACTCTTACAAGCGTCTGATCCCGGGCTTCGAGGCACCGGTTCTGCGCGCCTATTCGGCCCGCAACCGGTCGGGCTGCGTGCGTATTCCGTGGGCCGAAAACCCCAAGGCCAAGCGTGTCGAGGCCCGTTTCCCCGACCCCGCCGCCAACCCCTATCTGTGCTTTGCGGCGCTGATGATGGCCGGCCTTGACGGGATCAAGAACAAGATCGACCCCGGCCCCTCGTCGGACAAGGATCTCTACGATCTGCCGCCCGAAGAACTGGCCGCGATCCCGACCGTCTGCGGGTCGCTGCGCGAAGCGCTGGACGAGCTGGAGAAAGATCACGACTTCCTGATGCAAGGTGATGTCTTCACCAAGGATCAGCTTGAAGGATACATGGCGCTCAAGTGGGAAGAGGTTTACGCCTACGAGCACACGCCGCATCCGATCGAATACATGATGTATTACAGCTGCTGATACAGCGTTGTTTTCAAGCGAAAGGGCATCCTTCGGGGTGCCCTTTTTCGTTGCTGACCATGTGATCGATGATTGTGGTCTTGCAGCCTGCCTGCCCTGTTTCCCTTTGATCCGCTCGCAGGTTGAGACGCCCGCGCCACAGTCGCCACTCAATTATTCCGCTGCCGCATTCATGCCACATTCCCCCTCTCTCCTGATCCTCAAGGCAGACAGAGGACCGCAGCGTGAGCATCAACTTCCCCAGCTTTTCAGGGCCATCCCTCGACCGCACCAGCCACCGCGCCAGACTGGCCGAGCGCGCCATTCTCGGGGGGGCGACGGCCAAACGCCCCATCGGGCGGCCTGTCAGCATCCGGCATCCCATCCGCCGGATTGACGACACGCCCATCGCCTGCATCCAGACGCGCGGACTGACGGAACGCAGGGTGTCGCCGCAGACCTACCGGTCCCCGATGGACCGCCTTGCCCGGCTGGTGATGCTGTGGCTGTTTCGCGGTGTCGCGGCGGCGGTGGCCTTTGTCGTGATGACGGCATCGCCCGGCTGGATCGAAGGCGCGCTTGCCGCCAAGGATCTCCCGTGGGGCTTCTAGTCGACCGACGGCGCGTATCGTGAGGCCAGAACATAATCCTTGCGCGGACCTTTGACCTGCCACTGCGCGTGCCAGACGGGCCAGTCGCCGAAATCATACCTCACGCGATAGAGATCCGAACCGCAAAGGTGCGGCGTACCGGCACCATCACCATCTTTGGCAAAGGAGTGAAACGGGGCACCATCCGCAAAGAAGACGGCAATTTCGTCACCACTGTCACGCCAGAAATAGCGCCTGACGGCTGTCATCGGTGGCAAGGCAGCAAGCTGCAGTTCGCCGATCTCGCGGTAATCCAGACCGTCCGCTTCTGCCGTGAAAGTGGCCGTGCCCGAAAAATGCCCCTGCCGTGACGTCAGCATATCATCAATCCGGCGGGTCAGCCTCCAGACACCGGCAAAGTCAGTCAGCCGCATAAGTTCCGACACTGGACACGCCATCGGTGGATGTGAACCGCAGCCTGTCACCCTCGACCTCGAGCGCATAGCATTCCACGGTCAGCGATGGCGGCCAGGATACGCAATACAGACCACCGTCCACCTGCCAATACCCGTCGGCGGCGCGTTCGGTCACGTATTGCGTGCGACCCTGAGAGGTGAACGTCTGCTGGGTATAGTCGTCGAAGATTACACGCCGGTCGACCAAAGCCGCCTCGATCCCGGCACCGTCCAGTCTTTCCCATGCCAGCGCCATCTGCGGCGTCAGCGCTACGATCAGTGCCAACCATTTCATGCCGTTCTCCCGTTTACTGGCGTTCAGCTTAGCGGCAGCGCTGCGGCAAGGCCAATCACTTGTCCCTCACTGGCCCGCCTTCCCTTTCCGCAACGTGAACGCTAAACCGCGCGAAACATATACACACGAAAGGCTCGCCATGATTCCGCGCTACGCACGTCCCGAAATGACGCAGATCTGGGAGCCCGCCACGAAGTTCCGCATCTGGTTCGAAATCGAGGCGCACGCCTGCGACGCCATGGCGAATCTGGGCGTCATCCCGCAAGCGAACGCCGACGCGGTCTGGAAAGCCAAGGACGTCGAATTCGACGTGGCGCGCATCGACGAGATCGAGGCTGTCACCAAGCACGACGTCATCGCCTTCCTGACCCATCTGGCCGAAATCATCGGCAACGACGAAGCGCGCTTTGTCCATCAGGGCATGACATCGTCCGACGTTCTGGACACCACGCTGAACCTGCAACTGGTGCGCGCCACGGATATCCTTATGGACGGCATGGACCGCGTCTGCGACGCGCTCAGGGGCCGCGCGCATGAACACAAGATGGACGTACGGATCGGACGGTCGCACGGCATCCACGCCGAACCCACGACGATGGGCCTGACCTTTGCGCGGTTCTATGCGGAAATGGACCGGGGCCGCGCCCGCCTGCGCGCCGCCCGCGCCGAGATCGCCACGGGCGCGATTTCGGGGGCGGTCGGCACATTTGCCAATATCGACCCCGCGGTCGAGGAACACGTCTGCGCCAAGATGGGCCTGACGCCCGAGCCGATCAGCACGCAGGTCATTCCGCGCGACCGGCACGCGATGTTCTTTGCCACGCTGGGTGTCATCGCAAGCTCGATCGAGAACATCGCAACCGAAGTCCGCCACATGCAACGGACCGAGGTGCTGGAGGCCGAGGAGTTCTTCTCGAAGGGTCAGAAAGGCTCTTCTGCGATGCCGCACAAGCGCAATCCGGTGCTGACCGAGAATCTGACCGGCCTTGCACGGCTGGTCCGCATGGCCGTGACCCCCGCGCTTGAAAATGTTGCGCTGTGGCACGAGCGCGATATCTCGCATTCGTCCGTCGAACGCGCCATCGGACCGGATACCACCATCCACCTCGATTTCGCGCTGCACCGTCTGGCGGGCGTCATCGAAAAGCTGGTGATCTACCCCGAGACGATGCTGGCCAACATGAACAAGTTTCGCGGGTTGGTCATGTCGCAGCGCGTTCTTCTGGCCCTGACCCAGGCCGGCGTCAGCCGCGAGGATGCCTATCGGCTTGTGCAGCGCAACGCGATGAAGGTCTGGGAACAAGGTGCCGACTTTCAGGAAGAGCTGCTGAAGGACACGGACGTGAAAGCGGCGCTGTCCGAAGACGAGATCCGCGAAAAGTTCGATCTGGGCTACCACACCAAGCACGTGGACACGATTTTCGCGCGGGTTTTCGGCGCGACCTGACGCCGCAGCGTGAATTTGCGTCAACCTGTGTTATCATTTAGTCTTAAACCAACAGGAGGACCACATGAAGACGTTGAAGATAACCCTGACTGCCCTCACCCTTATGCTGGTTCCGGGCCTTGCGGCGGCATCGTGCATGGGCACCAAAAGCGATACAGCCCAGATCAGCTGTGCCGAAGGGACCTTGCTCGATACCCAGACCGGACTTTGCGAACCCATCGTTTCCGGCTGACAGACATGACGCGCCCTGACCCGGGCGCGTCAATCTGAGAACAAGATCAAACCGCCGGCGCGTGAACCACTTCGGGTTGAAGCAGCCGGTGCGTGGTCGTGGGTGCGACACGACCGGCAGGTGGCGTCGGCATCGTCAGAACGGCATAGCGCCGTCCATCACCGTCGTTGAGGTATGGGCTACCCAAGCGCTGTGCTCCGAAACCCAGCTGGCGCAGGGCCCGCATCAAGGCCAACGGCGAAAGCGAGATCAGCTGCTCGGCGCCCTTTCCCGCAGCCGTGTCGATCAAACCCTGAACGATCAGTCGCAGGCAAGTGCTGCGATCGGCATGGGTCGCGACGCTGTCATCGATCACCAGACGGGTGCATTCCCAGACTTTCGAATCAACGATATCCGCTCCCATCACCTCGGGAGGGATGCTGCTTAGCTTGCCCCGCAGCGCGTCGCGCAGCATGTAGGTGTGGTCGCCCCAAGCGGCGGTGGTCGGTTGTGCCCGTGCACCGCCGACGACCGAACCATCCTTCAAAACCAGTGAATAATAGGCCGTCGGGTTGTCATATTGGTCCATCTCGTAGCGCGCATCGTGCGGGATGTCCCATCCAAGCGTATCGACGAAAAACCGCTTTCTCAGTGCGAGAAAGTCGAAGTACGCGGGACCGTAGGTGTGGGATTGGGGGAAGGCGAAAGTTATGTTTTCCATGCTGGCTCTCCTATGTGGCGAGTCAACGATAGAACATTTAACCTTAAATTGTAATTTAAACGGAAACAGTTGAGAGCCGCCGATGTCTGTTTCTTTCGCAGGCTAATGCCGGCCGGTCAGTCAGATCAACCCGTGAGATGCCGCGATGGCCGCAGCCTGCGTGCTGGTGTTGGCACACAGCTTGATCTTGGCGTTTTTCAGCCGCTGCTTCACAGCACCTTCGCTGACACCCAGTTCATAGGCGATTTCCTTCAGGCGCTTTCCGTTTTTCACCCCGATAAGCGCTTCGATTTCGGCTTGCGTGAGGTTCCTGGGCGGTTCCATCTGACGGTGCCGCTGCAAGACGAAGGCATGCAGCATGTTGATCTCTGCCGTCTCGAAATCCCGGTCATTGCGACAGAAATAACCGAATGATCGCTGGCCTTCGGGATTGTTGTCAAAAACGGAAATGACCACGCCGTGACGCAGGCCAAAAGTCTTGGCCTGCCGGATCACGCCGTTGGGGTCGTCCTTTGCCAGGTCCGACCATCCCGTGATACCGGTATGAGAATAGACCCAGCGAATAATCGGGTCGGACAGCATGAACCTGTGCTTGGTGTAATGCGTGACCCAGTCCTGTGGAAGCTGATTGATCTCTTCGACCGGAAACGCGAAGCCAAGTCGCAACGCAACGTAAAACCCTGCCGGCGACAGGTCTTCGACTTTCTTCAAGTCCAAGACAACAGACATTTTTTTTCCTTGTGGTAACGCAACTCCTTTGCAATCCTTTATCAAGAAGTGTGTGCCTCTGTTTGGGTTTGCCAGTATCTTATCGCTGTTTGACTAACCAGCAACCTAAAAGCGAGTTGATCATGACCGAAAAGGACAAGCTTGTCCAAATCTTGCTTGCAGAGCTCAAGGAGATAGCACCCGCTGGTTTCGCGATCGCACTTCATGTCGGATTCAATTCACCGAAGTTCCTGTTCCAGACCTATCCGTCGAAGTGGCTCAAGGAGTATTCGGAAAACGGGCTCGTGATGAACGATCCGACGGTTCACTGGGGGTTTGAAAACACCGGTCTCATCCGTTGGTCCGATCTCAGTGACATGGACGAGACCGGTGTATTGAAACAGGCAGCGGATCACGGTCTTGTCTACGGCCTGACATGGAGCACGGATTCGCAAGGGACGCGCAGTATCGCCAGCTTTGCCCGAAGCGACCGCGATTTCGAAACTGCCGAATGCGACAACCTTCAAAAGCTGGCGCAGACCCTGCACGACAAAACTGTCCCACTGAATGCCCTGTCGGACAATATCGGCGAGAAACTCCGCCAGATGTCGATCCGCTACACACATTCCGTGGAAGAGTAACCGTTCCTTCAGGCCTGCACGTTAGCAGTAGGCCATGCAGTCTGCCATCTCCGCCCATTCAACTCCGCAACCAGCATCCCCCCCGCTGGAGCTTTAAAGCAGCCGCAAGGCTGCCTTGATCGTGCAATTGTTGATCAGCGACGGTGGCAAACTGCCTCTCTCCTCCCTGCCTGACGCCGTTCAGGAACGGCTCGCGCAGGAACTAGGCGCGATCAGGCTTGTCGATCGTCAGACGGTTGAAAGCGTGGCATCGGAATTCGCGGACCTGCTGGACGCCGTTGGCCTCTCGGCGCCTGGCGGTGCGAATGCGGCGATCGATGTGCTCTCTGCGCATCTTTCGCCGCACCTTGCCGACCGTCTGCGCCAAAGGGTCGACCAGCCAGACGGCCGCGATCCCTGGGCCGTTCTGGCTGATCGGGAACCGGAAGAGATCGCAAATATCCTGTCCTCGGAAAGCTCTTTCGTGGCAGCCATCACGGTGTCCAAGTTACCGGTTCCGCTGGCCGCAAAGGCGCTGTCCTTCTGCCCGGGGCCACTTGCACGCCGGATCACGCAAGTCATGTCACGCACGACGGACACGGCCCCCGAAACGGTCCGACAGATCGGGATGTCACTGGTCGCCGACTATTGCGTCAGCCGCACGACGGCCTTCGTCAAGCCGGCACCGGACCGGGTCGGGTCGATCCTGAACGCCTCGTCCGCCGCCTTGCGCGACGATCTGCTCACCAACCTCGATCAGGCCGATCAGGCCTTTGCCCGCGACGTGCGCAAAGCCATCTTCACCTTCGCGGATATTCCCGCGCGTCTCGCCCCTACCGACATACCGGCAGCTCTGCGCGTCGTGCCCGCTGACGTCATGACCCGCGCCCTTGCCCACGCCCAGAACGACCCCAAGACAGCCGCCACCGCTGACTTCATTTTCGCGAACCTTTCGCAACGCATGGGCGGACAGCTCAAGGATGATATCGCGGAATCAGGCCCTCCCACTGCCGAACTGGGTGAAATCGCGATGAACGACGTGACCGCCGCCATCCGTGACCTTGCGGACGCGGGAACGATCAACCTAAAGGACCCCGAAGACAGCACCTGACACTGGACAGTGAACGCCCATCAGGCCAGTCTGTCGGTCATGACAGACAGACAACACGACGGTCGGCGCTGGCACGACATGGGCGGCAACCCTGCCGGTCCGGTGCCGCGGGACGACCATGACTTTGCGCTTTGGGAAAAGCGGGTGGACGCCCTCATGATCCTCGCCTCGGGCGCGGGTCTGTTCACGGTGGACGGCCTGCGCCGCGCACTCGAGGACATGGGCGAAGCCGCCTTCGAAGACATGAGTTACTACGAACGTTGGATCGCCGCGATCAACCAGAACCTGATCGAGGCCGGCACCTACACCACAGCCGAGCTTGCGGAAAAAATGACCGAGGTGCAGGAGCGCGGCCAGACTTACGCAGAGGCCAACCGTGCTTGAGCCCGGCACCCGCGTCCAAGTGGCCCGCCACATGCCGCCGGGGCACGTGCGCACCCCGGCCTACCTGCGCGGTCGCACAGGTATCATCGAGCGTGCGCTCGGCGCTTTCCCGAACCCCGAATTGCTGGCCTACGGGCTCAGGGCCGACCGGGTGCCGCTTTACCGTGTGACCTTCCGTCTCGACGATCTTTGGGACAGCGGCTCGACCGACACGCTGGACGCCGAAATCTACGCCCACTGGCTAAAGGAGGTCTAGGCTTGCCACACGACCATCATGACCACCTGTCACCCTCGGGCCATCCCTATCGCGCCGATCAGGATACCGGCCTAAGCTACTGGCAGACGCTGGAAATCGCAGTGCGTGAACTGATGATCGAAAAGGGTATCACAACCGCAAAGGCCGTCGCCCGCCAGATCGACACGATGGATAGCCGCAGCCCCGCCAACGGCGCACGGGTCGTCTCTCGCGCCTGGTGCGATCCCGCTTTTGCCCGGGCGTTGCGGGACGATGCAGCGGCCGCGACGCGGAACATGGGCTTTGACATCGGCCCTTTGAACCTGATCGCCCTGTTCAATGACAAGACATTGCACAACATCGTCGTCTGCACGCTTTGCTCTTGCTACCCCCGCAACCTGCTGGGCCTGCCCCCCGACTGGTACAAGTCGCGGGCCTACCGGTCGCGCACCGTGCGCGAACCCCGCGCCGTATTGGCCGAATTCGGCGTCACCCTTCCCGAGACGACCGAAGTCCGCGTTCACGACAGCACCGCTGACATGCGCTATATCGTGATCCCTGCGCGGCCTGACGGCACCGAAGGCTGGGAGGAACAGGATCTTGCGGCCCTCGTCACCCGCGACAGCATGATTGGCACCGGTCTGGTCAAGGCACCGACCTGAGGTTATCCTGTCCGGCATGAAAAACGAAGACGATGCCCCCGAAGGCAGCCGCGCAGAGTGGTTGACCGACCGCGCCCTGCGTGCCCTGCTATGGGGCCTGAAAAAGATGCCCTACGACCGTCGCGTGCCGATGATGGGCCGCGCCCTGCGCCGCGCGATCGGTCCGCTTGCGGGCTTCAGGCGACGTATCGACACGAACCTGCAGCTGATCAAGCCCGATATGTCAGCTTCAGACCGCCACATCCTTGCGGGCGACGTGCTGGACAATTTCGGTCGCACGCTGATCGAGAATTACAGCCAAAGGGACCTTGCGGCCCGCCTGAAGAACACCCCCCTGCAAGGGGCTGGCGTCTCGCCGTTGGCCGAGGCCAGCAAGGACGGTCGCCCGGTCGTCTTCGTGACCGGACATTTCGGCAACCACGAAGCACCCCGCCATGTGCTGTCGCAGGCAGGCTATACGGTCGGCGGCCTGTTCCGCCCCATGCGCAACGCCTTCGTCAACGACCATTACGCACAGACCATGACGTCCTGGGGGGGGCCGGTCTTCAGTCAGGGCCGCAGGGGCACCATCGGTTTTGCCCGCCATCTGGCAAAGGGCGGCATGGGGACATTGTTGTTTGACGTTCACACGGTCAGCGGGGTGCCCATTGCATTTCTCGGTCAGACCGCGCTGACTGCGACATCAGCCGCCGAGCTGGCATTGAAGTTCGACGCCCTGATGATCCCCTACTTCGGGGTCAGACGACCGGACGGATTGTCCTTCGACATTCACGTCGAACAACCCATCGCACAGTCCGATGCCGTGACCATGACAGGCGACGCGACAGCAAGGCTAGAGGCCCGCATCGCGCAAAACCCCGGTCAGTGGTTCTGGATTCACCGACGCTGGAAAGCCGGTGGCGTCAATCCAGTTGAACGGCCCCCAGAACAGGACCGTTGATCCCGTCCTGAACGATGACGACCACGGGCAGGTCAGGGTCGGCTTCATAACGTATGTCCAGAGGCTCTTGGGTATTCCATTGGGTCGCGGTGCGCCACGATGTCACGGCGTTGACGTAAGTGACGGTCAATCCGGCGTTCTCGCCGCCATCGATATCACGCACGACACGCGGCAGGTATTGCACCACCTGCACCACAGTGCTGCCCGGAGCGGCAGTGGCCGTTGCCCGGATCGTCAGTTCTTCGCCATCACGTCTTACATCAAGCGTCACCGGATCCGGTTGCGCATTGTGCTTTTGAACAAGGTCCATGACCTTCATCCCGTGCGACCCGACCAGCGCCTCCGTCCCGGCCACAACGATTTGCGGTGTGTAGACATGGGCGGCATTCTGTCGATGGGCATAGGCTTTCTGGCGGGCCGTGAAGAGAGGTGAGCCCAGATCGTCACGCCAGCCCAGATAGTCCCAGTAATCGACGTGCAGCGCCAGTGCGATCACGTCGTCATGCAGGGCAAGGTCAGCAAGAACCTGATCTGCTGGCGGACAAGAGGAACATCCCTGCGAGGTAAAGAGTTCAACAACTGTGCCTGTCCGGTCCGCTAGGGCCGAAGAAGACAACAGGCCCGATGCAAGGGCCGCGGCGGTCAGGACATTGCGCATCGATAAGCTCCGGGCGACGTTACCCCCGAGAGATAATCGGCAGCAACGGCAATGACCAATCAATGATTTGAGAGAGGTTGTGACAGTTACCCAAGCACCACGCCATCAATTGTATACCGTCGCACACAATGATCTCTTGCGCCTTGCACCGCGAGCGTGCAAAAAGCACTTAAGCCAAGTTTTGCCCCCCAAACGAAAGGGAACGCCATGACCGTGACCGTCGGCACTGATAGCAACAAGACACGCAAGACACTTTCCGTCGGATCGCAGTCCGTCGATTATTATTCCATCGCCGCAGCCGAGGCCGCCGGATTGGGCGACTTTTCCAAGCTTCCCGCTGCCCTCAAGGTCGTTCTTGAAAACATGCTGCGGTTCGAGGACGGCAAGACTGTCACGACCGATGACATCAAGGCATTCGCCGAATGGGCACAAAAAGGTGGCAAGAACCCACGCGAGATCGCCTACCGCCCCGCCCGCGTGCTGATGCAGGACTTCACCGGCGTTCCAGCCGTTGTCGATCTTGCCGCGATGCGCGACGGGATCGTGGCCCTTGGTGGCGACGCGCAACAGATCAACCCGCTGAACCCGGTCGATCTGGTCATCGACCACTCGGTCATGATCGACGAATACGGTAACCCCCGCGCGTTCCAGATGAACGTGGATCGCGAATACGAGCGGAACATGGAGCGTTACCAGTTCCTCAAGTGGGGTCAGAAGGCGTTCAACAACTTCCGCGTGGTGCCGCCGGGCACCGGCATCTGCCATCAGGTGAACCTCGAATATCTTGCCCAGACCGTCTGGACCGACACGGATCAGAACGGCACCGAGATCGCATATCCGGACACGCTGGTCGGCACCGACAGTCACACGACCATGGTCAACGGTCTGGCCGTTCTGGGCTGGGGCGTCGGCGGGATCGAAGCCGAGGCTGCGATGCTGGGTCAGCCCATCTCGATGCTTATCCCCGAGGTCGTCGGCTTCAAGCTGACCGGCCAGATGGTCGAAGGCACCACTGCTACCGATCTTGTGCTGCGCGTTGTGCAGATGCTGCGCGAAAAGGGCGTTGTGAACAAGTTCGTCGAATTCTACGGGCCGGGTCTCGACAACCTGCCACTGGCCGACCGTGCCACGATCGGCAACATGGCGCCCGAATACGGTGCCACCTGCGGCTACTTCCCCATCGACGACGAGACGCTGAAATACCTGCGCCTGACGGGCCGCGAGGAAGACCGGATCGCGCTGGTCGAAGCCTATGCCAAGGAAAACGGTTTCTGGCGCGGCGCCGACTACGACCCCATCTACACCGACACGCTCGAGCTGGACATGGGAACCGTTGTGCCCGCCATCTCAGGCCCGAAGCGCCCACAGGACCATATCGCGCTTGACGTGGCCGGGACCGAATTCGGAAAGTTCGTGAAAGGTCTCCGCGAAGGCAAGGACGCCTCCGAGAAATCGGAAATCCGCTGGGAAGGCGAAGGTGGTCAGCCCGAACCCGCCAAGATTCCCGGCGACGAAGGGCATCACCAACGCGGTTACGTCAACAGCCCCGCCGGTGAAAACTACCAGTTGCACGACGGGTCCATCGTGATTGCCTCGATCACGTCCTGCACCAACACGTCGAACCCCTACGTGATGATCGGTGCAGGTCTTGTGGCCCGCAAGGCCCGTGCGCTGGGTCTTGACCGCAAGCCCTGGGTCAAGACATCGCTCGCCCCCGGGTCGCAGGTCGTTTCTCAATACCTCGAGGCCGCCGGCCTGCAAGAGGATCTGGACGCCATCGGCTTCAACCTCGTGGGCTACGGCTGCACCACCTGCATCGGCAACTCCGGCCCGCTGGAACCCGAGATCAGCAAGGCGATCAACGACTACGATCTGGTGGCAACCTCGGTGCTGTCGGGCAACCGCAACTTCGAGGGCCGTATCTCGCCGGACGTGCGCGCCAACTACCTTGCCTCGCCGCCGCTGGTTGTTGCCTATGCGCTGGTCGGCGACATGAACATCGACATCACAAGGGAACCGCTGGGTCAGGACCAGAACGGCAACGACGTCTATCTCAAGGACATCTGGCCGTCGCAAAAGGAAATCGCCGATCTCGTCGAAAAGACCGTCACGCGCGAAGCCTTCCTGTCCAAGTATGCCGACGTCTTCAAAGGCGACGAGAAATGGCAGGCGGTCGAAGTGACCGACAGCGAAACCTACGACTGGCCCGCCACATCGACCTACGTCCAGAACCCGCCCTACTTTCAGGGCATGTCCAAGGACAGCGGCACCATCGCCGACGTCAAGGACGCCAAGGTGCTGGCACTGCTGGGCGACATGGTCACGACCGACCACATCAGTCCCGCAGGGTCATTCAAGGAAAGCAGCCCCGCTGGCCAATATCTGACCGAGCGGCAGGTTCCGGTGCGCGAATTCAACTCCTACGGGTCGCGACGCGGCAACCACGAGGTCATGATGCGCGGCACCTTCGCCAACATCCGGATCAAGAACGAGATGCTGGACGGCGTCGAAGGCGGCTACACCAAGGGACCGGACGGCGAACAGACGTCGATCTTCGATGCGGCCATGGCCTATCAGGGACAGGACCGCGATCTGGTGATCTTCGCCGGCGAACAATACGGTGCGGGGTCCTCGCGCGACTGGGCTGCCAAAGGCACGGCCCTGCTGGGCGTCAAGGCGGTCATCGCCGAGAACTTCGAGCGTATCCACCGGTCGAACCTTGTCGGCATGGGTGTCATCCCGTTCGAATTCACCGGCGGCGACAGCCGGTCTTCGCTGGGCCTGACTGGCGACGAAGAGGTAACGATCGAAGGGCTGGCCGACGTCAAGCCGTTGCAGGATGTCATGGCGACGATCAAGATGGCCGACGGCTCGACCAAGGACATCACGATCAAGTGCCGCATCGATACCGCGATCGAGATCGAATACATCGAACACGGCGGCGTGCTGCACTACGTGCTGCGGGATCTTGCCAAGGCAGCCTGACCCGCTTGCCGGACACAAAAAAGGCGGCGCCCTCGGGTGCCGCCTTTTTCGTTTGGCAGGTTGTTCAAAAGCGATTCACCGCTTGATTATTGGGCCATAGCCTCGGCCAGCATCGGCAGGAAACGGTTTTCATAGTCGCTTCCGACAAGCGGGCCGATGAAGCGGCTCAGCACTGTACCATCGGGGCCGACGATGAAGGTCTCGGGCGGGGCAGTGACACCCCAGTCGATAGCCGAGCGCCCCCTTGGGTCGAAGCCAGTTGCGAAAAATGGGTCCCCGTCCTCGATCAGGTAGTTGGCTGCCGCATCGGCACCGTCGCGGAAGTTGACGCCTGCGACGCGGTAGCCCTGTTCATCAAGTGCCAGCAGGTTGGGATGTTCGGCACGGCACGGCGGGCACCACGATGCCCAGAAATTGATGATGGTGACCTCTCCCGTTGCGAGGTCTTCCGCGGTCAGCAAATCAGTTCCCGCCACGGCCTCGGCCGGTAACTCCGGGGCCGGTTTTCCGATGAACGTCGACGTCTGCTCGCCGGGATTTTCCCGCATGATTCCCGCCAGAAACAATCCTGCCAACGCCGCAAAGACCAGCGGTGGGGCGATCATCAGGGGTGACACTCTAGCCATCGCGCTGTTCCAGTTCTCGTTTCACGCGGCGCGCGCGCAGCCAGCTCAGGCCGACGATCGCCACCAAAAGGATGAAAGACACGGCATAGGCGCTTAGCACCTCGGTCGCATAGGTTCCAAGATCAGGCACGGGCAGCCCTCGCGTCCAGGGCACGGATACGGCGCAGTCTTATCTCGGTCCGGGTCCGCAACAGGATCAGCGCCACGAAAAGAAAGACGAAACCTGCAATGCAGACCAGCAAGGGAAACCAGAACACGTCGGACACGTTTTCCTCGGCATCAAGCGACAGCGACGCCCCCTGATGCAGGCCTTGGTTCCAGAAGTTGACGGCATAGCGCGACAGCACTGCAAAGACAGATCCCACGATACACAACACGGACGTCAGGTCGGCCGCTGTGTCCGGGTCCTCGATGGCTTCCCACAGGGCGACGTAACCGAGATAGAAAAGAAACAGGATCAGAAAGGACGTAAGCCGCGGGTCCCAGGCCCACCATGTGCCCCACATGGGCGATCCCCAGACGGCACCGGTGAACAGGGCCATCAGCGTCATCGTGATGCCCACAGGCGCTGCCGCACGCGCGGCCAGTGCGCTGACATGGTGCCGCCGGACCAGCCAGATCAGCGAAGCGACCAGCATCATGAACCACGCATTGATTGCCATCAGCGCCGCAGGCACATGCAGATAGATGATCTTGACGGTCGATCCCTGACGGAAGTCGTCAGGCGTAAAGAAAAATCCCCAGACCAGCCCAACCGTCAGCGACACGGCAGCCAGCCCAAAGGCCCACGGCAGGACCGGACCGGTCCACTCCATGAATTTTCTTGGATTTGCATATTCCCACATCGACATTTTGCTTTCCTATCCGAAGTGCGCCCGCGGTCAATCCCTGCTCACCGCAGGTTGACCCGCAATCCTGCCGCTGCGGCGAAAGGCATCAGCGCGAATGTGCCCGCCGAAATCGCCGCCGTCAGGATCAGGGGCGCTGTCGCGGGCAGGCCATCGGCGGCCCGACGCACCGCCTCGGCCCCGAAGATCAGTGTCGGCACATAAAGCGGCAGCACCAGAAGCGACAAGAGCAACCCACCGCGGCGCAGCCCCACGGTCAGCGCTGCACCGAACGTGCCGATCATCGACAAGGCAGGTGTTCCGACCAGCAACGACAACAGCAGCGTGCCGTAGGCGGGTGGCGGCAGGCTCAGCATCGCGCCCAGCACCGGTGCAGCCAGAACAAGGGGCAAGCCGCTTGTGATCCAGTGCGCCGCAGCCTTGACCACCGCCACGCCTTCCAAGGGAATCGGCGCTGTCGCCAACAAGGCCAGCGATCCATCCTCGGAGTCCAAGGCAAAGATGCGGTCCAGCGACAAAAGCGCCGACAAAAGAGCCGCGACCCACAGGATGCCGGGTGCGATCCGCGCCAGCACCGCCTGTTCGGGCCCGACGCCAAAGGGCACAAGGACGATCACGATCAGGAAGAACGCAAGGCCAAGCCCGAACCCACCCCCTGCCCTGACCGCCAGTTGCAGATCACGGCGCAACAGTGCGATCACAGGAACGCCTCGTCCGACCCGCCAGTCGCGTCCCACGCGGCCTTGAAGGGCGTCAGGTCCAGTTCGGGGGCATCGAGGCCAAGGTCGATATGGGTCGCGATAACGGCGCAACCGCCGGTGGCCAGATGTGTGTTCCGCAGCCAGTCCGCAAACATCCGGACCGAAAACCCGTCCAGCGAAACCGTCGGCTCGTCCAGAAACAACACCCTGCGCCCAATCACACCCAGACGGGCGAGTCCCAGCCGTCGCTTTTGTCCAGCACTCAGCGTGCCGGCGGCACGATCTGCCAGTTCGGTCAGGTCAAAGGCGTGCAGGACAGCGGGGTCGAACGGCCTTTGATACACCTTCGCCCAGAACATCAGGTTTTCCGTGACGGTCAGTGCGGCCTTCACGCCGTCCGCGTGGCTGGCGTAGGCACTTTCCCCTTCGGGCAGGTCGATTTCGCCGGCCAGCGCCGATTGCAATCCGGCCAATGTGCGCAAAAGCGTGGTCTTGCCGACGCCGTTAGGCCCGCGCAGGATCAGCACCTCGCCGGAACTTACCTCGAAATTCACACGCTCCAGCACCGGCACGCCACTACGGGCGCAGGCCAGATCGCGGACAGCCAGCATCTCAGACAGGGATCAGGGCCAGCGCAACCCGCCGCCCTTCGCTCAGCAGGACGTTGTAGGTCCGGCAGGCGGCAGGGGATGCCATCGTCTCGACGCCCAGCCCTTCGGCTTCGAGGATGTCGCGCAACTGCGCCGGCACATGGGCGATCTCGGGTCCCGTGCCCACGAAAAGCACGTCGATCTGTCCTGCCAGCGCCATCAGCCGGTCGATATCGTCATAGCCGCCCCAGCTTTGGGTCCCGCTGGGTGCCACGATGATCGGCCCTTCGATCAGCTCGCCACCGACCCGAAAGAACCCCGGCCCGTAACCGTCAATGGGCTTTGCATCCGTGTAGCTGACTTCGTTCAGGCGCATCAGGCGTCGATCTCGGCATAGCGGGTTCCCGCGCTGGGGTCCTTTTTCGACCAGTCGCGCTTGACGCCCAGCACCAGCAGGACCGTCGTGGCCACGAAGACCGACGAATAGGTGCCGATCACGACGCCCCAGATCATCGCGAAGACGAAGCCACGGATCACGTCCCCACCAAGGATGTAAAGCGCGATCAGTGCCATCAAAGTGGTGCCCGAGGTCATCAACGTCCGGCTGAGCGTCTCGTTGATCGAGACGTTCAACACCTCTTTCAGCTTCTTGGTCTTGTATTTTCTCAGGTTCTCGCGCACGCGATCAAAGACGACCACGGTGTCGTTGATCGAATAGCCCACGATGGTCAGCAGGGCCGCGACGATCGCCAGATCGAACTGGATCTGGATCTCGCTGAAAATGCCGATGGTCAGCGCCACGTCATGGACCAGTGCAAGAACCGCTCCGACTGCGAATTGCCATTCGAACCGCAGCCAGACGTAGGCAAGGATCGCCAGCACGGCGAGAGCGACCGCGATGAAGGCGGTCTGGATCAGCTCGCCCGACACCTTTGGCCCGACGCTTTCCGTGGCCGTGAAGGTCAGCGTGGGATCGACGGCCTGAAGTGCTGCTTCGACCTCGGCCAGCGTGCCTGCAGTGACCGATTCCGTGCCCTCTTGCGACTGGATGCGGACCATTGCCACGTTTTCGTCGTCTGCGAAGGTTGGATCGAACACCTCAGTGATGGTCACGTCGCCCAGTTCCAGCGGTGTGATCGCGGCCCGGTAGGCTGCCACATCGACGGGTGCTTCGGCTTCGGTCCGGATGCTGGTGCCACCCTGAAAGTCGATGCCGTAATTCAGGCCCTGAATGAAGAACGACGCCAGGGCGACCAGAATCATTACCATCGAGATACCCAGCCAGACGCGGGCATATTTGAAGAAGTCGATGTGGGTGTCGTCTTTGACCAGGCGCAAACGCATATCAGACCTCGATGGTTTTGGGGCGGCGGCGGCTGAACCAGATGGAAATCAGCGACCGTGTGACGAAAAGGGCCGTAAAGACCGACGTAATAATACCAAGAGCCAGCGTGATCGCGAAACCCCGGACCGGACCTGACCCCATCGTATAGAGGATCGTAGCCGTGATGAAGGTCGTGATGTTGGCATCGATGATGGAAGACAGCGCTTTTTCATAGCCCAGTTCGATCGCACGGGCCGGACCCTTGGCTGTTTTCAGCTCTTCGCGGATACGCTCGAACACGATGACGTTGGCATCCACCGCCATGCCGATGGTCAACACGATCCCCGCAATGCCCGGCAAGGTCAGTGTCGCACCGATGAGGCTGAGCAGACCGAAGATCAGTCCGACATTCACGATCAGGGTGATATTGGCGAAAACGCCGAACAACCCGTAGGCGGCCATCATGTAAAGCAACACCGCGACACCGGCGACCATGCTGGCCACCTTGCCTGCATCGATGCTGTCCTGCCCCAGTTCGGGGCCGATGGTGCGCTCTTCGAGGAAGGTCAGACCTGCGGGCAAGGCCCCCGCGCGCAACTGGATCGCCAGCCCCGTCGTCTCTTCGATGGTGAACTGCCCCGTGATGATGCCGGACCCGCCGGGAATATGGCTGATGATCTCGGGCGCCGAAACCACTTCGTCATCGAGCACGATGGCAAAGAGCGATCCGACGTTCCCCAACGTGTAATCGCCAAAGGCACGCGCGCCGGTGACGTTGAAGCGGAAGCTGACGGCAGGGCGGCTGTTCTGGTCGAACGCGGGCTGCGCATCGACCAGCTGCTCGCCTGTCACCACGGCCTCGCGTTCAAGGATATAATACTGCCCTTCCTGAATGGAATCCGGCAAAAGCTCGTTGCCGGACCCCTGATCTTCGCTGGGGTCCGAGGTGCGGCCCACTACCGGCTGGAACGTCAGCTGTGCCGTCGTGCCGATCAGGTCCTTGACCTCTTGTGCGGAACCGACGCCCGGCACCTGGATCAGGATGCGGCGGTCGCCCTGCCGCTGGATCGACGGCTCGCGCGTGCCCGCCTCATCGATGCGGTTGCGCACGATCTCAAGAGCCTGTCCCATCGTGCGCTCGTCGATGCCCGCCTTCTCGGCATCGGACAAGGTGATCGTCAGAACGGGGCCATTGGCCGCAACCTCGATGTCGCTGGAGCCCGCACCGGAAAGCCCCTGCACGGGCTGCGCCAGGCCGCGCACGATCTGCAGGGCCCGATCGGCCCCCGCAGCTTCGGATATGCGGACACGCAAGACACCTTCGGGCGAATCCTCGCGGGTGACGAAACCGACGGTGTCACGCTCTGCCGCCAGCGCGTCGCGCACCTCGGGCCAACGGACGTCGATCATCGTCTGGTAGACGTCCTCGACCTGAACTTCGGCCAGCAGATGCGCACCGCCCCGCAGATCGAGGCCAAGGTTCACAAGGCCCGACGGCAGAAACCCCGGCCAGCCTTCGCCAGAGCCGGTGGCCACGACGGAATCGTTGTAGCTTTCGACCTTGCCATAGAATGCATTCGGCATGGCCAGCAAAAGGCCCACAGCGACGGTCAGCCAGATCAGGACCATCCTGAACGGTGAGATATTCAGCATTTGTTGGCCCCCTGAGCCCGGCTTACTTCGCAGGCTCGGTCTTGTTGATCACGCGGGCGATTGTGGACCGCATCACACGCACGGTGGTGCCTGTCGCGATTTCCACCTCGACCTCTTCGACCTCTTCCTTGACCTTGGTCACCTTGCCGATGATGCCGCCAGAAGTGACGACCTGATCGCCACGGCGGAGGGCCGATAGCATGGTCTGGTGTTCTTTCGCGCGCTTTTGCTGCGGGCGGATCAGAAGGAAGTACATGATCACGAAGATCAGCGCGAACATGATAAGGTCTGCGGGTCTCATGGCGGGTCCTTGTTCTTGGGGCTGGATCGCCCGGTCAGAAGTCGCGGCACCCTAAGAGCGGAGGCCCTGATTGGCAATGCCGACCGGCGGCATCGTCAGGGTCAAAATGGCGCGAGGATCGCGGGGCTTTCCCCGTTGCATCCTTTGAGGCATATGAGCCCGCAAGGCCCACGCATCAAGAGGACATGACAGATGCACGACATTCGCACCATCCGCGACAATCCCGACGCTTTCGACGCGGGGATGGCCCGCCGCGGCCTGTCGGGTGTCTCGGCGCATCTTCTGGACATCGACAACGCCCGCCGCTCGGCTATTCAGGCTGCAGAAGAGGCGCAGGCCGAGGCGAACAAGGCCGCCAAGGCCGTCGGTGCCGCCAAGGCCAAGGGTGACGAGGCCGAATTCGAGCGTCTGCGCGCACTGGTGGCGAACAAGAAAAGCGACACTGCCCGCCTGCAGGACGAAGCGAAAGAGCTGGATGCGCAGCTGGCGCATGCGCTTATGGAATTGCCCAACATCCCGCAGGACAGCGTGCCGGACGGTGCGGACGAAACTGAAAACGTCGAGATTCGCAAATCGGGCAGCATCCCCAATTTCGCGTTCGCCCCCAGAGAACACTACGAGTTACCTGCCGTGCAGGACGGCATGGACTTCGAAACCGCCGCCAAGCTTTCGGGCAGCCGCTTTGTTCTGATGTCGGGTGCTGTGGCCCGCCTGCACCGGGCGCTGGCGCAGTTCATGCTCGACACCCACGTCGAAGAGCATGGCCTGCAAGAGACGAATACCCCCGTGCTGGTGCGCGGAGACATGATGCTGGGCACGGGCCAGCTGCCCAAATTCGGCGAGGACAGCTATCAGACGACAAACGGATGGTGGCTGATCCCGACAGCCGAGGTCACGCTGACCAATATCGTCAACGGCGAAACCGTGGAGGCGGCCACCCTGCCCCGCCGCTACGTTGCACACACGCCCTGCTTCCGGTCAGAGGCCGGATCGGCGGGGCGCGATACCTCGGGCATGCTGCGCCAGCACCAGTTCGAGAAGGTCGAGATGGTGACGATCTGCCACCCCGACACCTCACAGGATGAACACGAGCGCATGACGAAATGCGCCGAGACGATCCTCGCGAAGCTGAACTTGCCATACCGCACCGTTGTGCTTTGCACCGGCGATATCGGGTTTGGCGCCACCAAGACCTACGACATCGAGGTCTGGCTGCCGGGTCAGAACGCCTACCGCGAAATCAGTTCGGTGTCGGTTTGCGGTGACTTCCAGGCCCGCCGCATGAACGCCCGCTTCAAACCCGAGGGCGGCGGCAAGCCGCAGTTCGTCCATACGCTTAACGGGTCTGGCCTTGCTGTCGGACGCTGCCTGATCGCAGTATTGGAAAACGGGCAGCAAGAAGACGGATCAGTCGATCTGCCGGCAGCGCTTCATCCCCACTTGCGGGGCAAGACCCGTATCGCCACCGATGGCACGATGATGTGATCGGAATCGCACGATAAAGAAAGGTTTGCCCTGTAACCTTTCATGGTTTGGAGCGTTGGAAAGTTATGAAACAGTTCTCTGCGCTTTTAACCCTGATCTTGGCGGTCGCCTTCGCCGTATCGCCTCTGCTGACCAGTCCGTTCTCGGGGTTTCGGGCGGATCAACTGCCGGTTCCTCAGATAGACCCGCCGATCCAGCCTGCGGGCTATGCCTTCGCGATCTGGGGCCTGATCTACGCATGGCTCGTCATTTCGGCGGCCTACGGATTTCTCAAGAGACGGGACGCTGATGACTGGACCCGCGCCCGCACCCCGTTGATGGTCAGCCTTGCCATCGGCGTGCCATGGCTTGCGATTGCGAATGCCAGTGCAATCTGGGCCACGATCACGATCATCCTGATGGCAGTGTTCGCCGTATGGTCCCTGATCATCGCACCGACGCGCGACCGCTGGTTGTTTCAGGCCCCGGTCGCGATTTACGCGGGCTGGTTAACAGCGGCGACATGGGTGTCGATCGGAACGACGATGGCGGGCTATGGCGTTGTCTTCAACGCGTTTGGCTGGGCGGTTGCCGGCATCATCGGTGCCCTGATCGCTGCACTTGTTGTCTTTCGCAGCCGCACCGTTGCGCCGGAATTCCTGTTCACGGTCATTTGGGCCCTGGCCGGCATCATGGTCAGCAACGGCGTCTCGGGCCTGATCGTATCGACCCTGGCGGCTGGCGGCATACTGGTCCTTCTGGCCGCCATGACAATGTGGGTCAGCGACGACGTCCAGCCCTAGTCCTGCGACGGACCTTTCTTGAGGTGCTTGGACAGGCGTGACGGTTGCGACGATTTCTTGTCCTTGTAGGGGTTCTTTTGCCCCTGATCGCGCAACGTCAGCCGGATCGGCGTGCCCGGCATGTCAAAGTCGTCCCGCAACCCGTTGACCAGATAGCGTGAATAGCTCTCTGGCACGCGATCGGGGGAAGACGTCATGACGATGAAGCCCGGTGGCCGCGTCTTGACCTGCGTCATGTAGCGCATCTTGATCCGTCTCCCGCCGGGTGCGGGGGGCGGATGCTGTTCCAGCATCCCCGACAGCCAACGGTTGAGTGACGCGGTGGTGATTCTACGGTTCCAGACCTCGTGCGCGCGCATGATCGCTTCCTGCAGACGCTCCAGCCCCCGGCCCGTCTTGGCCGACACGGTGACCAGCGGCGCACCGCGCAGCTGCGGCAGCAGCCGGGTGAATTCCGATTTCAGGTCCCGCAGCTTGTCCTGCTTGTCGTCCTCGGTGTCCCACTTGTTGACCGCGATCACGACAGCACGTCCTTCGCGTTCCGCCAGATCGGCGATACGCAGGTCCTGCTGCTCGAAGGGGATTTCCACGTCCAGCAGAACCACCACGACTTCAGCGAACTTTACTGCGCGCAGCCCGTCGGACACCGACAGTTTTTCCAGTTTTTCCTGAACCTTGGCCTTCTTTCGCATGCCGGCGGTATCAAAAATCCGCATCGGCACGCCGTTCCAGTCCTTCTGGACCGAAATCGAATCGCGGGTAATTCCAGCTTCGGGGCCGGTCAAAAGACGTTCTTCGCCGATGATCTTGTTGATCAACGTGGATTTGCCTGCGTTCGGGCGCCCGACCACGGCGATCTGCAGGGGCTTTGCCTTGGTCGGCACGCGCGGTGCATCCTCGTCGTCTTCGCCCACATCTACATCGGTGTCTGGCGTGTCCTGCTCTTCGCGTTTGGCAAACTCCTCGGAAAGGGGGCGCAGGACATCCAGCAACTCACCCATGCCTTCGCCGTGTTCAGCGGACAGGCGCAAGGGCTCGCCCAGTCCCAGCGCATAGGCTTCCAGAATGGTGGCGTCGGCGGCTTTGCCCTCGCCCTTGTTGGCCGCCAGAATGACGTTTGCGTTCTTCTTGCGCAGGATGTCGGCAAAGACCTCGTCTGCGGGCAGGACACCGGCGCGGGCGTCGATCATGAAAAGACAGACGTCAGCCATCTCTACCGCACGTTCGGTCAGACGCCGCATCCGGCCCTGAAGGCTTTCGTCGGTCGCCTCTTCCAGACCAGCGGTGTCGATGACGGTAAAGCGCAGGTCGGCAAGACGCGCCGCACCCTCGCGCAGATCACGCGTCACGCCGGGCTGGTCGTCGACCAGCGCCAGCTTTTTGCCGACAAGGCGGTTGAACAGCGTCGATTTGCCGACATTGGGACGGCCCACAAGGGCCATTGTAAAGCTCATTGCTCACGCTCCGAAAGGTGAAGCCTGCGCCCTACACCAGTGCAGGCTTAACGGAAAGCCACCAAATTGCCGGTCTTGCTGACAACATAGAGCGTCCGCCCCGCCACGACGGGATTGCTGCTGGCCCCGCCGGGGATCTCGACGCTGCCGACAAGGCTGCCTGACCGCGGGTCAAACTGCCGGATCACGCCGTCAGATCCGGGAACGATCAGGCGGCCACCGGCCAGAACAGGACCGTAATGTGCAAAGCGGGTGACGCGTTCGCGGAACAAACCCGTTTCGGTCGTGAACTCGGGCAGCTGCACCCGCCAGACAACCGACCCGTCAGACGCATCGAGCCGCACCAGTTGGCTGAGGTCGTTGACAAGGAAGAGCGAATTGCCCGTGGGCCAGACCGGGCTGACCGCTCCTTCTGTCGCCGTCCATATCCGTTCGCCGGTGAAGCTTTCGAGAGCCACGACGCTGCCTGCAAAATTGCCGACATAGACGCGGTTTCCGTCGATGACGGGATCACCCGAGATATCCGAGATCACAGCCGCCGCCGACCCCCTGCGCTGCCCCGTCACGACGGTTGACCAGCGCTGAAGCCCGCCTTGCGGGAAAGCCCCGACGACCTGACCGGATGGAAAGGGGAAAACTGCCAGATCACCTTCGACCGCGACGCCCGCGCCACCACCAAAACCGGCAACCGACGGGATTCCGTCCAACTGCCAACGGATACGCCCGTTGGTCACGTCAAGCGCCCAGCCGACGCTGTTGCGCGATACCAGATAGACAAGGTCACCGACGACCGTGGGCGACGAACCGCCCGGCGCGTCAAGGTCCTGGGTCCAAAGCGTGCCACCGGTCCGCGCGTCAAGAGCAGTCAGTTCACCAAAGCCGGTCGTGACGAACACGCGCCCGTTGGCGACCGCGATGCCCCCACCGGATGCTGATGTCGGGTTGGCGTTGCCCGGCAGAACGCTGACCGCCCAGACCGGCGCACCATTGGTGCCGGTGGCGGTGACGCGGCTGCGGGCGTCAAGTGTGTAGATCACGCCATCGCTGACGACAGGGTCGGCCGTGATCCGCGCCCCTGCGACATCACCCTCGCCAATCTGGACAGAGAAGACCTGCGACAGATTCGCGGCAAGGGCTGGATGCTGCGTGCGGTGATCGGGGCCGCCATTGCGGTGTGTCCAGTTCGCATTTGCGACCATTGCAGGCAGCGCGATATCGCGAACTTCGTTGACCGTGCCGGCGTCATCGCCCACGGCAAACCGTTCGCCCGGCAATATCACGTCAGGTTCACCGCAGGCGGCAACGAATAACAGGGCCGCACAGGCGCTCAGGATCGTCTTTGATGTCACTGGCGGGCCCTCTCGCAGATCATTCGGTCTCGGTAGCGGTGGCGGAAGGTCCGTCGATCTCTTCCCCCAGCGCCACCATCAGCATTTGAGCCCGTTCGTTCAAGCCCTGCGTCACATCGGCGTCCTGCATGATCTCGCGCAGGGCGGCAACGGCGCTTTCCCGCTCGCCTTGCTCCAGATCGAAATATGCAAGTTGTTCAAGAGCCAGCAGGCGAAACGGCTGGCCGGGATTGGACAGGGCTTGCAGCGCTTCGCGCTTTTGTGCCGGATCGGCGTCGACATTCAGCATGGCCCGTTTAAGCGCGGCAAGGTCGCGATAGATTTCCGGAACCTCACCGTTCACCGCCAGTGCATCAAGCGTCAGAGCAGCGCCATCCAGATCACCGGCTTCCTGCTGGCTGGCCGCTGTCAGCAGGGATGTCACCGCAACAGTTGCGCCCTCGGCATTCACACTCATGAGAGCAGCGGCGCGCGCATCGGCGTCATCGTTCGACAGACCATCAAGCAGGGCATCGCCGGTGTCCTGCGCCTCGGCGGCGATCTGTGCCTTGTTGTATTCGTTCCAGGCGGCGCCGCCGACCAGAACAAGAACAAGCAGCACGGCCAACCAGCCCCACCGTTTCATTAAGGAAAACATGCGGTCACGGCGAACCTCTTCGGTCACCTCGCTGATGAAACTGTCGCTTTCGCTCACGCCTGCCCCCTTTTGATGGCTATGGCCATTTGACGCGCTTCTTATCGTGAACCGGTGCAAAGTGCCAAGGGGGTGTGTGCACGCGGCACCATGGCTATGCGGCGTTGCAGCAAGAACTCTTGTTTTCGTCTGGAATCGCCTTAAACTGAACCAAGTCGTTCAGTTGTGCCAAAAGACGGTTTAGCTGATCTGAAAGACACAATTGTTGTGTCGCGCTGGGGCTTGCCCTTGCCGAAATTGAAAGTTGGTTGATGCGCCTTATTCCGATCCTCACGGCCATTCTGGTCTCGGTCGCGTTGTACTTTATCGTTCTCGACCGCGAGACATTATTGAATTTTGCACGTGATACCCCCCTTGCCGCCACTGAAACGGGGTCCACAACCCCGGCAGAACCGGCCGCGGCCGCGGCACCCGAGACAGAGGATGCGGCGCGCGAACTGGTGCGCGTGGTCGTTCTTTCCTCTCAGGCCGAGGAAATCGAAAGCGCCGTCGTCCTGCGTGGTCGCACCAAAGCCGCGCGGCAGGTCACTGTCTCTGCCGAAACCACGGGCGCGGTCATTTCAGAGCCTCTCCTTGCCGGCAGATTCGTCGAAATGGGCGATCTGCTGTGCCAACTCGACGCAGGAACCCGCGAAAGCAGTCTGGCCGAGGCCCGCGCCCGTCTAAGCGAGGCGCAAGGCCGCGTCCCCGAAGCGCAGGCCACCGTCGCCGAAGCCGAAGCCCGCATCCGTGAAGCGGAAATCAACGTGAATGCGGCGCGTCAGCTGTCGGAGGGCGGGTTCGCCTCGGAAACGCGGCTGATCGGTGCCGAGGCGACCCTCGAATCCGCGCAGGCCGCCCGACAGCGGGCAAGCTCTGGCGTGATCTCGGCGCAGGCCGGGATCGAGGCCGCACAGGCCGCCGTCGCGGCTGCCGAGCGTCGCATGGATGAACTTTCGGTCACAGCCCCCTTTGCGGGGGTGCTCGAGACGGAAACCGCCGAGCTTGGCAGCCTGCTGCAGCCCGGTGCGACCTGCGCCACAGTCATCCAGCTTGATCCCATCAAGATGATAGGGTTCGTGACCGAAGCCGACGTCGGCAAGGTCACCGTGGGCGCACCCGCGATGATCCGGCTGCTGACAGGCGAGGCCCCGGTCACGGGCCGCGTCACGTTCGTGTCGCGATCCGCAGACGATGCCACCCGCACCTTCCGCGTCGAGGTGACTGCGCCGAACGGCGATCTTGCCATCTCGGACGGGCAGACGGCAGAAATCCTTGTCCAGTCCGAAGGCCGCCAAGCGCATCTCATTCCGCAATCAGCATTGACCTTGAATGACGAAGGACAAATCGGCGTGCGAACGGTCGACGATGAAAACATCACCCGATTCATGCCGGTGAACCTGATCCGCGATACGACCGAAGGGGTCTGGGTGGCCGATCTGCCCGATCAGGCCAACGTGATCGTCGTGGGACAGGAATACGTGGTCGACGGCGTTCAGGTGCTGCCGACCTACAGGGAGGCCAAGGGATGACCGGAATCGTCGACTGGGCCGCCTCCCGCGCCCGCATGATCCTGGCCTTTATCGGTCTGTCCTTGCTTGCCGGTGGGTTCGCCTACGTCAACCTGCCGAAAGAGGGCGAACCGGATATCGAGATTCCGGCGATCTTCGTATCGGTGCCTTTTCCGGGCATCTCGGCAGAGGATGCAGAAAAGCTCCTCGTCAAACCGATGGAGACAGAGCTTTCCGATCTCGACAATCTCAAGACCATGACCTCGACCGCCGCCGAAGGCTATGCCGGCGTCGCGATGGAATTCGAATTCGGCTGGGACAAGACCAAGGTTCTTGCCGATGTGCGCGACGCAATGAATTCCGCGCAATCGTCCTTTCCCGACGGTGCCGACAATTATTCAGTCAACGAGATCAACTTTTCCGAATTTCCGATCATCATCGTCAACCTGACCGGCGATGTTCCGGAACGCGAACTGATCCGGGTGGCGAAGAACCTTCAGGACCGGCTCGAAGCGCTGGAACCCGTGCTGGAGGCCGGTCTGGCTGGCCAGCGCGACGAGATGCTGGAAGTCCTGATCGACCCACTGAAGCTGGAAGCCTACAACGTCACCGCAGGCGAGCTGATCAATGCGGTCACGCAGAACAATCTTCTGATTGCCGCGGGCGAAGTCGACAGCGCACAGGGCACCTTTTCGGTCAAGATCCCATCGTCCTTCGAGCAGCCACAGGATGTCTACGACCTCAAGGTCAAGCAGAACGGTGACCGCGTCGTCACGCTGGGCGACATCGCCACTATCCGGCTGACATTTGAAGACCGTCAGGGCACGGCCCGCTTCAACGGCGTCAATTCGATTGCGCTGCAGGTGGTCAAGGGCAAGGGATACAACCTGATCGACACAGCACAGCTGGTGAAGGAACAGGTCGAAGCCGAGCGCCAGACGTGGTCACCCGAAATGCAGGCCGCAATTGATGTCGGAACGTCGAACGATCAATCGCGCGCCGTGGCCTCGATGGTCAGCCAGCTGGAGGGCTCGGTCCTGACCGCCGTCGCACTGGTGATGATCGTGGTTCTTGCCGCCCTTGGCACACGACCTGCCCTTTTGGTCGGGTTTGCCATTCCGACATCCTTCCTGCTTTGCTTTGCGCTGCTGGCGGTGATGGACATCACGATCTCGAACATCGTTATGTTTGGCCTGATCCTTGCTGTCGGCATGCTGGTGGATGGCGCCATCGTCGTTGTCGAATACGCAGACAAGCGCATGCAGGAAGGCTCGGGGCCCATGACCGCCTACACCGAGGCGGCAAAGCGGATGTTCTGGCCGATCATTTCGTCCACCGCGACAACACTCTGTGCCTTCCTGCCCATGTTGTTCTGGCCCGGTGTGCCGGGACAGTTCATGGGCATGTTGCCTGTGACCTTGATTTTCGTGCTGTGCGCCTCGCTTGTCGTGGCATTGATCTACCTTCCGGTGATGGGCGGCGTGACGGGCCGGTTGTCGCGCACCTTTGAAGGTGCGTCGAACGTGCTGCGGCGCGGCTTGCCCTGGGTGGTGCGTGCTGCATTGGTGCCTGTTGCATTGATGACTGTCTTTGTCGGTGCCATGCTGACCCTGAACCCCGGTTATCTTGGCGGAGCTGCGGTGCAAACCAGCGGCCTGATGGACAGTTTGCCCGGCATCGCGCTTTTCCTCTTCGGTGCGGCGGCGGCGTCGGTCACGGTGGGTGCTGCCAAGATCGAACGTCCCGCCAAGCGGATCAAGGCAGGCTACCGGCGCTCGCCCTTCGGCTATTTCATCGCCTTCCTGACGAACAACCCGGTCATGCCGGTCGTGACCATCGTGGCCGTCGGCTTTTTCGTCGTCAGCGTATTCACCTACTTTGGCGCGAACAACAACGGGGTCGAATTCTTTGTCGAATCCGAACCCGAACAGGGGATCGTCTACGTCAAGGCCCGCGGAAACCTCAGCCTTGCTGAAAAGGACGATCTGGTCCAGCAGGCCGAAAATGTCGTGCTCGCCCATCCGGGTGTGATGAACGCTTTCGCCTTCGCCGGTGAGGGGGGCCTGAATTCCAACACCGGCGGTGCCGAAGGGCCGCGTGACAGCATTGGTCAGGTCCAGTTCGAGACCATACCATGGGAGGACCGTTCCGACCGTCCCGATCTGGACGGGGATATCGTGCTGGCAGAATTGCAGGAGCAACTTGACCTGATCCCCGGTATCCAGACGGAAATCCTTGCGCAGGCGCTTGGTCCGGCCTCGGCCAAGCCGGTTCACCTGCGCATCAAGGGCGACAACTGGACAGACCTGCAGGCCGCCACAGCCATGGTCCGTGACCGGTTTCAACAAACCAGCGGCCTGACGCAGATCGAGGACACGCTGCCGCTTCCGGGGATCGATTGGCAAATCGATGTGGATACAGTCAAGGCCGGACAGTTCGGCGCCGACGTGGCCACCGTGGGCGGGGCCATCCAGCTTGTAACCCGTGGCCTGCTTCTGGACACCATGCGCGTCGAAAGCTCGGACGAGGAGATCGAGATTCGCGCGCGCCTACCGGAACGGGACCGCGTGTTGTCGACGCTCGACAGTCTGCGCGTTCGCACACCGGATGGGCTTGTTCCTCTGGCCAACTTTATCAGCCGCACACCGGTTGAAAAACTGGCCGAGATCAACCGCGTCAATCAGGAACGTTATTTTGACGTCAAGGCCGGCGTCGCCAGCAACCTCGTCAAACTGACCAATGTGCAGTCAGGCGAGGAAACCGTCCTGCCGCAGTCCGACTATGATGCAAGCAGCGCTTTGAAAGGTCAGGTGACGGACGGCACACTGAACACGGAGGTCGTCACCGCGAACGAACGGATCGCCGGTCTGACAGACTGGCTGGAAACGACCCCCCTTCCCCCGGCAATTTCGTGGGAATGGACCGGCGATCAGGAAGATCAGGCGGAAAGCCAGCAGTTCCTGCAAACCGCCTTTGCCGGTGCGCTGGCCTTGATGTTCATCATCCTGCTGGCGCAGTTCAATTCGGTCTACAATTCGGTTCTTGTCCTGCTGGCCGTGATCCTGTCCACGACCGGCGTGCTGATCGGGATGCTGGTGATGGATCAGTCATTCTCGATCATCATGACGGGCACGGGGATCGTGGCCCTCGCCGGGATTGTGGTAAACAACAACATCATCCTGATCGACACTTATCAGGAATACTCGGCCTACATGCCAAAGACCGAAGCCGTCGCCCGCACCGCCGAGGACCGGATCAGACCGGTTCTGTTGACCACGATAACGACGATGGCTGGTCTGGCGCCGATGATGTTCGGTCTCAGCCTCGATTTCATCGGCGGCGGCTATTCTTTCAACTCACCCACGGCGCTCTGGTGGAAACAGCTTGCGACGGCGGTGGTCTTCGGACTTGGCATCGCCACCGTGCTGACACTGGTGTTCACGCCTTCAATGCTGGCGGCACGGATCTGGTTCGAACGCGGGGCCTACGGCGCGATCAACCGCATATCGGCGGCCAGTCTGGGTGGGTTTGGCCGCAAGGTCCGCGAAGACCTGCGCCTGAGCCAGACTGCAAGGAAGATCGAGAGCCCCGAGGTGATATGGACCGAGGAAGGCATGTCAGAGCCGGCGAAGCTTGATATCCTGACGCCTGTGAAATCGGTTCAGGCCGCAGAGTAGGCCAGTCATACAGCGACAAATCTCCGGGGCGGATGATGCGGTTTACGCCGCCCCGGGTTCGACGGGTTCTCGGACCCGTGACAGGATCAGCAAGGACAGGCTCAGGGTCGCCAGACCGCACACCGCGATCCTCGCGACCATCGGAAAGGCCGTGCCGTCAAAGAACAGCCCCGATATCGCAACCACGACACCCCCCGCAACCATCTGGATCGTGCCGCCAAGGCTTGACGCAAGACCCGCGATCTCGCCGTGCGGATCAAGCGCAAGGACCATTGTCGTGGGGATGACCAGCCCCAGAAAGGCGTTGCCGATGAAAAGCCCGGCAATCACCAGAGGCAGCGACGCCCCCAGAACCCCGACCAGCACGGCCAGTGTCATGGTCGACGCCGCAAAGCCGATCACGGCCATCCTGATGACCGGCATGATGCCGAACCGCTCTCCCAGGAATCCGGCGACCTGCGACGCTCCGAAAAAGCCTACGGCGTTGATCGCGAAGGCGATGCTGAAGCCGGTCGGAGTCAGGCCGAACTGTTCGGTGTAGACGAAGCTGGCGCTTGCGATGAAGATCATGAAGCTGGCAAAACCGAAGCCGCCGATGAACGTCAGGCCCATGAACGTGGGATCACGCACTAGCGTCTTGGTTCCGGCCCAGAGCGAAGCCAGGTTCACCCGCTTGCGCCGCTCGGGGGGCAGCGTTTCGGTCAGCACGAATTTCGTCAGCGCAAGGCTCAGCACGCCGCCGATGCAAAGGCTCCAGAACAAAAGCCGCCAGTCCCCGAAGGAAATCAGGATCGCCCCGGCCAAGGGTGCCAGAAGCGGAGAGACCGAGATCACCAGCATGATCATCGCCATCAGTTTCGTCGCCTGCGGACCCGTGTGCAGATCGCGCACGACGGCGCGGGGAATAACCATCAGCACAGCCCCGCCGACGCCCTGCACGAACCGGGCAGCGATCAGGAAGCCGATTGTCGGCGCAATCGCCGCCCCGATCGACCCGATCAGGAAGATCGACAGCCCCAGATAAAGCGGCGTCTTGCGGCCGACCTGATCGGCCCAGGGGCCGTAGAACAACTGGCTGAGACCGAAGGCCACGAAATAGGCGACCAGCGTATTCTGCACGCCGGATGCATCCGTCGCCAGGGCATCGGCAATCGCGGGCATCGCGGGAAGATACATGTCGATGGCGAAGGGGCCGACAGCCGACAATATCCCCAAGACAAGGGCGGCGCGCAGAAAACTCATATCGTGATCCTTTCGGGGGGCCATCCTTGGCCGACCTGCGACCTTCTGACCACGTCCCGCGCACCACTGCAATACGCAGGATCGCACAGTGCAGTCTGCGTCAGGCCGCTTCTTCGTCTTCCTGCCGGTTCCACAGATGGGCGTAGCGGCCGTCTGCAAGCAGCAGCTCGTCGTGGGTCCCGCTTTCAACGATCCGGCCATCTTCAAGTACCACGATCCGGTCCGCATCTGCGACGGTCGACAAACGGTGCGCAATGGTGATGACGGTGCGTCCCTGCCCCATCAACTTCAGCTCTGCCTGTATCTCGCGCTCGGTTTCCGTATCCAGCGCGCTTGTCGCCTCGTCCAGCAAAAGGATGGGCGGGTCTTTCAGCAAGGTGCGCGCGATGCCCACGCGCTGCTTTTCGCCCCCCGACAGCTTGAGCCCGCGTTCGCCCACAGTGGTCTCGTAGCCGCGCGGCAGCGACAGGATGAAGTCGTGGATCTTGGCTGCGCTGGCCGCCGCCCTGATCTCGGCCTCGCTGGCGTCGGGCCGACCGTAGGCGATATTGTAGTGGATCGTATCGTTGAACAGCACGGTATCCTGCGGCACGACCCCGATCTGGGCGTGCAGGCTTTCCTGCGTCACGTCGCGCACATCCTGCCCATCGATCATCAAGGCGCCTCCGGTCACGTCGTAAAAGCGGAACAAAAGCCGCCCGATCGTCGATTTACCCGACCCGGTGGACCCCACAATCGCAACCGTCTGCCCCGGCTTGACGTCCAGATCGACGCCTTTCAGGATGGGACGCTCGGGCTCATAACCGAAGTGGACGTCGCGCAGGGACACCTGACCACCCTGAACCTTCAAGGTCTTGGCGTCAGGCTTGTCAGTGACCTCGGGCGGTTGTTCCAGCAGATCGAACATGTCGCCCATGTCGATCAGCGCCTGCCTGATTTCACGGTAGACGGTGCCCAGAAAGTTCAGCGGCATCGTGATCTGGATCATGTAGGCGTTCACCATGACGAAATCGCCAACCGTCAGGTCGCCCCGCTGCACACCCACTGCCGCCATGACCATCACCGCCACCAGCCCGCCGGTAATCAGCACCGACTGGCCGAAGTTCAGGAAGGCCAGCGTGTAGTTGGTTTTCACCGCCGCCTCGGCGTAGTTCTTCATGGCCACGTCGTAGCGGCCCGTTTCCCACTGTTCCGCCCCGAAATACTTGACCGTCTCGAAGTTCAGCAGGCTGTCGATGGCCTTTTGGTTCGCGTCCGTGTCCTGATCGTTCATGATCTTGCGGATCCTCACCCGCCATTCGGTCACGGCAAAGGTGAACCAGACGTAAAGCGCGATCGTCAGCGCCACGACGGCCAGATACCACACGTCGAACAGGAAAAAGAGCACGACAGAAATCATCAGCAGTTCCAGCACCAGCGGCCCGATGCTGAACAAAAGAAAGCGCAGCAGGAATTCCACGCCCTTCACGCCCCGTTCGATGATGCGGGACAGACCACCGGTCTTGCGCGTGATGTGATAGCGCATCGACAACTGGTGAATATGCGTGAAGGTCTCAAGCGCAAGCTGCCGCAGGGCGCGCTGGCCGACGCGGGTGAAAATCACGTCGCGCAACTGCTGGAAGCCCACGTTCATCAACCGCGCAAAGCCATAGGCAAGCGTCAGGGCGACCGCGCCGACGCCCAGAAACCACGCATCGTCTGTCGCGTCACCCGACAGGACATCGACGGCGGCCTTGTAGAAGAATGGCGTCGCGACCGCGATGACCTTGGCCAGCACCAGAACCGCTATCGACAGGACAACCCGGCGTTTGACCCATGCTTCACCGTCGGGCCAGAGGTAGGGTGCCACGCGGCGGATCACGTTCCAGCCCTGCACCTTGGTATCGTCGAAATTGCGAGAGGTCTTGGTCAGGCGGCGCATCTGGGTCTCCGGAAGGTCAAAAGCTACCTATGACCTTGCCCGCGCAAAGGCCACCCGCGTCAGTCCTGGACTGGCGGCAGCGTGAAAACCTGACCCGGATAGATCAGATCGGGATCGCGGATGATGTCGCGGTTGGCCTCGAAGACGGCCACATACATGATCCCCTCACCGAACCGATCTTCTGCGATGGCCCAAAGCGTATTGCCGGGCTGCACGGTCCGCATGGCGATGTCAAAGCCCTCTGCCGCGACCTCCTCGGCCATGACGGCTGCGACATCGCGCGAGTCCTCGCGCTTGAACGGGGTCTCGATGCGCGAGACAACAGTGCCTTCCGCGTCCACCTTGTCCACCCGCAAGGTGTAGATGCCGGTGTCGATATCGGGCAGATCACTGCGCCATGTGCCACCCACTTCGATCCGCGAGGTCGTGACCGGCTGATTGTCCACGTAAATCTGCACGAAACCGCCTTCGGGCGCGCGACCCGACAAGACCACATCGCCCGCAGGATCGTAGGTGATCGTGTCAAGCGCGACCGAGGACAGGGCCTGCGGCTGTCCAAGAACACGCGCGCCGTCGGCATCCACGACCAGATTGGGCGATGCGGCTGGGGCCGGTGCGGGCGGCGCGATCGGGGTTGCCTCTGCACCGACTTCGGGCGCGGCTGGCACGACTGGCACATCCGGCGCAACGGTGACGTCAGTTCCGGCGACGGGCTGGTCGGGCAGATCCATTGCAATGTCAGGCGCATCGGCCTGTGGCACCGCTTGTCCCGAGGACGGGCCGCTGACGTCTGCAGTTTCAGGCAATTGGCCATCGCCTTGCGTGGAAACGTCGACCTGTTCGGGTCTATCATCAGGGACCGAGCCCGCATCCGCCACTGCATCCGCCACTGGCCCGTCCCCGGTCGTTTCCACCACGGCATCATTTTCAGCAGGTTCAGGCGACGAAGACCGATCCGATGCAAGCGCATCGTCATCGGTAAAAGGCCCAGCCGGGGCGTCTTCAACAGTCGCACGCGTCTCGGGCACAGGCACCTCGCGGGCAGCGTCTGGCGACGTTTCCGTGATGGATGGTGTATCGTCTGCGGCAGGGACCTGCTGGTCAAGGTCCGGCATCTCTGACGACAGATCTGTTTCCGGCACGTTCTGGGCGGTGTTCAACGCTGCCATGACGTCTTCGCTGCCCTCGGTCTCGACTGGCTCGGGCGGCGGCGTGATGGCCCCCGCGACGACCGCGCCTTCCGGATCGGGCAGCGTCGGAATCGGCGTCGGCGCAATGGGATAGCTTTGCGTCGCTGCAACGGCAGCCTCCCCAGAACCCGCGCGCAAAGTCAATCTGCGCGGCGCGTCGGACGGTGGCAGGAACAGGACGGTAGCGAAGGCCCCGCTCCGGTCGATGCTGGCCTGCCCCACCTCCTGGTCACCGATCAAGGCAAAGACCTCCGCACCCGGCGCACCACGCCCGGCAATCGTCACGGTTCCGTCCGGGCGGGCGTAAAACGTATCCAGGACCGGCGGAATGACCGGCATGGAATCGGGGGTGTCCATCGTGCCATCGTCAAAGGCGTCGGGCGTCGGCACCGCGGTTTCGGGGGCTGCAGCAGAGCTGTCCGGTCCGGTCACACCAGCAGGGGCGTCGGCGTCTGTAGCGTCCGACAAAGCTGCTTCACTTACGTCCTCTTGAGGGTTTCCTGCAGTTTCAGATACTTGCGTGGCCTCGCCCACTGTTTCCGGTTCCGGCATGGGGAAAAGAAGAAAAACGCCGATACCGATCACTGCGGCAATCACCGCACCAGCCAACAAGCCCTTCGAATTCGAGGCCATCTTCCATCCTTTGCAAGCGCCCCGTCCCCAGTGGCTGATCGACACTAGCAATAGCAAGGCAGGTGGTCAAAGACTCCCCGTGAGGTGCACGCGCCAAGTTACCAAAACGACACGCAAAAAGGGCCACCCGTTTGGGTGGCCCCCGGCTAGGAACAGCGCGCGATCAGGATGCGAGATCAGATTTCACGATATCCTCGATCTCGTTCAACGGATGGTTCGTCAGGGTCTTGGGGATTTCACCCACGACCTTGCCGCTGACCTCCTGATGCATCTGATCACGAAGTTCGCCCAGAATCTTGGGTGCGGCAACCAGAACCAGCCGCTTGAAGCGACCCTTTCGACCCATCTCGTACAACCTGTCGGCCAGATCAGCGGCGAACCGGTCCTTTGCCAGTTCATGCCAATCCGTGTCCTCATAGGAAGACCGGCTTTGGTTGGTCGATTGATTGACACGGCCGGGCCGGTTTGCGGACTGGTCGATATCCTTGGGGTTGTCCTGTTCGTCCTTGCGCACGACCTCGAGGTTCGGGTCTTCCCCGTCGGTCAGATTGCGCAGGAACAGGACTTTTTCGCCATCGGCCACCACGACCCAGTCATCGTTTCTAAGCAGTGTCATCAGGCACCACCCCCGGTTCCATGATGCCCGCCAAGGTTGCCTTGGCCTTTTTCGTCTTCCTTGGTCACGCGCGTCGCCCCGGCGTCTTCGCCTTTTGTGGCCCGCTTCAAACCGTCCTGCGTGCCGACATTGCGTTCCAGATTGCCCTGAGAGCGACCCTGTTGTGACGGGGTCTCTTCATCACCGAGAAGCTCTTCCGTCTCTGATCGTCCATCCTTGGACCGTTTGCGGTCTGCCATGGCTGGCTCCTTTCGGGTCTGTTTCACTAAAAGACCAACCCGAAAGACCGCTGCAAGGTTCCGGTCAGCGCGTCAATTCGGCAAAGCGGTCAAGCGCGATATTCGACCCGCAGGCGATCAGCCCGACATGCCTGCCTGCAACCTCGTCGCGCAGGGGGCCAAGGCAGGCCGCCAGCGACGCAGCGCAGGCCGGTTCGGCCAGAATTGCCGCGTTCTGCAGGTAAAGCCGCATGCCGTGGCGCAAGTCGTCGTCCGAAACATGAACAATGCGGTCGACGTTTTTCAACGCCGCCTGAAAGGTCAGTGGCATGGCCTTGGGCGAGCCGAGGCTATCGGCGATGGTCGCCACGCGGTCCAGCGTCACCGGCTGACCGGCAGCAAAGGACCGGTGCATGCTGTCCGCGCCAAAAGGTTCGACCCCGATGATCTGCGCCTCTGGACGCACAGCCTTGATGCCTGCGGCCATACCCGCGATCAGTCCACCGCCACCCACGGGAATGATGAAGACTGCGGCCTCGGGCATCTGGCGGGCAACCTCCAAGCCCAGCGTCGCCGCACCGAGGATCATGTGATCTGCCTCGAACGGATGCATCAGCGCCCTGCCCTTGGCGGCCTCTTGCTCCATTACGGCAAAGGCCGCCGCCATGTCGTCGCAAAGCACGATCTCGGCCCCCAGTGCCTCGCACCCCTTGACCCGCACCGGATCGGTTGCACGCGGCATGGCGATCATAGCCGCGACACCAGCCGCCCGCGCAGCCCAGGCCACAGCCAGCGCATGATTGCCGCCACTGGCGGCCACCACGCCCGCCGCCCGCTGATCGTCGGTCAGACCCAGCATCCCCAGATAGGCGCCGCGCGCCTTGAATGACCCCGTCTGCTGGAACAGCTCCAGCTTCAGCGTCACGCTGGCTGCCTCGGGCAGCACCGCCCGCCACCTGTCAGAGGTCAGCGGCAGCACCGGCGTTTCCAGCGTGTGACCGCGCAGGGCGTCGGCGGCGTACTGTATCTGGTCAAGTGTCGGTATGGTCATGGCGGTATTCCAACGCAAAAAGGCCCGCGAGATGTCTCACGGGCCTTCCGGTAGTTCAATGGATGCAGATCACATCCGGCTGGCGACGTTTTCCCAGTTCACCAACTTGTCGAGAAAGTTGCCCAGATAGTCGGGGCGCGCATTGCGAAAGTCGATGTAGTAGGAATGTTCCCACACATCGCAGCCCAGCAACGCCGTCTGGTCAAAGCACAGCGGGTTGATGCCGTTTGCAGTGTTGGTCACCTTGAGCGACCCGTCGGTATCCTTGACCAGCCAGACCCAGCCAGAGCCGAACTGACCGCCGCCCTTGGCCTTGAATTCGTCCTTGAACTTGTCGACGGACCCGAAGCTTTCGGTGATCGCTTTTTCCAGCTCGCCGGGCATCGCGGTGTCGCCCGGACCCATCATTTCCCAGAACTGGCAGTGGTTCCAGTATTGCGAGGCGTTGTCGAAAAGACCGGACTGGGTAACCGAGGACGGATCATAGGTGCCCTTGACGATCTCTTCGATCGATTTGCCATCCCACTCGGACCCTTTGACCATATCGGTGGTCTTGGTCGCATAGGCGTTGTGGTGCTTGTCGTGGTGATATTCCAGCGTCTCTTTGCTCATGCCTTTGGCGGCAAGAGCATCGTGCGCATACGGAAGATCGGGAAGTTCGAAAGCCATCTCGGGACCTCATTCTTTGGATTACGTTTACCGCTTAAAAGAGCGCTTTGCCCGGGTGCGTCAACCCCCCGCATCCCCGGCGTCGTGCGAAACAACGTGCGAAACAAGATGGCCGACAGCCCCGCCCTCGGCCGCTTTCGCCAAAAGACCGAAGGCATAGGCTGCCGTCGACCGGAAAGTCATCACCTCGATGGTTTCATCATCACGCATCCAGAAGGCTGCCGCAGCCTGCGCCAAACGGCTGCGGCAAAAGCTCCCCGGGCCAAAGGCGTCGGGATGCAAATCCACGGGAGCAAGCTTGGCCAGTACCTCGCGCGCATACCGGCCCTGCACGGCAATGACCGAGCGTGCGTCTGATACGTTGGTCGCGAGGAAATGGGTGCCCTTCAGCTTTTCTTCTACCACATCAATAACTTGTCGGGCGTCATCATAGGCTGCAAGAATCAGGATCTCGTCGGGCGACATCCAGATCAACCCTTTGTCGTCGCGGACCAGCGCCTGACCTGTCTGTGGGAAATCCACACCGGCCAGATCGGTCACGCAGGCGCACAGCGACTCGTCCGACAGGTTTCCCCGCAGGCTGATCATCCCCCGCAGCCCCGTTTCGCTGACGCAGACTGCGCCGACTTGAACATTGCCATCCAAAGCACTGACAGAATTAGACATTCTGCTTTTTCCCTTCGGCGTCATAGACAACCGGGTCGACAACCTTCGCCGCCATCGTCCCGCCGTCCAACATGTTGAATTCGACCGTGTCTCCAAGGCGTTCCATGCCGCCCTTGATCAGGCCCATGCAAATACCGCGATCAAGCGTGGGCGAATAATAGGTCGATGTCGCCCGCCCCTGCGTGTTGCGCTGGCCGTTGGCGTTGGTCCCGCCCGCGACGATATACGCGCCTTCTGGGATGACCTTGCCACCTTCGGCCTCGAACCCCGCCAGCTTCCAGCGGTTCGGGTCCGTCATGTGACTGCGCTGCTGGCCGCGCTTGCCAAGAAAATCGTCTTTCTTCTTCGAGATCGCCCAGTTGAGGTTGAGGTCCTGCGGGATGATAGTGCCGTCGGTTTCGTCGCCGATCATGATAAAACCCTTTTCGGCGCGCATGATATGCAGCGCCTCGGTGCCATAGGGCATCATTCCGAATGCGCTGCCCGCCTCCAGCAGTGCATCCCAGAACGCACGGCCTTGACCGGCGGACACGGCGATTTCAAAGGATAACTCGCCCGAAAAGGAAATGCGGAAAACGCGGACGTCAAAGCCGCCCAAGGTGCCATCGGCCCATTGCATGAACGGCAGCGCCTCTTGCGACAGGTCCATTCCGCCCAGCTTGTCCAGCACGTGGCGCGCTTTGGGACCGACCACCGCGATCTGGGCGAACTGTTCGGTGACATTGGCCACAAAAACCTTCCAGTCCCACCATTCGGTCTGCAGCCATTCCTCCATGTGGGCGTGAATCTGCTCGGCTCCGCCCGTCGTGGTGTGGCACAGCCATGTATCCTCGGACAAGCGTGCCACGACACCGTCGTCGATCAGAAAGCCGTTTTCCGAGCACATCAGCCCGTAGCGGCATTTCCTGACCGGCAACGTCGACATCATGTTGGTATACATCATGTCAAGGAAACGCCCGGCATCAGGCCCCTTCACGATAATCTTGCCAAGGGTCGAGGCATCCAGAAGCCCAACGTTGTCACGTGTGTTCCTGACCTCACGGCTGACAGCGGCGTGAATATCCTCGCCGTCGCGCAAGAAGGTGTAGGGGCGTCGCCATTGACCGACCGGCTCGAAATGCGCGCCGTTGGTTTCGTGCCACGCACTGACGGGCGTCTTGCGCACAGGCTGGAACAGGTCGAACTGCGCCGGACCCGCAATCGCCGCAAGCGAGATCGGCGTATAGGGCGGACGGAAGGTCGTCGTGCCGACGCTGGGAATAGGTGCGGACAATGCATGAGAAAGGGTCGCCAATCCGTTGATGTTGCTCAACTTCCCTTGATCTGTCGCCATGCCAAGCGTCGTGTAGCGCTTGGCGTGTTCGACGCTTTCATAGCCTTCCTGCGCGGCCAGTTGCACGTCCGACACTTTAACGTCGTTCTGGTAGTCCAGCCAGGCCTTGGACCGCAGCGCATAACCGGCCCCCTGTGGCATCATCCAGACCTGCCCCAACGGGCCCTCGTCGGCGTCAATACCCATGGGCGGCGCGCCCGCTTCACTGGCAGCACCAGTGGCTTTTCCCGCATTGCGCCCTGCCGCAAAGCCGTCGGCAATCGCGTCGGCAGTGTAAAGGTGCCCGTTGGCCGTGCCCGCCGCATGGACAAAGCCCCGACCATCGGCGCCCAGCGGCGGGCGGTTCGGGTCGGGGCGGAACATGGCCTGTGCATCGTCCCATTCCAGCTTGCCGCCGCAGTGCGACCACAGGTGAACGACCGGCGACCAGCCCCCTGACATGGCGATGCAATCGCAGGCGATCTCTTCCAGCACAGCGCCTTCGCCAGCCTGATCGCAAACCGCGACACCGGTGACCCGCTTGCCACCCCTTGCCTTGGCGATGCCTTTGCCGGTCTCGACCCTTATTCCAAGGTTACGTGCCTTTTCAATCAGTTCCCCCGCGACCTTCGTGCGGGCGTCAAGAATGCAGGGAACATCCAATCCTGCCTCTTTCAATGCGAAGGCGGTGCGATAGGCATCATCGTTGTTCGTCACAACGACAGTGCGATCCCCCGGCGACACGCCATAGTCGACGACATAGTCCCGCACCGCCGCGGCCAGCATCACGCCTGGAATATCGTTTCCCGCAAAGGACAGCGGACGCTCGATCGCGCCGGTTGCCGTAACGATCCGGCCCGCGCGCACCCGCCAGAGCCGCTGCTTGGGACCAACCTTCTTTGGGTCGTGGTCCGTCAGACGCTCGAACCCCAGCGCATAGCCGTGGTCGTATATGCCAGCGCCCATGCAGCGATTGCGCAGGGTGACGTTCGGCAGGGCGTTGAGCTGGGCGACTGTCTGGGCGATCCACTCTGTGGCCGGCATGTCGTCCACCGTCGGCAGATCGACGCCCGCACGACCGCCCCAATGGGCCGTCTGTTCCCAGACCAGAACGCGCGCGCCCTGCTGACCGGCGGCCAGCGCCGCTGCAAGCCCCGCGATCCCGCCACCCACGACCAGAACGTCCACGGTGGCGTGGAAATGCTCGTAGCTGTCGGTGTTGCGGCTTTTCGGTGCGGCCCCCAGACCCGCTGACTTACGGATGAATGGCTCGTAGACATATTTCCACAGGGGCCGCGGGTGGATGAACATCTTGTAGTAGAAACCGGCGGGCAAGAAGCGCGACAGGTGCGTGTTGATGGCACCCACATCGTATTCAAGGCTTGGCCAGTGGTTTTGGCTGGTCGCCGACAGCCCGTCGAAAAGCTCGGTTGTCGTCACGCGCGCGTTCGGCTCGAAGGTATCGCCCCAAGCAAGATTGACGAGGGCGTTTGGTTCCTCGGCGCCCGAGGCCACGACACCACGCGGGCGGTGATACTTGAACGACCGGCCCATGAGCATCTGGTCGTTCGCCAGAAGGGCCGAAGCCAGCGTATCGCCTGCATAGCCCTTCAGCTTTCGCCCGTTGAAGGTAAAGCTCCGCGGCTCTCCCCTGTTCAAAAGGCGGCCGGTGTTGGCAAGACGGGTGCTCATGTTTCGCTCTCCCACGACCAGTTCGGACGCTTTTCGGCGATCCGGTCGATGATCTCTTTTGGCGGCGCGGTTGTCTGGGCGGAATAGGTGCCGAAAACTTCCAGCGTGGCGGTGTCGCGTGCGGCGTGGAACCATTTTCCGCAGCCAAAGCTGTGGTGCCAGCGTTCAAAATGGACGCCCTTGGGGTTCTTGCGCATGAAAAGATAATCCTCGAACGCTTCGGCAGAAGCCTCTGCCCCTTGGCGCTTGAGATGCGCCTCTCCCCCTGCGTGCAGGTCGGTTTCATCCACGTCGCGCCCGCAGTTGGGGCAGTGCAGCATCAGCATGGCAAGGATCCGGAGAATGCGTTGAAGGATAAGTCGGGCGCAGACACGGCAATGGCGGCGATTGCAGTGCAATCGCCGCCATTTTGTTGTGTCAAGGTCGCGCGGCGCCCCGCGCCACGGACCATGTGCGACCGGAAAGGTCGATCAGTCGTCGTGCGGTTACTCGTCGTCCTCTGTTCCGTCCATGATGGTGACGGTTTCATCAAAGTTGTCGTCGACGGTAATGTTGGCGTCATCGACCGGCTCGGCTGTGTCGGCAGAATCGTCGGCCGGTGCAGCACCTTCATCAGCCGGTGCGGTGCTCTCGTCGATCGGTTCGACGGGGTCGTCAGCGGGGGCTGGCGTGTCGTCGATGGGGGCAACGGTGTCGTCAGCCGGGGCTGTCGCATCGTCCATCGGATCAGCGGCTGGCAGACCGGGGTCGGCGGCTTCGCCTTCGAGAGCGGGGTCATCCTCGATGGCCGTGCTCGGAACTGCGGTGTCGTCGACCGTCTCGACGTCATCGGTGCCCCAGAACAGGAACCAGAGTAGCAGAAGAAGAACGACAACAACGACGGCGGCAATGATGCCTGTGCTGCTGCTGCTGCGCTTTGACTCTGCGTTATTGGTCGTATGCGTGCTACGATCAGTTGTGTACGGGCGGTTTGGATCGGACATGGGTCTCTCCTCGTAGTGAGTTCAATTGCAGACCTAACCCCCGCAGAGACGCCTATGTTCCAGCCAGCTCCCAAATTTAAGCGACAATCCGCCACATGCTGATTCATCAGTGGGCAACTCCCGCCGCGACGCTTTCGTCGATGAATTTGCCATGCCGGAACCGGTTCATCGTGAACTCCTCGGTCAGCGGGCTGTGCCCCTTGGCCATCAGTTCCGCCATCGCCCAGCCCGAGCCGGGGATCGCCTTGAACCCGCCGGTGCCCCAGCCGCAATTCACGAAACATCCGTCCACCGGTGTCTTGGACAGGATCGGCGACCGGTCACCCGTCACATCCACGATCCCACCCCACTGCCGCAGCATCTTGAGCTGGGCCAGCATCGGGAACGTCTCGACCAATGCGCGCACCGTTTCCTCGACATGGTGGAAGCTGCCGCGCCGGGTGTAGTTGTTGTAGCCGTCCGTCCCGCCGCCGATGACCATTTCGCCCTTGTCGGACTGCGACAGGTAGCCGTGGACGGTGTTGGCCATGACGACGATATCCATGCACGGCTTGATCGGTTCTGACACCAGCGCCTGAAGGGCGACACTTTCGATCGGTAGCTGAAAGCCCGCCATCTGGGCAAGGTGGCTGGCATGACCGGCAACGACCATCCCCAGTTTGTCGCAGCCGATGTCGCCCTTGGTCGTTCTGACACCGGTGACCTTGCCGCCTTCGGTCGTCACGCCTTTGACCTCGCACTGCTGGATAATGTGCATGCCCATGTCCGAGCAGGCCCGCGCATAGCCCCAGGCCACCGCGTCGTGCCGCGCCGTGCCACCGCGCGCCTGCCACAACCCGCCCAGAACCGGATAGCGTGGTCCCTTTGTGTTCATGATCGGGCAAATCTTCTTCACCCGTTCGGCATCGACAAACTCGGTCGTCACACCCTGCAGCGCGTTGGCCTGCGCCGTGCGCTTGTAGCCGCGGACTTCGTGTTCGGTCTGGGCCAGCATCAGCACACCACGCGGGCTGAACATGACGTTGTAGTTCAAATCCTGGCTCATCGTCTCGTAAAGAGAGCGGGACTTTTCGTAGATCGCAGCTGACGGGTCCTGCAGGTAGTTCGAGCGGATGATCGTCGTGTTCCGCCCTGTGTTGCCGCCACCCAGCCAGCCTTTTTCGATCACGGCCACGTTGGTGATGCCGAAATTCTTGCCGAGGTAATAGGCTGTGGCCAGCCCGTGGCCGCCCGCGCCGACGATGATGACGTCGTATCTGGCACGCGGCTCGGGCGAGGCCCACGCGCGATTCCAACCCTGATGCTGGCGCAGGGCTTCGCGTGCGATTGCAAAGACCGAATAGCGTTTCATGGCGAATCCCCTTGGGCACTGCGGCTGCCGTATCGGACCTTAAATGACGCCGATACGCGTTGAAATGGATACTGGCACCGCCGCCCTGCACGTCATTTGCGACATGGTGCCACGCGGATGCGAACGGTGGGGACTTTCCCTTTGATCCCAGCGGTCATAGGTAGGGGCAAACAAGGGGGATCGCCGTGCTGTTTTGGCTAATTTGTGGTGCTTTGACCGTGCTGACCGGGCTTTATATCGGCCTGCCGATGGTGCGTGCGCGCCGCGTGGACGAGGCTGCGAACCCGGATATCGCGCTTTACAAGGCGCAGCTTTCCGAGCTGGATCGCGACCTTGCGCGCGGCACGATCGACGCCACCGAGGCCGGAACAGCGCGCACCGAGATTTCACGTCGCTTGCTGGCCGCCAGTCATCGCACCGACAGGCAAAGCGCGGGCGGACCAAAGATGGTCGCAGCTCTTGTGACCTTTGCCGTCGTCGCCGGCATCTCGCTTGCCACCTATATCGGCATCGGCTCGCCTGACACGGCCGATCAGCCGCTTGCGGCCCGCTTGGCCGAGGCAGACCAGCGCCGCGCCGAGCGCCCGTCGCAAGCAGAGCTGGAAGCCGCAGCGCCCGCCCCGCCCCCTGTCGATGCGGATCAGGAGTATCTGGCTGCCGTGGCGCGGCTGCGTGAGGTCATGGAGACCGACACCGGCGACGCACAGGGTTGGAACCTTCTGGCAGAACACGAAGCGCAGTTGCGCAACTATCCCGCCGCCAGCCGCGCGCAGGCGCAGGTCGTTGCGCTCAAGGGGGAAAACGCCAGCCTGCAGGATCTGCAGATTTGGGCCGATCTTCTGGTCGCGGCGGCCGACGGCTATGTTTCTCCGGAAACCGAATCCGTGGTCCGCCAGATCCTGAACCGCGACCCCCAAAGCGTTGCGGGGCGATACTACATGGGATCGCTCTACAACCAGACCGGGCGGCCCGATGTCGCCTTTGTCACCTGGCGCAGACTGGTTGAGACGGCACCCGACAGCTTTCACGTGGCCCTTGCGCGCGCGCAGATCGAAGGCGCAGCGCGCCGCGCGGGCCTCGACTACACCCTGCCGCCGGAAACAGGTCCGAGCATGGACGACATCGCAAATGCGCAGGACATGGACGAAGACGACCGCCAGGCGATGATCCAGAACATGGTCGCAGGCCTTGCGGCCCGGCTGGCCAACGACGGCGGGCCACCTTCGGAATGGTCCCGCCTGATCCGCGCCTATATCGTGCTGGGCGAGGAACAGGCCGCGCAAGCCGTGCTGGACGAAGCACTTGGCGTATTTTCGGACGTGCCCGAAGCAGTGGCCGAATTCGAAGCCCTGCGTGCCGAAATGGCAGACTCCGAATGATCTGCCCCGACCCCGCCAGTTTCCGCACCACCCTGCCCACCTTGGGCGCTGTGGCGGGTCTTGACCTTGGCACGCAGACGATCGGCGTCGCGATCTCGGACCGGATGCGCGGTGTCGCCACCCCTGTCGAGACGATCCGCCGCAAGAAGTTCGGCGTCGATGCGACTGCTCTCCTGTCGCTTCTGACCAAGCGCGAGGTCTGCGGCATCGTGCTGGGCCTTCCGCTGAACATGGACGGGTCCGAAGGCCCGCGCGCCCAGTCCACGCGGGGCTTTGCGCGCAATCTCGAAAAGCTGACCGACCTGCCGATCACCTTCTGGGACGAACGCCTGTCCACCGTCGCCGCAGAGCGCGCGCTGATCGAGGCGGATACGTCACGGGCGCGTCGCTCCCAGATCATCGACCACGTCGCGGCCAGTTACATTCTACAAGGGCTGCTGGACCGGCTGGCGCACCTGGGGCAAGCAACATGAGCGACGAGATCTGGAATCGGGCCGAGATCGAAAGTCCCTGCGTCAAGACCTGCGTGATAGAGCCTGCGTCCCGGCTTTGCATCGGTTGCCTGCGCAGCATCGATGAAATCGGCGATTGGGGCCGCATGACCCCCGAAGAACGCCGCACCATCATGGCAGACCTGCCAAACCGTCAGGGTCAGTTGAGCAAACGGCGCGGCGGACGACGCGGGCGCGTGGGCTAGGCCGGCTTACGTTCGCGGAAAGACAAAGCAGCGGTCGCGCCGGATCATGATCCATAGCGGTGTGCCCGGCTTGGGCAGGAAGACCGATGGCACAGCCGCCGTCAGCACCGATCCGTCAAATTCCATCTTCAGATCGACAAGGCTTTCCGACCCAAGGAATCGCGACCGCTTGACCACGCCCAGTGCCGCAGTCCCTTCCACCGGGGTCGGACTGGGGCCGCGCCCGCCCCTGTCGAGGTCGATCTTGATATGCTGCGGGCGAATGCAGATATCGACCTCTGTTCCGTCGGGCACACCTGGCGCCAGGAACTGCCCGAAGGCCGTCCGGGTCAAGGCACCGTTCACAGTGCCCTTGATCGTGTTGATGTCGCTGAAGAATGCGGCTGCCGCCCGATCGACTGGCGTATTGTAGATGTTGTAGGGCGCGCCGCGCTGAACGATTTTGCCATCCCGCATCAATGCGATTTCGTCCGCCATCCGCATCGCCTCGGTCGGCTCATGCGTCACCAGCAAAACCGCGGTGCCCTCAGCGGTCAGGACGTCAAGCGTCTCGTCACGTATATCGTCACGCAGCCGGTCATCGAGGCCCGAAAACGGCTCGTCCATCAACATGATCTTGGGACGCGGGGCCAAGGCGCGTGCAAGGGCCACCCGCTGTTGCTCGCCACCCGACAATTCATGCGGAAACCGGTCGAGATAGGCCGACATGCCGACCTTGCCCAAAAGCTCTGCCACCCGGTCTGATGCGTTGTCCGACCGTCTGAGACCGAAAGCCACGTTCTGCGACACGGACAGATGTGGAAAGAGAGCAAAGTCCTGAAAGATCAGACCGATAGAGCGCTGCTCCGGCGGGCGCATGGTCGTGCCGTCCGCGATCAGCTCACCATCGACATGAAGTGTGCCGGTGTCCTGTTCCTCGACACCAGCCACGATCCGCAATGTCGTTGACTTTCCGCAACCCGACGGCCCAAGCAGGCATGTCACCTGCCCCGGCATCACATCAAGCGACACGTCCGACACGACCCTTCGTCCATCGTATGACTTGCTGATGTCCTTGAGGGACAGGCGGGGGTGGGACACGGGACGGCTTCCTGAGTAAATTAGTCAGTCCGCCCCCTCTACCCCCCCGCGCCACGCAGGACAAGACGGGTGCCTTTGTCAGATCGTCGCGTTGACCGCACCGCCATCCAGCACGATGTTCTGCCCCACGATGAAGCCCGCCTTGTCCGAACATAGAAAGGCGCACATGGCACCGAATTCCGCCGCAGTGCCATAGCGGCCTGCAGGGATCGTTGCCTCGCGCTGGGTCCGCGCCTCTTCGACCGTTATGCCCTTGGCCTTGGCCACGCCACCGTCAAGGCTGTCAGCGCGGTCCGTCGCATGGATTCCGGGCAGCAGGTTGTTGATGTTGACGCCCTTGCCTGCGACCTGACGCGCGGTGCCCGCGACATAGCCGGTCAGGCCCGCGCGTGCCGCGTTGGACAGACCCAGCTGCGGGATCGGCGACTTGACCGACTGCGAGGTGATGTTCACGACCTTGCCCCAGCCCCGGTCGATCATCCCGGGCATCAGCGCCTTCATCAGCGCGATCGGCGCAAGCATGTTGGCGTCGAGGGCGGCGATGAAGTCGGCCCGCTCCCAATCCGACCACAATCCCGGCGGCGGGCCGCCCGCGTTGTTGACCAGAATATCGACGTCGCCCGCAGCCTTGAGCAATGCGTCACGCCCTTCTTCGGTCGCGACATCGGCTGCGACCGTGGTCACGGTGACGCCGTAGGTGTCGCGGATATGGGTCGCTGTGGCCTCCAGCGCGTCAGCCCCTCTTGCATTCAGCACGATGTCGCAGCCGCCTTCGGCCAAGGCCTCGGCACAGCCGCGCCCCAGCCCCTTGGAGCCTGCGCAGACCAATGCCCGTTTTCCCTTTATACCCAAGTCCATGATCGTTCCCTTCTGTTCATTTCCTGATCGTTAGCATGCTCGTGCCAAGACCGGCAATCGTTGACGCCTTCACGCCCCCGGCATAGGGTCCGCCAACCAGCTGAACCGACGTGCAAAGCCCTTTTGATGAACGCCCACGATACCACGACCCAGACCGTCGTCGTTTATTCCGCCGATGCCTTCACGGTCACCGACGGTGTCGCCGAAGGGGATGGCATGTCCTTTGCGGACGAACTGGTGATGGACGACGTCTACCAGCTTGCGACGCGGGCGCAGCGACATCCCATCACGCTTGCCGCATCGGACAAAGCGGGCATCTTCACGGTCGCCGAACAATCGAAACTGGGCACCCCCGGCAATCAGGCGGTTCTGGACTGCTGCGTCACCCTGATGGGCACCGACGGCAAGACGCTCGAGGCGCTGGTGCTGGTCGAAGTCGAGAACGGTGGGGTCGAAGCGATATACCTGTTGCCACTGGCGACGCTTGTGCCCGCGTCGGACTACCGGCTGGTCGGGCTGGACCGGCACGCCGCCACGACCCGCTTTGCCGAGGTCGCCTGCGTGTCCTTCACGCGCGGCACGCATATCACGCTTGCCTCCGGTCAGCAGGTCAGGATCGAGGATCTGAGGGTCGGCGACAAGGTTCTGACCCGCGATGACGGGCCACAGGCGATCCGCTGGATCGGAGAGACGACGCTGCGCGCAGTCGGGGATTTTTGCCCCGTGGTCATCACCAAGGGCACGCTGCACAACGAACACGACCTTGTGGTCAGCCCCGACCATCGCCTGTTCGTCTACCAGCGCAAAGATGAACTGGGTGCGGGCCGGTCCGAGGTTCTGGTCAAGGTGCGCCACCTGATCAACGGCGACACCGTCTACCAGCAGGACGGCGGCTTTGTGGATTACTTCCAGCTGCTTTTCGACGAACACCAGATCATCTACGCCGAGGGTATCGCCGCCGAAAGCCTGATGGTCGATCCGCGCACCCGCGCCGCCCTGCCCACCGATCTGGGCAGCGATCACAGCCGCAGGCCGCATATGGATTACGAAGTGCAGGGGACATTGCTCAGCCAGCCGGATGCCGCCGCCCTGCTGCGCAAGGCATCTTCCAGCTAA
>Ga0307966_1000083_pt1 | contig 72394 bp, 67 predicted proteins | sample OrgLakmetagen646_FD_203141 | JGI IMG/M metagenome (GOLD analysis project Ga0307966, IMG submission 203141) | Saline water microbial communities from Organic Lake, Antarctica - #646 | ecosystem: Environmental > Aquatic > Non-marine Saline and Alkaline > Saline | place: Antarctica: Organic Lake... | reverse complement strand
CCCAGATCGTTGAAAACGCCCGATGCGCAATTCGGGCGCCGATCACCTATGGGCATCCAAAAGCAAAGGGCCTTCAAACATCGCCCCACGCGCCAAAACAGGGGCTTCATGAATAATTGCGGCTAGGTGGTGCCTTGGCTCCCGTAGAGCCCCCGTTCTGAGGAACAGGACGGGTCACCTTCTTTGGGAGAGGATTGACCCATGAAGACCAACACATTCGTCTTGGCTGCGGTTGCAGCCCTGATTTCAACCGGTGCATATGCACAAACCACAACCTTTGCGAACCAGGACCGGTCTGCCGACGCAGTCGAGGACCTGGAAGAGCAGATCGTCGAAGACGCAGAGCGTGATGTCACCGCATTCGGCAACGAAGGTCGTCAGATCGGTTCGTACGGCTCGGTCTCGCTGCGCGGAACCGCGTCCTCCAGTGACGGCGACACATCGACCGATCTCGGTGTCGGCCTGCGCTATGGCACTTATGACGGCGTTAACGGCATCGACGTGACTGCCAGCTTCGTCTACGGCACGGACAACGACGTCGAGACCGAAAACCAGCTTCTGCTGGGCGCCGACTACCGTCGTGACTTCGGTCCGCGCTTCTTTGCGTACGGCAAAGCCGACGCTGCTTTCGATCGCCTGTCCGAAACACCCGGCGACTATTCTCAGGATATCTTTCTCGGTGCCGGTGTCGGCTACCGGATCTTCAACGATGCGCAGACACAATGGTCCGTTCAGGCAGGTCCCGGCTATCGCTTTGCGAAAGTTGTGGGTGGTGACGACGTAGAGGAAGCAGCAGCTTCGCTGTCCTCCAACTACTACCAGAGCCTGACCGAGCGGTCGTACGTCACGAACGACACCGACGTCATCTATTCGGACTTTGCGACCACCGTGGAGAACGATCTGGCTTTGAACGTGGCCGTCACCGATGCAATGACGCTGCGTACCAACTACACCACGAACTACAACGACCAGACCGACAACAGCTTCAGCGATGCGTCGAACCTGTTCGGTGTCGCAGTGGTCTACAACTTCAACTGATCCGCGGGCTTGCATTCCCAGGTGGGTATGACCCTCGCATACCCGAGGACACTTGAAGAAAGGGGCAGAGAAATCTGCCCCTTTTTCACGTTCGGTCCAGAAGCTCTTTCAACTCGTAGACCAGCGTCAGGGCCTGTTTCGGCGTCAGCTCGTCAGGCAGGATGGCTTTCAGCCTCTCATCCACACCAGATTGCTGCGCGGACCGCTGAACTGGTGCGGGCACGGCTGAAAAGAGCGGCAGATCATCGATGATCGCCTTTTGATTTCCGCCCTCGCGCTCCCCTTTTTCCAGCGCTTCAAGCACGATCTTGGCACGGTCAACGACGGATTGCGGCAAACCGGCCAGCCGCGCGACCTGCACGCCGTAGGACCGGTCCGCTGTGCCCTTCTTGACCTCGTGCAGAAAGATCACGTCGCCGTCCCATTCCTTGACGCTGACGGTGGCATTGTCGACGCCCGCAAGCTGCGCCGACAGGGCTGACATCTCGTGGTAGTGCGTCGCAAAAAGCGCGCGGCATCGGTTTACCGCATGCAAATGCTCCAGCGTCGCCCAAGCGATGGACAACCCGTCATAGGTTGCCGTGCCCCGCCCGATTTCGTCCAGTATCACCAGCGCCCGGTCGTCCGCCTGATTGAGGATCGCAGCCGTCTCGACCATTTCGACCATGAAAGTTGAACGCCCCCGCGCCAGATCATCGGACGCACCGACGCGGCTGAAAATCTGGCTGACCACGCCGATCCGTACGCTGTCGGCGGGCACGAAACTTCCCATCTGCGCAAGGATCGCCAGCAACGCATTCTGCCGCAGAAAGGTCGATTTACCCGCCATGTTCGGACCGGTCAGCAGCCAGATCGGCGTGTCGCTCAGGTCGCAATCGTTGGCGACGAAGGGCGTCCCCTCTTTGCGCAAAGCCGCCTCGACCACCGGATGCCGCCCGCCGGTGATCTTGAAGTCGCGGCTGTCGTCAAGCTTGGGTGAAGTCCAGTCATCTTGCCGCGCGAGATGGGCCAGAGCTGATGCAAGATCGAACTCTGCCAGCGCCTTGGCCACACCGAAAATCTGTGGTCCTTGATCCAGAATGGCGCTTGAAAGCGCTGAATAGAGTCTCTTTTCGATCTCCAGCGCCCGTCCACCTGCATTCAGGATACGGGTTTCGATCTCGCTCAGTTCGACGGTGGTAAAGCGCACCTGATTGGCGGTCGTCTGGCGGTGGATGAAGACGTCGTTCAGCGGGGGTGACATCATCTTTTCCGCATGGGTCGCGGTCGTTTCGATGAAGTAGCCCAGCACGTTGTTGTGCTTGATCTTGAGCGACGAGACCCCAGCCTGCGCTGCATAGTCCGCCTGCATCCGCGCAATCACGGACCGTCCTTCGTCGCGCAGGGTTCGCGCCTCGTCCAGCTCGTCGTCGTAGCCCGCAGCGACGAACCCGCCGTCGCGTGCCAGAAGCGGTGGCTCTGCGATCAAGGCGTCATCCAGCACGGCAATCAAATCGCCCTGCCCTCTCAGATCGGTCACGGACCCGACCAAAGCATCCGGCAGGTCATGACGATCCAGCAGGTCGGCGATGCGCTCGGCCTGCACCAGCGCGTTGCGCACGGCAGCCATGTCGCGCGGCCCGCCCCGATCCAGCGACAACCGCGTCACGGCACGATCCAGATCGCTGACAGGACGCAGCAAATCCCGCAGATCGGCCGTCAGCGCTGCGTCGTCGAAAAAGGCGCGGACGGCGGCCTGTCGTTGCAGGATTTCATCCAGATCGCACGACGGGCTGGACAACCGCCGTTCCAGCAGGCGCGCACCGCCCGCGGTGACGGTGCGGTCTATTGCGGCCAGAAGGCTGCCGGCCTTGCCGCCGGACATTCCGGTCGTCAGTTCCAGCGACCGGCGTGTCGCGGCGTCGATTTGCATCATGCTGCGCGCGCGGATTTGCGCAGGCGGTCGCAGAAGTGGGAGGTTACCGCGCTGGGTCACCTCCAGATACTCGGTCACCGCTGCAAGGGCCGCGACCTCTGCCCGATCGAAGTTTCCGAAGGCATCCAGCGATCCCACGTGAAACAGCGCGGTCAGCCGCTTTTCCCCGGCGGTGGAATCGAAGGCCGCGCGGCCCAGCGTCGTCAGTGTGGCACCTGCATCCTCGGCCACTGTGGCAAAGGTGTTTTCCTCTCCGTCCACGACGATCAGCTCTTTCGGCATCAGCCGCGCCAATTCGGGGCCCAATGACACGCGCGGGCAGGCCATGACCTGCAGGGCTCCCGTCGAAATATCGGTCCAGGCCAGCGCGCCCTCGTCCCGCACCTCGGCGTAGGCGGCTAGGAAGTTGTGCCGCCGCGCGTCCAGCAGCGTATCTTCGGTCAGCGTGCCCGGTGTGACCAGCCGCACCACATCGCGCTTGACCACTGACTTCGATCCGCGCTTCTTCGCCTCTTTCGGGTCTTCCATCTGTTCGCAGACCGCAACGCGGAACCCCTTGCGGATCAGCGTCAGCAGGTAGCCCTCGGCGGAATGGACCGGCACGCCGCACATCGGGATATCCGCGCCTTCGTGCTTGCCCCGCTTGGTCAACGCGATGTCCAGCGCTGCGGCAGCGGCGACAGCGTCGTCAAAGAACATCTCGTAGAAATCGCCCATCCGGTAGAACAGCAGGGCATCCGGATAGCCTGCCTTCAGGTCCAGAAATTGCGCCATCATCGGCGTGACGGCAGAGGCGTCTTTGGTCATCGCGGCACCGTTCTTGCAAGGTTGCACGGTGCTAGCACCCGCCTTGGGCCAAGAAAACCGGCAATGGGGCCGCTTGACGCTTAACTTGCGGCCAAGCGCCCGCTACACCTTGGCGTCGGGACAGGAGGAACACCGATGACCAGCCAGAAATACAGCCGCGAGGATGCGCTGACCTTTCACCTTACGCCGCAGCCCGGCAAGTGGGAGATCAACGCCACGGTGCCGATGACCACGCAGCGCGACCTGTCGCTGGCCTATTCGCCCGGTGTCGCGATCCCCTGCGAGGAAATCCACGCCAACCCCGCGCTGGCCTACGACTATACCAACAAGGGCAATCTGGTTGCTGTGATCTCGAACGGCACGGCCGTTCTGGGATTGGGCAATCTGGGTGCCCTTGCCTCCAAACCGGTGATGGAGGGCAAGTCGGTCCTGTTCAAACGATTTGCCGACGTGAACTCGATCGACATCGAACTCGACACCGAAGATCCCGATGCCTTTTGCAATGCGGTCCGGCTGATGGGTCCGTCCTTTGGCGGCATCAACCTCGAAGACATCAAGGCGCCCGAATGCTTCATCATCGAGCAGCGCTTGAAAGAGGAAATGGACATTCCCGTTTTTCACGACGACCAGCACGGTACGGCGGTCATCTGTGCGGCGGGCCTGCTTAATGCGCTTCGAATCAGCGGTAAAAAGATCGAGGATGTGCAGATTGTCCTGAACGGGGCGGGGGCCGCCGGGATCGCCTGCATCGAACTGCTCAAGGCGATGGGTGCCAAGCACCAGAACTGCATCATCTGCGATACCAAGGGCGTAATCTATCAGGGCCGCACGGAAGGCATGAACCAGTGGAAGGCGGCCCATGCCGTCAACACCGAACTGCGGACGCTGGAAGAGGCGATGAAAGGGGCAGATGTCTTCCTTGGCGTCTCTGTCAAAGGTGCCGTCACACCGCAGATGGTGGCCGACATGGGCAAGAACCCTGTCATTTTCGCCATGGCGAATCCCGATCCCGAGATCACGCCGGAAGAGGCGCACGCAGTGCGTGAGGATGCAATCGTCGCCACGGGGCGCAGCGACTATCCCAATCAGGTCAACAACGTTCTGGGGTTTCCCTATCTCTTCCGTGGTGCTCTCGACATTCACGCCCGCGCCATCAACGACGAGATGAAGATCGCCTGTGCCCATGCGCTGGCCAATCTCGCCCGCGAGGATGTGCCGGACGAGGTGGCGATGGCCTACGGGCGCAAGCTGTCCTTTGGCCGTGATTACATCATCCCCACGCCCTTCGATCCGCGCCTGATCTACCGTATCCCGCCAGCTGTGGCGCGTGCGGGCATGGACACCGGCGCGGCCCGCCGTCCCATCATCGATATGGACGCCTACGAGGCTGTCCTGAAATCGCGGATGGACCCGACGGCAGAGATGCTGCGCAACCTCAACTCCCGTGCCCGCGCTGCGCAGTCTACCGTGATCTTTGCGGAAGGTGACGACTCGAGGGTGTTGCGCGCCGCCGTGCAGTTTCAGCGTGCCGGGCTGGGCAAGGCGCTGGTCGTCGGTCGCCCCGACGACGTGCGCGACAAGCTGACTGCCGAAGGGATGGCCGACGCGGTCGAGGATCTGGAGGTCGTCAATGCAAGCACGACCGCGCATCTCGAGACCTACAAGGACTTCCTCTACAAGCGCCTTCAAAGACACGGGTATGATCATCAGGACGTCCACCGGATGGCATCGCGCGACAGGCACATCTTCGCGGCGCTGATGCTGGCCCATGGCCACGGGGACGGCATGGTCACCGGGGCCACGCGCAAATCGGCGCAGGTGCTTGACCTGATCAACCATGTCTTCGACGCCGGTCCTCACGACGGCGCGGTTGGCGTGACGGCAGTGCTGCACAAGGGGCGGATCGTTCTGGTCACCGACACGCTGGTCCACGAATGGCCGAACGAACAGGATCTGGCGGATATCGCCGAACGCGGTGCCGCTGTCGCCCGGTCGCTGGGGCTGGAGCCGCGCGTGGCCTTCCTGTCGTTCTCGACCTTTGGCTATCCCGTGTCGGAACGCGCCGAAAAGATGCATGTCGCGCCCACGGTTCTGGACGAACGCGGCGTCGACTTCGAGTACGAGGGCGAGATGACGGTGGACGTGGCGCTGAACCCGAAGGCGGCGGCGCACTACCCGTTTTCACGCCTGACGGGGCCAGCGAACGTGCTGGTGGTGCCCGCGCGCCATTCCGCCTCGATCAGTGTGAAACTGATGCAGGAGATGGCGGGTGCGACCGTGATCGGCCCTATCCTGTCGGGCATTGAAAAGCCGGTGCAGATCTGTTCGACGGTTTCGACGGTGAACGACATCATGAACATGGCCGTCATCGCGGCCTGCAAGGTAGGCTGACATGGCAATCTGGAACCTCGGGTCGATCAACGCCGACGCCTATTACAAGGTTGGCAGCCTGCCGCGGCCCGGCGAAACACTGGCTGCGCTTGGCCGCGAAAGTTTTCTGGGCGGCAAGGGCACAAACATGTCAGTGGCTGCTGCGCGTGCCGCGTCGCGGGTCCATCACATCGGCGCGGTGGGCGAAGACGGCAACTGGGCGCGCGACCGGCTGATGGAGTACGGCGTCGACACCACCCACGTCACCGAGGTCGATACGCCGACCGCCGAGGCGCTGATCTTCGTCGATGCGCAGGGCGAGAATTCAATCGTTCTTTACTCCGGCGCCAATGCCGAAATCCCGCAACGGACCTTGCAGAACGCGTTGGCCGAGGCGGAAACCGGCGACTGGTTCGTGGCCCAGAACGAAACCAACCTCCAGCGGACGGGGGCCAAGCTGGCGTCTGACATGGGGTTGAAGGTCGCCTATGCGGCAGCACCATTCGACGCGGATCGCGTGGCGGCGGTGCTGCCCTATCTCGATTTCCTGATTCTGAACGCCATCGAGGCCACCCAGTTGAAGGACGCTACAGGTAAGGCACCCGACGCGCTGGGCGTGGCGGACGTGATCGTGACGCTGGGCGGCGACGGGGCCGATTGGTATGGCGCTGGGGGGCGCCAGCATTTCGACGCGATACCGGTGACGCCGGTCGATACGACGGGCGCGGGGGATACCTTTACCGGGTATGTGCTGGCGGGGCTGGATCAGGGGATGCCGATGGCTCAGGCCATCAATCAGGCGATGCAGGCCGCGGCGCTGATGGTCACGCGCCACGGCACCGCCGATGTCATTCCCGACCTGTCAGAGGTTCGCAAGGCGCGGCACTAGCCCGCGAAAAGGGCCTCTTGCCCCCAAAGCTCGCGGACACGTTCGTCGCGCTGGCAGGCATCGCGGTAAAAGTCGTATGCGTTCGCCTTGGTCTTCGGCCCGCGCCGCGTGAGGATGATTTCGTCACCAAGGTAGTAATCCTGATGATAGGCCTCGGCCACGTAGAAGGGCACAGTGTCCAGGATCGGTGTGACCACATCCTGCCCCAGTACGCTTTCTGCCTCGGACTTGGCGGCCTCTGCCGTTTGCCGCTGCTCTGCATTTTCCACGAAGATTGCTGTCCGATAGCTTTCGCCGCGGTCGCAAAACTGCCCGCCCGCATCAAGCGGATCGACTGACCGGAAGAAGGCGTTCATCAGTTGGGCGTAGCTGACCACCTCGGCGTCGTAGATGATCTCGACGGCCTCGTAGTGACCGGTTCCACCTGCAACGACCTGATTGTAGGTGGGGTCGGCTACATCACCCCCCATATAACCCGAAACAACCTCTTCCACGCCGTTCAGTTTTTCGAAGTCGGCCTCGACACACCAGAAACACCCCCCGGCCACATAGGCGGATTGCATGTCCTGTGCGCTGGCCATACCGGCGGTCAGGGTGGCGGTCGCGGCAAATGCGATGATCGTGCGTTTCATGAAATACTCCTTTTGCGATACAACACGCGATGCGGGGGGCGCAGTTCCACCCTTTTCTGACCGGGTCACGCGGTCTTTACCGCTTGGCAGGTTCCCGCAGGCTGGCTAGCGTCCGCGAAAAGGAGACTGAAATGACCGAACACGTGACCACCCATCAGGCCGAAGACGACGCCCGCAATCAGGATATCCTGATCTATGTCGACGGCGTTCTGAAACCGAAAGCCGAGGCGGTGGTCAGCGTCTACGACAGCGGCTTCATGCTGGGCGATGGCGTGTGGGAAGGCCTGCGGCTGCACGACAAGGTCTGGCCCTTCATGGACGAACACCTCGACCGGTTGTTCGAAGCCGCGAAGGCCATCGATCTTGATATCGGCATGGACCGCGATGGTGTCAAAGAAGCCTTGTTAGAGACGCAAAAAGCCAATGGCATGACCACTGACGCCCATGCGCGACTGATGGTGACCCGCGGGGTCAAGGTGCGTCCGTTCCAGCATCCGTCGCTGTCGCAATCCGGCCCGACCTTCGTGATCATCATGGAACACTCCAAGCCCAGCATTCCCCGCCCGATCACCCTTGCAACCGTACCGCACCAGCGCGGGCTGCCGATGACGCAGGACCCGAAACTGAACTCTCACTCCAAGCTGAATTGCATCCTCGCCTGTATCGCCGCCCAAAAGGCCGGCGCGGACGAGGCGCTGATGCTGGACGTGCATGGCTTCGTGAACACGACCAACGCCTGCAACTTCTTCATCGTGCGCAAGGGCGCCGTTTGGACCTCGACCGGGGATTACTGCATGAATGGCATCACCCGCCAGAAGGTCATCGACCTTTGCCGGGCGGACGGAATCCCTGTCTTTGAACGCAACTATTCGCTGGTTGACACCTACGGCGCGGACGAAGCGTTCCTGACAGGCACCTTCGGGGCGCAGACGCCCGTCAGCGCCATTGACGGACGGCAGATCGGCAGCGGAGAGATGGGACCGGTGACGAAACGCATCCGCGCCGCCTATGCTGACCTGATCGCGGCGCAGACATGAGGCTTGCCGTCTGGTCCGGCCCGCGAAACCTGTCCACCGCGATGATGTATGCCTTTGGCAACCGTCGCGACTTCGCGGCCTGGGACGAACCCTTTTACGCCCCCTACCTGCAGGCCACCGGCATTGATCACCCGATGGCCGACCGCATCATGGCATCGCACGAGACGTCGCCACTTGCGGTCGCGGCGCGCTGCATTGGCCCGGTTCCGGGGAAAAAGCCGCATTTATACATGAAGCACATGCCGCATCACATGATCGACGGTTTTCCGATGCACTGGGCCGAAAGCTGTCACCATGTCCACCTGATCCGCCATCCGGCGCGGGTCATCGCCAGCTACAGCGTCAAGCGGGAGAATCCGACGCTGGAGGATCTGGGTTTTCAGCAACAAACTGCGATTTTCGACCGGTTCGGCGGTGTCGTCATCGACAGTCACGACATCCGCGCGAACCCCGAACGGGCGATAGCTACGCTTTGTGCAGCACTTGGGCTGCCGTTCGATCAGGACATGCTGTCATGGCGGGCCGGTTCCCGCGCCTTTGACGGCGTCTGGGCGGATCATTGGTATGGGGCGGTGCATCACAGCACCGGATTCGCCGGTGTCGAAGGACCGTTGCCGGACTTGCACGGCGAGGCTGCGGACCTTCTGGCAGCCGCACTCCCCCATTACGAGGCGATGGCCGCCCGAAAACTGCGTATCGCTACATAAAACGGTTACAAGAATCGGCTGAATGGAAGGCGTTTACAAGTCTCGCTTTCCAGAGTCCGCATTCAGAGAAGTCTACCCCGTCGGCGTGGTGCCGGCGGGGCAATTCCCTATTTCAGCCGCCGCTTCCGCGCTGCCAGCAGCTTGAGCCTCAAGGCGTTCAACTGGATGAAGCCAGCCGCGTCCTTCTGGTCGTAGGCCCCTGCATCGTCTTCGAACGTCACATGCGCTTCGGAATACAGCGAATGGTCCGACCAGCGGGCGATCGTGCGGGCCGATCCCTTGTAAAGCTTCAGCCGCACCGTCCCTGTCACATGCTCCTGGCTCTTGTCGATCAGGGCCTGCAGCATCTCGCGCTCGGGCGAGAACCAGAAACCGTTGTAGATCAGCTCTGCATAGCGCGGCATGATGCTGTCTTTCAGGTGGCCCGCACCTGAATCCAGCGTGATCTGTTCGATGCCACGGTGCGCTTCCAGCAGGATTGTGCCGCCCGGTGTTTCGTAGATGCCGCGGGACTTCATGCCGACGAACCGGTTCTCGACCAGATCGAGGATACCGATACCGTGCTTGCCGCCCAATTCGTTCAGGCGAGTCAGGATCGTTGCAGGTGACAGGGTTTCGCCATTGATAGATACTGCATCACCGCGCTCGAAGCCCACTTCGACCTCTTCCGGCGTGTCCGGCGCATCCTCGGGGCGAGTGGTGCGTTGCAGGACATAGTCGGGCGCGACTTCGGACGGGTCTTCCAGCACCTTGCCTTCGGACGAGGTGTGCAACAGGTTGGCATCGACCGAGAAAGGTGCATCACCGCGCTTGTCCTTGGCGATGGGAATCTGGTTCTTTTCCGCGAAATCCAACAACTTGGTGCGCGACGACAGGTCCCATTCACGCCAGGGCGCGATGACCTTTATATCGGGGTTCAGCGCATAGGCGGCCAGTTCGAACCGCACCTGATCGTTGCCCTTGCCGGTCGCCCCATGGGCCACGGCATCGGCACCTTCTTCGGCGGCGATCTCGACCAGACGCTTGGAAATCAGCGGGCGGGCGATAGAGGTGCCCAGCAGGTAAAGCCCCTCGTAAAGCGCGTTGGCGCGGAACATCGGGAAGACGAAGTCGCGTGTGAACTCCTCGCGCAGGTCCTCGACGTAGATCGACGAAGCACCCATCATCTCGGCTTTCTTGCGCGCCGGCTCCAGCTCCTCGCCCTGCCCCAGATCGGCGGTGAACGTCACGACCTCGCAGCCGTATTCTGTTTGCAGCCACTTCAGGATGATCGACGTATCGAGACCGCCGGAATAGGCAAGGACGACTTTCTTGGGAGCGGACATGGGGGCTGGCCTTTCAGGTTTCTCGGGCGTGGCGATAAAGGGTTTCCGCCGCGTCTACAAGGACAGCCAGCGGACCACCCCGGCGGCAAAGGCCGCGTCTCCGGTGTTGTCCAGCCGCGACACGGCCTGATCGAGGTCCATCCAGTTCGCACTGTGGTCCGGTTCCGTAGGCGGACCCATCCGCAGCGTCGGGCGGGCCAGATAGATGTGACAGACCTTTTCCGCATGACGCTGGTATTCCGGCATCCATGTGAAACGGCGATATGTGCCCAGCCTGCGGGGTGCTGCGATGTGCCAGCCGGTTTCCTCGTAGACTTCGCGATGCAGGGCGCGCAGGACGCTTTCGCCGGGGTCGATCCCGCCGCCGGGCAATTGCATTTCGTCGTGGATGCCGCCTTGCCAGGTCAGCAGCACGGATCGACCGCGCAATACAACCGCGTAGGCACCATGCCGCACCCTGTAACGCTGGTCGCCGTTCGGTGCCTTGCCATATCGTCTGATCATGCCACGCCCCTTGGACCATCGCTTGCCGTGCCTATATGGGCGCGGTATGCCCAATCCGCAGATGTAAGGAAAGCCCATGACCACAGGCTCGATGATTGCCTGGGACGATACCGTCCTGCCGTTCCAGCTTGACGCCTCCGATATCCGGGGCCGCGTCGCGCGTCTGGACGGCGTGCTGGAAAACGTGCTCAAGCAGCACGACTACCCGCCCGTGGTCGAGGCGCTGGTGGCCGAGATGGCCTTGCTGACCGCCTTGATCGGGCAGACGATCGACCTGCGCTGGAAGCTGTCGCTGCAGGTGCGCGGGTCGGGCGCGGTGCGCCTGATCGCCACCGACTTCTACGGCCCGACCGAAGACGGAGAGCCGGCGCGCATCCGCGCCTATGCCAGCTATGATAAGGACGCGGTCGATCTGACCGGTCCGGGCTTTCCGCAGATCGGGGACGGTTATTTCGCGATACTGATCGATCAGGGCAGGGACATGGCGCCCTATCAGGGGATCACGCCTATCGCTGGCGATTCGTTGTCGTCCTGTGCCGAAACGTATTTCGCCCAGTCCGAACAGATCCCGACCCGCTTTGCGCTGACCTATGGCCGCTCGACACAGGCCGGTAACGCGGAAAACTGGCGGGCGGGTGGCATCATGTTGCAGCACATGCCCAAGGCCTCTCCGTTGATGGCCAAGGACGACGGTGCCACGGGCGACGATGGGCTGATGCAGGCCGCCGACATTCTGGATGATGACGAGCACGAGAGCTGGCGGCGGGCGAATGCCCTGCTGGACACCGTGGAAGAGCTGGAACTGATCGGCCCCACCGTGCAGCCGACCGAGCTTTTGGTGCGCCTGTTTCACGAGGAAAAACCGCGCGTGTATGACGCCCAGCCAGTCAAGTTTGGCTGCACCTGTTCTGCCGATCGTGTGCGCCAGTCGCTGTCGATCTATTCGGCCAAGGACATCGGCACCATGACAACGGACGAGGGGATCGTGACCGCAGACTGCCAGTTCTGTGGCGCGCATTACGAATTCGACCCCAAGACGCTGGGGTTCGAGGCCGAAACCGATGCCGGAACGTCATCCTGACCTGAAACAGACACTGATCGAGGCGCTGTCCGCACCGGGCCGCGCCTCGTCCGACTATGACCTCAACCAGAATGTGACACTGCCTGCGGACCGGTTTCTCAAACCCGCCGCAGTGCTGATCGCAGTGCGCGAGGAGACGCAGACGCTGCTGCTGACCAAAAGGTCCACCGCGCTCAAGCACCATCCGGGGCAGGTGGCCTTTCCGGGTGGCAAGATCGATCCGGGCGACACCGGTCCCGTTGATGCGGCCCTGCGCGAGGCGCGCGAGGAAATCGGTCTGCCAGATCATCAGGTCGAGGTTCTGGGGACGCTGCCCCCGCACGAGACGGTGACCAGTTACGCCATGACGCCGGTTCTGGGAATCCTGCGTGGTGATTTCACGCCCGTGATCGAACTGGCCGAAGTGTCTGAAGCCTTCGAAGTGCCCTTTTGCCACATCACCGACCCGTCGCGCTTTCACATCGAAAGCCGCCACTGGCGCGGAACGGAACGGCGTTACTACACCGTGACCTACGGTCCCTATTACATCTGGGGTGCGACCGCCCGCATCCTTGCCGCCTTGTCAGACCGGATTGCCCGATGACGCGGATCGATGCCCCTTGGCTGGCGGACGCCGCCGCACAACGGGTTTGTGGCATGCTGACAGACGCGGGCCATCAGGCGTGGTTCGTCGGGGGCTGCGTGCGTAACGCCCTGCTGGAGGAACCGGTGTCCGACCTCGATATCACGACCGATGCACTGCCTGACCGGGTGATGGCACTGGCCAGGGCCACCGGGCTTAAACCCGTTCCCACCGGCATCGATCATGGCACCGTCACGGTGGTGGTCGATGGCGACCCCTTCGAGGTCACAACCTTCCGCAAGGACGTGGAAACCGACGGTCGCCGCGCCGTCGTGGCCTTTGCCGATACGATGGAGGATGACGCGCGCCGGCGGGATTTCACGATGAACGCGCTTTATGCGGACCGGAAGGGGCAGGTGGCGGACCCCTTGGGCGGGCTGCCGGATCTGATGGCGCGGCGGGTCCGGTTCATCGAAGACGCCGACCGGCGCATCAAGGAAGACTACCTGCGCATCCTGCGGTTCTTCCGGTTTCACGCATGGTATGGACGCGGTGGCATCGATGCCGACGGCCTGTCGGCATGTGCTATCAATTCCCCAGGAATAGAGTCTCTTTCCCGCGAACGTGTCGGGCAGGAGATGCTGAAACTGCTGGCCGCGCGCGACCCCGCGCCAGCGCTTGCGGCGATGCAGGTCAGCGGCGTGCTGCACCGTGTGTTGCCGGGGGCTGACGCGGCACCCGTGGCGGTTCTGGTCCATTTTGAAGGTGAGGCGCAGGTGACGCCTGACCCCATCCGCCGCCTTGCGGCGCTGGGCGGGCAGGAGGTGGTGGACGGTTTGCGGCTGTCAAATGTGCATGCCGGGCAACTTGAAAAGCTCAAGACTACCGAAGGGTCACCCGCAAAGCTTGGCTATCTGATGGGTGCCGATGCCGCGCGGGACCGGCTGTTGGTTCTGTCCGCTGTGATGGGGCAACCGCTGTCCCCCATTGATGTTGCTGCGGCAAGGCGCGGCGCGGCGCAGGTCTTCCCCCTCAAGGCGGCAGACCTGATGGACCGTTACCAGGGCCCCGCGCTGGGCAAAGCCCTGAAAGAGGCCGAAAAACTTTGGTTAGAGTCTGATTTCACCCTCACCAAGGACGATCTTCTTGCCTGAGGCGACGCTTCTGGCGTTCATCTTTGTCGGCCTCTTTTCGCCCGGGCCGAACGTGATCCTTCTCACGGATTCCGGTGCCCGCTTCGGGTTTCGCGCCACTGTCCCGCACATCTTCGGTGTCGCTTTCGGGGTTGGCGTCACGTCGGGTCTTACCGGTCTGGGCATGGGCACGCTGCTTCTGGCGCAGCCGCGCTTGACGCTGGTCCTCAAGGTGCTGGCCTGCGCATGGCTGTTGTGGATGGCTTACAAGCTGTGGACCTCTGACCCCGCACGCAGGCGGTCGCACGACCGCCCGTTCACCTTTGTCGAGGCGGTGTTGTTCCAGTGGGTCAACCCCAAGGTCTGGGCTGTTGCCCTGTCTGCCACCGCCTTTGTCGCCACGCTGCCGCCCGTGGCGCAAGCCACGCAGCTTGCCCTGTCTTTCAGCGGCATCAATCTTGGCGTCTGCCTGTTCTGGACGGGTGCGGGTGCTGTGCTGGCGTTCCTGTTGAACACACCACTGGCCTGGCAGATCTTTTCGAAAGTGATGGCCGCCGCCCTTGTCATTTTCTCGGGTCTCGTGTTCATCTGACCGGCTCGGGCAGACCCGCCCGACTCAGCCAAGGCGACAGGTCCGTGCTGCGTTATTTCGAAAATCTGGTCGATCCCTATACGCCGTATAAGGAAACCGACACGCCCCCGACGCGGCTTTTGCCGTTCCTTTTGGCGTATTCGACGCCCTTCAAGCGTATCTTCTGGATCACCGGCGGCATGTCCATCGTAGTCGCCGCCGTCGAAGTCTGGCTGATCGCCTATATGGGCGCGCTGGTCGACAAGATGGGCGAAGCGGACCGCGCAAGCTTCTGGGGCGATCAAGGGGTCGAGCTTTTGATGGTCGCGCTGTTCATCCTGCTGGTGCGGCCTGCGATCCAGATCTATCAGGTCGCGCTGTTGAATAACGCGATCCTGCCGAACTTCGGCACGCTGGTCCGCTGGCGGGCACACCGGCAGGTGCTGCGCCAGTCCGTCGGCTGGTTCGAAGACGATTTCGCGGGCCGCATCGCCAACCGGATCATGCAGACGCCCCCCGCCGCAGGCGAGGTGGTATTTCAGGTCTTCGACGCGATCACCTTTGCCATCGCCTATATCATCGGTGCCGCGATCCTGCTGATCGACGCAGACCCGCGCCTGCTGATCCCGCTTCTGGCCTGGTTCCTGCCCTACATGGTCCTGCTGCGCTGGGTCATCCGGCGAATCGGGCCTGCGTCGAAGCAGGCGTCGGACGCGCGGTCGGCGGTCACGGGGCGCGTCGTGGACAGCTATACCAACATCCACTCGGTCAAGATGTTCGCGCACCACGATCTTGAAGTCGGCTATGCCAAGACGGCCATCGAACGGGCGCGCCAGACCTTTCAGGTCGAGATGCGGCTGTTTTCCTACATGGACCTCGGGTTGGTGGTGTTGAACGGCGTGCTGATCGTGGGCGTCGTGGGCTACGCGCTGTTCCTGTGGCAGGGCGGTCTGGCAACCATCGGTGTGGTCGCGGCGGCCACGGCCCTGACGCTGCGTCTGAACGCCATGAGCGGCTGGATCATGTGGGCGGTGTCGAACTTTTTCCAGAACTTGGGGATCGTGGCGGAAGGCATGGAAACCATCGCCCAGCCCATTCGCCTGAAGGACAAGCCCGACGCCGTGCCACTGGTCGTGCAGGACGGTGCGGTCGGGATCGAAAAACTGACCCACCACTATGGCAGGTCCAAAGGTGGGATCGATGGCATCACCCTGCACGTCAAACCCGGCGAAAAGGTCGGCCTTGTCGGCAAGTCCGGAGCTGGCAAATCGACCCTGATCAAGCTGCTTTTGCGGTTTTACGATACCGAATCCGGTCGGATCACGATCGACGATCAAGACATTGCAGATGTCAACCAGAACAGCCTGAGACGTGCCATCGGGATGGTGCAGCAGGACTCCGCGCTCTTGCACCGGTCGGTGCGTGACAATATCCTCTATGGCAATCCCGATGCCACCGACGCCCAGATGGTCGCCGCCGCACAGCAGGCCCAAGCGCATGACTTTATCCTCGACCTTGAGGATTCCGAAGGGAACAAAGGCTACGAGGCAAAGGTTGGCGAAAGGGGCGTAAAGCTGTCGGGCGGGCAACGGCAGCGGATCGCACTGGCACGGGTCATTCTCAAGGACGCGCCGATCCTGCTTCTGGACGAGGCGACATCGGCGCTGGATTCAGAAGTCGAAGCCGCGATTCAGACCACGCTGGAAGGCATGATGGAAGGAAAGACCGTGATCGCCATTGCCCACCGCCTGTCCACCATCAGCCACATGGACCGTATCATCGTCATGGACGATGGCCGGATCATCGAGGACGGCAGCCACGACGACTTGCTTGCGGCAAACGGCCAATACGCCCGTTTCTGGACCCGCCAGTCGGGTGGTTTTATCGGACAGGATGCCGCTGAATGAAGTTGATGAACCCGATCCCGCCATTCGCCAGCGCGGACACACCGCCACCCGATACGCTTCTGGCCTTCCTGCGCTGGGCGTTTCAGGGTGGCTTTCGCGTCATTTCACTGGGTGCGCTGATCTCGGTCTTCGCCGGTGTGCTCGAAGTCGTGACAGCGCTGATCCTCGGGCTTGTGATCGATGCGGCACTCGCTGGTGAGTCGGGCGGTTTCTTCAACGAAAACCTGTGGCTGATTGCGGGGGTCTGCGCCTTCTTCCTGCTGTTGCGTCCGGTGACGCTGGGCATCGCCGGGGTGTTGCAGTCGGTGATGATCGAACCGCCCATCTTCACGCTGATCCTCTCGCGGCTTTACCGGCATACGCTGGGGCAGTCCGTCAGCTATTTCGACGATGATTTTGCAGGCCGTATCAGTCAGAAGCAGATGCAGGCCGCACGTGCAGGCACGCAGTTGGTTGTCGAATTCGTTCACACCATCGTCTTCGCGCTCGCCTCGCTTGTGGGGTCGATCTTCCTTGTCTTCACGCTGGATATCTGGCTGGCGACGCTGATGGCGGTCTGGGTTGCCGCCTATGTCCTGCTGATCCGCTACTTCATGCCCAAGATCCGCAAGTGGTCGAAAGCCAAGGCCAGCACCCGCGCCATGGTGACGGGGCAGGTCGTGGACACGATCACCAACATCAAGACGGTCAAGCTGTTCGCCCACGATTCCTACGAAGATCGCACGGCACTTGAAGCGATGGACAAGTTTCGTGGGGCCGCTATCGACTATGGCTGGACCGCCGCCAGTTTCCGGTTCTGGCTGATGGCGCTGGCGGGTATCCTGCCGCTGCTTCTGGTCGGCGCGACGCTTGTCATGTGGACAAACGGCGCCACGACGGCGGGGGCCATCGCCGCGACGGGGGCGATCTCGCTGCGGCTGGCGCAGATGACCGGCTGGGTGAGTTTCACGCTGATGACGATGTACGCCAACGTGGGCGAGCTTGAGGACGCGATTCGCACGCTGTCGCCGCATCACACGTTGGTCGACCAGCCGAACGCCAAGGAACTGGTGGTCACGGATGCAGCCATAACGATGACTGATCTGACCTTCACCTACGGTGGCGGCAAGGGCGGCATCACCGCCCTGAACCTGACTATCACGGGTGGTGAAAAAATCGGCATCGTCGGCGCATCAGGTGCTGGCAAATCCACGCTGCTGTCGCTGCTGTTGCGGCTTTACGAGCCCGAGGGTGGCACGATCGCGATCGACGGACAGGACATTCAGGCCGTCACGCAGGAAAGTTTGCGCCGCCAGATCGGGATGGTCACGCAGGAAACCGCGATGTTCAACCGGTCGGCGATGGCCAACATCCGCTATGGAAAGCCCGATGCCGACGATCACGACATCTACGAGGCCGCGCGCCGCGCCGAAGCGGACGACTTCATCGGTGATCTGTCCGACTTTGCCGGGCGTGAAGGCTATGACGCCCATCTGGGCGAGCGTGGGGTCAAGCTGTCCGGTGGCCAACGCCAGCGCATTGCCATCGCGCGGACCATCCTGAAAGACGCACCGATCCTCGTGCTGGACGAAGCAACTTCTGCTCTTGATTCCGAAGTGGAAGCGGCGATTCAGCAAGCTCTCGAGACGATCATGGAGGGCAAGACGGTCATCGCCATCGCCCACCGTCTGTCCACGCTGGCACGGATGGACCGGATCATCGTGCTGGAAGACGGCGAGATCGTCGAACAGGGCGCGCACCACGACCTGCTACGGCAGGACGGGCTTTACGCGCGCTACTGGAACCGGCAGTCAGGGGGCTTCATCGACGTTCAGGAAGCTGCCGAATGACGACCCAGATCGTTGGACTGACCCACACCGGCCTTGGCCGCACTGCCGAGGGCGACTTTCTGCCCCGTGTCCTGCCCGGCGAAGTGGTCGAGCTGGCCGATCCACCCCGCATCGTCACGCCGTCGTCCGACCGCGTGAAGCCGCCTTGCCGCCATTTCAAAAGCTGTGGCGGTTGCGCGATGCAGCATGCGTCCGACGCCTTCGTCGCTGGCTGGAAACAGGATGTCGTCGTGCGTGCCTTGTCGGCGCAGGGTCTTGCTCCGCCCTTCCGCCCGATTCATATTTCGCCGCCACAGTCACGCAGGCGGGCCAAGTTCTCGGGGAAACGCACCAAGGGTGGTGCGCTTGTCGGTTTTCACGCACGCGGCTCCGGCACCGTCAACGCGATCCCCGATTGTCACCTGTTGACGCTGGGCCTGATGGCCGCGATCCCGGCCTGCGAGGCGCTGACCGTGCTAGCGGCGTCGCGCAAGTCAGAGGTGGCCATGACGGTCACCGACAGCGCCGCCGGGCCGGATATCCTTGTCGAGACGGACAAGCCGCTGACACCCGATCTGCGCATCGCCCTTGCCCAGTTCGCGCAGGCCCATCGTGTCGCGCGGCTGACGTGGAATGATGAACCTGTCGTCACCCTTGTCCCGCCGGTGCAGCACTTTGGCTTGACGCCCGTCGTCCCGCCTCCCGGTGCCTTTCTTCAGGCGACAGCGGACGGCGAGGCAACCTTGAGGGCGGGTGTCGACGAGATTACGCAGGGGGCAAAGCGCATCGTCGATCTCTTTGCCGGTGTCGGGACCTTTGCGATCCCCCTTTCGCGGCGGGCCGAGGTCCACGCGGTCGAGGGTGAAGCCGCGCTGATGGCCGCGCTGAACGACGGCTGGCGCAAGGGCACCGGTCTCAAGCGGATTTCCACCGAGACCCGCGACCTGTTCCGTCGCCCCCTCGAAACAGACGAATTACGCTACGATGCTGCGGTCATCGACCCGCCACGTGCGGGCGCCGAGGCACAGATCGACAGGCTGGCTGCGTCGGATATTCCGGTGATATCAATGGTGTCCTGCAATCCTGTGACTTTCGCCCGCGACTCGAAAGCGTTATCGACGGCAGGCTTCTCACTCGACTGGGTGCAGGTCGTCGATCAGTTCCGCTGGGCCGCTCACGTGGAAGTGGTGGCTTCTTTCACACGGTCGTGATCCTCGCTGCATTAACTACATTGGCGTAAAGTCCGGCTATGCCCTAAAGATGTGGGAAGGCGGCTTCAGACCGACGGGTGGGGACATGGGACTTTCACGCAGGCTTTTCGTATTGGGCGGTATCGGGGCGTTTCTGACGGCCTGTTCCGACAAGTTCAAAACCTACAACGGACCTCCGGTCACGAAGATCCAGGTCTTCAAGGGCGCACGGACGATGCAGCTTTTGCATCAGAACGTGCAGTTGAAATCCTACAAGTTCGAACTTGGCTTCGCCCCTGAAGGCCACAAGATCCAAAGCGGCGACGGCAAGACGCCGGTTGGGCTCTACACGATCGACCGCCGCAATCCTCAAAGTGCCTATCACCTGTCTATCGGTATTTCATATCCCGATGTCGAGGATCGCGCCCGGGCTGCGGCATTGGGCGTGAATCCCGGTGGCGACATTTTCATTCATGGAACACCACGCGAAAAGATCGGTCAGCCCGACTGGACTTGGGGCTGCATCGCCGTCAAGAACCGGGAAATGGAAGACATCTATGCGATGGTCAGAAACGGAACGCCCGTCGCGATCTTCAACTGACGGTCGGGGACAGGGCGGTGCCTAAATGGTGCTGGCCAAAGGGGGCTGCATCCCTGTGTCTGCGCCCATGTTGAGCGTCCACCACAGCTTGCCCGCAGGCTCCTGATGCCAGGAGAATCCCATATGTCGCGCGTCAGGATCAAGAATCACGGTGCGTGTGCTGGGATTTTCCATCCAGGCGGCCAGTGTCTGCAATTCCGTCTCGTAGCTTTCCGAGATATTCTCGCCCACGATCCGTCCGCGGAACCCCGCGCGCTGCGCACGGTCCAGCGGTGACGATCCGTCGGACCCGAACAGCCACGGACGATTCTGGTTCGCCATATCCAGCGAATGTGTGGCGGCAGCGGCGGTCAGTTGCGGGTCAAGCTGCACGGGGGACGCGCCAGCGGCCTGCCGCAGCGTGTTGACGCTGTCCAGCATCCTGAACTTGATATCGTCTGCGTCGCCGGGCCCGATATTGTAGCGTTGCGGCAGGGGAAGCCCGTCCGGTCCGATCCGGTCGGAGACATCCGCGGCACAGCCGGTTACAGCCAAGGCACCCAGACCCAAAAGAACGTTACGTCGATACATTCGTCACTCACCCGTCAAGATTTCAAGGGTCTTAGTCTCAAAGCCGAGACGTTTCAAATACTACCGGGCGGAAGGTCGCCGTATTGACTGAACTGTGAAACATCTGCCCCAGAGCCTTAGCTGTGGCTCATGCGCTTTTGGCCTGCGGCTTTGGTGCAGGTCCCAACTTGCCGGACAGCAAAAAGCTCAGGAGGACAAGGGGCAGGATGACACCGAAGGTCCAGCGCAACCCTGCATATTCCGCGACGAAACCCAGCAACGGTGGCCCCAGAAGAAACGCGATAAAGGAAAACTGGGCAAGTGCTGCGACATTGATGGCAGAGGGCCGGTCCGTCCGCTGCGCTGCCGCCGACATGGCCAGCGGAAACATGACACCAGTCCCGCCCCCGATCAGGGCAAAGCCCAAAAGCCCGACCAAGGGCGTCGGAGCGAGGAAAACGAAAAGGACCCCAAGCGCCATTGCACCCTGCATGAAACGCGCAATCCGTACCGGATTGAAACGTTCGACATAGGTATCCGCGAAAAAGCGGACAAGCGCCTGACTTCCGGCGGTGACGGCGACGGCCAGCCCGCCCATGATCGCCAGCGTATCGAATTCCTCTGACATGTAGACCGCGGACCAGTCGAAGGACCCGCCCTCCAGCAGCATTGCGGACAGGGACACACCCACAAGAACGAGAATCCCGAGACTTGGCCTTGCGACCAGGGGTGCCTTGTCCGTGTTGTCTGTCCCGCGTTTGGCAGCGGGCTGAAAGTCCCTCAGAAAGTACCAGAGAGCCGCCAGCGTGATCGGGAACACAACACCGAGCTGCCACTGGGGTGAAACACCGAGCTGCGCCATGATCGCGCCGAACAGCCCGGCACCGAAGAACCCGATGCTCCAGAAGGCGTGAGAGCGGTTCATGATCCGGCGGCCCATCATGGCCTCGGTCCGGTCGGCTTCGATGTTCACGATGATTTCGATCGCACCGATCATGACGCCAGCGGGGATCAGCATCAGGAACAGCGCCAGCGGTCCGGTCGCGTGAATGGCAATGGCATAGATCAGCGCCATGACGGGCAGCGCAATCAAGAGAGCCAGCCGGTTTCCCAAACGCTCGATCACCGGGGCACCCAACGTCAGCGAAATCATGGTTCCGACGGGTGCGCCGACCAGTGCGAGGCCAAGCGCGCCTTCTCCGATCCCCATTTCGGCCTTCACGGCAGGCAACCGGGTGAACAACTGTCCGAGAATGAAGGAATAGATGGCAAAGGCCGCAAAGACCCGCCGGTGCGGAAGAAGAAAGGGAGACGACGACATGGGACAGGCCTTGCTTGTGATCGCGGCACATAACCACGGTTGTCAGGGAAGGCCAATGCCCGCTGTCGCAGCGTTTCAGACCTGAAACGAGATCAGAACGCCGTTTCGATTTGGGGCATAGTTAACTGTTTCTAAACACTTATATTCCCCACGGGGAAGGTCACTCCGTATGAACCCAACCGGTCAGGTTGCGGTCGATCACGCCGCACAGCGCATGGATATGCGCGGCATCGTCGTTGAGGCACGGGATATAGGTGAAGTGCTCTCCGCCTGCTTCCTCGAAGCTTTCCTTAATCTCTTCGTTGATCTCTTCCAGCGTCTCGATGCAATCGGCGGAAAACGCGGGGGCGCAGACGGCGATGTTGGTCTTGCCGTCTTCCTTAGCCAGCCGTGCGACCTCTTCAACCGTGTAGGGTTTCAGCCATTCCTCGGGGCCGAAACGGCTTTGGAATGTGGTCTTGATCTGGGTGTCGTCCCAGCCCAGCCGTTCTTTCAGCAAGCGCGTCGTTTTCTGGCACTGGCAGTGGTAGGGGTCACCTTCGCGAAGGTAGCGTTCCGGCACACCGTGGTAAGAACAGACCAGGATCTCGGGCTTGGTGTCCGCTGCGGCATAGGCACGCTCGACGGATTGGGCGAGCGCGTCGATATAGGCCGGATCTTCGAAATAGGGTTCCACGACGCGGGCGATGGGCTGCCACTTTTCCTTCATCAACGCGCGGAAGAACTGGTCGTTCGCGGTGGCCGAGGTGGCACCCGCGTAGTGGGGATAAAGCGGAAAGAACAGGATGCGACGGCAGCCTGCCTCGACCATCTCGCGCACCTTGGACACGGTGGACGGGTTGCCGTAGCGCATACAGAAATCGACCATGACGCTGTCGCCATAGCGTTCTGCCATATTGGTGCGAATCGCTTCGGTCTGGGCCTTGGTGATGGTCAGCAGGGGGCTTTCATCTGCCTCTTCGTTCCAGATCGACTTGTAGGCCGCGCCGCTGGTGAAGGGGCGTTTTGACAGGATCACGCCCTGCAGCAGCGGCTGCCACAGCCAGGCGGAATAATCGACCACGCGCTTGTCCGACAGAAACTCGTTGAGATAGCGCCGCATCGACCAATAGTCGGTTCCGTCAGGCGTGCCGAGGTTCGCCACCAGGATGCCCACGCGGTCCGGCGCGATGGCGGGATGGTCCGCTGGCGCGTGGACGGGGCATTGCGGGGCGCGGATCGGCGTGTCTGACATGCTGTTCATCTTGTTCTCATTCAACGCTGCGGCTTAGAGGTGCGTAAGGGTGGGGTCAATGTTCGGTCGGATCAAGCGGTGTCTCAACTGCGCCGAGTGCGTCCGATAGCCGCGCCGTGGCCGATCCGGGGCGGAGCGGCTGGGGCTGGCTGTCATCGGGCGCCCATCCGGTCAGCACGATGATCTCGAATGTCGCGGGCACGCGACCCTGATCGTCTGCAAAATGTGTGGCGTAGACACTGGCGGCTTCAGTCATCACATCGCGGCGGGTGGGGGTGCGCAGGCGAGCCTCAAGCGCGTTCGCTTCGCCCATTGCGCGCAGGTCGCGCATCAGGTGAAAGGCAGTCTGGTAGGTCGCGGTCAGCGTAAAGGCATCGGCCACCGGCAGCGCAAGGCCCGCACGCTGCAAAAGGGCACCCAGATCGCGGATCTCGCCCATCGGGGCGATACGCGGCGACAGCCCCCCGGTCACGACGCTTTCGGCTTCGGCCAGTGCAACGCGCAGTTCCTGCAGCGTTTGCCCGCCGAAACATCCGACCAGAAGCAGGCCGTCGGGGCGCAATGCGCGGCGGCACTGCACAAGCTGGCCGACCGGATCGTTGGCCCAGTGCAGCGCCATGGCGTGGACCACCAGATCGCGGGATCGCGTCTCGAGAGCAAGTGTTTCGGCATCCTCGACCACCAGAGCGTCCGGGAAACGATCCTGCCAGAACACGGGGTGGCCGGTCACGATCGCCACGTCCGTAAACGTCCTGTTAATCTCTCTCAGTCTCTCATCGACTTCATCGGCAAGGGCGGCGTGCAGAAACAGCGCATCAGCCGTCGCGCGGCTGCGGTGGCGCGTCAGGGTGGCGCGGTCTGTCAGGGCTGTCTGTTCGATCATCACGGCTGATGTAGGGGGCTAAACTGGTATTGCAAAGCGTCATAAGGGCAATTTACCCGCCGCAGTGCCTGTCCTGCGAGGAACAGACGGCTGAAGAACTGGGCCTGTGCCCTGCCTGCTGGCGGGAAACGGCGTTCATTCGCGGGCTCGCCTGTGTGTCTTGCGGGCAACCCTTGATGGGCGAAGGCGACGGCACTGACCTGAAATGCGATGATTGCCTGACCATCGCAAGGCCGTGGACGCTTGGGGTGGCGGCCCTGCGTTATGAAGGCGTGGGGCGCAAGCTGGTGCTGGGGCTGAAACACGGGGACCGCACCGATCTCGCGGCGGCACTGGGCCTGTGGCTGGCCCGGGCAGCGGATGCGGTCATCACACCTGACACCGTGATTGTGCCTGTCCCGCTGCACTGGCGGTGTCTTCTCAAGCGGCGTTACAATCAGTCCGCGCTGCTGGCGCAGGTCATGGGCCGTCAAACCGGACTGACGGTGCTGCCCGATGCCCTGATCCGCCCGAGGGCGACACCGCCGCTGGAAGGCCGCAGCCGCAATGCGCGGTTCGAAACCTTGCAGGACGCCATCGCCACTCATCCAAGGCGGGCTGCGGGGATGCGCAGCAAACCGGTGCTGCTGGTCGATGACGTGATGACCTCGGGTGCCACCTTCGCCGCTGCGACCGAGGCTTGCCTTGCCGCGGGCGCAACGTCGGTGTGCGTTGCCGCACTGGCCCGCGTGGGCAAAGACACCTAAATAAAGATTGTCATTGAATAAAGGAGCCACATCATGGCGACCGTCGAACTTTACAGCCGCCCGACCTGCGGATTTTGCCACATGGCCAAACGACTTCTGACCGACAAGGGCATCAGCTTTTCCGAAGTGAACATCACCGCCCAGCCCGAGAAGCGGGCAGAGATGATCCAGCGCGCGAACGGTGGATCGACCGTGCCGCAAATTTTCATCGACGGCACGCATCTCGGCGGCTGCGATGACCTTTTCGCGTTGGAACGTGCAGGAAAGCTTGACCCGCTGCTGACCGCATGAAGGTCGGCGTTCTGCAACTGACCGCGTCGGACGATCCTGCGGCAAATCTTGGCGCTACACGCGCCATGGTGCGTGACGCGGCGGGGCAGGGCGCGACACTGATCTGCACGCCCGAGGTCACGAATTGCATCAGCATGAACCGGACCCGGCAGACCGAGGTGCTGCGGCACGAAGGCGACGACCCGACACTGGCGGAGATGCAGCAAGAGGCCAAGGCGCTGGGCGTCTGGATCGCGCTGGGGTCGCTGGCTCTCAAGACGGGTGACGCAGATGGTCGTTTTGCGAACCGGTCCATCCTGATCGGCCCGGACGGTGCCATCGCCGCGCGCTACGACAAGATCCACATGTTCGACGTGCAGATATCCGAGACGGAAACCTACCGCGAATCTGCGGGCTACCGACCCGGCGACAGGGCCGTTCTGGCGGCTACAACCGGTGCGGCGCTGGGCATGTGCATCTGCTACGATCTGCGTTTCGCGCCGCTGGCCCTTGATCTTGCGCGGGCCGGCGCCGAGATCCTGCTTTACCCTTCGGCCTTTGCCCCCGACACCGGTGCGGCCCATTGGGAGACCTTGTTGCGGGCGCGGGCCATCGAGACGGGGTGTTTTGTCGTTGCTGCGGCCCAGACGGGGGTGCATCCGGCGACGGCGGGCAAGCAACGCCGCACCCATGGTCACAGCCTGATTGTCAGCCCGTGGGGCGAGGTGCTGTTGGATGCCGGGACCGATTCTGGTGTCCATGTCCTTGATCTGGATATGGAACTGGTGGCACAAACACGCAGACGGATCCCCTCGCTAGGCCATTTCAAACCCTATGACGCGCCCTGAGTTCAAACCCGATCCTGCAGATCCGATCGCGGTGTCGCTGTTCAGCGAGATCCTCACGGTCGATCAGCTGGCGCGGAATCGGGTGGCGCGGGCAATGCCCAAGGGGATGGAGCTGTCACAGTTTTCAGTGCTCAACCATCTGGCGCATGTGCAGATCGAACGGACGCCCGCACAGCTGGCTCAGACCTTTCACCTGACGCGCGGGGCGATGACGAACACGCTTCACAAGCTGGAATGGCAGGGCTGGATCCACATCCGCCCCGACTGGGAAGACGGGCGGCGCAAGCTGGTGTCTATTTCACCCGCCGGCATCGCGGCGCGGGACGCGGGCGTCGCCGTGATCGCCCCGCTGATCGCCGAAGTGGTCAAGGAGATCGGCGTCGAAAAGGTCCGCGCCATCCTGCCCGTTCTGCGGGAATTGCGCACGAAACTGGCAGAGACCGGGATTTGATCCGGTCGCCCGCAGCGGCTCAGGCCGCAGGTTTCAACGCTGCCGTGACGTAATTGACCGACAGGTCGCGGTCTGAGATGGACCATGTGAAGCGCAGGAAATCGAAGACATAGCCCTTGCGGTCCACGGGCTGCATGCCGGCCTTCTCGATCAGGGCGAATAATTCGTCGGGGGTGATGAACTTGTTCCATTCGTGTGTGCCCTTGGGCAGCCAGCGCATGACGTATTCCGCACCCACGATCGCCATCGCAAAGCTTTTGGGGTTGCGGTTGATCGTTGAACAAAGGTGCAGACCGTCTGGCTTCAAAAGGTCACAGCAGGCGGTCAGGTAGCCCAAGGGGTCGGCCACGTGTTCGACGACTTCCATGTTCAGCACGACGTCGAACTGCTCGCCGTCTTCGGCCATCGCCTCGGCTGTGTTGACGCGGTAGTCGATGTCGAGGCCGGATTGCTGTGCGTGGATTTCCGCGACCGGAATGTTGCGGGGTGCTGCGTCGACACCGACCACATCCGCGCCCAGCCTTGCCATGGGTTCGCACAAAAGCCCGCCCCCGCAGCCGATATCAAGGATGCGCAGGCCCGCGAAAGGCTTGTCCGAAGACAGGTCACGGTCGAATTCCCCGGCGATCTGAGACGTGATATAATCAAGTCGCACCGGGTTCATCATGTGCAGTGGCTTGAACTTGCCTGTGGGGTCCCACCACTCTGCGGCCATCGCTTCAAACTTGGCTATTTCGCCGTCGTCGACGGTGTTTACCTTGGGTTGCGCTGTCATGGAGTGTCCTTTCGTCGTTCCGGGCGTGGCATCCCCGCTTCGTCCCCTATATAGGTCCCCTATGGACAAGGTCTTGACCCAAAAGCGCGCAGGTGCGCATCTTTATCCGCCAATCGACCCCTTCGACCAGCGGATGCTGGACGTGGGCGATGGCCACCGCGTCTATGTCGAGCAATGCGGCAACCCCGAGGGGATTCCCGTCGTCGTGTTCCACGGTGGGCCGGGCGGCGGTTGCAGCCCGACCATGCGACGCTATTTCGACCCTGCGCATTACCGCATCGTGCTGTTCGACCAGCGCGGGTGCGGGCGCTCGCGGCCGCATGCCAGCGTGACGGACAACACCACATGGAACCTTGTTGCAGATATCGAGCTGATCCGCGAGACGTTCGGCATCGACAGATGGATCGTCTTCGGCGGAAGCTGGGGGGCGACGCTGGCCCTGATCTACGGGCAGGCGCATCCGGAACGCACGGCAGCGGTGGTCTTGCGCGGCGTGTTCCTGATGACCGATCCCGAGCTTGACTGGTTCTATGGCGGCGGGGCGGGGCGGTTCTGGCCCGAGTTGTGGGACAAGTTCGTCAGCTTGATTCCAGAAGATGAGCGGGACGACCTGATCGGTGCCTACCACAAGCGCCTGTTTTCCGGCAACGCCACGGAAGAGGTCCGTTATGCCCGCGCATGGGCGTCCTGGGAGAACGCGTTGGCATCCATCGACAGCGATGGTCTGACGGGGGATAGCCCTGCGGATTACGCGCGCGCCTTTGCACGGCTGGAAAACCACTATTTCCAGCACAAGGGCTTTTTGTCCGACCAGCAGCAGATCATGGATAACATGCACCGCCTTGCCAGCACGCCGGGCTACATCGTGCAGGGGCGGTTCGACATGATTTGCCCGCCCCTTTCGGCGCACCGGCTCCACAAGGCATGGTCCGACAGCAAGATGACGTTTGTCGGGCGTGCGGGCCACGCGCTGTCCGAGCCGGGGATCAGCGCCAAGCTGGTGCAGGTCATGGACCAGTTGGCGGGGCCAAACAAACCTATCGGGCTTTAGGGTTTACTCGCGGGACTAATACCGTAAGCTAAAGGCAACCCAGGGGGCCGCAAGCCATTGCAGACTATATTGAAGATCATCATCCAGCGCCTTTTGCTGGGTTTGCTCACTCTACTTGTCGTGTCGGTGGTAATCTTCGTCGCCGTGAATTTGCTACCGGGGGACTTTGCTGAATCCATTCTGGGGCAAAGCGCCACGCCCGAAGCCGTTGCGTCGATCCGGCGTGATCTGGGGCTGGATCAGCCGATGGTGATCCGCTACTTCCAGTGGCTTGGCGGCATCATGACCGGTGATCTGGGCACCAGCTTTTCCCAGCTCAACTTCCGGTCGGCCATGGGGGGTGCGGGCGATACCGGCGTCGCCGAGCAGATCGCCCCGCGCCTGTCGAACACGCTGTTTCTGGCGGGTGTGAGTGCTGCGATCGCCGTGCCGCTGGCTGTACTTCTGGGTATTCTGGCTGCGCTTTACCGCAACACCCTCTTTGATCGGGCGACGAACGTGCTGACGCTCAGCTCGATTTCGTCGCCAGAGTTCTTCATGGCCTATATCCTGATCCTGTTTCTGGCGGTGCTCAACCCGATCCTGCCCAGCCTGTCGAACATCTATCCCGGCATGAGTTTCGGAGAGCGTCTGGACAAGACACTGTTGCCCGCGCTGACGCTGACGCTGGTCGTGACCGCCCACATGATGCGGATGACGCGGGCGGCCATCATCAACCTGCTTGCATCGCCCTACATCGAGATGGCGCGTCTGAAGGGCATCAAGCCGATGCGTGTGATCGTAAAGCACGCCTTTCCGAATGCGCTGGCACCGATCATCAACGTGGTCGCCCTGAACCTTGCCTATCTGGTGACTGGCGTCGTCGTGGTCGAGGTGGTCTTTGTCTATCCCGGCATCGGGCAGCTTTTCGTGGATGCCGTGAAGAACCGTGACATTCCGGTGGTGCAGGCCTGCTGCCTGATCTTCGCCGCCGCCTATATCCTGCTGAACCTGACGGCGGACATCCTGTCGATCCTGTCGAACCCGCGTCTGAGGCATCCGAAATGAGTATCTGGATCGTTCTACTGGTCGTGCTGGTCGCGATTGCCGTCGTGGGTTGGCTGCTGCGTTTCGGAATGCAGACCGCGACGGGCAATGCGCCCTACTGGCGTGACCTGCCCTACAGTGTCGCCTTCGGCTATGTCTTCATGGTGGCTATCGTCTTGTTTGCCGGCTGGTTCTATTTCCAGCCGACTGAAACCGAGGCGGGTGCGCCGGTGGCCAGCGTCACCTTCTTCCGCTGGGCGATGCAGGGGCTGATCATCGCGTTCATCATGGCCTTTGGGTTCAAGCTGCTGGGGTCCTACGTCGGCACGTCGTGGTCGACCAAGATGTTCCGGTCCATGCCGCTGACCGCGTCTTTCGGTATCCTTGTCGTCCTGATCTATGCCGTTCTTGCAATTTTCGCGCCGCTGATCGCTCCTCATGGGCAAGAGGTGATCTTGGCCGGGGCAAACACCTTGCCGGGCGGCAATGTGGCGACCGGGGGTGATCCCGCCTATCCGCTGGGCACGGATTCGATCGGTCGGGATATCCTCAGCCGTCTGATCTACGGGGCGCAGAACACTGTCGGGATTGCGTTCATCACGACCATCCTTGCCTTTCTGATCGGGGCGACGCTGGGTTTTCTGGCGGCGACACTGGGTGGCTGGCTGGACCAGTTGCTGAGCCGTGCGGTTGATGTCCTGATGGCGATTCCGTCGCTGATCTTTGCGCTGCTTCTGATGACCATCGCCGCGGTCTGGGCGCCGCGTCTGGGAATCCCGCTGACGGTCTTTATGGTGCTGATCATCGCCGTGATCGACAGCACCCGCGTCTTCCGGCTGGCCCGTGCCGTTGCAGGAAATATCGTGGTCATGGACTATGTCGAAGCGGCGCAACTGCGGGGCGAAGGACTGGGCTACCTGATCTTCAAAGAGGTCCTGCCCAATGCCACCGCCCCCCTGCTGGCCGAGTTCGGGCTGCGGTTCTGCTTTGTGTTCCTGACTATTGCTGCGCTGTCGTTTCTGGGTGTCGGCATCCAGCCGCCATTGGCGGACTGGGGCACGATGGTTCGCGATCTGGCACCTTTTATCAACTTCGCACAGTTCGCACCGCTGGCTGCCGTGCCGCCCTTGCTGGCCGCCGGTGCGATCGCACTGCTGACGGTCGGGGTGAACTTCATCGTGGACTGGATGCTGCACAAATCATCGGGTTTGAAGGACTGATCCATGGTCATCGACCGCAACAAGCCACCGCTTTTGAAAATCCGTGACCTTTATCTCGAAGGCTGGTCGGACGAGGATTGGTCGCCGATCATCAACGGTGTGGACCTGACGCTGTCGCGCGGCGAGGTGCTGGGCCTGATCGGTGAATCGGGTGCCGGAAAATCAACGCTGGGCTTGGCCGCGATGGGGTACACGCGCGACGGCGTGCGGATCAAATCCGGCACGGTCGAATTCGATGGCGTGGATCTTGTGAATGCGCCCCTTTCCAAGAAGCGTGCGCTGCTGGGCAAGCGGATCGCCTATGTCGCGCAATCGGCGGCAGCGTCCTTCAACCCCGCGCACAAGATCATCGAACAGCACACCGAGGCACCGGTGCGCCACGGCGTGATGAACAAGCAGGAAAGCATCAAGGACGGGATGGCGCTTTATGAAAAGCTGCGCCTGCCGAACCCCGAGGAAATCGGCTTTCGCTATCCGCATCAGGTTTCGGGTGGCCAGTTGCAGCGTGCGATGACCGCGATGGCGATGTCTTGTCGTCCCGACCTGATCATCTTCGACGAGCCGACGACCGCGCTGGACGTGACGACGCAGATCGAGGTGCTGGCCAGTATACGCGACATCGTCGATCAATACGATACAGCCGCGATCTACATCACGCACGATCTGGCCGTCGTGGCGCAGATGGCGGACCGTATCAAGGTTCTGCTGCGTGGCGATCACGTCGAAACGGCGGACACGCGCGAGATGCTCGAACGTCCGAAAGAGGACTACACCAAGTCGCTGTGGGCCGTGCGCAGTTTCGAGCGACCCCAAAAGCCGAAGGTCAAGGCTGACGCGACACCTGTTCTCAGTGTGCAGAATGTCGATGCGTCCTACGGGACGACGCCGGTGCTGTTCGACGTCAGCTTCGATATTCACGCCGGGCGCACCGTGGCGGTCGTCGGCGAAAGCGGCTCGGGCAAGTCCACCACGGCCCGCTGCATCACCGGATTGCTGCCACCGACCGACGGTCAGATCATGCTGGATGGCGAGCCTTTGCCTCTGGATTACCGCAAGCGCAACAAGGACCAGCTGCGGCAGGTTCAGATGATCTATCAGATGGCGGATACAGCGCTGAACCCGCGGATCACGGTGGGCAAGATCATCTCGCGGCCCGTTCAGTTCTACAGGGGGCTTACCGGCAAGGCGCTGCGCAAGCGGGTCGACGACCTGATGCACCAGATCGAGCTGGACCCCGATATTTACTACAACCGCCTGCCCGGCGAGCTGTCTGGCGGTCAGAAGCAGCGCATCGGCATCGCCCGCGCGCTGGCCGCCGAGCCCAAGTTCATCATCTGCGACGAGGTGACGAGCGCGCTTGATCAGCTGGTGGCCGAGGGAATCCTGCGGCTTTTGGCCAAGTTGCAAGACGAGCTCAACCTGTCCTATATGTTCATCACACACGATCTGGCGACGGTTCGCGCGATTGCGGACGAAGTGGTCGTCATGAAAGAGGGCAAGGTGGTTGAGCAAGGCGGAAAGCAGGAAATGTTCACGCCGCCGCACCACCCCTATACCGACCTTTTGCTGTCGTCAGTGCCGGAGATGGATCCGGATTGGTTGACCAAGCTGCTCGAAGAACGCGGAGTTGATAACATCGGCGACGCGGCAGTTGGTAAGATGGTCTAGAATCACCCCCGGCCAGAGGTCGGGACAAGGCGGGCCTAACGCGGTCCGCACGCACAACATGGAGATTACGAATGACACAGATTAGCAGACGCGGACTTATCAAGACCGGTGTGGCCGCAGGCGTCCTGGGCCTGACCGGCATGCCACTGCGGGCGCAAACCCGTGGCGGCAAGCTGACGGCAGGCCTGTCTGGCGCGAACACCTCGGACAGCTGGGATGCGCGCACGCACTCTGACCTTTTCATGATTGCCTGCGCGCAGGGCGCGGTTTTCGACAGCTTGACCGAAGTTGCCGCCGACGGCAGCCTCAAGGGCGAACTGGCCGAGAGCTGGGAATCCGATGACGCGATCACATGGGTTTTCAACCTGCGTCAGGGCGTAACCTTCCACAACGGCAAGTCGTTCGGCGCGGACGACGTGATCGAATCGCTTCAGATGCACGTTGGCGAAGATTCCAAATCCGCTGCAAAGCCGATCGTGGAAAACGTGGCCGAGATGAACAAACTGGGCGATTATCAGGTCGAGCTGGTGCTGAACGCGGCCAACGCCGATTTCCCCTACCTGATGTCCGACTATCACCTGCTGATGTATCCTGCAGGCCAGATCGACGAAGCGATCCAGAACGGCATCGGCACGGGTCTTTACGAAGCGCAGTCCTTCGACCCCGGTGTCCGCATGGTCGCCACGCGTGTGGCAGACCATTACAAGGGTGACAGCGCAGGCTTCTTCGACGAGATCGAATTCATCGCGATCAACGACAATACGGCGCGGATGAATGCCCTGCTGACCGGTCAGGTCGATGCGATCAACCGGATCGACTTCAAGACCGAATCACTGCTGCGGGCAAACCCGAATGTCCGCATTCAGGAAGTCACTGGCAACCAGCACTACACCTTCCCGATGCTGACCAATAACGCGCCCTATAATGACGTGAACGTCCGCAAGGCTCTGAAATACGGCATCAACCGTCAGGAAATGGTCGACAAGATCCTGCTGGGCCACGGTCAGGTCGCGAACGACTCTCCGGTCGGTCCTGCAAGCCAGTATTACAACGCCGACATGGAACAGCTGAGCTACGATCCCGATCAGGCGAACTTCTACCTGCGCGAAGCGGGGATGGATTCGCTGAATATCGACCTGTCGGCATCCGACGCTGCATTCGAAGGAGCGGTGGACGCGGCGCAGTTATTCCAGGCATCGGCAAGTGCTGCCGGCATCACCATCAACGTGGTGCAGGAGCCCGCCGATGGCTACTGGTCGAACGTCTGGCTGAAAAAGCCGTTCTGCGCCTCCTACTGGTCGGGCCGGGCAACAGAGGACTGGATGTTCTCGTCGGCCTACGAGGAAGGTGTGCCGTGGAACGACAGCGAATGGGGCCGCGACGACAGTGCGCGCTTTCAGGAGCTGTTGATCGAGGGTCGCGCAGAGCTGGACAGCGACCGCCGGCGCGAGATCTATTCCGAGATGCAGCAGATCCTGCGCGACGAAGGCGGCGTTCTGATCCCGATGTTCGCCAACTACGTCGAGGCTGTGAATGTAAACATTCAGACGCCCGAAACCGTGGGTAACGTCTGGCAGATGGACAACGCGCGCCTGGCCGAGCGTTGGTCCACGACGGCCTGATCGCCTGACCTTTGTGAAACGCCCTGCCCGGAGCGGCAGGGCGTTTTGCGTTTCGGCACGAAAACGTCATGTTTGTGGGCGATTGCCGCCACAAAGCGGGCCTAATCAATAGGGCTGAACCAGCCCCGGATTTGGAACCGCCATGACCCACCCAATTCTAGCTCACGCCCGTTGTTTTGGTGTTGCCGCGATCGTGATGGCCGTGGCCGTGACCGACGCCACCGCACAGGAAACGCTTGGCGAGCTGATCGAAACGTATGAAATGGCAGAGCCCGAGATCGACCCGGTCACGGGCGAAGAAATCGTCTCGGCAGATGATTTCTCCGAGACGACGATGCCAGAGCGTGACATCCGGGACACGCCGCAAAGCGCGGAAGAGGAAATGGAGTTCCTGACCAGATTTGAACCGCTGGATTATGACGTGATCCTCAGCGACAATGCGGCGATTGCCCGTTATGTTGAGGTCTACAGGCAAGCGCAGGATGCGGCTCAGGCGATCTACGAAGCGGAAGCTGCCTTCAATACGCTGCGCGCCCTGACGCCCGAAGAGGCGGAAGACATGTTTCCCGACGGGGACTATGACGATGCCCTGAACGCTGCCAACGATGCGCTTTATTGGGCAGTGGAAGACGGCAACAAATCGGGTGCCAGCCTGCGAGAGGCCCGCTTTACGCTAACCGGTGGACCCGTCAGCGACGAGCAGGCCGCAGAACTGGATCGGTTGCTGGGTCTCTAGGCTCTTGCATCCGGTGGGCGTACATTCTATATGCCTTTCAACAGCGGCGCGCTGGGGTCCAAACCCGGTGCCCACCGAAACGAGTAACGGGCCGCAGCGCCCGTTTTTTTGTGCTTGAACGTAGGATTGTCATGTCGGACCTGATTGCCAAGGCAGCCATCGACCGCCGCCTCGCCGAGATCATCACCCCTGTCCTGGAGGATATGGGGTTCGAACTGGTGCGCGTACGCCTGATGAGCGGCAAGGAACAAACCTTGCAGATCATGGCGCAAAAGCCCGACGGCACGATCGAAGTGGACGAATGTGGCGAGATTTCAACTGCAGTTTCTGCGGTTCTGGATGTGGAAGACCCTATTCTCGATACCTACACACTCGAGGTGTCGTCGCCGGGTATCGACCGTCCGTTGACAAGGCTCAAGGACTTCGATCAGTGGCAGGGCTTTGAAGCCAAGGTGGAAACCGATGAGTTGATCGAGGGGCGCCGTCGCTTCAAGGGCGAACTGGCGGGAATCGAAGGTGACGAGGTGTTGATCGAGATCGAGGAAGGCACGATCGGTCTGAAATTCGACTGGCTGTCCGACGCCAAGCTGGTGCTGACCGATGAACTGATCCGCGACGTTCTGAAAAACCGCAAGGATTCCGGGCAGATCGACGAAACCCAGTTCGACGAGATCGAAACGATTATCGACAGCGACGAAAACGTCGCACCTGAAAAAAAGACCAAGAAGCGGCCCAGTGCCAAGAAGGAGAAGAACTGATGGCGATTACATCTGCCAACCAGCTTGAGCTTTTGCAGACCGCCGAGGCCGTCGCCCGTGAAAAGCAGATCGAACCCGGCCTTGTGGTCGAGGCGATGGAAGAATCGCTCTCCCGTGCTGCGAAGTCGCGCTACGGCGCCGAGATGGACATCCGCGTCACCATCGACCGCAAGACGGGCCGCGCCACCTTTACCCGCGTCCGCAGTGTCGTGGATGAGGAAGAGTTTGAAAACTATCAGTCCCAATTCACGCCGGAGCAGGCCAAGCCCTATTTCGAAGACAGCGGCAAATCGATCGTCTATTGGGTGCGTGACGGCCAGAAGCTGACCGACTACGCCGGTGGCCCCCAGATTGGTGACCGTTTCGAAGAAGAGGTGCCGCCTGTGGAAATGGGCCGGATCGCCGCACAAAGCGCCAAGCAGGTGATCCTGCAAAAGGTCCGCGAAGCCGAGCGTGACAAGCAATACGAAGAGTTCAAGGACCGCGCGGGCACGATCATCAACGTCCCCGTCAAGCGCGAGGAATACGGCAACGTCATCGTCGAATTGAACCCCGGCGAAGGCATCCTGCGCCGCAACGAGAAGATCGGCCGCGAAGCCTATCGTCCGAACGACCGCATCCGCTGCTACATCAAGGAAGTGCGCCGCGAAGTCCGTGGCCCGCAGGTTTTCCTGTCGCGGACAGCCCCCGAGTTCATGGCTGAACTGTTCAAGATGGAAGTGCCCGAAATCTACGAGGGCATCATCGAGATCAAGGCCGTCGCCCGTGATCCCGGTTCGCGCGCCAAGATCGCTGTCATTTCCTACGACAGCTCCATCGACCCTGTCGGCGCCTGCGTCGGCATGCGCGGCAGCCGTGTGCAGGCCGTCGTGAACGAGCTACAGGGCGAAAAGATCGACATCATCCCTTGGAACGAGGACATGCCGACCTTCCTTGTGAACGCCCTACAGCCCGCAGAGGTCAGCAAGGTCGTTCTGGACGAGGAAGCGGGCAAGATCGAAGTCGTGGTGCCCGAAGAACAGTTGAGCCTTGCCATCGGCCGTCGCGGTCAGAACGTGCGTCTGGCCAGCCAGTTGACCGGTCTGGATATCGACATCCTGACCGAAGAAGAGGAATCCAAGCGCCGCCAGGCCGAGTTCGAAATTCGCACCAAGCTGTTCATGGACGCGCTGGATCTGGACGAATTCTTTGCCCAGCTTCTGGTTTCCGAAGGCTTTACCAACCTCGAAGAGGTCGCCTACGTCGAGCTTGGCGAACTGCTGGTGATTGAAGGCGTCGACGACGATACAGCTGCCGAATTGCAGGCCCGCGCCCGCGACGTTCTCGAAGCGCGGAATACCAAGTCGCTTGAGCACGCCCGCGAATTGGGCGCACAGGACAGCCTGATCGAATTCGAGGGTCTGACCCCGCAGATGGTCGAAGCGCTGGCAGAGGACGACGTCAAGACGCTGGAAGACTTTGCGACCTGCGCCGACTGGGAACTGGCCGGTGGCTGGACGACGGTCGACGGTCAGCGTCACAAGGACGACGGTGTGCTGGAGAAATTCGACCTGAGCCTGGAGGAAGCGCAGGACATGATCATGACCGCCCGCGTGATGCTGGGCTGGGTCGATCCTGATGATCTGGTGACCGAAGCCGAGGGCGACGACACCGAAACAAACGAGGTGGAGGCCTGATCGCGGGTCTCCTGCAGTTAGCATGACGCGCGGTGGCAGCACGAAAGATCGGGACGATGGGGCGGAACGCCGCTGTATCGTCACCGGCGAAACCCAGCCCAAGGCGGGGCTTGTAAGGTTCGTTGTAGGACCCGATATGCAAGTCGTGCCCGATGTTCTGGGCAAGTTGCCGGGACGCGGTATGTATGTCTCGTCCACCCGTGAAGCGCTGGACAAGGCCTCCAGGGGGCAATTTTCGAGATCGGCGAAACAGGCCGTGACGGTGCCCGAAGGATTGACTGACGAAGTTGAACGACAAATGGCCCGCAGGGTCGTCGACCTGATCGCTTTGGCCCGCAAGGCCGGGCTGGCGGTCTGCGGGTTCGAGAAAGTGAAAGGCTGGTTGGCCGGAGGTGCGCGCGTGCGTGTGCTTCTTCAAGCCAGTGACGGGTCCGAGAGGGGCAAGGCCAAGCTCTGGACTCCGGAAGGAGCGCGCTACTTCGGGTGCCTGACCCAAAAGGAATTGGGTTTGGCATTTGGGCGCCAAAGTGTGATACATGGCGCGCTCGCGACTGGTGGACTCAGTGATCGTGTTGTAGAGGATGCCGCAAAGCTACGCGGACTGCGCGAGATTGACGGCAGGGATACGCCCGCCGAGAAGGATAAGTAAGCCAGATGAGCGATAACGACGGAAAGAAAACTCTGGGTCTTGGTGGTTCCCGTCCGGGAAGCGTGAAGCAAAGCTTCAGCCACGGGCGCACGAAGAACGTCGTGGTGGAGACCAAGCGCAAGCGCGTTGTCGTGCCCAAGGCGGGCACGGGCAGCAAACCTGCGCCGACCAACAAGCAGCCCTCGGTGGGCGGTGACCCCTCGAAGCGTCCTGCCGGCATTTCAGATGCGGAACTCGAACGCCGGATGAAGGCGCTTTCGATGGCCCGTTCGCGCGAGGCCGAAGAGGCCGAGAAGCGCGCCGCCGACGAGCAGGTCCGCGCCGAAGAGCGTGAGCGCCGCCGCGCGGATATCGAAGAAAAAGAGCGCGAAGAGCGTGAGCGCGAAGATGCGCTGAAAGCGAAAGCCGACGAGGAAGAGCGCAAGCGCCTAGAAAAGGAAGCCGCGAAAGCCGCTCCTCCGGCTGCAACGCCCGATGCCGCGTCCGTTCCGGGCGAATCCGCCATCGACCGCCCGACCTCGACCGGTCCGCGCAAGACCGATCGCGACACCCGTCCCGAGACCAAAAGCCCCAAGGGCAAGCCCGGCCGTCAGGACGACGATGGCCGCAGGGCCGGCAAGCTGACGCTGAACGACGCCCTGCGCGGCGGCGGCGGTGGCCGTCAAAAGTCCATGGCCGCGATGAAGCGCAAGCAAGAGCGTGCGCGTCAAAAGGCGATGGGCGGCAGCGTCGAGCGCGAAAAGGTCGTCCGCAACGTCAACCTGCCCGAGGCGATCACGGTGGGCGAGCTGGCCAACCGGATGTCCGAAAAGGTCGCGGACGTCGTGAAGTCGCTGATGAACAGTGGCATCATGGCCACGCAGACCCAGACCATCGACGCGGATACCGCAGAGCTGATCATCGAGGAATTCGGCCACAGGGTCGTGCGTGTGTCCGACAGTGACGTCGAGCAGGTCATCGTCCAGAGCGACGACCGTCCCGAAGAGCTGAAACCGCGTGCCCCGATCATCACGATCATGGGCCACGTCGACCACGGCAAGACGTCCCTGCTGGACGCGATTCGCAAGACCCGCGTAACTGCGGGCGAAGCGGGTGGCATCACGCAGCACATCGGCGCCTATCAGGTGACGACCGACAGCGGCCAGGTTCTTTCGTTCCTCGACACGCCCGGCCACGCGGCCTTTACCTCGATGCGTTCGCGCGGTGCGCAGGTGACGGATATCGTGGTTCTGGTGGTCGCAGCCGACGATGCTGTCATGCCGCAGACGATCGAAGCCATTGCGCACGCCAAGGCGGCCAAGGTTCCGATGATCGTCGCGATCAACAAGATTGACCGCGAGGGCGCGAACCCCGACAAGGTTCGCACCGACCTGCTGCAGCACGAGGTCATCGTCGAGAAGATGTCCGGCGACGTGCAGGATGTCGAAGTCTCGGCCATCACCGGTCAAGGTCTGGACACCCTGCTCGAAGCCATCGCGCTTCAGGCGGAAATCCTTGAGCTCAAGGCTAACCCCGACCGCGCCGCGATGGGTGCCGTGATCGAGGCGCAGCTGGACATCGGACGTGGCCCCGTGGCGACTGTTCTGGTCCAGAACGGCACATTGCGTCAGGGCGACATCTTCGTTGTTGGCGAACAGTGGGGCAAGGTCCGCGCTTTGGTCGACGACAAGGGTGAGCGCGTGAAAGAGGCCGGGCCTTCGGTTCCCGTCGAGGTTCTTGGTCTGAATGGCACGCCCGAAGCGGGCGACGTGTTGAACGTCACATCCACCGAGGCGCAGGCCCGCGAGATCGCAGACTACCGTGCCCAGTCCGCCAAGGACAAGCGCGCCGCCGCCGGTGCCGCCACGACGCTGGAACAGCTGATGGCGAACGCCAAGGCCAACGAAGACGTCAATGAGCTTCCGATTCTGGTGAAAGCCGACGTGCAGGGCTCTGCCGAAGCGATCGTTCAGGCGATGGAAAAGATCGGCAACGACGAGGTGCGCGTGCGCGTTCTTCATTCGGGTGTCGGTGCCATCACCGAGACGGACGTAGGTCTGGCGGAAGCCTCGGGCGCACCGGTCATCGGCTTCAACGTGCGGGCCAACGCGACGGCGCGGAACTCGGCGAACCAGAAGGGCGTGGAGATCCGGTACTACTCGGTCATCTACGATCTGGTCGATGATATCAAAGCTGCAGCCTCTGGTCTGCTTTCTGCCGAGATCCGCGAAAACTTCATTGGCTACGCCGAGATTCGCGAAGTCTTCAAGGTAACGGGCATCGGCAAGGTCGCCGGCTGTCTGGTGACGGAAGGCAACGCGCGCCGGTCGGCTGGCGTGCGCCTGCTGCGTGACAATGTTGTCATCCATGAAGGCAACCTGAAGACACTCAAGCGCTTCAAGGACGAAGTGTCCGAGGTCCAGTCGGGTCAGGAATGCGGTATGGCGTTCGAATCATACGACGATATCCGCCCCGGCGACGTCATCGAGATCTTCGGGCGCGAAGAGGTCGAGCGGACGCTCTGATCGTCATTGAATACCAAAAAAGGCCCGCCAATCTGGCGGGCCTTTTTCGTTTCGGTGGCTTTGTGGCTGCCTACAACCAGTCGCGCAGGATCGGGATGATCGGCACGTCTGCGGGCGGCATCGGATAATCGCGCAGCTCGCTGGCGCGCGCCCATTTCAGCACCTGACCCTCGCGCTCGTGCGGTGTGCCGTTCCACTTGCGGCAGGCAAAGAGCGGCATCAGCAGGTGAAAGTCATCGTAGCCATGTGATGCGAATGTCAGCGGCGCAAGACAGGACGACCATGTGTCGATGCCGAGTTCTTCCTGCAATTCACGGATCAGAGCGGCTTCGGGCGTTTCATCGGGTTCGACCTTGCCGCCCGGAAACTCCCACAGACCCGCCATCGACTTGCCCTCTGGCCGCTGGGCCAAAAGCACACGTCCGTCCGGGTCGATCAGCGCGACGGCAGAGACAAGGACCGTCTTCACGACCGGTAGTCGGCGTTGATGGTGATGTAGCCGTGGGTCAGATCGCAGGTCCAGACGGTGGCTTCACCATCGCCCAGCCCAAGATCGATGGAAAGGTCGATCTCCTGCCCCTTCATGTGGGCGGCCCCGGCCTCTTCGGTGTAGCTGTCGACTTTCCAGCCGTTCTCGGCCACTAGAACGTCGCCAAACCTGATCGACAAACGGTCGCGGTCAGCTTTTGCACCCGATTTGCCGACGGCCATGACGATGCGGCCCCAGTTGGGGTCTTCGCCCGCGATGGCCGTCTTGACCAGTGGCGAGTTGGCGGTCGCCATCGCCACCTTGCGCGCATCCGCGTTGTCGGTGGCGCCGGTGACATGGACGGTCACGAACTTCGTGGCCCCCTCACCGTCGCGAACGACCTGATGGGCGAGGTCCAGCATGACGCTTTGAAGCGCTTCGGCAAAGGCATCGTCGCCTTCCACGTCCACGCCGGATGCTCCGGTGGCGCAGCAGAGCAGCGAATCGGAGGTCGAGGTGTCGCTGTCCACGGTGATGCAGTTGAAGGTGCGGTCGTTGGCGGATGAGACCAGCGATTGCAACGTGGCCTGCGAGATTTTGGCATCGGTGAAGATATAGACCAGCATCGTCGCCATATCGGGCGCGATCATGCCGGACCCCTTGGCGATGCCCGCGATGCTGACCGTCCTGTCGCCGACCTGAACCGAGGCCGATGCGCCTTTGGGAAAGGTATCTGTCGTCATGATGGCCGTAGCGGCGGTTTCGATGTCGTCCGCCGACTGGTTTGCGGCAAGCTCTTTCAGTTTGGCGGTGATCCGGTCATGGGGCAGGGGTTCACCGATGACGCCGGTCGATGACGTGAAGATGCGGGCCGAGGGGATGCCGGTGGCCTGCGCCGTGGCCTCGACGATGGCAGTGACCGAGGCACGCCCCTTGCCGCCGGTAAAGGCGTTCGAGTTGCCGGAGTTCACGATGATGGCCGCACCCTCGCTTGCGTCGCCGCCCAGCTTGTCCTGACAGTCGAGCACGGGGGCCGACCTTGTCGAGGAGCGGGTAAAGACCCCGGCAACCGCCGTGCCCGGCGCACAAAGCGCCAACATCACATCGGTGCGGTTCTGGTATTTCACGCCAGCTTGCGCCGTGGCGAAGGTGACGCCTTCGATGACGGGAAGGTCAGGGAAGGCGTCGGGGGCAAGGGGCGATAGCGCCATTATTCGGCGGGCTCCAACAGGTCGAGGTTCGAGATGATCGACGGATCGAAGGCACCTTCGTCAGGCATGGTCACATCGGCTTCGGCACGCAGTTCTTCCAGACGGATCGTGACGGCCTCCTCGCGGACCTGCTGCTGCAGCTGCGGGCGCACCTCGTCCAGAGCCGGCTGTTCGGCCATGCGCTGATCGTTCAGCTTGACGATGTGCCAGCCGAATTGCGTCTGCACCGGGCCGGATACGTCGCCCGGCTCCATGTCGGTGACGGCGGTTTCGAATTCCCCGACCATCTGGCCGGGACCGAACCAGCCCAGTTCGCCGCCCGAAGGACCGGAAGGACCGGTAGAGACTTCGCGGGCGACCTCGGCGAAATCCTCGCCAGCTTCGACCCGCTCCAGCGCGGCCTCAGCCTCTTCCTCGGTTTCGACCAGAAGATGCGAGGCGTTCCATTCGGTTTGCGATTCGGCGTCAACAAACATGGCCTCATAGGCGGCCTGAACGGCCTCTTCCGTGACGACGTCCGCGTTGATGTCGTTGATCGCCTCACCGGCCAGAAGGGCACGGCGTTCGTTAGCAAGCGTGTATTCAACACGTGCGGGCGTATCGCCAAGGCTGTCCGCGAAAAGCTGCTGCTGGATCAATTGGTCCAGAACGCCCTCGAACAGGACCTCATCGGGGAACTGCTGATATTGCTCTGGCAGCTGCGCCTTGGCGACGATCATTTCGCCCAGCGTGATTTCCGTTTCGCCGACCGTGGCCACGACGGTGTCTGCATCCTGCGCCGTGGCGGCGGATGCGATCAGCAGGGCGCAGACGGCCCCGTAAGTGGTGCGTTTCAGCATAATGTGATTCCCTTCCAGCACAGGGCGGGGCCCCGGCGTTGACAGTGCATTTGGCGCCCCTTACATGCCATGGATGCCTTGAGGGGCTGGTCTTGGACCCTATTTAGGCCGCGGGCGGCGTGCCCACAAGAACCTCCCTCGGACGTGATGGAAATGCAGCGCAGATGCGCGGGAGAGAACATGCTCGGTCTGGGTACAATCAGCAAAAAAGTCTTTGGGTCCGCGAACGATCGCAAGGTCAAGTCGGTCCGGTCGGTCGTCAAGACCATCAACGATCTTGAGCCGGAGTTCGAAAAGCTCAGCGACGAAGAAATCAAGGACCGCACGCAAAAGCTGGCCGAGCGGGCGACGGGCGGCGAAAGCCTTGACGATCTGCTGCCCGAGGCCTTTGCCAACTGCCGCGAAGCCGCGCGCCGCGCGCTGGGGCTGCGGGCCTTCGATATGCAGTTGATCGGGGGCATCTTCCTGCATCAGGGCAATATCGCCGAGATGAAAACGGGTGAGGGCAAGACGCTGGTCGCGACCTTCCCGGCCTATCTGAACGCGCTGACCGGCAAGGGCGTGCACATCGTCACGGTGAACGACTATCTTGCCAAGCGCGACGCCGAATGGATGAGCAAGGTCTACGGCGCGCTGGGTCTGACCACCGGTGTCGTCTATCCGCAGCAGCCCGAAAGCGAGAAGAAAGAAGCCTACGCCAGCGATATCACCTATGCGACCAACAACGAGCTGGGTTTCGATTACCTGCGCGATAACATGAAGGCCGAGCTGGACCAGATGTACCAGCGGCCGCACAACTTCGCCATCGTCGACGAGGTGGACAGTATCCTGATCGACGAGGCACGGACCCCGCTGATCATTTCCGGCCCTGCGCAGGACCGGTCAGAGCTTTACGTCGCCATCGACGCGATCATCCCCGAGGTGAAGGACGAACACTATACGCTGGACGAAAAAACCCGTCAGGCGACCTTTACCGACGAGGGCAACGATTTTCTTGAGGAAAAGCTGCGCGAGAAAGGGTTGCTTGAAGGAGAGCAGACGCTTTACGACCCTGAAAGTGCCACGCTGGTCCACCACGTCAGCAACGGCTTGCGCGCGCACAAGCTGTTTCAGAGGGACAAGGACTATATCGTCAACAGCGATGACGTGGTGCTGATCGACGAATTCACGGGCCGTATGATGACCGGACGTCGCCTGTCGGACGGTCTGCACCAGGCGATCGAGGCCAAGGAAGGCCTGTCGATCAAGCCCGAGAACGTGACGCTGGCCTCCGTGACCTTCCAGAACTATTTTCGCCTCTACGATAAGCTGGCCGGCATGACCGGCACCGCTTTGACCGAAGCAGAGGAGTTCCAACAGATCTACGGGCTGGGCGTGGTCGAGATTCCGACGAACCGGCCGATCGCCCGCGAAGACGAACACGATCAGGTCTACCGCACCACCGCCGAGAAATATGCGGGCGTGCTGGAGAAGATCAAGGAGGCCCACGCCAAGGGTCAGCCGATCCTTGTCGGCACCACCTCGATTGAAAAGTCCGAGGCGATTTCCAAGATGCTCGAAGCCGAAGGGGTCACGCACAACGTCTTGAACGCCCGCCAGCACGAGCAGGAAGCCCAGATCATCGCCGATGCGGGCAAGTACGGCGCGGTGACCATCGCGACCAACATGGCGGGTCGGGGCACCGACATTCAGTTGGGCGGCAACGTCGAGCTGAAGGTTCTCGAAGCGCTGGCCGCCGACCCCGATGCGAACCCGGACGAGGTCCGCACGCGAATCGAGTCGGAACATGCCGACGAAAAGGCCAAGGTTCTTGAGGCCGGTGGCCTTTACGTTCTGGCCACAGAACGGCACGAAAGCCGCCGCATCGACAACCAGCTGCGTGGCCGGTCGGGACGACAGGGTGATCCGGGGCGGTCGTCGTTCTTTTTGTCGCTTGATGACGATCTGATGCGGATTTTCGGCTCCGAGCGTCTGGATTCGGTTTTGCAGAAGCTGGGCATGAAAGACGGTGAGGCGATCGTGCACCCTTGGGTGAACAAGTCGCTCGAGCGTGCGCAGGCCAAGGTCGAGGGCCGGAACTTCGATATCCGCAAACAGTTGCTCAAGTTCGATGACGTGATGAATGAACAGCGCAAGGTGATCTTTACCCAGCGCCGCGACATCATGGAGGCCAAGGACCTGTCCGAGATCGCGCAGGACATGCGCTATCAGGTGATCGACGATCTGGTTGCACTTCACATGCCGCCCAAGGCCTATGCCGATCAGTGGGATATCGAGGGTCTGGACGAGGATGTGAAAAAGCATCTGGGCATCAATGTCCCAGTGCCCGAATGGGCCGCCGAGGAAGGCGTCGACGATTCCGACATTCGCGAGCGGCTTGAAAAGGCTTCGGATGAAATGATGTCCGAAAAGACCGAAGCCTTCGGTGGCGAGACGATGCGCAACGTCGAAAAGCAGGTTCTGCTGCAGACGATCGACGCCAAGTGGCGCGAGCACCTGCTGACGCTGGAACACCTGCGGTCGGTTGTCGGCTTTCGGGGCTATGCCCAGCGTGACCCGCTGAACGAATACAAGACCGAAGCCTTCCAGCTGTTCGAACGACTGCTGGACGGGTTGCGGTCCGATGTGACCGAAAAGCTGGCCCAGATCCGCCCGATGTCTGCGGAAGAGCAGCAAAAGCTGATTACGCAGATGCGTGAGCAACAGCAGGCTGCGACGGAACAGACGACGGAACAGGCGACGTCTTCCCCGGGCGGCACCGGTGCGACTGCGCGTGAAGGCTTCGTAGAGGACGATCCGGCCACTTGGGGCAGCCCGGCGCGGAATGATGCCTGCCCTTGTGGATCAGGAAAGAAGTTCAAGCACTGCCACGGGAAGTTCGCTTAATCTTGCCTTAATCCTGCCAACACAATGTCGCGGTGGCGTCCTTCTGGCGCCATGCGGCTGGGTCATGTTGCTTTCAAACCCGATGTGGGAAGGAAGCATGACATGGCAAAGATCAAAGGCGCGAGACGGTTCAAGGTTGCGGCGCTGACCTTTACAGCGGCACTTGGAAGCGGCTTGGTGATGCAGTACGGCGACGCGCTTGCGTCACGCTGGGGTGTCGATGCACCGGTAGCCGGACCGGGCGAGCGGTCGGTCGATACGGGCACACCGCTGATCCCCGTTTCCGCAAGTGCGACGGCACCGGACATGAGGTCGATGCTGACCGGACCCGCGCCGGAAGTGCTGCCTGCGGCGTTTACCGATGTGCCTGATGATCTGGAAGCGCCGCAATTGATCGTTCCCGGGCAGACCATTCCCGACGGTGAAGGCAAGATGGCCCCCCTGATGCAGGCGCCTCCTGCCGCGCCCGAGATGGATGCTTTGCCGGAGGATATCGCAACGGATGCTCTGGATGGTGATGTGCTGGAGGTCGCTGCCCTCGACACGATGCCTGACATGGAAGCTGCAGATGATGAGCCAGCGACGGAGGTGGCAGAGGATATCTGCGAGCCGACGCTGACGGCGACAGGCGCACCGATGGCGTCTGTTGACCTTGAACTGTTTGCGCCGTGTCACGGTGGCATGCCCGTGGTCATCCACCACGAAGGCATGATGTTTCATGAAATTACCGAAGCTGACGGTCGCCTGAATATCGAAGTGCCCGCCTTGGCCGAAGACGCGTTCTTTATCGCGGCATTCAATGATGGCGTCGGTGCGGTTGCAATCACGGACGTGCCGGAAGTGTCGCTTTATGACCGCGCGGTTCTTCAGTGGCAGGGCGAGACCGGTGTGCAGCTTCACGCCCGCGAATTCGGCGCGGAGTACGGGACTGATGGCCATGTGTGGAAGGCTGCAACCGGACAGATCGCGCATGCAATGGATGGCACGGGCGGCATGATGGTGTCTATCGGCAACAATCGGGTGCTGCGACCACTGATGGCCGAGGTCTATACCTTTCCGTCAGGTTATGTCGCTGACGGTGGCGCGGTGGCCCTGACGGTCGAGGCCGAAGTCACGGCGATGAACTGCGGGCGTGACATCTCTGCTCAATCAATCCAGATCGTCCCCGGCACAGCCCCTGATGCCGTCGATCTGACGATGACCATGCCGCCCTGCGACAGTGTCGGCGAGTTTCTGATCTTGAATAATATGTTCGAGAACCTGACACTCGCGGCGAGATGACCCGAAACAGATTTTTGTTCGACAGACATATGATGAAAAGTGCGGCTCTGGCAGCCGCACTTTTCCTGTGTGCGACCCCTGCTGTCGCAGAGGACCCTGTGACGGTGACGTCGCAATTAGGGGGATTGACCCTGACAGGTCGCGTGATCGGGTTTGACGGAACCTATTTGACCATCGAAAGCGACTATGGACCGCTTTCACTGGTCTATGACCGTGTCAGCTGTGTCGGCACCGACTGTCCCGACCCCGCGACATGGTATCCCCAGGTGCGGTTGTCTGGTGCGGACCGCTTGGCCGAGATCCTTATGCCCGGGTTGCTGGAAGCCTTTGCGCGCAGCCGGTCACTGACCGCCGATGTCGTGCAGACCGATGCGGACCACTTGTCGATCACGTTGGCGGATGCAGAGGGGCAAAGGCTTGCCGGATTTGCCTTGCGGGCGACGACGACGGACGAAGGGTTTGCGGATCTGGTTACCTTTCAGGCCGATGCGGTTCTGGCCATGCGTGAAGTGCGCCCTGGCGAACTTTCCCGCGCCGAGGAGGTCGGGCTGATGGGTTTGACGGCTGAACGTCAAAGCCATGTGTTGGGTCTGGATGCGCTTGTTCCGGTCGTCTCGCCGCTGGAAACGGTGGACCGGATATCGCTGTCGCAGCTTGCGCGGCTTTACGCAGGCGGGACGACAGGGCTTACCCCATATCTGACATCCGAGGACGACGGCCAGGCGCAAGCCTTCGAGGATCGGTTGCTGCGGACCGCGCGTCTGACATTGAGCGACGATGTCATGCGCCAGCCGGATGCCACGTCGCTGACCGAGGTCATCGGTGTGACGCCCGGTGCCATCGGCATGGTGAATTTCGGCAACACGGCCACGGCACAGGCAATCAGTATCGAGGATTCCTGCGGCTATGTCGCGGTGCCGACGCTGACCGCACTCAAGACGCAGGATTACCCCCTGACCCTGCCGCTGTTCCTATATTTGGGACAACAACGCCAGCCGCAGGTGATGCAGGATTTTCTGACGTGGTTGCGGACGCCCGAGGCGCATCTTGTCGTGCGCCGTGCCGGGTTCGTCGATCAGGGGCCGATCCCAATTCCGCTGGACGCGCAGGGGCAACGATTCGTGAACGCGATCAAGTCGGCCGGGCCCGATTTGCCGTTGGAGGAACTGCAGCGGCTGGTTGCCGTGCTGACCGCGCACACCCGTCTGTCGACCACGTTTCGCTTCGAGGTTGGCGGCACGCGGCTCGAGGCGGCTTCGCGGTCGAACCTCCGCGATCTGGCATTGACGATCGAGGCAGGAACCTACGCGGGTCGGGATGTCCTGTTGGCCGGGTTCAGTGATGGACAAGGCGATGCTGCGGCCAACCTTGCGCTGTCAGAAGAGCGCGCGCAGGCTGTCGCGGATGCACTGATGTCGCTTTTGGGGGACGCATTTCCCGAGGATGTGAGCCTGACCGTCGCGGCCTTTGGCGAGGCACTGCCCATGGGCTGCGATGACACCGTCTGGGGCCGCAGTGCCAACAGACGGGTGGAATTGTGGGTCGGTGACTGACGAGGCCGATCCCCGCTACAGCAGCCCTTCCGCACGAAAGCTGAGTTCGCGGGATTTCCCGATGATCAGGTGATCATGGACCCGGATCGACAGGGCATCGGCGGCAGCGGCGATGCGGGCCGTCATGTCGATATCGGCCTGACTGGGGGTGGGGTCGCCCGATGGGTGGTTATGGACAAGCAGGACAGAGGCCGCGTTCAGTTCCAGCGCACGCTTGCACACCTCGCGCGGGTAAACGGGCACATGATCGATGGTGCCCTTGGCCTGTTCCTCGTCTGCGATCAGAGTGTTCTTTGTGTCGAGAAACAGGATACGGAACTGTTCGGTGTCGCGGTGGGCCATGACGGTATGGCAGTAGTCGAGAACGGCCTGCCAGCTGGAGATAACGTGCCGTTGCATGACCCTGGCCCGCGCCAGACGCTGGGCTGCAGCCTCGACGATCTTGAGTTCGGTGACCACGGCATCGCCCACGCCATTGGTCTGTTTGAGCTGTGTCGGGGGCGCGGTGAGCACGCCGTTGAAACTGCCGAACCTGTCCAGAAGGGCGCGGGCCAAGGGTTTTACATCCTGCCGCGGGATGGCGCGGAACAGGACCAGCTCCAGCAGTTCGTAGTCCGGCATGGCCACAGCGCCACCTGCCAGAAAGCGTTCGCGCAAGCGCGCGCGGTGGTCACGGATATAGGAAGGATGCTTGCCCTGCGGCGGCGCACTGGCGTCGTCGGTGTCCGGAAAGAGTGAACGGGCTTCGGAGAATTGCGTCATGCCTCCAGTCTGGGGCATGCGGGTTAATTCAGCATTAACAGGGTAACCGGCCCCGGGGGCAAGCCCGGGGCGCGTTTCACTGTCAGCCCTTCATCGAGTCCCAGAACCCTTTGACGGTCTTGAAGAAACTGGAGCCCTGAGGGTTGTTGTCGGCCTGAACCTCGTCAAACTCTTTCAGGATTTCCTTTTGACGCGCCGTCAGGTTCACGGGCGTTTCGACGGCGAGTTCGATGAACATATCGCCGTGACCAGCCCCACGCAGGGTGGGCATGCCTTTGCCTCTGAGACGCATCTGACGGCCCGTCTGGCTGCCTTCGGGGATCTTCACGCGTGACCGGCCGCCGTCGATGGTCGGTACCTCTATTTCTCCGCCAAGCGCGGCGGACGCGATGCTGACAGGAACGCGGCAGAACAGGTTCTGGCTTTCACGTTCGAACAGTTGGTGATCGGCCACGTCGATGAAAATATAGAGATCGCCCGTGGGACCGCCACGCATGCCGGCCTCGCCCTCACCGGAAAGACGGATGCGCGTGCCGGTCTCGACGCCTGCGGGGATGTTGACCGAGAGCGACTTTTCTTTCTCGACCCGGCCTTGCCCGTGGCACTTGTTGCAAGGGTTCTTGATCGTCTGGCCCATGCCGTTGCAGGTCGGGCAGGTGCGTTCGACGGTAAAGAATCCCTGTTGCGCACGGACCTTGCCCATGCCCGAACAGGTGGGGCAGGTGCTGGGTTCGCTTTCGCCTGCGGCACCATTGCCGTTGCAGGAGTCGCAGGGCACCGCTGTCGGGACGCTGATTGTCTTGTGCAATCCTTTGTAGGCGTCTTCCAGATTGATGCGCAGGTTGTAGCGCAGGTCGTTGCCGCGCGTCGCGCGCGGTCGTCCTCCGCGGGCCCCGGCGCCACCGAAGTTGCCGAACAGGTCATCGAAGACGTCCGAAAAGGCCGATGCAAAATCGCCCTGGTGCATATTGCCACCGCCACGGGGACCGCCGCCGCCCATGCCGCCCTCGAAGGCCGCATGGCCATAGCGGTCATAGGCTGCCTTTTTCTCGGCGTCCTTGAGCACTTCATAGGCTTCGTTCGCCTCTTTGAACTGCGTTTCCGCCTGCGGGTTGTCGGCGTTGCGGTCGGGGTGAAGCTCTTTCGCCTTCTGGCGGTAGGCTTTCTTGATCGCGTCGGCGTCGGCCCCTTTGGCCACACCGAGAACGTCGTAAAAATCGCGTTTTGCCATGTCAGTCGTTCCCCTCTGGGAAAGTGAAAAGACCGGCCCGGTTCAACGGGCCGGTCTGATCGTTCAGGCCAATGGCCTTAGTCGCGCTTCTCGTCACCGAGATCTTCGAAGTCGGCATCGACGATGTCCTCGTCGCTGCTGTCAGCCCCGCGTGGGGTATCGGGGTCCGCATCGCCCGATTCCTCTTGGCTGGACTTGTAGATCGCCTCGCCCAGCTTCATCGCGGCTTCGGACACGTTCTGGATACCCGCCTTGATCTTGTCGGCGCTTGCATCGTCCTTTTCCAGATCGTCCTTGAGGGCCGCGATCGAGAGTTCGATGGCTTCGACCGTGGTTGGGTCCACCTTATCGCTATGCTCTTCCAACGACTTTTCTGTCGAGTGGATGAGGCTTTCGGCCTGGTTGCGGGCCTCGACCAGCGCGCGACGCTCCTTGTCGGATTCGGCGTTGGCTTCGGCGTCCTTGACCATCGCCTCGATGTCGTCGTCGGACAGACCACCAGAGGCCTGAATGGTGATGTTCTGTTCCTTGCTGGTGCCCTTGTCCTTGGCCGAGACCGACACGATGCCGTTGGCGTCGATGTCGAACGTGACCTCGATCTGGGGCATGCCACGGGGTGCGGGCGGGATGTCTTCGAGGTTGAACTGACCCAGCATCTTGTTGTCGCTGGCCATTTCACGCTCGCCCTGGAAGACCCGGATGGTCACGGCGTTCTGGTTGTCCTCGGCGGTCGAGAAGACCTGTGACTTCTTGGTCGGGATCGTCGTGTTGCGGTCGATCAGGCGGGTGAACACGCCACCCAGCGTCTCGATCCCCAGCGACAGCGGCGTCACGTCGAGCAGGACCACATCCTTGACGTCGCCCTGCAGAACGCCGGCTTGAATGGCAGCACCCATGGCGACAACCTCGTCCGGGTTCACACCCTGATGGGGCTTCTTGCCGAAGAATTTTTCGACCTCTTCCTGCACCTTGGGCATGCGGGTCATGCCGCCGACCAGAACGACTTCGTCGATGTCGTCCTTGGACAGGCCAGCGTCCTTGAGGGCGGCCTGGCAGGGCTTCATCGACGCCTTGATCAGGTCACCGACAAGGCTTTCCAGCTTGGCGCGGGTCAGTTTCATGACCATGTGCAGCGGCTGGCCGTTGGCTCCCATCGAGATGAACGGCTGGTTGATTTCCGTCGAAGAGGAGCTTGAAAGCTCGATCTTTGCTTTTTCAGCGGCTTCCTTGAGACGCTGAAGCGCCATCTTGTCCTTCGTCAGATCGACCGAGTGCTCTTTCTTGAACTCGTCGGCGAGGTAGTTGACGATCCGCATGTCGAAGTCTTCGCCGCCAAGGAAGGTGTCGCCGTTGGTGGACTTCACTTCGAAGAGGCCGTCGTCGATTTCGAGAATCGTCACGTCGAAGGTACCGCCGCCAAGGTCATAGACGGCGATCGTCTTGGTTTCTTTCTTGTCGAGGCCATAGGCCAGCGCAGCCGCGGTCGGCTCGTTGACGATGCGCAGCACTTCCAGACCGGCGATCTTGCCTGCGTCCTTGGTGGCCTGACGCTGGGCGTCGTTGAAATAAGCGGGCACGGTGATGACGGCCTGCGTCACTTCTTCGCCGAGATAGCTTTCGGCGGTTTCCTTCATCTTGCCGAGGATGAACGCGGAGATCTGCGAAGGCGAATACTTTTCGCCCTTGGCTTCGACCCAAGCGTCGCCGTTGCCACCGTCGACAACGGTGAAGGGCATGTTCTTCTTGTCTTTCGCGAGATCGGAATCATCGAACCTGCGACCGATCAGGCGCTTGACCGCGAAGATTGTGTTTTCGGGGTTGGTGACGGCCTGACGCTTGGCGGGCTGGCCGACCAGACGTTCGTCATCCGTGAAGGCGACAATCGATGGTGTGGTGCGGGCACCTTCGGCATTTTCGATCACGCGGGGCTTGGAGCCATCCATGATCGCGATGCAGGAGTTGGTGGTGCCAAGGTCGATACCGATGACTTTTGCCATGTTTTCAAATCCCTTTCGAGGCGGTTTGAGAGGGGCGCGGCCCGATGTGGCGCCGGTCCCGGTGAATGATGGAGCTGGCCGGTGTCCCGACCGTGCTGACTGGCCTGATATAGGGAGCGCCTTGGAGGGCTGCAACAGGGGGCGTGGAGCTTTTTGTTGTAAAAATCACACGGGGACCGGTCGTTTCGGCAAGCAAGGCGGGGGGCCAGCCACCCGTCCGCAAGGGCGAACTCCCCCCGGGATATTTGTGGCAAGATGATGCAGAGGCTGCAGGTTAGTTCGTGTCCATGGAGCAGCAGCCGGACTTTGTGGAGTTTCCGTCGGGCGCTTCGGTGAACAACATTGCTTGCCAACCGAAATCGCGGTCGCTCATCCCGTCGTTGCAGGCGCCCCGCTTGATAATCAGGTGATGGTTCAGCGTCGGGCCTTCCTCGAAGATGGCGTAGGCACCCTCCATTCCTGCGCGGCCCTGCTGGATCATGGTCAGGTTTTCCGAAGTGCGTCCCGGTTCTGAATAGCTGTTGCCACGCAGATAGCCCCCGAGGGTCCACTAGGGTTCCGTTCCGGAACAGACCATGGGGCGCGGAAATTCGTGGGGGTAATCATCGGGCTGGCGATCGAGGAAGCGCATCGAAACCCAGCCGTTGCGTCCACCGGCCCCGACCTTGCCCCAACTGCCATCCGGAGTGGTTTCCAGGACCTCGATATTTACGGCATAGGCGTAGTAGTCGCCAAGGATTGCACTTCCGGCGTCCGGTGCGGCGCGGATGTTGAGGCGGTCGTCTTCGGCGACGTCGGTCACGTTGTAGACCCACGGGAAGCTTTGAGCCGAGGCGACTGTTGCAGAGAGAACGAGAAAGTTAAGGGCTTTGAAAAACATCATCGTGCAGCGTTCCATGAAACTGAGGCATGTTTGCGGGTGTAGTTTTCACCGATCAGGCCGATCATGATCAGGGCGATGCCTACATAATAAGGGTAGGCCGAAGAGCTGAAGTGCGGGTTGTAGTGCAGGAAAACATAGCCGCGTTCCTGATCGATGGTATGAAACAGCGGGTTCCAGGTGAAGAGCGCGAGCATGGACGAGGGCAAGGTATTTGCGACGAACATCTTGCCAGAGGCGATCATGTTCGCGCGGGAATAGATGCTGACCGCGACCTTGACGAAATCGGGCGCCCAGGGCTTCAGCGCCAGAAAGCAGGTTCCCACACCGACGCCGCAAAACCAGGCGGCGACGATCATGGACATTGCGCCGATGGGCTGATCGATCACCACTGGTGTGAACAGCACATGGTAGAAGAACAGCACCACGATAAGCGACAGCACCTGAAGATAAAGCGCCGAGATGGCCGAGGCGCAGAGCGCGATGAAGGAGTTCATCGGCGCGTGCTGCATCATCGGGCTGGCGGGGCCTTCCGAGGCGACGACGGCAGAGACGGTCTTGGTGTGGGTGATGAACAGGAAGATCCCGCTCATGATGTAGAGCAGGAAGTCGCCGCGGATCGCGTTGCCCCGCATGCCAAGCAGTTCGAACATCGCGTAGAACGTCAGCACGAACACGATGGTCTGCATCATGTTCAGGAACAGGCCCATGAAGGCGTTGCGGTGGCTTTTGCGAACATCGCGGACCACCGAATGATAGATCAGTTCAATGACCGACAGGACCGAACGGGTGCGGGTGGGCCGGACCGGAGACTGGAACATGGATGTCATCCCGTAAGGCCCGTCAGGGCGTTGTAAACTACTTTAGCACGAAATTCTTGCCGAACGCTTGCTGCCAAAGCATAAGGGCCATGCCCTGCAAATTCAACGATTTCGACGAACTGGATAGCTGACAATGGATTTCGAGAAACTGACCACCGTGATGCGGTCGCTGGCGCTGGAGGCGGGCGACGTGATCATGGAGATTTACAATGGTCCCGACTTCGAGGTGAAGTCGAAAAGCGACAGCAGCCCGGTGACCGAAGCAGACGAGGCGGCGGACGCTCTGATCTCGGAAGGTTTGCGCGCGGCCTTTCCGGATGTCGCACTGGTGACCGAAGAGCAATCGGCCAGTCACGGGCTGGATGTCAGCACCTTTCTGATCGTCGATCCGCTGGACGGAACCAAGGAATTCATTAAGCGGCGCGGCGATTTCACCGTGAATATCGCCTATGTGGTGGACGGCGTTCCCGTGCGCGGGGTGGTCTATGCACCCGCCCGCGAGCGCATGTTCTTTACGCAGGCCGACGGCACTGCCGTGGAAGAGCAGGGGCCCTTTCACAAAATCACGCAGGGCACGGTCGAGCCGATCTCGGTGGCGAACCCCGACAACAACGCGCTGATGGTCGTCGCGTCCAAGTCGCACCGTGATCAGGCGACGGACGACTATATCGACCTCTACCTCGTGCGTGACAGCAAAAGCGCGGGGTCGTCGTTGAAATTCTGTCTGGTCGCCACCGGTGAGGCGGATTTGTATCCGCGTCTTGGTCGCACGATGGAATGGGACACGGCGGCGGGGCATGCCGTTCTGAACGGCGCCGGCGGAAAGGTCGTGCGCTTCGACGACCACCAGCCTTTGCGCTACGGCAAGTCCGGCTTCGCCAACCCGTTCTTCATCGCCTATGCGCCCGGCGTGGAGTTGCAGAAACAGTGAGTGTTCTCGTCGTCATTCCCGCGCGCTTTGCGTCGACCCGTTATCCGGGCAAGCCTCTTGTTGAACTGAAGGGAACCAGCGGCGAGGCCCGCAGTCTGATCCGACGCTCGTGGGAGGCGGCGATGGCCGTTCAGGGCGTCGACCGCGTGGTGGTGGCAACCGATGACGACCGGATCAGGCATGCAGCGGAGGGTTTCGGTGCCGAGGTGGTCATGACCTCTGACACCTGCCGCAATGGCACAGAGCGCTGTGCCGACGCGCTGGACGCGCTGGGCGGCGGTTTCGAGATCGTGGTGAACCTGCAAGGCGATGCGCCGCTGACGCCCGCTTGGTTCGTCGAGGACCTGATTGCAGGCTTGCGCAGCAGTCCGGTGGCCGAGGTGGCGACGCCGGTATTGCGCACCGACGGCAAGGCGCTGCGCGGCTTCCGGGACGACCGGCTGGCCGGGCGTGTGGGTGGCACGACCGCTGTTTTCGGGGCCGATCACAACGCGCTTTATTTCAGCAAAGAGGTGATTCCCTACACCGGTCAGGACTATCCCGACGAGTCGGACACACCTGTCTGGCATCACGTCGGCGTCTACGCCTATCGGCCATCGGCGCTGGGCGCCTATCCCCGCTGGCCTCAGGGACCCCTGGAGCAACTGGAAGGGTTGGAGCAGTTGCGGTTTCTGGAACAGGGACGCCACATGTTGTGCGTGCCGGTCGAGGCGCGCGGCCGCCAGTTCTGGGAGCTGAACAACCCCGAGGATGTGCCAAAGATCGAGGCGATGCTGATCGAGATGGGGGCTGCATGACGCAACGGAGGGTCAGCGTCGTCGTCGTCTCTCACGGGCGGCCCGACGCCCTGGCCCGCTGTCTGCGCGGGATCGCGCAGCTTGATTACCCTGCCTTCGAAGTCGTGGTCGTCTGCGATGCGCCCAGCCGCAGCGAAGTGATCGACCCGCAGATCAAGACTGTTGTCTTCGACGGCGCCAACATTTCGGAAGCGCGCAATCTGGGGGTCGCGCAGGCGGCAGGCGAGATCGTTGCCTTCATCGACGACGATGCGGTGCCGGAACCGAACTGGCTGACACACCTTGTGGCACCCTTTGACGCAGACAATGTCGCGGTGGCGGGGGGATATGTCATCGGGCGCAACGGCATCAGCTTTCAATGGACGGCGCGGATGGCTTTTGCGGACGGGTCGACTGAACCGCTGCCGCTAAAGGGGACGACACCCCGATTGCTGACTGGCAAACCGGGGCAGGCGATCAAGACCGAAGGCACCAACATGGCGATCCGCCGCGATTTGCTGGTGGCGATGGGTGGGTTCGATCCCGCTTACCGGTTCTATCTGGACGAGACGGACATCAACATGCGGCTGGCCGGCGCTGGCCGCGTCACGGCCATCGTGCCTCTGGCGCAGGTTCATCACGGCTATGCTGCCAGCGTGCGCCGGACCGCGCAGCGTATCCCGCGTGATCTGACCGAAATCGGCGCAAGCTCGGCTGTCTTCGCGCGCAAGTTCGAAGGCGACGGGGCGGTCGAAGCGGCCCGTTACGCCGACCGGACAGCACAGCGGCGGCGTCTGGTACGGCTGATGGTGCGAGGAGATCTGATGCCCGGTGACGTGCGACGCCTTCTGGTCGGGTTCGACGCAGGCTGGGCGCAAGGCATGAAGCGCGAGATCGGGCGCACAACGGAATTCGGTGAGCCACCAGCCTTTCGCCCCATGCCGCAAAGGGTCAAGGGGCATCGGGTTCTGTACGACCGGTTCTGGCGTGCTGCCGGTGCGCGCGCCAAGGCCCGCGCCCTGGTCAAGCAAGGCCAGCGGGTCAGCCTGTTCCTGTTTTCTGCCACCGGACGCTATCATGTCGTGAGGTTTACCGACGACAGTGTATGGGAGCAGCGGGGTGGGCAGTTTGGTCGGTCGCGCCGCGACATGCCGTTGCTGAAATTCTGGACGGCCCGTCGGCGGGTTGCGGCGGAAACAGACAGAGTGAGTCTGGTGCGTGACACACTGCCGTCTCATTCCGGGGCTAATGGAACCTGACCCGTCGGTGAGGCTTTTTATTAGCGAACTGTTAAGCTAAAACTGGCAGCACAATGTAAACCGAATTGGTATTAAGGGATGTTTCAGGATGCGTAAAAAGGTCACGAAAGCCGTCTTCCCCGTCGCTGGTCTGGGGACGCGGTTTTTGCCTGCCACAAAGTCTGTTCCGAAAGAGATCATGACCTTGGTGGACCGTCCTCTCATCCAATATGCGATCGACGAAGCGCGGGCTGCGGGTATCGAAGACTTCATCTTCATCACCGCTCGGGGAAAGACGGCACTTGCCGACTATTTCGACCGGTCTTCCGAGCTTGAAGACGCGCTGACGGCGTCCGGCAAGGATCACCTGCTTGAGGTTCTCAAGACGACGAACATGGAAAGCGGTGCGATCGCCTACATGCGCCAACACAAGGCGTTGGGCCTTGGACATGCCGTCTGGTGCGCGCGTCGCCTGATCGGGAACGAGCCGTTTGCGGTCATGTTGCCCGACGACATCATCGCGTCTGAAAAGCCCTGCCTGCAGCAGATGGTCGAAGCCTACGAAGAAACCGGCGGGTCGATGATTGCCGCGATGGAAGTGCCGGACGACAAGGTGTCGTCCTACGGCATTCTTGACGTCGAAAGCGAGAACGGGCAGGTGGTTCGGGCCAAGGGCATGGTCGAAAAACCGGCCAAGGGCACGCAACCGTCCAATCTGGCCGCGATCGGGCGTTATATCCTGACGCCGAAAGTGCTCAGGAACCTCGATAAGGTCAAGAAAGGCTCGGGCGGAGAAATCCAACTCACGGACGCCATCGCGATGGAGATCGAAAAGGAACGGGATGTCTTCGGCTACAAGTTCGAAGGCCGCCGCTACGATTGCGGCTCGAAAGCCGGTTACCTGCAAGCAACGGTCGCCTTTGCCTTGGAGAACGAAGAGCTTGGGGACGAATTTCGCGAGTATCTGCAAAGCGTCGTCGCCAATAACTGGGTCGCCCAATAAGGACCGCCGGTGTGTCCCGTGTCAGGCTGCTGGACCTGTCCCGTCTCTTGTCGCGCGCTGGCTCGATGCCGACGGGAATCGACCGGGTCGAAGCGGCCTACCTTCGGTATTTTCTGAATACCGCAGCGGGGGTGCCCTGCTACGGGTTGGTGCGTACGGCAATCGGGTTCGTCCTGATGGATGCAGGGGGCATGGCGCAGGTGCAGACCGCACTGGAAACGGCGCACTGGCCCTTTCCTGACCCCATGTCGCTTTTGAATCCGCGTCTGACCCCGGCGATGCGCCGGGGTCAGACCTGCGCGCGTCGGGCGCGGATCGATCGCTGCACGCGCGGGCGACTGTCGCGCATGTTGAAAAAGCACTTTCCGGACGGCTTTGACTATTACAACGTCGGCCACGCGAACCTGACAGAGCCGACGCAGGCGGCCATCAAGGCAACTGGATCCTGTCGTGTGAACATCATGATCCACGACACGATTCCGTTGGATCATCCGGAATGGCAGCGCCCCGGAACAGTCGAGGTCTTCCGCCGCAAGCTGACGGTCGCTGCCCGGCACGCGGACCGGATCATCACAACGGCACGGTCCACACGGCGCGACGTGATCCGGCACATTGCGCGATTACAGGGTAAGGCCGAGATGGTTGTGGCCCCCTTGGGCGTCAGGCCCGTGACGGCCGATCCGGCAACGCTTTCGCCGGACCTTCCCCCCATAAGGCCCTATTTCGTGACAGTCGGCACCATAGAGCCGCGCAAGAACCATCAGCTTTTGTTCGACGTCTGGGACGCGCTGGGCGAAGACGGGCCAGAGCTTGTGATTTGCGGGTCGCGGGGCTGGAACAATGACGCCGTTTTCCGGCGCCTTGACCACGGTGTTCCGAACGTGCGCGAGGTGTCAGGGCTAAGCGACGGCGCGATTGCCGCCCTGCTTCAAGGATCGCGGGGCCTGCTCTTTCCCAGCTACAGCGAAGGCTTCGGCCTTCCCCCGATCGAAGCGGCAATGCTGGGCGTGCCCGTTGTGGCCAGCGACCTGCCGATCTACGACGAATTTCTCGGTGACTGGGCCGTTTACCTGCCGCCAAATGACATATACTCTTGGAAAAAAGAGGTTGAGCGGCTGGCGTCGGCGCAGCCAACAGACAAGGAAAAACCATTTCGGCCCCCAACATGGGGGCAGCATTTCAAGATCGTCTTTACCGGGTCCGATTAGCATAGGGATGGGTCACGGTAAGGTGGAGGTACGCAATGGGCGTCTTGCAATCCTACAGGCTACGGCTGCAACGGCGGCGATGGCGTTTGCGCGCCCTCTACAAGCGTCGCGAGCTGTCGCCGGTTGCAGATCGCACGAACCACATCCGCCCGAACGATATCCTTGTGTTTTCAACGTTCCGCAACGAAGACCCGCGCCTGCCCTACTTCCTTGAATACTATCGCGGTCTGGGCGTCGATCATTTCATCATGATCGACAACGAAAGCACCGATGACGGGCCGTCCTACCTCAAGGAACAGGCGGATGTCTCGTTGTTCCGCGCAAACGGAAGCTACAAGCGGTCGCGCTTTGGCATGGATTGGACCAACTGGCTTCTGCGCAAATATGGCCACAACCACTGGTGTCTGACTGTCGATCCCGATGAATTGCTGGTCTACCCGTTTTGCGACACGCGCCCCCTGCGGGCGCTGACCGACTGGCTGGACGCTTCGTCGATCAAGTCGTTCGGCGCCATGCTGCTGGATATGTATCCCAAGGGACCGGTTGACGACATTCCCTACAAGCGGGGCACCGACCCCCTGAGCGTGTGCCAATGGTTCGACAGCGGCAACTACATCATCGAACGCAACCCGACGATGCTGAACCTGTGGATTCAGGGCGGCCCGCGTGCGCGCACCTTCTTTCACAAGCAGCCCGAACGTGCGCCCGCGCTGAACAAGGTTCCGCTTGTCAGGTGGCAGCGGCATTACACCTACGTCAGCTCGACCCACATGCTGCTGCCGCGCGGTCTGAACCTTGTCTACGACGAATGGGGTGGGGAAAAAGCCAGTGGCGCGTTGATGCACACCAAGTTCCTGTCATCCTTCACCGACAAGGCCCGTGAGGAACTTGCCCGCAACGAGCACTACGCCAACTCGGTCGAGTACAAGGCCTACGCCAAGCAGGACGAGGCCAACCCCGACCTCTGGTGCAAGTGGAGCGAGAAATACATCAACTGGCGCCAGCTCGAGATTCTGGGGATAATGTCCAAGGGCAACTGGGCATGACCGTCGGGATCGTCATGCTGGTCCACACGGCGCTGGACCGGGCTGAACAGGTCATTCGGCACTGGGTCGACGGCGGCTGCCCCGTCGCGGTGCATGTGGACGCCAACACCCCGAACCGTGAATTCGAGGTGTTCAAGGGGAACCTGTCGGATCTGAAATCGGTCAAGTTCTGCAAGCGTCACCGGTGCGAATGGGGAACATGGGGCATCGTGGCCGGAACGCTGTCCGCGTCCGAGATGATGTTGTCGTCCTTCGACGATGTCACCCACGTCTATCTTGCCTCGGGGTCCTGTCTGCCGCTGCGGCCGGTCAAGGAACTGCGGCGCTATCTGGAAAGCCGCCCGCGCGTGGACTTCATCGAAAGCGCCACCACGGCCGAAGTGCCTTGGACGGTCGGCGGCCTTGATGTCGAGCGGTTCACGCTGCGGTTTCCGTTTTCGTGGCGCAAGAACCGATACCTTTTTGACCGCTACGTCGCGTTGCAGCGGGCCGTGGGCTTCAAGCGCAAGGTGCCTGCCGGCCTTGTGCCGCACATGGGCAGCCAGTGGTGGTGCCTGACGCGGCACACGCTGTCGGCCATCCTGCAAGACCCGGAACGCCAGGATTACGACCGCTATTTCAAGCGTGTGTGGATTCCCGACGAAAGCTATTTCCAGACCCTGTCGCGGCTCTATTCCGGCAACATCGAAAGCCGGTCCCTGACTTTGTCCAAGTTCGACTTTCAGGGGAAACCGCACATCTTCTATGACGATCACCTGCAACTTTTGCGGCGGTCGGACTGTTTCGTGGCCCGCAAGATCTGGCCCCATGCGACGCGGCTTTACCGGACTTTCCTGAACGACGACGTCACTGCGATGAAGGGGTCAGAGCCGAACCCCGGCAAGATCGACCGCATCTTCTCCAAGGCGGTGGACCGGCGGACGCGCGGACGCCCCGGACTTTACATGCAATCGCGCTGGCCCAACAAGGATTGGGAAAACGGTGTGACCTGCGCGCCCTATTCCTGCTTTCAGGGCTTTACCGAACTGTTCGAGAATTTTGAACCGTGGCTGGCCAAGGTCAGCGGCGCACGCATTCACGGGCGACTTTATCATCCGGACGGCGCCGAGTTCGACGGGCGGCAGGACTACTATGCCGGGGCGTTGTCCAAGAACCCGGCTCTGCGCGACTACCAAAGCCAGATGTTCCTCACGAACCTGATCTGGAACACCCGAGGAGAGCGGCAGTGCTTTCAATTCAGTCCGCTGGACGATCAGGGCATCTCTTGGATATTGGCCACCGACCCGAACGCGCAGGTGTCGGTGATTTCGGGCGGATGGGCGATTCCGTTGTTCAGGTCCAACAAGAACTTTGCCGATCTGCGCAACGAAGCGGCGCATCTGCAGCGGATCGAGGCTGATCTTTTGAAGACGCTGCGGTCCCCCTACACCAAGGCACGCATCCGCATCTGGTCGCTGTCAGAGTTCATCGTAGCACCGATGGAGGCCCTGCAGGAGATCGTGGATGAAATGGCAGGTGAAAACCGCCGCCGCCTGACCGAAGCGCCGCGGATGACTGACCTTTCGGGCTTTGGACAATTCCTGCAGAATCTCAAAAATCAGGGGATGCATCCCTATCTGACGGGTGATTTTCCTGTCCAGCAGGCGACCGAACACAATCCGCCTCAGCCCCGCAAACCTTATCTGGTGCGATAAACATGTCCCGTTTCGATTATTTCGTGGTCTTGGCAGAAATGCGGACCGGCTCCAACTTTCTGGAAGCCAACCTCAACATGTTCGAGGGGCTGAGTTGTCTGGGCGAGGCATTCAATCCGCATTTCGTCAGCTACCCGGACGTGAACAGCTGTCTGGGCATCGGTCTGGCCGATCGAGAAACCGATCCGATGGCGCTGATCGACCGGATCAAGGCGCATGAGGATCTGGCCGGGTTCCGGTTCTTCAACGATCACGATGGCCGCGCGCTTGACGTGGCTTTGACTGATCCGCGCTGCGCCAAGATCATCCTGACGCGCAACCCCGCCGACAGTTTCGTGAGCTGGAAGATCGCTGCATCCACGGGCCAGTGGAAGCTGACAAACGTGACCCACGCCAAGACCGACCAGATCACCTTTGACCCAGCCGAATTCGAATCGCACCTTGAGGCGCTGCAACAGTTTCAGGTCCGTCTGATGAACACGCTTCAGCGCAGCGGCCAGACAGCGTTCTACGTCGCCTACGAGGACTTGCAGGACGTCGAAGTGATGAACGGTCTGGCGATGTGGCTGGGCTGCGAGGATCGGATCTCCAACCTCAGCAAGAAGCTGAAAAAGCAGAACCCGCAGCCGATGGCTGAAAAGGTTGCGAACTTTCCTGAAATGGCCGAAACGCTGGCGCGGTTGGACCGGTTCAACCTCAGCCGGACACCGAATCTCGAGCCGCGCCGGGGACCGAACCTGCCGAGCTATGTGGCCGCGCCCGAGGCGCCGCTTTTGTTCATGCCGCTGCGGTCCGCCCCTGACCATACGATCCGTGGTTGGCTGGCGGGTCTTGATGGAAAATCCACGCCTGCCTGTCAAAAGAACTTCAGCCAAAAGACGCTGCGCCAGTGGCAACATGAACACGAGGGCCACCGGTCGTTTACCGTCTTGCGGCATCCCGTCGCCCGCGCGCACGTAGCGTTCTGCGAACGTATCCTGTCGGATGGGGATGGCAGCTACCCCAAGATCAGGAATGCTCTGCGACAGGTCCACAAAGTGCCGGTGCCCGATGGCAATCCCGCGCCGGAAACGGATGCGGCCTATGACATGAAGGCCCACCGGACTGCCTTTCTGGGGTTTCTGAAGTTTCTCAAAGGCAACCTTCAGGCACAGACGGCGACTCGCGTTGACGGGTCATGGGCCACGCAACTGTCGCTGTTGCAGGGGATGGCAGACTTTGGCCTGCCCGACATGATCCTGCGCGAAGACCATCTGCGCGTCGATCTGGCGATGCTGGCCGGGCAGGTCGGACGGGAGACGATGCCCAAAGCACCGGAACGCACTGGAATCCTTCCCGACCGCCTTGCGGCAATCTACGACGCAGACATCGAAGCCGCAGCGCGTGACGCCTACGCCCGGGATTACGAAGCCTTCGGCTTCGGAAACTGGTCGGCCTAGGCGGCCTGCGAGGATTCGCGTTCGGTCAGCAGGGTGTGCAACGTCGCTGGGTTCGCATTCACGCGCAGTTTGTTGCAGATGTCCTCGTTCCGCATGGTCCGTGACACAAGAGCCAGCGCCTTGAGATGCTCGACCCCGGCTTCTTCGGGGGCGAGCAAGGCGAACACCAGATCGACAGGCTGACGGTCGACCGAATCGAAGTTCAGCGGCTTTTCGAGGCGCAGAAACACGCCGCGCACGCTGTCGACCTCTTTCAGACGGGCATGGGGCAGGGCGATGCCGTGGCCGACACCTGTCGGACCAAGACCTTCGCGTTCGATCAGTGCTTCGATGACAGTCGTGGGATCGAGACCGTAGGCGGATTCCGCCACGGCCCCGAGATCGTGAAACAGGCGTTTCTTGCTCGAACACCCGCCAAGAACGCGTACCGCGTCGCTGTGCAAAAGATCAGCTAGCTGCATAATCGTCTATTCCTATTGGTGGCTGGTCAGCGGCTGTTGCGCGGATCGACCCAGCCGATATTTCCATCGTCACGCCGGTAGACCACATTGACGCCACTGTGCTTTTCGTTCCGGAACACAAGCAATTGACTGTCGGACAGTTCCATCTGCATGACGGCTTCCCCGACAGAGATCGTCGGAACCTTGGTTTCAGTTTCGGCCACGATGACGGGTGTGTGATCCTGATCCGACGGCTCTTCTGTTTCTTCCATTGAGGCGAGGATATATGAGCCAGCGTCCGAAAGTTCAACCGGCTGTGAGCGGGCGCGATGGTGATCTTTCAACCTGCGCTTGTAGCGGCGCAGCTGCTTGTCCATCTTTTCACCGGAAGCGTCGAAGGCTGCATAAATTTCCGTCGCCACCCCGCGGGCCTGCGCTGTCAGACCGGTCGAAAGGTGGACCACGGATTCGCAGACGTATTCGTGACCGGACTTGGAGAACACCACGATAGCCTCGGTCGGACGCCCGGCATATTTGCCCAGTATTTCCTCAAGCTCTGTCTTCACATGGGTCTGGAGAGCTTCACCGATATCAATCTGCTTGCCGCTGATCTGGTAGCGCATGGGTATTTCCTTTCTTGACGCATCACACCATCCAACAAGACTGCAAAAATCCGTGACGTCTTATTGGAGCCTGATATTTTGGAATTGAAAACAGAGCGTTAACATATCGGGTTGCGCCCGCAGCGAAACGGTAAATCCAGCAAGGCGAGCGCATATGAAACAAGCCTGTCATCCCCATCATGAAGCGCGCGGCGCGACTGAAAGTCAACAAGATTGAGGTTGGGGATCAGTTCACGCGGAAACCCGAGCCAAGGTAGACCCGGCGCACGTTTTCATCGCGGATCACCTCGTCCGTGGTGCCCGACATCAAGACCTTGCCGTCGTGCAGAATATAGGCGCGGTCCACGATTTGCAGTGTTTCCTGCACGTTATGGTCAGTTATCAGCACGCCGATGCCACGATTCTTGAGATCGGCGACAAGATTCCGGATTTCGCCCACGGCAATCGGATCGACGCCGGCGAACGGTTCGTCGAGCAGCACATATTTCGGGCCGGCGGCAAGACAGCGGGCGATTTCGACGCGCCGACGCTCGCCGCCTGACAGGGCCAGTGCAGGCGCGCGGCGCAGGTGCTCGATCGAGAACTCGGACAGCAGATCCTCGAGCCGGCGCTGTCTGTGACGCTTGTCCGGAACTGCGATTTCCAGGATCGCCTTGATGTTGTCTTCGACGCTGAGCCCGCGAAAGATCGACATTTCCTGCGGCAGATAGCCGATCCCCAGCTTTGCACGGCGATACATCGGCAGGGGCGTCACGTCGCGTCCGTCGACGATGACCTGCCCGCCTTCGGGCTGCACCAGACCTGCGATGGAATAAAAGCATGTCGTCTTGCCCGATCCGTTCGGGCCCAGCAGGGCGACAACTTCGCCCCGTCCAAGATCGATGCTTACGTCGCGGATGACCGGCCTCTTGCGATAGCTCTTGCGAAGGTTGACGACGCGCAGGCCCGCATCGCCCTCCGTGGCTGTCAGCTTGGGCATGCTAGTTGCCGTCCTGACTGAACGTGGTCCGCACCCGTCCGGTCATTCGGGCGTTGCCGCTATCGAGGTTCACGACCATCTGGTCGGCTGACAGCGCACTGGCACCCTGAGTCAAAAGCACGTCGCCGTTCAGCGTCAGTGTGCCACTGGTCAGATCATAGCTGGCATTCTCGGCCTCTGCCGCTTCCGTCTCGGTGATGAAAGTCACCCCGCCCGAGGCCTCCAGCTGCGCGATATCGCCTGTTTCTTCGGAATAGACGACCTGCACACGCCCTGCGCTGATCCGCAGGTCGCCCTGACCGATCAGCACGTTGCCCTCGAAGATCGCGGTCCCGCTGGCCTGATCGACATTCAGGCTGTCTGCCGTGATTTCGACAGACGCCTCAGGGTCGGCCCGCAACCCGCCAAGGTCAATGTTGGTCTGCGCTGCAAGCGGCGTGGCCAGGGCAACAAGGCAGGCCGTGATGATCTGTTTCATTCCTCGCCCCTTTCGGCATCGCTTTGCGGGGGTTCATATACCAGTTTCACCCCTTGAGTGAACTGCAACTGCTGCCCCTCGCCGCTTTCCGCCCAATGAATCACGACCTGTCCGGCAGTCAGCTGTCCGAAAGGGGCCTGAACAGCCATTTGCCCGTGCGACGTGACCGTTCCCGTTTCCAGATCAGCGTCCAGCCCACTGCTCTCCATCGTGTAGCCGTTCGACGTCACAAGGCGGGCCAATCCGGTCAGCTGTGCGGTGCTTGCGTCGCTGTCCAGCGCCCCTGCACCCGCCGTGATAAGCACGCTGGTGCCATCCGCCGCATCCAGAGTCAGGCGCGGCGCGTCGATGGTGACGCGGGTGGGGATCGCAGGGTCGGGCCGTGCCGAATCTGCGCCGATCTTGATGACCGCGCCAGTGTCGGAGACGCCGGAAAACGAGGGATTCCGGATCATCTGTTCGCGGGCAAGTGCGTCGATCTCGGCATAGGGAATCGATTCGGACTCCCCGTTTTTGCGGGCAAAGAGGAATAACGTGGACAACAGCACCAGCGCCGCCAGCGGCAGCAGGATCTTCACCCATCCCACGACCCGGGAATGAAGGTTGTCAGAGGCCGCCATCAAGGCCGCCTTCAACCGGTCGGACGCAGGGTGCAGGGATGGGTGTAGCGGCCATGTCAGTGACTGAAGATGTCCTGCTCCGGCCAGCCTTCGAGGTCGAGCCGCGCACGGGTCGGCAGGAAATCAAAGCAGGATTGCGCCAGTTCCATGCGCCCTTCGCGGATCAGCTTGGCGTTCAGGGCGTCGCGCAGCTGGTGCAGGTAAAGCACGTCGGAAGCGGCATAATCCAGCTGTGCGTCGGTCAGCTTCTCAGCCCCCCAGTCGCTTTGCTGCTGGTGCTTGGAGATATCGACGCCGACCAGTTCGGTCAGCAGATATTTCAATCCGTGCCTGTCCGTAAACGTGCGGATCAGCTTGCTGGCGATCTTGGTGCAGTAGACCGGCGCTGCGACCGCGCCAAAGGCGTGGGACATGGCGGCGATGTCGAAGCGTCCGAAGTGAAACAGCTTCAGCACGTCGGGGTCTTCCAGCATCCGGCACAGGTTCGGTGCCTCGGTCTGACCCTTGTGGACCTGAACCAGGTGACAGTCCCCGTCGCCACCAGACATCTGGATCAGGCAAAGCCGATCCCGGTGCGGATTCAGCCCCATCGTTTCGCAGTCGATGGCCACCACAGGGCCGAGGTTCAGCCCGTCGGGCAGATCGTTTTGGTAAAGATGATTAGCCAAGATCGGCTCCCTTTCATGCATTCACTCGCAGATAGAGCCTGAACGAGGGCTTCGCAACAAACTGAAAGGGGAAAATGGTGCCCAGAAGAGCAATGCTGCTCGGGGACCCGGTTATTTCATTTTCGGAAAAAGTCCCACTTTATCGGCAGTTGAAGCTGCTCGCTCCGGAAACACGGAGGGAGGCGAGCGCTTCCTTGTGTGGCAGTTTGTGGAGCAGAAAAAATGGCGAACGTAGGATGCGTTGATGGCGTAGAGGTCCGAGGAAATGTCTATTATCTCCGATGGCGGGTTCCCGCAGAATTCAAATGCGTGGAAAGTCGGCTCGAAGTAAACAGGTCTCTCAAGACCCGTGACCCCATTGTAGCAAGGTCACGTGCGGCGCTTGCCAAGGATGCTTTGCGCAAGGACTGGCAAGCCCAGCTCTTCCAGAAAACGAAGGGACCTTCCGTGGACGCGTTCCAAGCGTCGATCTCGGTGCTGCGTGACTGGGGTATATCCTATATGCCAATGATTGATCTTCTGTCGGGCTCAACGGAGGAGCTTGTGAGGAGGATCAATGGGATTGAAGATGCCGATCCGAAATCTGCCGTCATACCGGCTGCTCTGGGCGCGCTGGACACCCCAGCGGTTCTCATATCGGAGATGCCCCAACTCATGCTCGATCGCCAGCCGAAAAAGATGAAGGCGAAGAGCGCAGATCAACGTCGGGCATGGGTTAACAAATACAAGAATGCAGCTGCTATCTTCGTCAAATTACTGGGGGACAAATGCATACACGAGATCTCTGAAGAGGATGCTGCTACTTATGCAAAGCATTGGACTGATCGGCTCCAGTCCGGTCAGATCACAACAGGTCATGTTATCAAGCGATTTAGGTTTCTTCGCAAAATGATCGATGAATACCACGAGCTTGCAGGCATTTTGCCAAGCAAGCGGATGAATCCAATGATTGGCTTCAAGGTGAAGGGCGAACCTATCTACAACTCGACGAACGAGGGGGGGCAAGAAATCATTGCCGGTCGGCTGGGTCGCAAAGCTCGTTGGGGGAACAATCCTCTCCGGGATGCATACCCGGGAGGCGGAGGACATTGCGATCATCTGTGCCGAGACCGGCAGCAGACAAAGTGAGGTTTATAACCTGCCGCCTGAAGATATTTTCTTGAATTCAGAAATCCCACATTTTTTGCTCAGATATGTAGCTGACGGCGAGAATCGGCGCGAGCTGAAGAACAATGCTTCTGTTCGAGCTGTGCCACTCATTGGCGCAGCCTTGGAGGCAATGCAGCGCAATCCACAAGGCTTCGCCAACTATCGCGGCAAAGGTGGGTACTCTGGGGCCGTGAATAAATTCCTGAAGGAAAATAAATTATTTCCGCTGGGACCCGCAGGCGAAGAGGAGTTCTACACACTCGGTGCAACGAGGCACACGTTTGAGGATCGAGCAAGCAATGCTCGGCTCAATAATGAGGAGCGAGCATTTCTTATGGGGCACTCGATCGGAAAGCTACGTGGGTGACCTGTTTATGGAATCGGGCCCCAACTGAAGATCCGATCTCCTCCTTTCACAAGGAGACGGAGCGTTTCATGAACACGCAAGATCTGGAAAAAGCCTTTGCCAAAGTGCTGGGCTGTATCAAGCACTGGGATGACGGTGCGGCCTATGTGCCTCTGGCACGAAAACTCGAGGAGGCGGTCATGGCCCGCCGTGCCGTGGAGACGGACTTCGACCGTTATCTGTCGATGTAATTTGTTCATCCTGAACAATGATCTCAGGCGGCGGTTTCCAGTTTCTGATAGCGCTCGGCACCTCGCGCGACCTTTCGGATCAGTGTGATCAGCCAGATGAACTGGCAAAAAATGACCCTCAGATGGCGAAGGGATGTTATGATGCGCAGCCGCACAGCACCGCAAAGAGGGCGCCGCCGGTCGTGCCCTTCAGCGGGCACCAGGTCAGGCGGCCATCGGTCTTCATGTGGCCGATCATCGGCTCGATGGCACTTCGTCGTTGAAGCAGTTTCGCGACCGTCCTGGTGACGCCGCGCCTCGCACCGCTGATGAAGACCTTGACGGTCGCGACGCCATGGCCGCGGTAGCCGCGATCGACGAATGCATGTCCGGGCGCCGGCCGGTCGGGATCTCCACCTGTTCCAGCGCCTCGTGCAAGGCGTGTCCATCGTAAGGGTTGCCCGGCATTGCCCGCATGCCGACGACGAAGCCGCCTTGGGTCGTGGTGCGACGCTGACTTTCGTGCCGAACTCGTAGCGCTTGTGCGCGTTCGACCTTCCAATCGCCCCACCGGGGCGTTTGCCGGGCAAGCCCGATAGCCCTCAGTCCTTGGAGATGCAGTCCACCGCCGGTTCATGCAGGCTGTAGAACTTCTTGCGGTCCTTCGGCTTCTGCACCAGCAGCCGGTTCACCAGCGCCACCAGATCTTGCAACTTCGTCTTCAGCGGTCCCTCGGCCACCTTGTCCATCTGCCGCTCGATATCGCGCGTTTCTCCATGCACTGTGTTGTCCGCAGGTAACAGAAAACTTGCAAACAGCATCTTCATTTTTTTGCAGGATCTTGCCCTGATTAACGCCCAATCAAACGGCAGAGGACCCCAGAGAAGTTCGAAGTCCTCCGGGGCGATGCTAGTTTCAGCGAAGGTCCGAACTTATGTCATTTATCGATGCATCCATACTGACAAGGGGAGGTCTTGTCCCTTTCTTCCGCATGCTTCGTTATTTCGCGTCCGTAACTGTCGCCTTGCTCCTTAGCGCGGTGTCAGCGCTTTCACAGAGCTATACTTATGAGATCGTCATTTACCTTGAATGTTGATGGTCGTGTATTTTCGATGAATGATTTTGGCGGTTTTGCGGTAGGATTTCCCAGTTCTCTGGACCCGAATGATAGTCAAAACCTGTATCCAAATGGAATTGATCAGTTCATTTTTTATTCGCCTGAGATAGTATACCGTTTCTCAACGGCATTCGATTATTTTGGTGCCAATAGTGATTGTTACGAAATGGAACGCTTGAGGGGGTCTGTCACTCATCAAGGTGCGTGGTCCTGTTTCGTATGGGTGATTGAACTGTTCTGTCAGAAGATCGCTACAGAATGTCGGTGGGGGTCGCCATTTTCGGGTCGAAGCAAGCATGTTGGCATTGGGGCCACACCTGAAGGATGCGGTCATGCGACTGAACCGGGAGGTGCTGAAAACAGAGCCGGCCTTCGCGAAAGTTCTATCGATGCATGGCAACCCATACATGGCATTTCTCGAACTGGAGCACTTGGACAATGCGAAGCTTCAGGAAGTAATCGGCACGGAAACCTTACTGCGCAGGCCAACGCCGACGCAATGGTTCGGAAAGGCAGATCCAATAAGTTCGCGTGCCTCACCTGAAGGAGGCTCTGCTGAATGGCAGGTTCCTTCGCAAACCTGACCAGCACAACTCACTAAATTTTACATGATCTGACATGCGACCGCAATAAAACTTGACAACGGCGGTCAGTTTTTATGGAATAAATGATGTCGTCAAACTCAACATCCTCACTTCAACGACCAATTTACACCCCCTATTCCACGCGAATGATCCTTGCCTATCGCTACGGGTCGCTGACGTTTGCTGGCGGAGGCCTGATTTGGGCAGTGGTCTTTGCGGCGATAGGCTGGTGGTGGGTTGTGGCGTTGGATGTCGTCATTATCGCGAGCGGGATCGCAATCTATCTGTTGATCCGGCGCGGCCATTTCACTTTTGGACTTCTGGCAGCCCAAGCCACCTTGGCGGTGATCGCCATCGTCATGGGATTGCTTCTCGATGTCCCGACCGCAGATGCGCCGCGCGTCAGTCATCTCTACCTTCTGGTCGTGGCTGCCCTTGGCTATCTCAACCACCAAAGGGAAAAGTCAAACGCACAGTTGGTCTTGATTGTTTTGTGCCTGCTGGCTTTTGTCGTGCTCGCCAGTGCCCACCTGGCGACACCTTTCGTCGTTTCGATGCCCGATACCTTGCGGAACGCCGGTACCTGGGCCAACGCGGCTCTAGCTACTGGGATGCTTGCCGCCTGTATCCATGCCATGCACGCCGAGTTTGTCCGCAAGGACAAGTTCAGCCGCGACCTTGTTGCCGCCTTGTGGAACGAAGAGTTCCAACTCGTCTTCCAACCGCAGGTCAATTTGGGCCGCTCGACGATCGGCGCGGAAGCGCTGCTGCGCTGGAACAGTCAGCAATGGGGTGTTGTCTCTCCGACCGAATTCATTCCGAAGGCGGAAGAGCTTGGCCTCATGGGCACCATCGGGGCCTGGGTGCTCGAAAAGGGCTGCGGCACCTTGGCTGAATGGCGCGAGAAACCTCATTTCCAGCATTTGACTTTGTCAATAAATGTCAGCGCCAGTCAGCTCAACGATGATGATTTCGAAGTCATTGTTCGCGACATCCTGGACAAGACCGGCGCTGACCCGAAATTTCTGATCCTCGAATTGACCGAAAGCGTTTTAGTGAATGATATGGTGGTGGTCATCGCCAAGCTAAATAGGCTGCGCGATATTGGAATCAGAATCTCCCTGGACGATTTCGGCACGGGGTATTCGTCCTTGACCTATCTGCGCCGTTTGCCAATTCAAGAGATCAAAATAGACCGTGGATTTGTGAAGGATGCGGTTTACACGTCACGCAGCGCCTCGCTCGTCAAAAATATCATAAACATAGGCCGCGACCTCGGCCACGGCGTCTTGGCCGAGGGTGTGGAAACTATGGAACAGCATCAGCTAATGGCCTCGGCCGGCTGCGAGAAGTTCCAGGGTTATCTGTATGGCAAGCCCATGGACTTGGTCGCCTTTCAGCAGCGCATCGAGATCGAGACAGACGAACCTTCTTGATGACTGTATCTGTCAGGAGTAAGCGCGACGGGGTAGATCGATTCGGCGAGGCTTGACGGGTGATTGAGGCGCCACGGCATGAGGTCTTCAATGCCACTTTTCGGGTGGCCGGCGAGGATCGCGCGCACAGATCCCGGTGGTGTCAGGCTCCCACATCCAATTTCGAACCTCCGCAACTTCCTTTTTGAACTTCGATTGAAGGTTCGATTTTTCCGGCAAAAACGTCCTGCGCGTTTCCGGCTGCGCGAGGTCAGCACAATTTACTGTCTACTGGGTTGGGGCACGGTTTCTTGAGACAGTTCTGAGCGCTATTTTTCGATCGAAGGAGAATAGGACATGGACGACAAGAACACCTCGACATCTGGCGCGACGGAGGCCACGGCCTCGTCGTCGCG
>Ga0307966_1000082_pt1 | contig 73127 bp, 75 predicted proteins | sample OrgLakmetagen646_FD_203141 | JGI IMG/M metagenome (GOLD analysis project Ga0307966, IMG submission 203141) | Saline water microbial communities from Organic Lake, Antarctica - #646 | ecosystem: Environmental > Aquatic > Non-marine Saline and Alkaline > Saline | place: Antarctica: Organic Lake... | reverse complement strand
ATCCCCATAACAACAAACGGCAAACCAAGCCCAACCCCACGATTTCCCGCTTGAGCGCTTCTCCGACGCCAGGCAACGTTCCGCGTCACCCAAACGTCGCGCGGGGCGTCCGAGAAACCTACACCTTCGCAGCCATTCGGAACTCGAGACTAAAGACACAGGCCCCGATGTAGAAACATCGCGGGGCTGCGCATCTTGTGCCACGGAGCCCATGACGCCGGGAACATGAAAGCACCGGAGCATCCACAAAAGCAGGATCGCAAAACCCTGGCGGCGTGATATTGACCAATCCCGGGTCGCTTCAGCGCAGCCCCAGTTGACTTGCGTGCCACGCCGCCTCCGCGCGCGAACTGATGCCGAGCTTTCGGTATATGATCTTGATGTACCCCGCCACGGTGGACTCTGCGATGCTCATATCGACGGCCACTTCGGCGTTGCGCAAACCACTCGCGATAAGGCGGAGCACTTCTGTTTCGCGCTCCGTCAGGTTGTCTTTTTGCGCTGTCGCAGGGCCAGTGCGCCTGAAATGCTCCATGATCCTCCGTGCGATCGCGGGAGAAATCGCCGGGATACCGTGCGCCAACTGCTCAAGATGGCGGGTGAGCACGGCCTGTTCATACTCTTTGAGCAGATAACCGTCCGCGCCCGCAGACAGGGCCGCCACGATGCTGGCGTCATCGCCCATGACCGTCGTCACGATCTTGATCGCCGCAGGATTCTCGCGCTTCAGCATGCGCAACACATCGAGACCCGAGCCGTCGGGAAGGCCAAGATCGATCAAGGCAAGATCCACCGGCGAGGCAGCGAGCCTTCTCGAAGAGCGCACGCTGTCGGCCAACATGATATGTGCGTCGTGGTATATGGTGCGCACAACATCTTTCAGCCAGCGACGCACTTCGGCGATGTCCTCGACGATCAGTATGTGTTTCATGCCATGACCTTGCTGCTATGCTGCAGGAGGGGCAGCCTTGCGAGGACATGTGTGCCGTCCTTGCCGCTTTTGATCTCGAAGACTCCGCCCAAATGCGCGACACGATTTTCAAGATTGCCCAGACCGTTGCCCGACGCGGCATGGTGCGGATCAAAACCCGCACCGTCATCGCACATGGAAATCGACAAATCGGGCGCCTCGAAGGCCAGCGCGTAGATCACTTTTCGTGCGCCCGAATGCCGGATGACGTTATTGGTCCCCTCACGGAACAGCGCGCGCAGGGTTTGCGCGACTGACGGCTCTACCGCGATATCGGGCAAGGCGTCGTAGCGCCACTCCACGGCGATATCGGCCACTTCCAGATGGGTGGACGCCTCCGCTCTGAGATCGGCGATGAGGCCGGGCAATGCGAAGGCCTGCTGGTGGGGATTCGCGATGATCTCGCGCAGATCCTTGAGTGTCTGGCGAATGAGATCGTTTTTGCGATCCGCGCGTCCGTCATGCAGCGCACTGACCAGCAACACGCCGATGTTGTCGTGCAGATCGCGGTTGATCCGCGTGCGCTCCGTCTCGATCGCGTCCAGATAGATCTGGTTTTGCCGCAGGCTTGTCTCGATAAAGGCGTTGATGGACCCGGCGCGCTGCAAGTCCTTGCTTGAGAACAAGCGTGTGCCCTGTTTGGCCCAGTCCAGGCGCAAGGGCGGCAGGCCGGACACCGGCGCGATGGTCATGGCGGCGCCATCGTTTTGCAACGCTGTCGTGGTCTTCGATGCACCAGCAAGGGGCGTGATGGAAAGCGGCACAAACAGATCGTTCCAGAAGTTAATGAGCATCGCCTGCTTTTGTGCAGGGTCGATCGTGTGGGGGATTTCAGTGATGCGGCGATACAGTTCTTCAGCGGGCATGATATCCTTCTTGCGTACCCATTCGGCGACCCGCCTTCGCAGAGGCAGGTAGAGCGCGCCGATCACGGCAAGCGAGATGGCGAAGGCAGGCGCACGTTCGACCGCGAGACCGTAGATCAGCGCCGCGTCCAGCAACAGCAGTAACAAAACACCCAAGCCGTAGAACAGCATCCCGAACGACCACGTCGGCAGATCGAACAAGCGGTAGCGGGCGACGCCCAAGGCAATGCCCGCATAGATCAGCAGAAAGAACAGGAAGGCCGTGCTTTGCGCGAGCCACACCTCGCGTCCGAGCAGCGTGGGGACGATGGCCGTCAGTACGAAGCCTCCTGCGCCCAGCGCGACGGAAACACCCAGCCAACCCAGCATCGCGCGCGCAGCCGGATCACGGCGATTGACGATAAGCTGGCAGAGGATTGCTGCCAGCAAAACAACCATGATCGCGGCAACACCGTCTTGAAGCAGGCCCACATGCCGGGGCCAGTCCACCACCTGAATGAATCCCATGAGCGCACCGATCAAAACAGCGGGCAACGGAAGTAGGCCGCGCGGCACGATCCGGCGCGGATAAATCAGAAAAAGCGTCAAAATACCGATGCCGAAGGTGAAGGTACCGACGCTGTTGACGTGGCTGGCCGCTTTAAAAACCCCATAGCTCAAAGCCAGCTCACGCGCGCTGTAGAGCCCCGCCGCGCCCGACGACATCGCAAGCCCGATGCCGGTCAGCAGCACCATCCACGCCGCCATATCGCGCTTCCGCAGGCAGACGAGCCATATGCCAATCACCAGACCGACGAAGCCCACCGACAGCTGTGTCCAGAATTTGAGCGGCAAATTCACGATGGCCCGCGTGTCACCTACATCGACCGTCAGGGCGCTGCTCGTCACCCCATCTGAGAAGACCAGCGACACAAGACCAGTTTCGAGCGCTGCAAAGATCTGCTCCTGCGTGGCATAGAACGCGCGCAGACCGCTGACACTGCCGATCATGTCGGGTTCCTCGATCAGAGCGTCGGCGTTTAACTCGATGGGTGGTTGGTTGTCGCCCGCGATACTGATCAGCCGCAAGCCGATAACCCCTGCGGGCAGGCTGGCTTCCTTACCTATATCCGAAACAACCAGATGGAGCCCTTGTCGCTCAAACGCAACGCCAAGCGAGGGCTGCGAAAGAGCGACAATCAGAACCCAGACACCCAATAAGAAACTGGCAACGGTACAGGCTGTAAAAACCAGCCCCGGCGCAAAATATGCCCGCACAATCCGCTCCCCTTACAGCGTGCCTAAAGTACTAATTAATTATCATAAAATTACGCCGAGCCTACGTCCAATTTTTCTGCGCGATGACCCCCTGAACGGGGGGGTGTGGCGTTTGGAGATTTTGACGAAGGATTGCACAGGTATCGGTCGTTGGAGGCGTATGAGACTTCCGAACAGACGAACGGTCAATGCACTTTCAGGAAATTATATCATGAATATCAAAAGTATACTTAAAGTCACGATTGCTAGTGTCGCTGTCGTTTCGCTGGCCGGATGTTTCGGCAGCAGCAATGCAACCAGTACCCCGACGGGCGGCGCCACGAGTGGAGGCAGCAGCACAGGCGGCGGCGCAACCACAGGTGGTACCACCGGCAGCAGTACTACCGGCGGTGGGACAACTGGCGGAGCGACGGGCGGCGGGACGACAGGCGGCGGCAGCACGAGCACGCAAGCGGCATTCGACGCGACTTCGCAAAGCTACATCTTTTTGCTCCCCACCAGCCAGCCCATCACCGGCACGGCAAGTTACACCGGCGAAATCTCCGTCCTGACCTTGGCAAATACGGCCGATCCGACTGAAGCCGTGGTCGGAGATCTGGACATGAACGTCAACTTTGGCAGCGGTGTCGTGAACCCCGTCACCGCGACGGCAGGAAACTTTTCCGGTAATGTGGACGGACAGGCAACGACGGTGATCGGCACGCTCAGCACCGCGAACGCCATCGCTGGCGACATTAACCAGGTAACAGCACAAAGCACTGTCGCAGGAACGATCACCGGTGCGACGGCCATCCTGCGCGGCACAGTGAGTGACCCCAGTGGTGCACTCTCCGGTGATGCACGCATGATCCTGAATGCGGGCTTCAAAGAAGCAGACGGTGCAAAGCTCTCTGGCGGGCACCAGACCACTATTTTCCCCACTGGTGGAGGCACAACAATCGCCACAGCCGGCAGCCTTTACGCTGACAAAGACTAGGAAGATGCGCACGCTTCTGTGCATCCTCGTGCTGGGGCTGGGCCTGTTATGCGCCCGGCCTACCACCGCAATTGCCTCCACCGACACATGGCCCCGCGCGCTCGCGCTGATGGCCGAAGAACAATTCGCTGCGGCGCTCCCCCTGCTGGAACGTCTGGTTTCGGAGTATCCCAATAACAAGAACTTCCGTTTCGAACTTGCCGTGGCGCTGTTTCACCTTGAAAGGGACTTCCGCGCCAAATGGCATCTCGAACAGGCCCGCGGCGCGCGGCTGACTGCCGCCGAGGCGCGGGTGGTCGAGCGATTTCTGGCACAAATCGCAGCGCGCAGCGATTGGACCGCGTCATTTACGATCGCGCTCAAGCCGGAAAGCAACGCAAGCCAGAAGACCAGCGCGGAGACGGTCAGTCTCGGCGGCCTCGATTTCACGCTGCTGCCGGATGCGCGCGCGGCACCGGGGACGAGCGTGCTCGTGACTGCGGGCCTCGAATACAGCCCTCGGATCACCGAGAGCTGGAAAGCGCGCTTCTCGCTCAACACGCATCTGCGCTACAATGAGCGTGACAGTCTTCGGGACTATCAACTTACCGGCCGCGCCGGTTTGCAATACACGCCGCATGCGCGCAGCGCCACCTCCGGTGGCATCCAGTATGGCCACCGCTGGGTCGGGGATACCCCCTATTCCCGCACCAACGGCGTTTGGGCGGAACATGCCCGCCTCATCGGCGCGCGCGGCCAGCTTCACGTTGGGCTCGACCTGGGGCGTATCCACTCCGACGTCGCCTTGCCACGGGGCCGTCGCGATCTGCTCACCGCCAGCTATGCACATATCGTCAGCAGCAATGCCCGCGTGACACTTTCAGGGTATTTTGAGCACACGTCCGGCAGCCTTCCCAATCTGGTCGGGACGAAGAAAGGTTTGAACGTCGCGGTGCTTTACGCATGGCAAGGTGGCCTGATGACGTCCCTACAGCTGGGCCAGCATTTTGATGACCGCGCAGGACCGGAGCCTTTGTTTGGTATGACCCGCGAGGACACGAGGACATCGCTCTCCGCAACCATATACCACCGCGATCTGAGCTTGAGCGGCTTTGCCCCGACGCTGGTGCTGGGGATCGAGGAAAACCGGTCCAACATACCGCTGGCGCGATATGACAACCAATTCCTGTCGATCAGGCTGACCAGAAATTTCTAGCTTGTGTTGGCCATGCAGTCTCCGCCGGTGGTTTCAGCCGAGCTCGCCCACGCCCTCACACGCTGGAAACCAACAATTTTCGCGCAAGCATATCGTCCCTCTTGCACAATCAGCGGTCTAGTGGTCTAGTCAGCAGACCAATGCGGGGAGATGGGCCTTGGTGAAGGGGGGAGCTATGAACGATGCTACGTTTTTGACGGCCCATGGCGCCCCTCTCGAGAAGGTCGCCCATCGGTCCATCAAAGATGAAGTTGCGGAGCGTTTTGCCACGCTGATCGCGTCGGGTGTTTTGAACGTAGGTGACAGCCTGCCCAGCGAGCGTGATTTGGCCTCGACGATGGGCGTGAGCCGGGAGACCATTCGCGGCGCGCTTCTGATCTTGTCCACGAAAGGCATCGTGAGCGTTGTACAGGGCGCCCGGACCAAGGTATCCTCGGTCGATGTGGGCGGTCTGGGCATGTCGGCATTGTCCAACGGACGCGTGACCGACTATAGCCTCGAAGACGTCCACGAGGGGCGTCTGATGGTTGAGGCGCGCCTTGCGACGCTGGCGGCCGCGCGGGTGGACGCAGCGACCCTCAAGCGCCTCAAGGACCTGATCAAGGTTCAGGAAGCGGCTGGGCAAGACCCTATAGGCTTTCTGATCGCGGACCGCGCGTTTCACACTGCGGTGTATCAGTCCTGCGGAAATGCTGTTTTGTCCGACTTCGCCGCAACACTCTATTCCTATCAGCTCGACCACCGCCGCCGCGCCGTGAGCAAGACCGGCGCGATTGCGCAAAGCATCGCAGATCACCGTGTGATCCTCATGGCACTGCAAGCAGGTGATGCGCAGGCATTGGTCAAAGCGCTCGGCCTGCATGAGCGCCGGATCTACGACAGCACGCGCGCCTTGCAGGCGGCATCAGAGGACAAGGGCCCGACATGAAAGTATCGATTATCGGCGCTGCGGGTATGATCGGTCGCAAGCTGGCGGAACATATTGCGGCGCAAGGCCACATCGGTGGCCAGCCTGTTGAGGCAATGACCCTTGTCGACGTGATCGCGCCCGATGCTGCGGCAGATTTCACAGGCACCCAAAAGGCCTATGCCGCCGATCTGACCGAAGAAGGCGCCGCCGCGCGACTGGTTGCTGAAAAGCCGGATGTGATTGTGCATCTCGCGGCGATCGTCTCAGGCGAGGCGGAGGCCGATATGGCGAAAGGCTACCGCGTCAATCTCGACGGCACCCGCGCGTTGCTGGAGGCGATTGCCGCCCATGAGGGCTACTGCCCCCGTGTGATCTATGCCTCGTCGCTGGCGGTTTTCGGCGCGCCGTTTCCCGCACGCATCCCCGATGAGTATCACCTGACACCGCTGACCAGCTATGGCACTCAAAAAGCCATGGGCGAGATGCTGATCAACGACTACTCACGCCGTGGCATCCTTGATGGTGTCGGCATCCGCTTTCCCACCATCTGCATCCGTCCTGGCAAGCCGAACAAGGCAGCGTCGAGCTTCTTTTCCGGTATTCTGCGAGAACCGCTGAATGGGCAAGAAGCGATGCTGCCGGTGGATGACGATGTGCGCCACTGGTTCGCCAGCCCGCGCGCCGCCGTGGGGTATATCGTGCATGCGGCTGCCATGGATACCGGGCCGCTGGGCGCGAACCGGTGCATGACCATGCCGGGCGTCAGCGCCACCGTGGGCGAACAGATCGAGGCGCTGCGCGCGGTCGCGGGCGACGAAGCCGTGGCGCTCATCCGCCGCGCGCCGGATCCTGCGGTGGCGGCCATCGTGGCAGGCTGGCCGCGCGATTTCGACACCGCACGCGCCAAAGCGCTCGGCTTTACCGCAGAACAGACATTCCAGCAGATCATCGCGGTCTATCTGGAAGACGAGATGGGCCAACCGGCCCAGACAGGTACCTCACGCTGAGGCACCTGACCACCAGCGCCTGATACGGCCTGAAAAACACACTACATCTATTGGGAGGATTTTAGATGAAACACACTATATTCGCATTCGCGGGCGCTCTTGCAACGCTTGCCGTCACATCGGCACACGCTCAGCAAAACATCGTCATAGGCCACGCTCTGTCGCCCACATCACACTACGGCATCGGCGCACAGGCGTTCATCGACACCATCACGGAGCTGTCGGGCGGTGAGATCACCGGTACCCAGGCCCCCGCTGGCCAATTAGGCGGTGAGCGTGACATGATCGAGGGGCTGCAAATCGGCTCCATGGACATGGTCATCACCTCGACAGGCCCCTTGGGCAACTTCGTGCCCGAGGTCTTCGCCCTCGACCTGCCCTTCCTGTTCCGCGACTATGACCACGCGCGCGCCGTGCTCGACGGCGACATCGGTCAGGAGCTGCTGGCACAGATCGGTGAGAACCAGCTGGTGGGTCTTGCATGGTCCGAAAATGGCTTCCGCCATGTGACCAACTCCCAGCGCCCCGTGCGCACGCCCGCCGATCTTGAGGGGCTGAAACTGCGCACAATGGAGAACCGCGTGCACATGGAAGCCTTCTCGGAAATGGGCGCGTCGCCCACGCCCATGGCCTTCCCCGAGCTGTTCACCGCCCTGCAGCAGGGTGTCGTCGACGGTCAGGAAAACCCTGTCACTGTGATCACCGCGTCCAAGTTCTGGGAAGTGCAGGGCCATGTCTCGCTTACGGGCCACGTCTATTCTCCCGCCGTCGTGCTGGCTTCGCCCATTCTGATGGACGGTCTGACGGATGAGCAGAAGGGCTGGTTCAAAGAGGCCGCCAAAGCTTCCGCTGCGGCCACCCGAGCTGAAGTGAACCGTCTGGAAGAAGCAGGCGTCGCCCTTCTGCGCGAGAACGGCATGGAAGTGATTACCGACATCGACAAGGCCCCCTTCGCCAAACTGGCCGAGCCGGCCTATGCAGTCTATACGGATCAGTATGGTCCAGAGCTGGTCGAGCGCATCAAAGCGGTCGAGTAACCGAATTAGGGACAGGCGCGGCACCGCTCGCGCCTGTCTACTTTTTCTGCAACACATTTATGCGGGGCAATCATGCGCTATTTTCTGCGGCTCGAAGACTTCACCACAGGGGTCGCACAGAGGCTTTCCATCGCCTTTCTCATCATCGCGGCCGGCCTCGCGCTCTATCAGGTAATCACCCGCTTCGCCTTTGGCGCGCCCTCAACGTGGTCGGAGGTCATCACCCGCTCTGCCATGATCTGGTCCGTGTTCCTCGGCGTGGCCGTGGCGTTCAGACACGGCGCCATGATCTCGGTCGATGTGATCCAGAACGCCCTGCCGCCCCGCCTCGGTCTCGGCGTCTATCTACTGGCCAACCTCGGCTCGCTCATTTTCTTCTCGGTCCTGCTGTGGCAGGGCTACCTGATGACCCTGCGCGTCATCCCCCAAAGCCTCTCGGCGCTCAATGTCTCGATTGCGTGGGTCTATGCGGCCCTGCCCGTAGGCGCGGCGTTCATCCTCATCGCGATCCTCGCCTGCATGGTACGCGCGGTTCGAGGTGACTGGCTCATCGCGCGTCAGCTGGAGGATGCGGAATGAACAGCGCCCTCGGCCTTTCGCTCGCCATCCTCTTTATCGCAGGCGTGCCCATCGCGGTTGCCATCGGCCTGGCCTCCATCATCGGCATTGAGAGCGAGGGGCGCCTTCCGCTGCTGCTGGTCGCCCAGCGCATGTTCACCGGTATCGACAGCTTCCCGCTCATGGCGATCCCGCTGTTCATCCTCGCTGGCAACCTCATGTCAGCGGGCGGCATCTCCCACCGACTGGTGGAGCTGGCGAAATCGCTGGTCGGCGGCATTCAGGGCGGGCTTGCCTGTACCTGCGTGCTAACCTGCATGCTCTTTGCCTCCGTCTCCGGCTCGTCTGTGGCCACCACCTTCGCCATCGGCGCTATCCTCATTCCCGCCATGGTCAAACACCATTACCCCAAGCCGCTGGCCGCCTCGATCCAAGCCTCATCGGCAGAACTGGGCGTGCTGATCCCGCCCTCCATTCCGCTCATCCTCTACGGTGTGTCCACCGACACTTCCATCGGCAAGCTTTTCGTGGCGGGCCTCGGGCCCGGCCTCGTCGTTGCGTTGTCGCTCATGGCCCTCGTGCTGGTGATCTGTCGCATCCGAGGCATCGGCAAGGAAGACGGCATGGGCCGCGCCACCCCCGGCGCCGCCCTGTGGTCCGCCCTGCCCGCGCTGATGGTCCCGCTGGTCATCCTCGGCGGCATCTACTCCGGCGTTTTCACGCCCACCGAGGCAAGCGCCGCCGCCGTCGCCGCCGCGCTGATCGTCGGCATGGGCCTCTACGGAGAGTTGAAATTTCGCGACCTGCCGGAAATCCTCAAGAAAACCATCATCTCCACCTCCGCGATCATGATCATCATCTCGGCGGCGGCGCTCTTTTCCTTTCTCATCACCCGCTCAGGGCTGCCGAATGAAATCGCCGCATGGTTCAAGGAAATCTTCGAGAGCCGCATCGCATTCCTGTTGGCGGTGAACTTCCTGCTGCTCATCGTCGGCATGTTCATCGAGACTTCTGCCGCCATCCTCGTCCTCGCGCCCATCCTCACGCCCATCGCCATGAGCTATGGCGTCGATCCGGTCCACTTCGGCCTGATCATAGTCGTAAATCTTGCTCTGGGAATGATCACCCCGCCTCTAGGTGTAAACCTCTTTGCCGCCTGCGCCGTGGCCAATTTGCGGGTGGAAAAAATCATTCCTCAGCTGGTGTGGTTCGTCCTGACCGTTTTTGCAGCGCTGATGATCATCACCTACGTCCCGGCCATCACACTGTGGCCCGTCGAATGGGTCTTTGGAGAATGACAATGAATGTTGATTTTGTAGGACTGGGGTCCATGGGCCTCGGCATGGCGACCAGCCTTGTGAAGGCAGGCCATACCGTGCGCGGCTATGACCCTACCGCCGCGCAAGTGAAAAAACTGGCCGCCGCAGGCGGCACGGCATTGGACGCAAGTCAGCCGCCCGCCGATGCTGCGGTCTGCGTCGTTCTCAACGCGGATCAGACCCGCACCGCGCTGTTCGGCCCTGACGGCATCGCAGACCGACTGCGCGTGGACGGCGTAATTGTCTCCTGCGCTACCGTCTCGCCGACCTTCGCCGCCGAAATGGAGGCCGAGGCCACCAAACGCGGCCTGTCCTACCTCGATGCCCCCATCTCCGGCGGCGCGATCAAAGCCGCCGCTGGCCATCTGTCGATCATGGCCGCAGGGACACCCGCCGCGTTCACCACCGCAGGTCCCTTGCTGGATGCCATGGCCGAGACCGTTCATCGCCTCGGCGATCGAGCCGGTCCCGGCTCTGCGATGAAGGCGGTCAACCAGCTGCTTGCGGGTGTGCACATCGCCGCCATGGGCGAGGCGATGGCTTTCGGCGCGTCCCAAGGCCTCACGCCTGCGCAGGTGCTGGGTGTGGTCTCTGTTTCGGCGGGCACCTCGTGGATGTTCGAAAACCGCGGCGCCCATGTGGTCGAGGCCGATTATTCCCCGCGCTCCAAAGTCGACATCTGGCTCAAGGATCTTGGCATCGTGGGCGACATCGCCGCCGCCTCAAACCTGCCCGTGCCGATCTCGGCCAACGCGCTTGCGCAGTTTCGGGCGGCCTCCGATGCAGGCCTGGGCGACGAAGACGACGCGGCCATTGCCAAATACTTCGCCCGACAGGGCGGCGTGACCCTGCCGGGAGATGCGTAATGTTGCTTGGCTGTATCGGAGACGATTTTACCGGATCGAGCGATCTGGCCAACACGCTGGCAAAGGCGGGCATGTGCACCGTGCAGTACAGCGGCGTGCCGACTGTGCCTGCGGAACCGGACGTTCAAGCGGGGGTGGTCGCGCTGAAATCAAGGTCGATCAACCCTGCGGAGGCCGTGCGCCAATCGCTCGAAGCGCTCGACTGGCTGCGCGCCCAGGGATGCGAGCAGATATTCTTCAAATACTGCTCCACCTTCGACAGCACGGCAGAGGGCAACATCGGCCCCGTCGCCGACGCGCTGGCCGAGGCGCTGGACGCCCATAAAGTGATCGTGTGCCCCGCCTTTCCCGGTGCGGGCCGCTCCGTCTATCAAGGGTATCTCTTCGTCAAGGACACGCTGCTCAACGAGAGCGGGATGGAGAACCATCCTCTCACTCCGATGAAGGATGCGAACCTGCGCCGTCTCATGAGCGCGCAATCCGTCCATTCCGTCGGACATGTTCCTGCCGATGCGGTTTTTGCCGGCGCAGGTGCCATCGCAGCGCGGATGGAAAAAGAGCACGGCGCAGGGCACCGCATGATCGTGGTCGACGCGCTGCGCGACGCGGACCTGATGCAGATCGGTGCCGCGGCCAAGGGCCTACCGCTGATCACCGGCGGGTCTGGCGTAGCGCTCGGCCTGCCCGCGAATTTCGGGATCAGCCCGGCGCCTTTGCCTTGGCAGCCGCAAAAGGGGAAGGTCGCGATCCTGTCCGGCTCATGTTCTACGGCCACGCGCGGACAGATCGCCCACCACATCGCCCGCCACCCCAGCCTTAAGATCGATCCTGAGCAGGTCATCGGTGGGGCACAGACCGCAGAAAACGTGGCACAGTGGCTTGCCGAGGCGGAAGGCCTGCCGCTTGCCTACAGCTCTGCCGAGCCCGACGAGGTTGCCGCGATCCAAGCCCGATTCGGCACCGAGAAAGCCGCCTATGCGCTGGAGTCCTTCTTTGGGCAAACTGCCAAGGAACTCACCCGCCTCGGCGTTACCCGCATCCTGACCGCGGGGGGCGAAACCTCCGGCGCGGTGGTCGAGGCACTCGATATCCGTACGCTGGAAATCGGCCCCGAGATCGACCCGGGCGTGCCCGCCCTGCGCGCTGGCGAAACGCTGGTCCTCGCCCTTAAATCCGGTAACTTCGGCAGCGAAGACTACTTCGAGAAAGCTGCCTCCATATTGGGAGGCGACTGATGCCCGACACCGCCCTGCGTGAACAGATGTGCCTGCTCGCGAAATCCATGTTCGACCGTGGGCTGACAGGCGGCAGCACCGGCAACATCTCTGCACGTACTGAGGACGGTGGCCTGCTCGTCTCTCCCACCGGCACCAGCTTTGGCCGTCTCGACCCCGCGCGCCTGTCGCATTTCGACGCTCGCGGCACTTTGATCGGCGGCGACGCCCCGACCAAGGAAATGCCCCTCCACCGGGCGTTCTATGACACCCGCAGTACGGCCGGCGCGGTCGTGCATCTGCACAGCTGCCACTCCGTCGCGCTGTCGATGCTGCCCGAGACGGACGCCGACAATTTTCTGCCCCCCCTCACCCCCTACGGCATCATGAAGCTGGGGCGCGTCAAGCTGCTGCCGTTCTACCTGCCCGGCGATCCGGCCATGGGTGATGCCGTGCGCGGCCTTGCGGGCAAACGCAGCGCGGTGATGCTGGCCAACCACGGCCCCGTGGTCGCGGGAAAAGACGTCGAGGCCGCGTGCAACGCTGTCGAAGAGCTGGAAGATACCGCCCGCCTCGCGATGATGCTGCGCGGCATGAATGCACGGGCGCTGACCGACGACGAGGTACAGGCGCTGGTGACGAAATTTGATATCGAATGGGACGATTGATGAAGTTTTCTGCCAACCTTGGATTTTTGTTCACTCAGCTCTCCCTACCGGACGCTATTCATGCCGCCAAAGCGGCAGGCTTTGACGCGGTGGAATGTCACTTTCCCTACGAGACGCCGCCCGCCCAGATGAAGGCGGCACTTGCCTCCGCCAACTTGCGCATGCTGGGGCTGAACACATGGCCCGGTGATCGCGCCGCTGGTGAGTTCGGCCTTGCTGCCCTGCCCGATCGCGTGGATGATGCGCGGCTGGAAATTGCCCGTGCCGTCGACTATGCCGCAGCCGCCGGTGTCGAGGCGGTGCATGTAATGGCAGGTCGCACGGACGGCGGAGCCGCCGCCGAGGATTGCTTTCGCACCAATCTCGACCACGCCTGCGATCTTGCCGCCGCCCACGGCATCGGGGTGTTGATCGAGCCAATCAATACGCGCGACGTGGCCGGATACCACCTGTCGGGCACAGCGCAGGCCGAGCGGATCGTCGATGATCTGTCGCGGCCGGAACTGAAGATCATGTTCGACTGCTACCACATGCAGATCATGCATGGGGATCTGGCCAAAACGCTGGAGCGGTTGCTGCTGAAAATCGGACATATTCAGATCGCGGCGGTGCCTGATCGAGGTGAGCCGGACGGTGGCGAGGTAGACTATGTCTGGCTGCTCGCGAGGCTGTCCCAGCTTGGCTATAACGGGTTTATCGGGGCGGAATACCATCCCCGCACCACGACCGAAGCTGGCCTCGCCTGGATGGCGAGGCACCGATGAGCACCGCGACGCGGGACAGCTGAGGCTTAGCCGGGCCGGTTGCATCCGCTGCCGCCCCATCCACGCGCGACGCAACCCTCCTGATTGATCCATGTCTGAGGCAGACGCTCCGGGTGCACACGCGCCGGAGCCTTGCTCGGAGTATTCCGCGTTTCCGGAAGAGGGCCTGCACCCACGCCTGAAAGGCTATGATCCGGGCGTGGACGTTGCGGCGTTGCGCATCGAGCAGGGAACGCTGCGTCGGCGGCGGTGTCAGCTCCGGCAGGACCTGTATCAGTTCGCCGCGATCCAACAAGTCGCGCACGTCGAACGCCGGAATCTGGATCATGCCGATCCCCGCCCGTGCAGCGGCGATATAGGCTTCGACGCTGTTCACCGTCAGCTCACCCGACATACAAATTTCGACAAAATGGCTCAGCGGTTGGTGCACGAAGCTTGCAGGCCGTGTCGGAAGACTTGGGCCTTAGTTGACCATGACCTCGCCCGAAAGATAGTCGGCCTGTTCCCGCACGCCGCGAGTTTTGAAATAATCCGGACTGCCGCAGGTCAGAAGCTCCACATCGCCGAGTTTGCGACAGATGATATTGGTGTCCCGAAGGTTTCCGACGCGCAGGTCGCGGTGTTGGCGCAGAAAGTCAGGCAGGGCCTCGATCATATGCCGTCTGCCGATCCGGCTCGGCATGTCTATCCGCAACTGGCCCCGCAACCTCGTCTTGTCGTTGCGAAAAATATGCTGGGACTCCTGCACCGCATCCACGATCTCGCGCGACGTACCAAGGAAGCACTCACTTCATCCGTCGGCACCTTCTGTCGGGTCGATCGGCGCAACAATGGTATGCCGACGCGATCCTCCAGCGTCTGTATCACGGTCGAATCCGTAGAGCGCGGACAGCCAAACGTATCCGCGGCGCGGGTGAAGTTGCCGCTCTGCATTACCTGAATAAAAACGTCCATCTGTCCGAAACGGCCCATCGGTCATTGTTCGACAATCTCGACATCTGCTGTAAATATCCGTCCATTTATTCGAATTTGCCTTTCGCGAATTTGATGCGGGGGCAGGACGATGTGGCCGCAAAATATTTTAAAGAAGGAGCAAAGAATATCCAGACCAGTACTGAAGGCAGAAACATTCTCATCACCGGCGGCGCAAAGAACCTCGGCGGGCTCATTTAGCGCGATTTGTCCGCCCGCGGAGCCATGGGGATCGCGGTCCGTTACAATAGTGACGCCAGCAGGCAAGCCGCCGAAGAGTCCGCCAAGGCGATTGAGGTGATCGGTGCGGAGGCTATCGTTTTTCAAGGGCACCCTGACCAGCGACGCCGCGAACAAATGGCCGTTCTCGGAAGCGAACCCCCCCCCCCCCTCGGCAGTATTGATGTCGCGATCAACACCTTCGGTCAAGTGCTGCGCAAGTCGGCCTCCGAGACGCCCGAAGAGGAGTTCGACCCCATGTCGGCGGTCAACAACAAATCAGCTTACTTCTTGATCAAACAGGCATGCATACACCTCGTAGGCGAAGGAAACCTGCTGACCATCGTCACATCGCTGCTCGGCGCTTTTGCACCGAGGTATTCGACCTACGGAGGAGCTAAGGCCCCGGTGGAGCATTGCACCCGTGTGGCGGAAAAGGAGTTTGCCGAGCGGGGAATTTCTGTCAATGCGGTTGGGCCCTGGCCGGTGGATATCCCGTTTTTCTATTGCCAGGAACCCGATGAGACGACGGCGTTTCACAAGTCAATGACGGCACTTTCGGCATTCTCCTCGATAGGGCTCATAGAAAACATCGCACCTTTCGTGCGGTTCATCGTGACCGAGGGTTGGTGGATGACGGGTCAGACAATCCTGATCAACGGCGGCCATACTACCAAGTAAGGGTCGCGGCTCTTCGGGGCGGGCACCTATACTTGCAGCGGTTGATCCGCCAAATTACAGCAAGGGAGCAATTCATGATCACTCTCAGAACATTCCTGTCCCGCAGCCTTGCCACAGCACTTGTCGTTTTGTCGCCCGTTAACCTGTCGGCGGCGGAACGGGACCCCGTGCAGGTGGTAGCCACCCTCGTGGAAGCGATGCAGCAACGGGATGCCGATGCCACTCGCGCCTCCTTCGCTGCGGACCAGCAAACAGGCGCAGGCCAGTCGGATTTCACCTATCACGCGACCGTCGGCGCCTCACCGCGACAAGGGCGACACTGCCGCCCCACCCGCCACAGGACAGGACCGTACCCTCAGGCAGACCCTGGGCGTTCTGAGCAGGCAGCTGAGAAGTGACCTGGGCGCAGTGGCCGTCTTTCTGATTGCAGCCAGCGTCCTTGGCCGCTTCACCCTGCCCAGCGCCGATTAGCCCACAGCCTCATTGGTCGAGTTGTACGTGATCGGGATCCCGCGCCTTGCTCTGGCGTTGGGGCGATTCATGTTGGCGCCGAACAATCCGGCCTATCGCTTCATGCGCGCCACTGACGAGAACGCGCGCACGGTCATTTTCCATCAGGTCTGTTTTGCGCTGCTGGTCGGGGTCTCCATCGTGCTGCCGGTTTTCAACGCGTTGAACGGCATCTTGCGCGACGAGTTGCGGCCGGGCTTCTGGTTCAACTTTTTCGTCCACGCCTATATCGGTGCAGTCCACCGGCACTACCGCGAGGGGCTCGACGCCATATTGCTTGGCCATGATCGAGACATCATTCCATTCGAGGAGCGCTGCGCACAGCTTTTCCCATATTTCGCGATCTTGATGGCGGTGCTGATCTGATGGATCATCAAAATCGTGGGGGGCTATGGCAAACTCGCCTTCCTTGCCAGTGTGCCGCACTACAACACGCTGGCTCTTGCGCTGTTCGCCCCGGAGATGGATACCGCCATCAGAGGGATCGTATGTCATGCTGCCCCGCCCGTGGCGGCTTAGGTGCGGTGGCCGAGAACGCTGAACTGGCCGCGCGCCGATCATTTTACCGCATTGGTCGTGTGATCGTCTTCAGCAATGTGCTGATCGCCATCGCGCGCATCGGCGGCACGATGCCGACCAGCATCGCGTCAGCCGGGGTTGGCCCGCAACTGGCCACCGCGGCGATCCGTTTCATGATCATCCTGTCCATCGGCTATCTGCTTTTCGCGGTCATGAGCCTCATCATCAACCGCAAGCTGGCGGCGTCAACGCCACGCAGCTGCTGGCCGGTGTCGGTCTCGCCATTGGATTTAGCCCGCAAAAGCTGGTGACGGATGTCGTCTCGGGCATCTTCTTTCTTGTGGATGACGCGTTTCGCACGGGCGAAGACGTCGAGGTCGAGGGCACCATGGGCACGGTCAAGAAGATGCCGATCCGCTCGCTGCAACTGCGGCACCACAAGACGCCCGTGCATACCATCCCTTGCGGCGAAATCCCCAAATCACGAATTTCAGCCGCGATTGCGTCATCTTGAAGCTGCGCCTCGCTGTGCTTTTCTCCACCGACCCCAACAAGGTCAAGAAGATCTGTAAGGACCTGATGAACACCCCAGAACCTGGGCCCGAGTTCATCCAGCCGTTTAAATCGCAGGGCGTGCTAGAAATCGACGATGTCGGCATGCTGATCAGGGCCAAGTTCATGGCCAAGCCCGGGGGCGGTTCATGATCCGCAACGAAATCTATAATCGCGTCTCAGCCGCCTTTGCCGAAAATGGCATCTAATTTGCCCGCGCGAAGTGCGTGTGGCGATCCCCGGCATAAAAGGGGATACGAAGCTCAGTGAAGAGGATGATGCCTGCGATTGCCGCTGCCGCATCGCAGGCGGCACGGCAAACCACGTTGAAAACTGGTGCGAAAAGCTCCGGTAGCAGACGATCCGGGGCAGATCGGCCCCCTCCTACCCCAAGAGCCCATGCGTTTGGGGCCGTTCAAATTAGGATCGAGGATCCTTAGGCGACACGCTGCGGCCGGGCAGGCAGGGCTGCGTTCCTGAAAAGCGGCAGCCGGTACGGGTGATCCTCTGTCGCGCCGATTGACATAAATCCAACGGCCGCCAAGGAAGAGCCCAGTGGATGGAAATATGGAACCATTCGCACCAAGAGCGGTTTCCAATCGGTCCGGTACAGCAAGGAGAGCCACTTCCGATGCCTTTCAAGAACTTCCTGCACAGCACATCGATGACGGTGGCACTGCTTGCCATGTCAGCTCCCCTCTTGGCCCAAACCTTTCCGGAACGCCTGTTGCAAAGCGGGCAATATTCACACATCGCCGAAATCGTCGATCTGGTTTCAGCAACCACATCTGCGTTCAGCGAAGGGCGGGGGATGACACTCTTTGCCCCGACAAACGAAGCCTTTGCCCGCCTGCCGCATGCGTTGCGGGACAGCTTGATGGAGACGCGTCATGATCGCGCACGCGCAATGCTTGTTGAAGCGCATGTGGTGGAGGGGTGGATGGCGCAAGACGATCTACCTGTGGAGATTGAAAGCGTCGGTGGCCAACGTTTGGCCGTGACGTATACCGATGGCGCGCTGACGCTTCGGACTGGGCCAGACGAGGAGATGGCTGATCCGGCTGCGATCAGGGACGCGTGCGCAGGCACCGCGCGGGTTATCGCTTCGGGTTCGGAGCTTGTCGGATCGGTCTTGGTGCATCCTATTGACCGGGTCCTGCTGCCGGTCGGATTGAGCGATGCGCTTCAGGAGCCTGCGGAGACGGTCCAGACTTCGGCAACTGCCGAACCGGCGCCCCTATCCGCACAACTCGCCCAAACCGACGGCCGCCTCGCGCAGGATGCCGTTCCGGATCAAATACAAGAGAGCACCACGCGCAATGAACCCGAGGGTCTCGGCGACACCACCGCCCCTGTAGCAGATATCGTCGTGCTCTCCCCCACACCTCAACTATCCGATGCGCGCAGCGGTGATGACCCAAGCAGTGATCCCAAAAAACAGACCAAAAAGGTGCAAAGCGACGGCGCGGTTGATGTCTCATTGACCCGGAGCGTCACGTCGGTGACAGCACTTTTAGGTCAGACTGTTACGTCGAGCGAAGGTGAAACGCTGGGCGAAGTGTCTGATCTGCTCATGGCACTCGACACAGGGCGCATTGAGACGCTGGTCATAACGCAAGATACAAGCATGCTTGGCCTTGGTGAAGCGGAAACGCGCCGGATCAGCCTTGACGCTCTGTCCATCGACCCATTGCAAAACCGTCTGATCGTCAGCGATGCCCTTTTGGGTGACGACACGGGATCAAACGAATGAACGACACATCGGGCGGGACCGCAGAGCGCGGAGCAAAGACAACGCAGGACTCCTCCAAAAAAACGCAAACCAATGCGCGCGAACGGGAAAATTCTCAAGATATCGTGGAGCAGGACAATCGGTCCGGCGACGGCGGATCGTGGTTATGGGCCATCATCGGTATCCTCTTTCTCGTTGTTGGCGGAGGCGTGTTCGCATGGCTGACCTTCGCAGGGGACGCAGCCCCGGAGCAAAGCGCGCCCCAGCCACCATTGGTCCGCGTGGCAGAGGTGCAATCTGCCGAGAGCCTCGAAGTGCGCCAGACGGGCTTCGTCCGACCTCTTTTCGAAGTTGATATCGCCAGTGAGTTCGCCGGACGCATCTCCGAGCTTGGGCCGAATTTTCGACGCGGCGCGCGCATCGCGGCCGGAGACACACTTGTAAGGCTCGATCCGGAGACTTTCGATGCCGAGTTGGAACAGGCCGAGGCGCAGCTGGAGCAGGCGCGTGCCGCCCTCATCGAAGCACGGATTTCACGCAATCGTGCGGAGGAGCTCGAGGATCGGGGTTTCAATACCGAAGAGCAATTGCAGGGCACGATCCTCGGCGTGGCCCGGGCGGAGGCAAATATGGCCTCGGCAAATGCGGGGCTGACCCGCGCACGAACCAGACTGGACGATGCGACCATCATCGCGCCCTTCGATGCGGTCGTCACACAAAGAAACGCCGCGCCGGGGCAGATCGTACAGCCCGGCGCCCCAATGGGTAGGCTCATCGCGGTTGAAGCCGCGGAGATCGAAATGGGTCTTGTTCCACCCGATCTGGCGCTTTTGGGCGATCTGAATGCCCTGATAGGTGCTGCGGTGGAAATTCGCGGGTTGGGGTCCGAGGCGCGCCAGCTTGCCAGTGGCGTGGTCACCCAGATTGCGCCGCAGATAGAGCAGCGTACGCGCACGACGTCTCTCATTGTGCGTATAGAGGACCCGTTCTCGCCCGACGCAGGGCGCCCCTTGCGCGTCAACGAGCTGGTCGAGCTTGTCTTGCCTGCCCGCTTCTCGCGCGCCGTTGTTCTGGATTTACCGGCAGCGGCGCTCGGCGACCGGGATACGGTGTGGCAAGTTACGGACGGCACCCTGCGCCGGACGGAAGTGCAAGTGCTCCAGCGCGCGGAGGATCGCGCTTTGGTGCTGTCTGATGCATTGGCGCCGGGTGCGCAGGTGATGATCTCCGACATGGCCGCAGCGTTTGAAGGGCAGTCTGTACGCGTTGCGGAGCCAGATGCCGAAGCGGAGTCCTGATATGCCTACATTGATACGTTGGTTCTTGCACAACCGCGTTGCCGCCAACCTCCTGGTGGTCGCACTGATCGCGGCGGGCGTGTCTGCCATTCAGAACCTGACCGTGCGCACGTTTCCGGAAATCGCGGTCCAGACCATTTCAGTCTCCGTCACGTATCCCGGCGCGACACCGTCCGAGATCGCCGACGCCATTCTCACCCCGATTGAGCAAGAACTCCAAGGCCTCGAAGGTGTGCGCGAGCTGACGTCCACCGCGACACAAGGCAGCGGCACCGTTTCCGCCGAACTCATCGGCAGCGCAAATATCACGGATGTGAAGGACGACATAGAAACCCGCGTGGCCCGCATCACGACCTTCCCTGACGCCGCCCGCACCCCTCGGGTGATCGAGGTGGAGCCTACCGAGCTTGCCGTTCAAATTGCGCTTTATGGTGACGTGCTCCCGGCCACGCTCAAAGCGCTTGGCCAACGGGTCCGCGACGATCTGACTGCGATGAACGGGATAAGTCAGGTGGAACTGTCCGGCATTTCCACCGACCAGATCGAAATTGCGGTTAATCGCGAGACCCTGCGCGCCTTTGGCATCGGCCTCACCGAGCTGGGGCAGCGGATCTCGTCGGGCACGCTCGATCTGTCTGGCGGCACCATCGACACCGGCCAGACCGACCTTCAGCTGCGCACGCTAGGCGAGGCGCGCAGTGCCAGCGAGTATGCGGATACGATCATCTTTACAGGCGAAACGGGTGCGCAGGTCCGGTTGTCCGACATTGCGGATGTGCGTGACACGCTGGCGGAGGGGAACATCGCAGCGACGATTGATGAGGTGCAGGCATTGTTCGTCTCGGTCAATCGCGCGGGCAGCGAACAGGTGCTCGACATCGTCAATCAGGTGCAGGAGTATCTCGACGCAGAGCTTACACCTTCGCTCCCCGATCAAGTGGAGGCGGTGATCTGGCGCAATTCAGGAGATCAGCTCAGCGGACGTATAGACCTGCTGATCAAGAACGGCGGGATCGGAACCGCCCTCATTCTGCTGGTCCTGATGCTGTTTCTCGACATTCGCATCGCGGCATGGGTGGCTGCCGGTGTCATCATCGCCTTCATCGCAGCCTTCGCGCCGATGCTGGCATTTGGCACGACGATCAATCAGCTGTCGCTTTTCGGTTTTATCCTAGCCCTCGGCATCGTGGTGGATGACGCGATCGTGGTGGGGGAGTCCGTCTATTCCGAAATAGAAAACGGCTCCGATACCCCTGCCGAAGACGGGATCATGGCGGTTTGGAAACCGATCCTGTTTTCCGTCACCACGACGATCCTCGCCTTCGTGCCGCTGTTATTCCTGCCCGGCTCGTCGGGGTCGTTCATCTCGCCCGTGGCCGCGGTGGTGATCTACGTATTGGCGATGTCCCTGGTTGAAAGTTTTCTGATCCTTCCACGCCATTTGCAGGGGGTGAGCGCGGGTGATCCTCACAAATGGTCGCCACGCCGCGTGCAGGAACCCCTGCGCAGACGCGTGGCCCAAACACTCGAGCGTTTCTCCGACGGTCCTTTGCGCAGGGTCGTGCGCGGCTGCATCCTGCACCCGCTGGTCGCCATCATCGGGGCCTTTGCCACCGCACTCGCCGTGGCGGGCCTGTTTACCGGCGGTGTCGTGAAATTCACCTTCTTTCCCCAGATCGAGGGTAATTTCGTCACCGCCGAGCTGCGCTTTCCCGAAGGCACTTCCGAGGTCGCAACGCTGGCGCGCGCGGCCGAGCTGAGCGCGGCTGCGCGCCGCGTCGGCGAGGAGCTGGGGGGGCCAGAATTGCTGGAGAACACCTCCGTCACCATCGGGTTCGCCGCAGGTGGCGGCGGGCCGGACAGCGGCGGCGGGCTGTCTTCGGGCAACCGCGCGACCATCTCGGCCAAATTGCTCGACGCGTCGGTTCGCGACATCAGTGCAGGCGCCTTTCGCACCGCCTGGAGCGAGGAAGTGGGCGATATCGCGGGCGCGCGCGAGCTGATCTTTTCCTCCTCTCTGGTCGGTGTGGGTGCGCCCATTCTGTTGGAAGTCTCGGCGGAGAATGAGGCAGACCGCGATGCCGCCGTAGGCACTCTGCGAGATGCCCTCGAAAGGCGCGCAGGAGTGCGCGACATCCGCGACGATCGCACCTCAGCAGCACAGGAAATTGCATTGCGGCTCAAACCGGCAGCGGAAAGTTATGGCGTCGTCCTTCAGACCCTCGCATCCGAAGTGCGGGGAGCGTTTTACGGTGTCACCATCGATCAAATTGCCCGCGACCGCGAAGAAGTGGACGTACGCCTGCGCCTAATTCCGGAGCAGCGCGACAGCCTGAGCGATCTGCTGGCGCTGCGTATCCAGACGCCGGAGGGGCCCGTGCCCATTACGGTACTGGCTGATATCACGTTGGAACCTGCACCGATCGAGATCGAGCGCGTTGGCGGACGCACCGTGACGACACTGACCGCCGATGTGGATACAGCCCAAACGACGGGTGGCGCGGAAACAGCGTGGCTGATTCAGAACATCGTACCGCAGATTGAGCAGAACTACCCGGATCTGACCGTCTCCACGGGCGGTGAGCAGGAAGAAGCGGGACGGTTCGGCGCCTCCATCGCCGCGAACTTCTCGCTCGCTATTCTGGCGATCTACACGGTGCTCGCACTTGCCTTTTCCAGCTATCTGAGGCCCTTGATCGTGCTTGGCATCGTGCCTTTCGGCCTAATCGGCGCGGTGATCGGGCACGCGATCCTGGGGCTGGATCTCACGCTGCTCAGCCTGTTCGGCATCATCGGTCTGTCCGGCGTGGTGGTGAACGGTGCGCTGATCATCGTCACCTTTATTCAACAGCGCGAAGAGGAGGGCGCCGACCCTTTCGATGCCATCGAAGACGCCACTCTCGCACGCTTCCGGCCGGTCCTGCTCACCACACTCACGACATTCCTTGGCATTTCGCCGCTTATTCTGGAGCCTTCGGTACAGGCGCAGTTCCTTGTGCCGACCGCAGTCTCACTCGGCTTTGGCATCGTTTTCGTTCTGCTTATTCAGATGGTCCTCGTGCCCGCCTATGCTTCGCTGTTCTCGCGTGCCGAGCGGCGGATCAGCGGGCAGCCTGAGACCGCCTCCTGATGCGGGGCAATTACGGCCAAGCTTAAAGATGCGACGGGCCACGCCCTGCGGCATGTCCCTAAGGTGCCCACAAAATGGCGTGGTCCATCTTTATGGGCGTCTCCGGTGCGCAGCAGGGGGGGGCGACATTTTGGCTCGAAATTATTTCGGAACGACAACTCTATCCTTTCGTTTGATCTTTGCGAATTCGAGGAGATTTCTATGCCTAACTATGAGAACTTTATCACATTCGACTACTGGCAGTATGAGGTAATACGCCACGCTTTCAGCTTCACGGCGGCCGTGTTTGCTGCGTCGCTGGTCTACTTTGCGATGACCATGCACGAGGCGACGGCCAAATACCGCACAACATTTGCCATCTCGGCGGTCGTAATGGTGTCAGCCACCATTGAACTTGGCCTGCTCTATGTGATGTGGAACGATTCCTTTGCCTACGACGAGACGACGATGACCTATGCCCGCATGGAGGGGGCGATATTCGCCAACGGCTATCGGTATGCCAATTGGCTGATCGACGTGCCCATGTTGCTGACACAGTTCCTGATCGTTTTGCAATTCACCGGCGCCGAGTTGCGCAACCGCTGGGTAAAGCTGGCGGGTGCAGGCGCGCTGATGATCATCTTGGGATATATCGGCCAATACTATGAGCCGCAGGTCGCAGGCTTTGCCGAAGGCTCCGGCGCGGGCTTCTGGATCTGGGGTGGCCTCAGCTGGCTGGTGTTCTTCTACCTGCTCTATGTCGCCAACGATAGCGTCAAGGAAGGTACACGCAACCTCACGGAAGATGCGCGTGGTCTGATGGACAATGCTTGGAAACTGCTGGCCATCACTTGGTTCATGTACGGCTTTGCGTATTTGGTCCCTGGCATCCCCGGCATCAATCAGTCGGCTGATTGGGTAGTTGTGCGACAACTGATCTACACTTTTGCCGATGTGACTTCAAAGACCGTGTTCGGGATTATGCTCGCGCAGGTGGCTATTCGCCAGAGCCGCGCGGAATCCGACAGCGGTGTCACCGCGCGCGGCGCTGCCGAGGCAGCGAAGTAACGCATCTAAGGATCGCGCATCTTGCATGCGCGGTCCTTTTTTCCGACTAACACCTTCATTTAATCAATCGATGGATCAAACCGAACCGCAAGGGGACCTAGGGATGCTGGATACAGGTGATGCTGCTTACGCGCAGAGCGACGAGGTAAGATCGCAACTGATCGCGATGGCGCAAACGGCGGGAGACGCCAGGATTGTGCAGGCGCTGTGCGAGCAGATAAATGCAGATACTGGCATGGTGCGCGCAAGATTGACGTTGCGCGTTGCGGCTGCGCTAGGCATCGACGGTGTCTGCGCCGCAGCGAGCGTTGAGGCTCTGCACCTTGCCTCGCTCATCCACGACGATCTTTGCGACCAGGCAAGCGTCCGTCGCGGGCGGTCCAGTGTCTGGGCGTCGCATGGAAGCGGCCCTGCGATCGCGGCGGGTGATTTGATGATCGCCGCGTCCTTCGGCGCTCTAGCCCAGGATCCGGTCGCGCTGTCCCGCAGGATCGCGCTGATGCAAGCGGCAATTTCGCATACCGTGCGAGGTCAGGCCGAAGACCTTGCCACCCGCTCGGCGCACTTGTCGACGGGCCGCTACCTGCGCATGGCCGCGCGCAAAAGTGGCCCGTTATTGGGACTGGGCCCTGCGCTGGCGATGCTGTCCGCCGACAGACCCGCCGATGCAAAATGTATTCTGCGCGCCGCGCGGTGGCTGGCCGTGGCCTATCAAATCGCCGACGACATGGCCGATATTGAGGAAGACGCAGCGTCCGGCGCCCCCAACGTCGTGGCGCATGCAGGGCAGACGTGGGCAGTGCACCTGGCTGACCGTGCAATCGACAAGGCGCGGCACATCGCAGCGTCCCTGCCCCGCGAAGCCTCCACGGCGTTCGACCACACGATTCTGGAGACCAGCTCAATGCTGGCGGGAGCCCGCGATGCCATTTGAAGCCCCCCACGCAGAAACCCAGCCCAAAGCCCTCGTCATTGGTGGGGGGTTCGGCGGCATGGCCGCAGCCCTGCGCCTGCGCGCCCGCGGATACCGGGTGGAGCTGGTAGATCAACGCCCAATGTTGGGCGGACGCGCACAGGTATTCGAGCGTGAAGGCTTTCGCCACGACGCAGGCCCCACTGTTTTATGCGCTCCCTCGCTTTTTCGGGATCTCTTCGCACTCTTCGATGAAACGTTCGATGATCATGTGACTTTGGTGGAGCCGAAACCATGGTATCGGTTTACCTATGCGGATGGTTCGAACTTTGACTACGGACCAACGCGTGAACACACGAACGCCGAAATCGCAAGGCTCAGCCCCGAAGACGCCGAAAGCTACGACAAGCTGACGGAGTACGGCAAATCGCTCTATGATATCGCTTTCGAAAAGCTGTCGGATCAACCTTTCCACAATCCGCTGTTCATGGCGCGTCAGGTGCCGGATCTCGTGCGGCTGCGCACCTACCGCACAGTCTGGCAAACGGCGAAATCGTTTTTCCGCGATGACAGGTTGCGTCGCGCCTTCTCCATCCAGCCGCTTCTGCTGGGTGGTAATCCGCTGGACACCACCGGGCTCTATTCCCTGATCAGCTATCTCGAGCGCAAGGAGGGCGTGTGGTTTCCCTTGGGCGGCACCGGCGCACTGGTGCAAGCACTCTCCGACCTCATGACGCGGCAAGGCATTGATGTCCGGCTGAACACCTCCGTTGAACAGCTGGCCCTCGACGGCACGCGCGTGACGGGTGCCATCATCGCCGGACGCGAAGAAAAGGCGGATATCGTGGTCTCCAATTGCGACCCGCTTCACCTTTATCAAAATATGATCCCCGACAGCGCGCGCGCCCGATTTCCCCGTCTGCGGTTGAAGCATGGCAAGGTCTCCATGGGCCTTTTCGTGCTCTATTTCGGGGCGACGCGGCAATGGCCCGATGTGGCGCACCACACCGTGCAGTTTTCCGAGCGCTATGAAGGCCTGCTGCGCGATATATTCGATCATGGCAAGCTTACCCACGACATGTCGCTTTATATCCACCGCCCCACCGCCACCGACCCCAGCTTTGCGCCGGATGGATGCGATAGTTTCTATGTATTGTGCCCCGTTCCTAACCTTCAGGATACCGATATCGACTGGGATGTGGAGGGTCCGCGCATGCGTGACCGTGTCGTGGCGCATTTGGATGCCACGACGTTGCCCGGTCTGAAAAAGAGCATCACGGCCGAGTTCTGGATGACGCCGGAGGATTTCCGCAGCGATTACGCGAGCCTGCACGGTGCGGGTTTTTCGCTGGCACCGCTGTTCAGGCAATCGGCCTACTTCCGGTTTCACAATCGCGGCGAAGGGCTCGAAAATCTCTACCTCGTCGGCGGGGGAACCCATCCCGGCGCTGGCGTGCCCGGCGCGGTGCTGAGCGCGAAAGTCCTCGACGCCCTCGTGCCGGAGCCGGTTTCGTGAGTGCGATCCGCAAATCAAGTTTTGCCGTCGCCGCAGACAAGCTGCCGGGGAACGCCGCACATGCCGTGCGTGCGCTATATGATGCGTGCCGACAAGTGGATGATCTGGCGGACGAGCTGGGCGGTTCAGCGGGGCATGCTGCCTTGACGGACCTGCTTGAAGATCTGGAGCAGGGGTCGGCACGCAGCGAGGCTGCCGCAATCTTTCTCAGGCTGAACGAGGCGCGCCAGCTTGACCTTGCGCCCGCGCGCCTGCTGGTGACGACCGTGCGAGGTGATCTGGAGCACCGACCGTTCGAAACCATGGACGCCTTGAATGAATACGCGCAAGGGGTTGCCGGGACGGTGGGTCTGATGATGTGCGATGTATTTGATGTGCGCGACCGGGAGGCACGCGCGAAGGGTGCGGCCTTAGGCCGTGCAATGCAGTTGACCAACATTGCGCGTGATGTTTTCGCGGACGCGCAATTGGGTCGCAGATATCTGCCCTCGTCGCTGTGTCCCGTCTCGCCTGCGCATCTCGCAACGGGGAAAGCCGTATCATCACCGCAGGTGCGCAGCGCGATTGAGAGCGTGCTGGACGAGGCCGAAACGCTCTATGCGCGCGGGCTGCGCGGCTTGCCCGCCTTGGCGCCCGCGCCGCGTTTGGCCGTTGCGACGGCGGCCCTGTCGTATCGCGACATCGGGCGCCGTATCGCGGCAGCGGGGCACTATCCGCCCCAGACCCGCATGAGGGCTCAAGGCCTGCGCCGCTTTGCGTTGGGCCTTCAGGCGGTGGCAATTGCAGCGTTCGCGTCGCGCAAAGGAGTTTCTCATGCAGCATGACGTAGATCTCGCGATACTCGGTGGTGGCTGTGCAGGTCTCAGCCTTGCAACCCGCCTCATCGGCTCCGGCCTGTCGGTAGCTGTGATAGAGCCGCGCGAGACCTATACGGCGGACCGCGCATGGTCTTACTGGGCGTTTCAGCCGCATCCGTTCGGCGACTGCGTCGTCAAGCGCTGGGACCACTGGCGCGTGTCTTCGGGTGACCGCGAGATTATTCGCGGCGGGCAGGATTTTCGGTATGAGACAGTGGATGGCGCCGCGTTTTATGAGGCATGCCAGCGCCGCCTAACGACCACCAACAATATCACGCTGCACTTAGGCACGCGCGCCGCTATTGCGCAAGCAACTGCGTCTGGCGTGCACCTTGACCTTGAGGGCCGGAGTGCGGGCGTGATGAGCGCGCGCCATGTCATCGACACCCGGCCGTTAAGCGGTCAGCCGAAGTATGGGCAATGGTTTGTCGGGCATGAGATTGAGACGCAGGAAGATTGCTTCACTCCGGATGTTTGCGATCTGATGGCTTTCGGCCCATCACATGACGCAGGCATTGATTTTACCTATATCCTGCCGTTCTCGTCGCGCCGCGCGCTGGTGGAAGCGACAGTTTTTGCAGATACAGCGCCCGATGCGCCCACGCTTGAGCGCGCATTGGATCAGGCGATCCGCAAGACAACAGGAGGCAGCGCACATCAGGTCACGCGCAGCGAGGCAGGCATGGTCCCCATGGATGCAACTTTCGCAGATCCCGCGCAGCTGCCCAACGTCATCCCCTTTGGCGTGCGGGGCGGCGCGGCACGGCCCAGCACCGGTTACGCTTTTGCGCGCATCCAAGCCCGCGCCGACGAGATCGCGGAGGGGCTGAACCAAGGAAGGGCGCCAGTGCACCCAAAATGCGACGGTCAGATCACCCGCGCTATGGACCGCCTGTTTCTCAACGTGATCCGTCGGCGTCCGGATATTGGGCCCGCATTGTTCATGCAGCTTTTCGAGAACGCGGGCGGCGCCCGACTGGAGCGGTTTTTGTCCGGCTCGACCGAATGGCGTGACCGTCTCGCGATCATGGCGGCGCTGCCTACGGGGCTGTTCCTGTCGCATCTCGTTAGACCATGACCGGCCTGCCCCTATTCCCTATCGGACTATGTGCGCTATTGGCCGTCGCGGTGCAGATCGTGTCGCCCGAGCCGTGGCTCGTCCCGATCATGCTCTGCCTGATTGCAGTCGGCGGAATGCCACATGGCGGTTTGGACCTCTTGGTGGCGAGCACCCGCTTTCCGCTGAGCAAAGCCTCGCAGCGTTTGATGTTTGTGGTGACCTATCTGGCCCTTGCCGCGATCGTGGCAGCTTTCTGGAGCGTCTATCCCACAGCTGCTTTGGCCGCTTTCCTTCTCTACTCGGCGCTTCATTTCGGATCGGATTGGACCCGAAAATCACCGCTCGCCTCGCTGCTGGCGGGTCTTGCGCTTTTGGCCCAACCGGCTCTTGCCGCGACAAGCGAAACCGCAACTCTGTTCACCGCCCTAGGCGCGCAGGGGGATCTGATTGCCGCGTCCCTTGCTTGGTCCGGAGCTGCCGCGACACCTTTTGTGGTGTGGACATTACGCCACGACGTGTCCGGCCTGTTGATATTACTGGGTTTGGGGTGCCTGTCTTTTGCGCTGAACCCACTCGCGTGGTTTTTCATCTATTTTTGCGGCATACACGGGCCTCGCCATATGCGGCGCGTGGCGCTGGCACACGATATTTCCATACGCTCCCTATCGCGTCATTGGATCCGTCCGGCATTGATCGCGGGCGCTCTTGTCGTGAGTGCCGGGCTCCTTTTGATCCCTGTGGCGGGTTTCGAGGCAGCCGCGATGCAGGCGGTCTTCGTCGGCTTTGCGGCATTGACAGTGCCGCATATGGTGCTCGTGGACTTTGCCGCGGGCTATTTGACGAGGCTTAAATCACCGCATCACTGACCTGCGCGATCAGGCCCGCCGTCACACAGCGACGTTACCGAGTACCTATGGGGCAGCGGGACTGTGCGCCTCGCCCGACAGGCGCGAGGTCGGGGCGTTCACACCAAGCGACAACAGCCGCCGCAGCCTGACACGCAGACCGTTCACCGCGCTGAAGAGGGACGGCACGAACACAAGGCTCAGCACTGTCGACAGCAGCAGTCCTCCGATCACCGCGACCGCCATGGGCGCACGAAATTCACCGCCCTCGCCGATCGCGAGCGCCGAAGGGACCATGCCCGCCGTCATTGCGATGGTGGTCATGATGATCGGTCGCGCGCGCTTGTGGCCTGCGTCCAGCATGGCGTCGTCCTTGGCCGCCCCCGACGCCATCGCGTCAAGCGCGAACTCCACAAGCATGATCGCGTTTTTGGTCACAATCCCCATCAGCATCAAAAAGCCTATCACCACCGAGAGGCCGATACCTGCGCCATAAAGATAGAGCGCAAAGATCGCGCCCCCGATCGCCAACGGAAGCGAGGCGAGGATGGTGAGCGGCGTGATGAAACTGCCGAACAACAAGACGAGCACAATATAGACGAAGAGTATGCCGGCCCCCATGGCAAGGCCAAATTGGGTGAACACCTCGCCCATGATCTCCGCGTCGCCACCTGCACTGATACGCGTGCCCTCCGGCAGGTCCAGCGTCGCGCCCAGCGCATTGACCGCAGCCGTCGCAGGCCCGAGCAGTGCGCCCTGCGCGAGGTCCGCTTCGACGGTCGTGCGGTATTGCCGGTCGTAACGTTCGATCTGTGTCGGGCCGCTGGTCAACGCGACATCCGCAACCACGCCCAGCGGGATCGGCGCCCCGGTAGAGGAGGGCACGCGCAAACCCTGGAGGCGGAATAGATCTTCGCGCACGTCGCGCTGCATGCGCACGAGGACCGGGATCTGTCGCTCCCCGGCGTTGAATTTGGCGGAGTTGCCCTCCGTGTCGCCAAGGGTGGCGATGCGGATCGTTTGCGCAAGCGCACTCGACGTAACGCCAAGCTCGGCTGCGAGGCCGGGGATGGGCGTGACCTGTATTTCCGGTCGCGCGAGCGATGCGGTGGACGAGGCGCCGCGTACCTCCGGCAGCGTGTTAATTGCGTCCGAAAGCCTGCGCGCGGCCAGCACCGTCGCCGCCGTATCATCCCCGAGCACCGATATAGCGATATCCCGCGCGCCGTTTTCGCCCAGCACATTCAGCCTCACATCGGGGATGCCCACCAGCATTTCTTCGATCTCGTCGATGATCGCAAAGCTCGATCGCTCCCGATCCGATTTGGAGCCGAAGCCGACAGTGACATCTGCCGATGCCTCCTTGCCGCTCACGAACACCACCTCGACCTCGGCAATGCCGCTCAGGCGTTCGGAGATCTCGCGCGCGACCGCGCGGGTGTCGCGCATGCGCGCACCCGGCGGCAGCTCCAACGTCAGTTGCACACGGCCCGTATCGGATGCGGGAATGAACTCCGTCGGCAACAGCGTTGCGGAAAAGATCGACGCGCCGAAGATCGCAAGGCCCGCCGTAAGCGTGATGGCGCGGTGGCGTAATGTCCATCCGAGCAGGCCCATGTAGCGGCGCATCAGCCAGCCATCCGGCACCTCGCGGTGGGGCGCGTCACGCAGGAAATACGCCGCCATCATGGGCGTGATAAGCCGCGCCACGAGCAGCGAGAAGAGCACCGCTACCGCCACCGTAAGGCCGAATTGTCGGAAGTATTGCCCCGCAATGCCCGTCATGAATGACACGGGCAGGAACACTGCCACGATCGTGAAGCTGATGGCGATGACCGTCAGACCGATCTCCGATGCGGCTTCCTCCGACGCCTCATAGGCCGGTTTACCCATGTTGATATGGCGAACGATGTTTTCGATCTCAACAATGGCGTCATCCACCAATATCCCCGTCACCAACGTGATCCCCAGCAGCGAGACAGTGTTCAAGGAAAATCCAAGATAATTCATCACGATGAAAGTCGGGATGATCGAGAGCGGCAGCGCAGTCGCGGTGATGATCGTCGCACGCCAGTTGCGCAAGAACACCAGCACCACGATAATGGCGAGCGCTGCCCCCTCATACAGTGTCTCCATCGCCGAATGATAGTTGCCGCTTGTGTAGACGGTGGCGTCGTCGATCAGGGTGACCGTCGCCTCGGGGTAGCGCGCCATCAACTCCGCGACCCTGTTTTTGACGTTGTCGGCGGCCGTCAGATCCGACGCACCCGTCGTGCGGAACACCGAGAAGGCGACGACGGGTTGACCAGCTGACAGGGCAAAGCTGTCCGCCTTGGCAGCCCCGTCGATCACCTCGCCCAGATCGTCGAGCCTGACGGTGTTGCCCGCCGGAAGGCGAATGGCGGTGGCCGCCAGCGCCTCGACGGTGTCCGCGGCGCCCAGCGCGCGGATTGCAAATTCCTGCCCGGCAAGCTCACCGGAGCCGCCACCAAGGTCGATGTTAGCGAGGCGCAATTGATCGTTCACATCGCTGGCCGTAAGTCCAAGAGCCAGCAGGCGGTCGGGGTTCAGCTCTACCTCGATGGCCCGCTCCCCCCCACCGATGCGTGAGACCCGCCCCACGCCCGCCTCGGTCGAGAGCATGCGCGCGATTACGTCGTCCACGAGATAGGAAAGCTCCTCTATACTGCGGGTCGGGTCGCTGACGGCGTAGGTGAGGATCGGCGCGCCGGTGACGTCGAGCCGCGTGACCAAAGGCTCGTTCACCCCATCGGGAAGATCCCCGCGCGCGTTGGCGACCGCATCCTTGATATCGTTCAGCGCGCGGTCCGTGTCGGTCTCCAGCTCGAACTCAACCGTCAGCTGTGCCAGCCCGTCTGCGGCGATGGCGGTCACATGGCGCACGCCCACGACGTCGGAGACGGCCGCCTCAAGCGGTTTGACGATCTGGTTTGCGATCTCGGAGGGGGCGGCACCTGCCTGCGTCACCGCGACATTGACGATCGGAATGTCGATATTGGGGAACTGTGTCACCGGTAGACGGAAAAAGCTGACCAGCCCTAGCACCACGAGCACGAGAAAAAGAGCGATGGACGGAATGGGCTTTCGGATCGCCCAGGTCGACATATTCACGGCGTTCCCCCCTGCACCGGGGTGATCCGGTCACCCCCGGCGAAAAAGCCCCCCGCGCGCGCGACCACAACCGCGCCCTCATCCAGCCCGCTTGAGACTTCGCGACGCCCATTCCACAGCAATCCAGCCACGATGTCACGACGGCGCAGGATGTCGCCTTCGACCTCCAGCACAAAATCGCCAGCCCCATCCGACAGCACGGCAGTGGAGGGCACGGTCACCGCATCGCGGCGGGCCACCGTGATCCAGCCAGACGCGAACAGACCCGTCCGCAGATCCGCCCCTTCGAGGGCGACCTTGACGATACCGAGACGGTTCACACGGCTCACGGTGGGTGCCACCCGCCGAACAGTGCCCCTCACGTCGCCGACCCCCGCGACCGTCAGTTCGGCGGCGTCCCCGTCCGAGATGAGGCCGAGGGCCGTCTCGATCACCTCCGCCTCCAACTCGACCGTGCCACCTTTGATGATGCGGAACATCGGATCGCCCCCTGCCCCCGATAACGCCCCCACGCGCGCGGCGCGGTCGCTCACGATACCGGCCACGGGTGCGCGGATCACCGCATCCGACAGATCGAGGACCGCAATGTCACGCGCGGCCTCCGCTTGCTGCACCTGGGCCTGCGCCACAATCAGACCGTCGCGCGCCGTGCGCAGGGCGGCCTGTGCCGTCAGATCAGCGGCAATGGCGCTATCGAGCACAGCCTGCGTGGAAGTGCCTGCCTGCTGCAACCTGCGGGTCCGTTCCAGTACCGTGGTCGCCTGATCCGCGCTCGCTTCGGCGCTGTCGATCTGGCTTTGCGCTTGGCCCACTGCCGCACGCGCGCGCGACAGCTCCGCCTCGGCTTGTGCCAGTCGGGCCGCCAAAGTGCGGTCGCCCAGCGTGGCCATCACGTCGCCCGCGTTCACACGATCGCCGATATCATGGGTCAGCGTTTCAATGGGGTAGCCTGCGATCCGTGGGGTTACCTCAACATCTTCGCGCGGCACGAGCGATCCGCTGACAGCGATGCGGTCGCGCACTTCGGCGATCCGCGCCGTCTCGACGGTGACAGTGGGCGGCGGCACGTCCTGCCCCCATAGGGGCGACGCGACTATCAAAAGGACTAGGCTGAGGATCGTCTGGCGCATTTTCATTCCTGTCTCGGGAGGGTGACCGCGCGGAAGGGGCACGGTTCGTCGTATCCACATTTTCTCGTCGAGCACGAAAGGATGCTCCGGCGTCGCCACACGAAATGACGATCAAGCCCGATCTTGAGTACCGCTCTGAATAAGTTACGCGACCGACGATCATCCGCCGACACAGCATGCGCCTTGGACGTCCATCACATCGGCAAGGAAACAATAGCGCGAAGCACCAGAGCCTTCAATCGGATGTAGCGCGCCGCGCTTTTACCCTTCGCGCGGAGAGGCGCCCTCCCCCGGCAACGCTGCTTGTTAGGCTTCGCGGAGGCGTGATACAGTTCACCAGCGCCTTTTGCACAGTCCGACACAGAAACGAATTTATTCTTTTGCTGTCAGGTGATACACAGGGCGGATTTTTCCGGGCAAGCCAAAACCATGTATTTCGAAATTGCGATCGTCATTCTGCTCACGCTGGTCAACGGGGTCTTCGCCATGTCGGAGCTTGCCATCGTCTCGGCGCGACCCGCGCGGTTGCAGGTGCTGGCAAACAACGGCAATAGGGCCGCGGCGACAGCGATACGACTGGCCGCGGATCCCAGCCGATTCTTGTCCAGCGTGCAGATCGGCATCACATTGGTGGGGGTGTTGAACGGTGCCGTTTCCGGTGCGACCTTGGGCGCGCGCCTGTCGAATACCCTCATCGCGCAGGGCATATCGGAGGCGGTCGCACAGCCCCTGGGGGTTGGAGCGGTGGTCGTCGCGATCACCTATCTGTCGCTGATCATCGGGGAACTGGTGCCAAAGCAGATCGCGCTCAAAGCGCCCGAAGCGGTCGCCGCGCGGGTCGCCCCGCTGATGCATGTGGTGGCAAAGGTCGCCTCGCCTCTCATCTGGGTTCTGGCCCGCTCAGGCCAGGGTGTGCTTTATCTTTTGGGGCAGTCGAGCACGCATAAACCGCAGGTGAGCGATGAAGAAGTGCGCCTCATCGTTGCGGAGGCCGAGAGCACCGGGGCGATGAAACCCGCCGAAGGTCGGATGATCGCGGGCGTGATGCGCGTGGCGGACCGCACGGCACGGGGGCTGATGACATCACGGCTCGAGCTGGAGATGATCGATGTCGCCTCCGGCCGCGCAGAATTGCTTGCGGCCCTGCTCCAGACCACCAGAAGCCGCCTGCCTGTTTGGGAGGGGGCGCGGGACAATGTGATCGGCGTCCTGTTGACCCGCGATCTGCTGGCGCCCGCACTGGCGCGCGAGACCTTTGATTTACGCGCAATTTTGCGCGACGTCCCCACCGTGAGCGAGCGTTTACCCGCGACCGAGGTGATCGACCAGTTGCGCACCGCCCCCGCGCACATGCTGTTGGTCTATGACGAATACGGCCATCTTCAGGGGGCAATCACCCCCATGGACGTCCTACAGGCCATCACCGGAGAATTCCCGGACGCGGCGGAGGATGATCCCAAACTCTTGAGGCAATCGGATGGATCGTATCTGATCGCCGGTTGGATGCCGGTGGACGAGCTGTGCGAGCTTTTGGACCTGACGGTCGACGAGGGGCGAGAATACGACACCGCGGCAGGTTTCGTGCTGGAGCAATTTGGCCGCCTGCCGAATGTCGGAGAAAGGGTGGAATTCCAGAAATGGACGATCGAAGTTCTGGAGCTCGATGCGCGCCGGATCGACAAGCTGTTGTTCAAACGGCGCGGATGATCTGCTATGGCGCGAAGATATCGGACGACCCGATCGTCACTGACAGTCGGACTCGTCCATGATGTCGTCTGGCAATTGCGTGTTGCATAGACGGCCGCGCTGAAGGTCCGTGTCCAGCAAGACCGCACCCTCGAAGACCGCACCGCTGAGATCTGCGCCGTCAAACGTCACATTTTCGAGCCGGGTCCCGACAAAGCTCGCGCCTTTGAGATCGGCGCCGTCGAAATTTACATCCCGTAGGACAGCATCGTCAAACACCGCGATGTTCATCGAGGCGCCGCTGAAGTTCATATTTGTAAGGGTCGCGGAGGCAAATTTGATCCCCATCAGCCTGCGCTCGGTAAAACCTTGCCCCTCCAGAACACACCCCGAGCAGGTGCCCATGGTTTTAACGTCCGCAACCCGGTCAGCGCTTTGAGCAATGGCTGCAAAGGGCCCGGCGAGGGTGGTGAAGGCAAAGGCGAAAGTAAGGCGGCGTGCATGAGACATGTGTCATTCCTTGTATTTAGAGCGTTACGTCGAGAACAGACTTAGATTCCGGCGACGAGCCAGCCGGTGTAGGCCGCGTATGCGCCGAGGAAAGCGACCCCCGTTGCGCGCCCGATCCGCCGCCAAACTGCCGCGGCGAAGATCAGCGCAAGCGTCGCCGCGACCATGACCCAGACATCCAGCTGTGCGATCTGCGGCGGGATCGGTATTGGATGAACAATTGCGGTGACCCCCATGATGCCCAGAATATTGTAGATATTCGACCCGATGACATTGCCGAACGCGAGACCGGACTCGCGCCGCAGGGCAGCCATCACGGAGGTGACCAATTCGGGCAGCGAGGTGCCGACGGCGACGACGGTGAGGCCTACGACAGTCTCGCTCATCCCCCACAAAAGCGCCAGCGTCACCGCCGCATCGACAGTCAGCCGCGCGCCCAAGACCGTCACCGCGATGCCGCCGACCGCAAGAGCGATCGCGGGCCAGACAGGGACGGAGGGCACAGGGGTATCGTCGGGCACCGGTGCGGCAACATCGGTCCGATACGCGAGCACGATGTACGCGATCAATGCGGCAAGCAATATCCCGCCCACCCAGCGATCCATGAAGCCCAGTAGGATCACCCCGACCGCCATCGCCGTCGCGACCGCGAGGGCCGCCCCGTCGCGGCGAAAGGCCCCCGGATCAATCATCACCGGCGCAATCACTGCGGCTGCGCCAAGGATCAGCAGAATATTGGCCACATTCGAGCCGACCACGTTGCCCACTGCGATCCCCGGAAAGCCGGACCACGCCGCTTGCAGACTCGTGACCAGCTCCGGCGTGGAAGTGCCGAAACCTACGAGGGTTAAACCGATCAAAAGGGGCGATACCCCAAATTTCGACGCGACCGACACAGCACCGCGTACCAGTGCCTCACCGCCCGCGACAAGCAGGGCGAAACCGAGAATGAGTTGTAGATAATCCAATGTGATGACCGTCCTGTCATGCCGGGCCGGAAGGTGCGTTCCATACGCGTGACTTGCGCCCGTCGAGTGAATAAAAGTGTGGCGGCTGCGCCTTTCAAGGGCTCGCAGAAATTGTTTGTCGCGCTGCCCGCATGACCCGCCCACGTGGCGGCAGATCGGGCGCAGGACCAGCTTTCAAGGGCCCCGTTTGGCAGAGACGCGCGTCTGAGGGAACTGCAATGCTTGTGGAGGGTTGAACGTGCGAACATGCCATTTGGTTCACTTGGGGTAAGAGAGCGGAAATATGAAAATCAAGGGAAGCCGAACTTTCGGTGTGGTGGGCTTGGGCAACTTCGGGAGCTCTGTCGCAAAGGAATTGCAGCGGTTCGGCAATCATGTGATCGGGATCGACATATCCGAGACGCGCGTGGCCAACCATGCCGATATCCTGGCGCAGGCGATGATCGTGGACGCGCGCGATGATGCTGCCCTGCGCGAGGCCGGGTTTGGCGATTGTGAGGTGGCGGTGGTCGCCATGGGCTCCGACCTCGAGGCGAGCATCTTGTCCACCATGAACCTCAAGCTGGTCGGCGTGCCCGTCGTCTGGGCCAAGGCCACTACCAAGACCCACCACCGCATTCTAGGCAAGCTGGGCGTCGACCGCATCATCCATCCGGAAGTCGAAGTCGCCCAGCATATCGCACAGATGTTGCACAATCCGCTGGTGCGAGACTACGTCAGTCTCGGCAACGGCTATCATGTGGTGAATTTTCGCATCCCCGAAAGCGTCGAGGGCAAGAACCTCAACGAACTCTACCATACGAAAAAATTCAATCTGCGCTGCATCGGTGTGATGCGCGGCACTGATTTTATCGGTGACGACCAACGGGGCTGCAAGCTGGAACGCGACGATTTACTGCTGCTTTTGGGGCAACGCAAAGACCTTCGCAGCTTTGCGCAGACCCTCTGAGCCGATGTCCGCCCGCATTACAGACCTGCTGCGCCGCGTTGCGGGCCTTCGCCTTCCGGCGCCGGCCCTGCTGGTCGTTTTTTACATGATCTTCATTTTGGCGGGCAGCATCCTGCTTTGGCTGCCGATCTCGCACAATGGCGACATCGGATTGGGCGAGGCGGTATTCACCTCCACGTCCGCCGTGACCGTCACGGGCCTTGTGCTGTTCGATACGGGCAGCGCTTTCACCGGTTTCGGTCAAGCTGTGATAGCCATCCTTATCAAGCTGGGCGGTCTGGGCCTGATGACCTTTGCCGTGCTCTTGCTCGGCGCACTCGGCATCCCGATGGGTATGCCACAACGGTTGATCCTGCGCGAGGATCTGAACCAGACATCGCTGTCGAATCTCGGCTATCTCGCACGTCTGATTCTCGTGATCTCGCTCATCTGCGAAGCGGTGGGCGCCTTCTTTCTGGGCTTTGTCTTCGTTCCCGAGCTGGGATGGACCGGCGTGTGGCACGCGGTCTTCCATTCCGTATCCGCGTTCAACAACGCAGGCTTTGCGCTTTATGCCGACAGTTTGACGCGCTGGGTCGGTAACCCGGTCGTGAACATAGTGATCCCCGCGCTGTTCATTCTGGGCGGATTGGGTTTCATCGTCGTTGGCGACATCTATCAAAAACGCCGCTGGCGCACGCTCACGCTGCATTCCAAACTGATGCTGACGGGCACGGCGGTCCTGAGTCTTACGGGGACGGTCATTTTCGGTCTGCTGGAATGGAGCAATCCGCGCACCCTGGGCCTGCTTTCCCCGGGCGAGCGCCTCTGGGCGAGTTGGTTTCAGGGCGTGACGCCCCGCACCGCCGGTTTCAACACCATCGACACCGGCGGGATGCACCACAGCACGACGCTGATGACAATGACGCTAATGGTCGTGGGCGGGGGCAGCACCTCGACGGCGGGCGGGATCAAGGTGACGACCGTCTGCGTGCTGATCCTCGCCACCATCGCATTTTTCAAGCGTCAACAGACCCTGAATGCATTTGGTAGGTCGCTGGGCATCGACGAGGTGATGAAGGTGCTCGCCCTCACCACCATTTCAATCCTGCTGTTGCTGGTTGCGATTTTTCTGACATCCATCTCGTACAGAGGCGACTTTCTGGATCTGGCTTTTGAAGTGACCTCAGCATTCGGCACGGTCGGCCTGTCGCGCGGCATTACCGCCGATCTCGACAATTTTGGCCGCGCCGTCATCATCGTGGTGATGTTCCTGGGCCGCGTGGGCCCCCTTGCTATCGGGTTTTTCCTCGCAACCCGAAATGTGCCACGGGTCAAATATCCGGCAGGTCAGATCTATTTGGGGTAATAAGCCGGGCAAAAATATCTCCCGAGTTGGCGTGTTCCGGCAGGTCCGCAATCTGCGCCTGCACGCTGCTCGCGGCGGTCCAACCTGGATTGAGGAGCGCGTGATCTTCCCCGAGGCTGAGGTTGAATTCATACGGTCCCAGATCCGCCATCCGGCTTAGGCAGGCCGCTGCGATGTCTTTCTGGATGGTCGTAAATTCAAATGAAACCGCAGTGGGTTGCCGGGTGAGCCCTCTGAGCACTTCGAGCTCGAACCCCTCCACATCGATTTTCACGAAATCCGGCACACCATATGCGGCGATGAGGGCATCCAGCGTGGTCACTTCGACCGAAATGCGGCTGTCCCAAATCTGCCCCTGCCATTGTGCGGCGGTCTGCGCTGCGGCGATCAGATCGGGGGAGGCAGTCGTGATCGTGGGATTGTTCGTGTTCACATGCAGCTCGACACTCCCCGTCTCTGCGCCCACCGCGACCTGGTGCAGATGTACCCGGTCACACCGCGCATACAGCAGGCGCAACGCGCGAAATACATGCGGTTGCGGCTCCGCCGCCACGACACGCGCGCCCAGCCGCGCGAAGCTGCCCGTGCGGTCCCCGACATGGGCGCCGATATCAAAGGCCAAACCGCCTTCCGGCACGAACAGCGCATTGAGCCGGTCCATCCGCGCGGTGCGGTCCGCGTCGCGGTAATAAGTGTCGAGCGATTTGCGGATAGCACCAAGATGCGCCTTTGTAAGTGTGTAATCAGGTTTCACGGTGCTGCACCTGTGCCCCGCACCGCGGCGGCAAGCGCCCGTGCCGCGACCGCGGCGGTATCGGCCCAGCTGGGCAATGCCCGCCCCGCCGCGAGGGCTGCGTTTGAGAGGTTTCGGTGTCGATTGGAGTCGCTCAGAACGTGGCGCAGCGCACCGGCAAAAGCCTCTGGCTCAGCGGGATGCACCAACACCCCCGCATCTTTCGGCACCGTATCCGGCACTGCACCGACCTTGCAGGAGACGATGGGCAAGCCATGCACCAGCGCCTCGTCAAACACGATCCCGTAGCCCTCGAACCGTGTCGCAAGCGCAAAAACATGCGCGGCGCGGTAGAGCGCGCCGAGATCCTCCTGAGACACCTGACCCAAGAGCGTCACGCGATCAGCAAGGCCGAGCGTCAGGCGCAGCGCCGCCAATTCTTCGGGATGGGCCTTGCCGAGCGGCGCGCCGACGATCCGTGCCTGCCAGTCCAGATCGGTGACCATCGCCAGCGCATGCAGTAAGACGTCATGCCCTTTGCGGGGCTGCTGGATGCCCACCGACAGGATCAGGGGCGGATCGACAGGGGCGACCGGGGCGGTGGGCCGGTCCGTGCCCGGTCGGGCGATATGAACACGGCTCCGAGGCACGCCATAGTCCGATACCAAAAGCGCAGCGGTGTGCGGGCTGGGCACGATGACCTGAACCGCGCAGGCAAGATTGGCGCGTTCGCTCTCATGAAGTTGCCGCGCGCGCACAGGATCGAGCCCGCTCTCAAGGGCCAGCGGATGGTGGATCAAGGCGACGATAGGCGCCCGCATCCGTACCACACGCTCAGGATCCATCGCACCAAAGGCGAGGCCGTCGATGATGACCGGGCAATCGTCGGACACGGCGGCAAGCAACTCGAACGTCGCCGACATATCCTGTGCGTCTGGCTCAGGGAAGCTGCCCGGCAGCGCGATATGACCGACGTCGATGCCCATCGCGCGCAACTCGCGCAGCAGCCTGCGGTCGTAGATATAGCCGCCGGTCAGCGTGGTGAGATCGCCCGGCACGGCGAGGGCTGCGCGGGGAACTATCATTTCAATACCATGACGATCAAACCGGGGAGGACGGCGAGCAGCATCGCGATGCCAAACATCACACTTGCCGCGATCCCTTCTGCAGCAGATGTTCCGGCGAGGGGAAGCAATACCGCCGCCGCCCCTTCGCGCACCCCCCAACCGCTTACGGTGAACGGGATGAGCATGGAGAACAGGACCACGGGAACAACCGCGAAGACGGCGCCGACCGACAGGTGGACCCCCACCGCCCAAGCGCAGAAGCCGAAGGCCGCGAGATTGCACAGTGTGATCACGCCGCCCAGCCCAATCTGGGTCGGCAAGGCCTTTCTGGACAACACGGACCGGTAAAACGGACGCATCCATCGCGTGAGTTTTGGCCCCATGATCGCCGGAGCACCCTGCATCAGCATCACCGCGATCATCACCAGCCCGCCGATCGCGACCGTCGTCGCCAGCGGCACAGCAAAGGCGGCGGGCCAGTCCAGCCCGCCCTGAACGGCAAAGGTCAACCCAAAACCTAAGGCCATCGTGACGAACATCGCAATCTGTCCCGCGAGACGCTCGAAGATGACCGATTGGGCCGCGACGGCAAGACCCGCTTGGCTGCGCGCGCGCACGGCGCGGGCCGCATCGCCGACGACGGCCCCCGGCAGGGCCTGATTGACGACCTGAGACATGAAGTATTCCCTCGTCGCGTGCGAGAGGCCCAGCGTCTGACCCAACCGGGAGGCAGTGAATTTCCACCGCCAGGCAGACAGCACAGTCTGGCACATAAGTGCAGCCACGGCGACGAGCAGCCAGAAAGGCTGCGCTTGGGCAAGGATACTCACGATTTTGGGGCCGTCGGCGGCTGACCACAAGATCACGATGAGCAGCCCCGTAAAAGCGAGCTGTGCGATGCGCCAAACGCTCGAGCGCGTCATCTGTCCACCTCGGTGGTCTGTTGGGAAGACAGGGTTTGCAGGATGTGGGCGCGCATCAAATCCATCCGACGCGCGGGCGTCGTCTCAGCAGGGATCAGTCCGGCAGTGAAGTCGGCGTCCGCGATCAGATCGACAAGCGGCCTCGGCCCCACGATATGCAGCGGCACATGCGGCCGCTCATCCAGTGCGATGGAGCCTGCGGCCTGATGATCGCCCAAGATGATCATCAAGGGGGGGGCCTCGGCGTGAAGCGCTGCATAAGCGAAAGCCGTCTGCAACGCATAGTCGACGGCAAGACGGTATTGCACCCGCACGCGGTCGCGATCGCTCCAGACGACGCGGGGCGTATCGCTGGCGATGACGACAGGATCGAAAATCGTTCCGTCCCCCAAATTCTCCCACTCGATGAGATCGGGCACGGGCACCCAGGGCGCATGGGACGATCCCAGGGCCATCTGGATGAAAAAGGGCCTGTCCTGCGTGCGCTTGTTGCGCAAAAGCCGGTCCATGGCGGCGAAGGTGAACTGATCCGGCATCGTAATCCAGTTGAACGGCAATCCGCGATACCCGAGATCGGCCTCCGCCAAGACGGTGTCAAAGCCCATCACCTGGGCCTCCGGCCAGTCGAGCGTGATCTGCGGCATCACGGCGGCAGTGTGAAAGCCCGCTTGTTGCGCGAGGTGGAACAGCGTTTGGCGGCCACTGGCAAGCGCCGCGCGGTAGCTGGTCTGGTTCGGTATCCAAAGACCGTTGGCAAAGGTGGAATGGGCCAGCCAGCTTTGCCCGCCCTGCGTGGGCGACGTCAGAAAGGTGGAGGCCATCGACAGACCGCGCGCGGCCAGATCGGCCTGCGCATTGGCGAGGGTTTCGAGATGCAGATCCGCATAAAGTGGTGTGTCGAAACTCGTGCGCCCGTAACTCTCGACAAAGACGACGATGACGTCCCGGTCCACCAGATCGAACAGCCCCGGACGATTGGTGAACGGATCATTCTGAGCCGCAGTTTGAAAGACCAGCAGATCTGCGAGCGTCTTGCGGGCGATCTCGATGCGCTCTACGCCGACGCGGGTCGTGAAGGCGGTGCCCGGATAGGCGAACGGCGCGCTCCAGCCACCGCTTCGTTTGCTGATGTCAGCGGCGACGAGACCCGCGCCGAGGATAGCGAAAACGCCAAGCGATGCGGCCCATGCCTTCGGCAAGCTGAGGCGCGTCCAAACTCCCATCGCCCACCATAGGGCCGCAGCGAGGGCTAAAATCACCAAAACTGCGCCGATCACCGCCGAGATTGCGGCGACGGAGCCCAGATTGCCGACGATCAAATCATAGAACGATCCAACCAGGGGCAGGTCGCCGACCGGATTGAACGCGCGGCTCAGCGAGGTGAACATGACGAAATCGACTGTCTTGAGCACCACGATGAACGTGAGCGCCGCCACGAGGACGGCGCGCAGAGCGACGCCCACGCGGGACCGCCCCAGCGCGAGAAGTGCGGCCACGATCACCGGCAATTCGAGCGGAAACAACAAGAAAGCATCCCAAGCCATGGCCTCGGGATGATTGGGTTGGATCAGAACCAGATCGAGGATCACCAGCGACAGCGCCGCCATCAAGATACGCCTCACGGTCAAATCGCTTCCTCCCGCGTGCGCCACAGCCACAAGATATCGCGGCCAAACGACCAGATGAGCGCAAGCGCCACAGCCGCGATGACGAGGTTTAGCTGCCCCTGCGAAATGAACGGGGCCTGGAGCGCGATCAAGGTACCGATCTGGAAAACGCAAACGGCTTTGCGGCTCAGGCTCGGCCGCAGGGGTCTGTCCAGCCAGGGCAACAGTCGCCTTGCACTCCAAAAGAGGTAGTGCGGCACGCCCAGCAGGATCACGAAACCGCCGGCTGCGCCATTGGTTGCCGCATAGACCGCGAGGATGAGCGCGAAGGCCGCGTCCACTTCGACGTCGAACCACGCGCCGAAATCGGACGACAGCCCCTGCCAACGCGCCAGCCAGCCATCGACCCCGTCGAGGCTGAGCGCGAGCGCCGCGATGCCGAAGGTCGCCCAATCCGGCGCAATCCCGGCGAGCACGACGGCACAGAGGATCCCCACGATCACCAGCCGGGCCAGCGTCACCAGATTGCAAAGCCCCAATGCACGATGCGGAAAGGCACGCTTTAGGCGAAACCCTGCCAAGGCCACACCGAACAAGTAGATAGCGGTGCCGACGGCGACCGGAACATGGCTTTGGGACTTGGTACCGAACAATACTTCATACACAAGCAACAATAAAACTACGCCGAGCAGCGCTGCGGCGAAAAATAAGCCCGGTGGTGACATGACCAGACCGAAAGGCCGGGTGCGAACATCCGTCAGCAGCTTGTCGGGGAGGGGGAGTCTCATTGGGTACACTCAAAAAAAGATTTCGTATGATTAGCATGTACAAGGTAGGCTTAGTATTGAGAATTTCAGCAAAAAGAGAGTCCGCCTCATGAACGACCGTGTTTTGAGATATCGCGTCCCGGCACGCCTGATCCACTGGGTCATGGCGCTGCTCGTGCTTGGCATGATCCCGGTGGGATTTTTCATGATCCGCGAGGGACTGGACCGAAGCTTGCAAAACTTTCTGTTCATCTCCCATAAGAACATCGGCGTGCTTTTGTTGCTCCTGATCTTCGTGCGCCTGATCTATCGCTGGCGCAATCCGCCATTGCTGGCGCCCGTGGCGATGCCTGCGGTGCAGAAATTTGCGTCTCACGCGTCGCACTTTGGCCTCTACGCGCTTCTCTTGATTATGCCGCTCGCGGGCTATGTCCGCGTCAGAGCCGGGGGGTTTCCGATCGAATCGCTCGATGCGATGGGACTTCCCAGCTTTGTGCCGCGCTCGGACGCTTTGGCGGAAGTCGCAAAGACCGTTCACTTTTACGGCGCTTACGCTATCGCGGGTTTGGTCGTTGTGCACATATCTGCTGCAGCGTATCACGGGCTGGTGCGCCGGGATGGGATTTTCTCGCGGATGTGGCCGCCGGTGGGGCGAAAGCTGTGAAACCGATGGAAAGCTGCGCGTGTGTGTGAGACAGAATTTCGAGCCGAAGCCTATATCACTTGGACGTCAAATAGGACCGACCGGCGCGTGAGCGACGCGGACCATTCCACACAGGACGGACAGTCCATATGAAGCGACGCGATCTTTTCCTCAGCACGGCGGCGTTTGCCATCGCTGCGTCCCTGCCCGCCTGGGCACAATCTCGCGATAGCTTGCGCACTGTGGCCAAGTCTTTGCAGCAGCTATCCTACGAGCCTAACACGACCCCGCTCACACCGCCTTTTGCAGGCTTGGACTACAACGCCTATCGAGGCATCCGCCCCCTGGTCGGGAGGGCGTCGTTGTTGCCCCACGGAGATCGGTTCGCGGTCGATCTTCTGCCGCCGGGGCTGTATTTTCCCGATCCGATCAAGGTGGATCGGGTCACACCGGAGGGCTTGCGCGAAATCGCGTTCAGCCCAGATCTGTTCGAGTTCGACCCGCGTTATTTTAGCGATATACCCGATACCAGCCCCAGTGGCGGCTTTTCGGGAATGCGCTTGCGCTATCCGATCAATGCCGCTGACCGCATGGATGAGGTCCTCGTCATGCAGGGGGCAAGCTATTTCCGCGCCATCGGTGAAACGATGGTCTACGGCCTTTCGGCGCGCACGGTCGCGTTGGGCACCGGCGGCGGCGGGGCGGAGGAGTTTCCCCGCTTCGTCCACCTGCGCCTGCACCCGGCCACAGGCGACAGCGTGAGGATCGAAGGTGTGATCGACAGCCCGTCACTGAGCGGGCATCTGGACATGGTACTGCACCCCGGCGCGGATACGCGAATGGAGATCACGACGACAGTCTTTCCGCGCGTCGATATTGCCGATATCGGAATTGCGCCACTGACGTCGATGTATCTCAAAGGCCCGATGCTGGCGGCGGTGTCGGATGATTTCCGGCCGCGCGTGCATGACAGCAACGTGCTGGTGATCGAGAATGGTGCGGGCGAGCGTATCTGGCGCCCCATCGCCAACCCGCGACACGTCGAGACGTCGGCCTTTGCGGACAATGCCCCCAAACGCTTTGGCCTCTACCAGACGCCGCGCGCTTACGATGACTATCAGGATACTGAGGCGCGTTATCACGACAGACCCTCGGCCACGGTCGAGCCGTCCGAGCCTTGGGGACCGGGGGCCGTCATGTTGGTGGAACTGCCCACGCAAACCGAATTTCTCGACAATATCGTGGCATTCTGGCGCCCCCGAGACCCATTGCTGGCGGGAGGGGAGTACCACTATTCCTACACGCTGACGTGGACGCGTTCGGCGCCCGATGTGGGTGATCTGGCCCCGATCACCCAAGGTCGCAGCGGGCGTGAGCACGACAGGCCAAGTCACCGCCGCTTTGTCGTGGATGTGGCGACGGACGTCAAAGGGGCCGTTCCGCTCGTCTCCGCCAGCGAGGGGGCGGAGGTGTTGGGGGTGAGCTCTTTTGCTCTTCCAGATGGCAGTGCGACGCGTGTGACGTTCCTTTTTGCACCCGGCGCGCGCGATGCTGCGGAAATCCGTCTGAGCTTGCGGGCGGCGGACGACACACCGCTCAGTCCCGTCTGGCTGCACCGCTGGACGCGGGCACGCGATGGGGGCGTATGATGGACTTACCCCCCCAGATCGACATGCGCCAACAGGGGCCGATGATCGGACGTGATGCGGATGCCGGGACCGTCGAGTACTCGGCTGGAGGTGACCCGCGCGGGTGCTGTGGTCAGCACGCGGTCCAACGGCAACAGCGGACGGTTGATCGGAAACGTCGCTTTTGCCGGGCCGCGAAACGCCGCCCCCAGAAGCCGGGGCGACAGGGCCAGCCCGCACCACGGGCGCCATTCGTTCAAATCACCCGCCAAAATCGCCGGATGGCGGGGGTTTCGGAACATGAACTGACACACGATGCGCAACTGCGCCCAGCGCAATGCCTGCATCAACGACAGATGCACCCCGATCAGCCGAAAACGCTGCCCCTCGCGTGCAAGATCGACCAAAACGGCGCCACGATGGCACCGTCCGGGCAGATCGAGCAAGGTGATCCCCTCCACGGTGATGCCCGGGCGCGTAAAAATAATGGTGCCCAGAAACCCGTGACTGTCTGCCGACCAGCGATGTGCCCTTCTCGTATGCACGCTGCGCAAACCGGTCGCGTCCTCGACCGCGGCGATGTCCAGCAGGCCCTCGTGAGGGGGTATTTCCGCGTCCGCCTCTTGCAGGATCAGGGCGTCGATCCGATGCACTGGCATCTCATCGCGCAGGGTCGCGAGCGTCCGACCGGGGTCAACGACGCCATCATTTCCACGACAACGGTGGATGTTCCAACTCAGGCAGCTAAATTCCTGATCTAGAGGGCGCAATTGGTTCCCTTCGTGGGTAGTGTGCTCGGTTAACGGCAGTAGTACGGTAGTATGACGTCCAGAAGTATCGATAAAGTTGAGGAAAGAAATGTTTGCAGTTGAAGTTCGGGATCACGTGATGATCGCACACTCCCTCCCCTCCCCGGTGTTCGGCCCGGCGCAAGGGATGCACGGAGCGACCTTTGTCGTCGATGCCGCGTTCTACACCAAGGATCTGGATGAAAACGGCCTTGTCGTGGATATGGGGCTTGCCATGGAGGCGTTGGCCGATGCGCTCTCGCCGCTGAAATACGCCAATCTGGATGAGACACCGGCCTTCAAGGGCAAGATCACCACGACAGAATTTTTATGCCACCACATCTGGCAACAGCTGCGCAATACGGCGAAAAGCACCGGCTTGGGCGATAATGGTCGATTGTGCCGGATAAAAGTGTCGCTTGAGGAGAGCCACGTCGCGCGCGGCTGGTACGAGGCGGATATCTAGGGTGGGATTTTCGCCTGACTGGCTCGCGTTGCGCGAACCGGTGGACCATGCCTCCCGCGATCCGGGTCTGTTGGCGCGCGCGGCGGCCTGTGCCCCGGCAGGGGCCACCGTGCTCGACCTTGGCAGCGGCACCGGATCCACCGCGCGCGCCTTTGCGGGCGCGACAGATGCCGATTGGCAGTGGCGGTTCGTCGACGGGGAGCGACAGCTGCTCGAGATCGCGCAGCGGCAGCATCCCGGATCGGAACAGGTGGCCATGGATTTGCGCGATATCGACAAGCTTCCGCTGGAGGGTGTGGCGCTCGTTACCGCGTCCGCCCTTCTGGACCTGATGCCGCTGGCGTGGGTAAGCGCGCTGGCCCAGCGCCTGCAAGACGCGGGTATTCCGTTTTATGCGGCGCTCAATTACAACGGCATGATGCATTGGTCGCCGCCACACACGGCAGACACCGATGTGACGGAGGCCTTCAACACTCATCAGCGCAGCGACAAAGGGATCGGGGCGGCCCTTGGTCCCACGGCAAGCGACGCCACGGCGCGCGTGTTTGATCAACACGGCTTCAACGTGCATCTCGGCGACAGCCCGTGGAACCTTGGCCCTGCGCAGGCCGTCTTGCACCGTGAACTGCTCGTCGGTATTGGGATCGCTGCGGCGGAGGCGGGGTACACACCGGCGGAGGGCTGGTCCGCACACAGGCGCGCGGATGTAGCGCAAACGAACGGATACATCGGGCATACGGATGTGTTGGCGCTCCCGCGGAAAGCGAAGGACTAACATGCAGAAGTTGGACGTTACGCATCGGGTTTGGGAGACGATACTCGCCGTCAGGACGGGATCGGCCTGCGTGTGCTGTGGCGATTGGACAATGGGCGAGGCGCAGGCCTTGGCGCTCTACGGTGCGCTCGCACAGCCGAAAGCGAGCGCGCAGGTCTTCGCGCAGATCGGCCAATCGCTGGACGGACGGATCGCCACCGAAACCGGCGATGCAAAGGATGTGTCGGGCAAGGATGGGCTGGCGCATCTACACCGCATGCGTGCGCTGGCCGATGCGGTGGTGATCGGAGTAAAGACTGCTCTGCACGACGATCCACAGCTGACGGTGCGCCTCGCCGATGGCATCAGCCCCGCCCGTGTGGTGATCGATCCCGACGGGCGCTTGCCAAACGACGCGCGCCTTCTGAGCGATACCTCGACCCGCCGCATAGTGATACAGGCCGTGGACAAGGAGCGGCCCGCCGGGGTCGAGACGATCGTTTTGTCGCGCACCACATGGATCGCCCCGCAAGATATCCTTGCCGCATTGCAGGGCTGTGGGTTCAAAAGCATCCTGATTGAGGGGGGCGGGGTCACGATCACGCAATTTCTCGAAGAGGGTCTTTTGAACAGGTTGCATATGGCAATCGCACCGTTGCTGATCGGGTCCGGACCACACAGCCTGACGACTGCACCGGTTGGAACGCTGGCACAGGCCCGCCGTCCCAAAACAGACGTCTATAACCTTGGCAGTGACGTACTGTTCGATTGCGCCCTCTCCCCCGCGCAGGCACTCCCGCCAGCTCATCATGCGCCGACGCAACCGTGAAGCGGTTGGTACATTACGCGAGATACACATGATGCCCGAGAGCACCGCCAAGACACTGCAAGCAGCGCGACTATGTTATCGTCGCGCCTTTGATCCAGCGGGCATGGCGGTTCGAACCGCACGCATGCTCGCATCAGGATCAGGCCCATGAAAGTCGCGCGCGCGCTTTGGATCACGGGAGCGCAGGAGGCGTCGTCGCGTGACACGCCATATGAAGTCGTGCCGGGTGATTTGGAGATCGAAACGCTCTTCACCGCCATCAGCCGGGGCACTGAGCGCCTCGTCTACCGCGGTCAGGTGCCGTTGTCGGAGCATGCAAGCATGAGCGCCCCTTTCCAAGAGGGCGCATTCAGTTTCCCCGTCAAGTACGGCTACGCCGCCGTCGGTGAAATACAAAACGGCGCACGGCGGGGCGACGTGGTGTTTAGCCTCTTTCCGCACCAGACAAGGTTTGCCGTCCCCCCTCATATGGCGCTCGCGGTGCCCACCGATGTCCCCGCTGCCCGCGCTGTGCTGGCGGCGAATATGGAGACGGCGGTGAATATTGTTTGGGATGCAGAGATTACCGTCGGCGACCGCATCGTTGTCATTGGATGCGGTGTCGTTGGTGCATTGGTTGGCTATTTGGCGGGGAAAATACCAGGCACGGAAGTGACGCTCGTCGATATCGACCCCGACCGCGCGACACTTGCCCAAACGCTTGGCTGTGCCTTCGCAACACCCGAGACTTCGCTTCGGGACGTCGACGTGGTCATCCATGCGTCGGCCACAGCCGCCGGTCTATCGCTCGCGATCTCACTGGCAGGAACCGAAGCGGCAGTGGTCGAGGCAAGCTGGTACGGCGCACAGCACACCGAAGTGCCATTGGGCGGCCGCTTTCATCAGCGACGGCTGCGCCTGATCAGCTCACAGGTCGGGCGAGTACCTGCGCGGCAGGCGCCACGATGGGACTTTGGCCGCAGGCTCGCCAAGGCGCTGACACTGTTGAACGATGCAGCCCTCGACACGCTGATTTCAGGGGAAACCGCATTCGGCGATCTCCCGGACGCGTATCACGGTATTCTGCACGATCCTGCCACGCTATGTCACCGGATACGATATGACCGATAGCATGGCAGGGCTCCTACCTGCCGACGTGTCGGGCACCTTGCGCATCATGGCCGAGGCGGCAATCAGGGCGGGTGACGGCTTGCTCTTGGCCTCTAAAGATTTGGCCATGCTCACGGTCGAGGAGAAAACGGCAGGAGATTTTGTAAGCGACGCAGATGTGCAGGCGGAAAAGGTGATTTACGATCACTTGACGCACCACTTCCCCGATTACGGCTGGTTGGGCGAGGAGACGGGAGAGCTCGCCAGCCGTGATGCCGGGCTACGCTGGATCGTCGATCCCTTGGACGGTACTACGAATTTTCTCAAAGGGCTGCCCCATTGGGCGGTCTCAATCGCGCTGGTACAGCGGGACGCGCCACTGGCGGCCATCGTTTACGACCCGCCGAAAGGCGAGATGTTTTGCGCCGAAACAGGTGCGGGCGCTTATCTGAACGGCTCCGCCATCACCGTCTCCCGATCGGTGCCGATAAGTGCCGCCCTGCTGGGGACGGGTGTACCGGCCGGCGGACGCACGACATACTTGCCTCATTGTCTGGAGGACCTGGAGCGCTTGATGCCACAAACAGCCGGAGTGCGGCGCTGGGGCGCCGCGGCGCTCGATCTGGCCTACGTCGGGGCGGGACGTTTCGACGCTTATTGGGAACGCAATCTGGGTCCGTGGGACATCGCCGCAGGTATGCTCATCGTGCGCGAGGCGGGCGGGCGGGTCACGCCGCTCTGGACGGACAGTCCTGCACTTAAGTCGGGGTCGTTTTTGGCGAGCAACGGGGCCTTGCATGACGCAGTGGAGGCGGCGCTGAACCGCGCGAAAGTCTAGGCTCGGCGGATCAAAAATGCGCAGCGCGGCTCCCGGATTTCACAGAACTGTTTGGGCAATTGCCTGAGGCGAAAAGCGGCTCTGTAAATGAACTCCAGCACACTAAAAAACGACGGGTGTGCGGCGCCAGCAGCAGACGGCCGCTTCGCCAACGATATAGGCCTGCCGCTTTGCCTGTTGGAACGTCAAAGAGAGCCGCGACTGCGAGCGCTACCGCGACGCTTTTTGCAGAAGACCTATCAGCTCATCGAACTTGGCGCGCTGCTCTTCCGGGTCTCCGCTCTCGATCGCAGCCTCGACGCAGTGTTGCGCGTGGTTTTCGAGTAGAAGTTTTTCGACGCCAAGCACGGCCGACCGGATCGCAGCCGTCTGCGCGAGAATATCCATGCAATAGCGGTCGCCCTCGACCATTTTGGCCACACCGCGGACCTGCCCTTCGAGCCGCGAAAGACGGTCCATCAATTTGTCCTTTTCGGCTTTCATGCGGCGACGCTCCTTTTCATGGAACTCTTGGCTGACATTTCTGGTTTATACCCCGTATGGGTATATTCGAGAGATATGCAACGGCACGGCAAAACAACTTTACAACAGATTCCGGTACTCCGCACCAAGGTAGCGAAGGCAGCGGACATAGTCGATACGAAGGCGATGATTCCGCATCACACCATCGCGATCCTAACCAGTGAGCGGGCAGACTTATCCGATCCGCGCGTGCGCGCCCTAGCCGATGAGATCATCGAGGCACAGCGAAACGAAATCGCGGAAATGAAGCGCTACATTACGGACATCGAAGTGGGGGGCGACGCCGCTCCCGGCACCGCACGAACCACACCCTGAAACCAAGGAGATCCGACATGCCTAAAGACACCCGCGACGTCGCCGATGTAACGAGCGATCCGTCCGCTGCCGCCAATGGTAAGACAGCCGTGCTCTACCGTATGGCCCTGCCGAACCACCTGTGTCCCGCAGGTCAAAAGGCCCGTTGGCTCTTGGACCGGCACGGTTTTGACGTCGACGATCGCCTGTTCCGCGAGAGATCAGAGGTAGATGCGTTCAAGGAGGTCTATGACGTGCCCACCACCCCGCAAATCTGGATCGACGGTAAGCGGATTGGCGGCTATGACGCTCTGCGCCAAAATCTCACGGATTACGACCCGAACGCCACCAGCTATACGCCGGTGCTCTACCTCTTCGCCGTGGCCACCGCGACGGCTCTGGCGCTTTCCATCGGGTTCGTAGGGGCGATCACGTGGCAGACGCTCGGCTGGTTCATCTCCGTCTCGATGATCCTGCTGGGGATGCAAAAGCTGCGTGATATCGAGGGTTTTACCACAATGTTCCTCAACTATGATCTGCTGGCACGCAAATGGGTGCCGTACGCCTATGTCTACCCTTGGGTGGAGACGGTCGCCGGCGTTCTGATGACAGGCATGCTGCTGACATGGGCGGCAGCCCCTGCGGCACTGTTCATCGCCACGATCGGCGCGATCAGCGTGTTCAAGGCCGTCTATATCGACAAGCGTGAGCTGAAATGCGCCTGCGTGGGCGGCAGCTCGAAAGTACCGCTCGGTTTCGTAAGTCTGACGGAAAACCTGATGATGATGGGAATGGCGGTCGTCATGCTGCTCCAGCTTGTCGGGTGACGCCTGATCTTGCCTGCGGCAAGTGAGCTCCGCACGCGGCGCATGCACCTGCGGGGACGCTTCCCGCGATGGTCCAGCTTCCTAAGGGGCAGCGCTTGTTGATTGTGGACTTGCAACAAACCGTACCTTGGCGCTTGAGCATCCCTGCCTGAAGCCCAAGGTTGATCTGGGCGACGAGACCGCCTTACCCCTTTTTGTTGATCGACATTTGCCGGTTTGCCCCGGCTCACTTCACTGTGACACGCACGCAAACGCGGAACAGGAACGCAAACACGTAAGCGCGAATACAGATCACAACGGCCAGCAATGACAAAAAGGAGCCCCCATGACGGGTGAGACCATCAACGAGGGCATTCCAGCACCGCAAGGTTCGGCAGATGTCATCGAAATCCCTTATAAAATAGCATCGCAGACGCCGTAGGACGCTTTAATTTTGATATTCACAGTCCGGTTTTTGCCATTTCAGGTGCGGCGATCGTGGCGTTCGTGTTCTTCACCTTGGCCCTGCCCGATCAGGCCAACGTGATTTTTCAGAGCATGTTTGAGTTCACAACCCGGAATTTCGACTGGTTCCTCATCGGTGCCGCCGATCTTGTGGTACTTTTTGTCCTCTTCCTGATCGTCACGCCCTATGGCGGCGTGCGCCTCAGCGGGTCGGCCACCGTGCGCGATTACGCCTATCTTGGCATGGCCGCAACGATCTTTCACTAGGGTCTGCACCCTTGGGGCATCTATGCCATGGTGGGGCTCGCAGGGGCGCTTTTTACTTACAACAAGGGTTTGCCGCTTACGATACGCTCGGCGTTGTATCCGATTTTCGGGGACCGTGTCTGGGGTTGGCCGGGACATATCATCGACATTCTCGCCGTGTTTGCGACCCTTTTCGGTCTGGCGACGTCTTTGGGCTTTGGTGCGACACAGGCAAACGCCGGGCTGAATGAGCTGTTTGGCATCCCGGTCGACAACACGACGGAAGTGTGCCTGATTTCAGCCATCACCGCCGTCGCGCTGATCTCCGTGCTACGCGGGCTCGATAGCGGAGTCAAAGTCCTGTCTGAGATCAACATGTGGCTGGCCGGTCTGCTGGCGCTGTTCACGCTGATCGTCAGCCCGACCGCATTTTGTGTGCGTTCTTCTGGGACAGTTTGAAGGCTGCCTCGAAAACCTGCCAGCGCTGGCAAATCCATTTGGCCGTGAGGACGTGAACTTCAGCCGAGGGTCGACCGCGTTTGACTGGGCGTGATGGAGATCGTGGTTGCCCTTCATGGGCATGTTCATTGCTCGGGTCAATCGCTGCAGGTCTGTGCGTGAATTCGTCGTCTGCGTGCTGGTGATTCCCTCGATGGTCTGCGTGGCCTGGATGTCAATTTTCGGCGGCACGGCGATCCATCAGGTTATCGACGACAACTTCACCGGCGCGCAGGACGCGGAACTGCCCCGGCAGCTTTTCCAGATACTGGGCCAGTTGCCATTGGCGTCGATCACATCGTTCATCTGCGTCGTATTTGTGATCGTGTTTTTCGGGACCTCGTCGAATTTGGGCTCGCTGGTGATCGATACGTTCACGGCAGGCGGCAAGGTCGATGCACCGGTTGGCCAGCCTGTATTCTGGTGTATCTTTGAAGGTGCCGTCGCCATCGCACTGCTGTTCGGCGGTGGGCTTGCGGCACTGCAATCAATGGTCATAAGGATCGGGCTTTTGTTCACGGTTGTGCTGGTCTTAATTTGCAAATACGTCTTCCGTGGGCTTCAGAGCGAGTGGGCAGAGAACACCTAAGGTATTGCCTTTAGAACAAATCACGGGCGCGCGTCAGATGCGCCCGCGATTTTGAACATTTCGGTTCCAAAGAAGTGAACGAGGCCAGTGTTCCTGACGCTCGCGGCTACTCAAGGCGGCTCCATCAAGGCCGGGGCAGAAGGCCCAACGTGAGAGAAGGTGCGCGATGGGGGCGCACTATACCCTCCTTAAATTTGAGAGACGGCAGGCTTCAATCACGCTGACTGCATAAGCTGCGTTTTGCCGACCCAATCAGCGCTGGTAACGGCGTCCGTGAGAACCATGGCCACATCACCGCGCGCGGCTTTGGCTTGGGGGTCGACGTCGTCACCCAAAAGAACCTCGCCAGACCCGTCCTCATCGGTCAAGGCGACGGGGCGGACTATTGCGTAAGCCAAGCCAGACGCTTTGAGATATTCATCCGCGTCATGCTTGGCCTTGAGGTAATGACCCATATCGGTGTCGGGGTCCGGATTTTCGGCCCCGACACTGCTCAGCATGACAAACCTGGAAACACTCGCTTTTGCGGCGTGATCGATCAAACTGATTGCACCGTCACGGTCAATCTTATCGGTCATATCGGCGCTGGTATCCCCGCCAGAGCCTGCCGCGAAGATGACCGCATCACATCCGTCGCACACGCCCTCCTGCAAATCGGCGAGGTCGCCAACGCGCTGCTCGACCTGCATCGGCAGCCCGCCGGTGTCAGAGCTTTCACGGACTAATGCGACGGCCTCATGACCGCCGGAGACAAGCTTTTCCACGACGCGTGTTCCAGTACCACCGGTGGCGCCTGCTACGAGAATTTTCATTTTGCGTTCCTTTTTACGTATTTGGTTCGTGAGGGAGCCGAGTGGTTCAAAAGTCGGGGGCCATTGGGCCTGCCGCTTTGGTCGCCGCGCGGTATCCAGCCTGCTGTTGAAGGTCGCGCCAGTAGTTTTTGACGCGCGGCGCATCATCGAGAAATCGCTTGGCGTCCAGATTTGCCAAAAGATATGAAAACTGTATGTCCGCGAGACTGGCCGTTTTACCGAACAGCAGCCCCGCCTCAGCCAGATGCTGAGCGATGTAGTCGAGATGCGCGCGCAGCGATTTGCGCGCAGTCTCCGACGGCTCCTCACCTTGGAGAACCGGCATCATCGTTCCCATGCAAACCTCGGCGAAGGAGCTTTCGACATAGTCGAGCAGTTCTTCATGCCGAATGTAGGCTGCGGTGTTGCGCGCCGGGATGTGTCCCACGTCTCCAAACTTATCCACGAGATACCGCAAGCAGGTGGCAGATTCAGAGATTTTCAGGCTGCCATCCTCAATGACGGGTGATTTTCCCAGCGGATGAACATTTTGCAGTGCGTCGGGCGCGCGGAACTGCTGCGTCCGCTCATATTGGATCAGATCATAGGGCTGGCCCAGTTCCTCCAATAACCACACCAGACGAATGGCCCGCGAGTAAGCAAGGCAATGTATTTTGATCATCATGTCCGCCTTATGTTGCAATATTTGACAAGTCGGAAATGCGTCAGGGCAGATAGATCGCCTTCACGTTCACGAATTCCTTCATGCCGAAACCTCCGTGCTCGCGCCCGAACCCTGAGTCCTTCACACCTCCGAACGGCATATTCGGATCGGCCGCACCGAACGAATTGATGCGGATCATGCCAGTATCGAAATGGTCATGCGCAAGTTTAAGCGCCTTATCTTCGTCCTTGCTGAAGATGCCACCGCCCAGCCCATAGCGGCTTGCGTTTGCGATATGCATGGCATCTGTGTCGTCCTTCGCTTTGATGATTGCGGCGACGGGACCGAAGATCTCGTCGTCATAAGCGGGTGTTCCCGGCCGACAATCGGCAAGGACGGTCGCGGGATAATATTGTCCGGTGCGATCCGGAGCGGTTCCGCCGCATAGGATCTGGGCTCCACCCTCGACACTTTTCGCGACCTGATCGCAGATCGTGTCAAACTGATCGACGCTGGAGAGCGGTCCGAGCTGCGTATCCTCATCAGTCGGATCACCCATACGGATTGCTTCCATCTGCTCGACAAACGCAGCGACAAACGCGTCATAGGCGGCCGCGGTGACCACGAAACGCTTGGCGGAGACGCAAGTCTCACCATTGTTGAAGATCCGGCCTTGCACACAGGTTTTCACGGCAAGCTCGATATCAGCGTCTTCCAGCACCAGATAGGCGTCGTTCGACCCCAGTTCCAAAACAGATTTCTTGAGGTTCTTGGTGGCGATCTGGCCGATGTGCCGTCCGCCTGCATCACTGCCCGTCATTGTGACTGCACGCACCAGATCATGCGCAATCATCGCATCGGACGTGTCGTGATCAATTATGATCACCTCGAACAGGTGCTCCGGCAAGCCCGCTTCTACGCAGATATCCCGCAGCATCAGGCCGCTGCCCGTGCAGCTGGACGCATGCTTGAGTATGACACCGTTGCCGGCCATCAAATTGGCCGCAAGAACGCGCACGGGCTGATAGATCGGGAAGTTCCACGGCTGGATGCTGTAGATCACTCCAATCGGGCAGTAGGCGACCACGCCCCGCTTTTCTCCACCGCTGTGTTTGCGCTCTTCATCGGCCAGCATTCCCGGCCCATGCTCGGCGCTGTACTCAAAGATCTGTGCGCAGAGTTCGACTTCAGTGTGGCCGTCGCGCAGCAGTTTTCCGGTCTCTTCCGTCATGAGTGTGGCAAGGGCATCGGCATTGTTGCGCAATGCTTTTGCGATATCCCGAAGATATGGGGCGCGCTCCGCGTGGGATTTCGTGCGCCAGTTCAAAAACGCCTGATGACAGTTTTCGAGTTTCTCAAACGCGGCCTCCGACGTCATCAGATCATAGGTCGCGATCGTCGTATCTGTTGCCGGGTTCGTCGTGGATATCGTTGTCATGCGGAGCCTCCAAGTGCTGCTGTGTCTCTCAGCAAACCCCGCTAGGGCGTTGTCGTTCCATACCACGATCCGCTGTCGACAATCGCGACCTCTCGCGTCTTTCGCCGTAGTGTTCCGGCAACCGAAAGATCAGCATCGGCGGACAACTATCACCCGCTCTGGATGTGCCCCAGATGCTGGAGCCAGGTCTTACGACAAGCACCGCCGCCGTTCGGCGCGATATATACGCGAGCGGCAGCGGTGGGTCTGGCTTTCGCCGCGTCTAGGAGTTGGCAGGCAACACAGCCGCTGATTGTTCCCCCAATCCCGTGATGCCCAGGCTCACCTGCTCCCCGCCTTTGAGGTAGCGTTGGGGGGACTGTCCCATGCCGACGCCCGGAGGTGTGCCGGTGGAGATTACGTCGCCAGACTGCAGACTCATGAAACGACTGCAATAGGCGATCAAATGCGGCACTTTGTAGATCATCGTCGCCGTCGAGCCAGATTGCTGTCGCTCCCCATCGACATCGAGCCACATGTCGAGCGCGTCGATATCGGCCAGCTCATCTGGCGTGACGAGCCAAGGACCCGTCGGCCCGAACGTATCGCAGCCCTTGCCCTTATCCCATGTTCCGGCGCGCTCGATCTGAAATTCACGCTCGGACACATCATTGATCACGCAGAAACCGGCGACATGACGCATGGCATTCGCCTCGTCGATGTAGGCGCCTGGCTCGCCGATGACGACGCCCAATTCAACTTCCCAATCGGTTTTCAGTGAATCGCGGGGGATCTGGATCGCATCGTTCGGGCCAACGACGGAGGATGTCCATTTGTTGAAAATCACCGGCTCCGGCGGGATCGGCATGCCAGCCTCCTCTGCATGGTCGGCATAGTTCAGACCGATGCAGATGAACTTCCCGATGTCGGCCACACAGGCCCCAAGGCGCAAATCCTGCTGGGGGGTGCCATCAACGAAGGGCAACGTTTCGATGTCGATCTCATGCAGCTTTTTCATCACATCGGGCCGCAAGGTCGCGCCGCCGATATCATCCACCACATGCGAGAGATCCCGCACACGACCGGAGGCATCAAGCAGACCGGGTTTTTCGGCCCCGGCGGCACCATAGCGAAGTAGTTTCATAGCAAATTCCTTGCGTTAGTGTTTGGTCAGGTCGGCTGACGCAGCCGTTGAAGCCCACAGAGCACCGCGGCGCATGATTTCGGTCACTTGCGGGACCTTCAGATCATCCAGCTCATGCTCGATGGAGCAATAGAAAACGCGCCCTTTGTCCCAGCTTCGCTTCCACACGACAGGGATTGCCGTGCCCTCGATCCACCACAGGTGATCGCCGGAAAAGGTGGTCGTGGCAAGGACGTCGTTGGAGGGATCGACGAGCATGTAATATTGCTCCGTCGTCAGGCAGAAGCTTTTGATGCCCCGCACGATGGGATCATCCGGCTTGCAGATCGTCATGTCGTAGTTGATGTAATTCTCGCGCGGCTGAATGGTATCGGGCCAGCCGGGTGGATGAGCGACGAATTGACCGCCAATCAGGAAATGGTAGGTCGGCCGACCCCGAAAGGCGTCGCCCATATGGCCGTGCCACCCCGCGATGCCGCAGCCGTCACCGATCAGCTTCAAAAGCTCGTCTTCTTGCCGTTTGGTCATATTGCGGAATTCGGCCTGATGACCGGAGCACGCGGAGGAACAGATTGGCGTGATCAGGTCGAGGTCGGCCAGATCGGCGGGACATTTCAGCGGCTCCATCGTGTCGTAGACATCGACGTCAAATCCGTTCTCATCCAGGAGTGCCTTGTACCAATCAGCAAATGTGGTCGGCGCGTGCCCTTCCCAACCGCCGACGAAAAGCGCGGCTTTCATTGCATTTCCTTTTGCATGTAATCGAGGATCGCCGCCATGTCGCGCGCGCCGCATCCGCGCGCTTCGGCGTCTTGCAGGCGGGCAATTGTTTCGCGACCCTGCGGCATAGCTGCGCCGAGTTGATCGGCCAGCGCAGCCGAAAGCTCCATTTCCTTGCGCGCCAGCGCGACTGTGGAAGTGACATCTTTCTCCGCCTCCTTCAGGTAAAGCGGGCGGCGGTATTTCAGCATCGGGGCGCCGACCGCACTCGGCTCCATCACTTCCAAGGCGGTTTTGGTCGAGATGCCTGCGGCCTCGACCAGAGACAGCGCTTCGGACACGGTCTGGTTCAGGCCGTGGATCAGCGAATTGATTGCCAGTTTCATGACCGCGCCCTCGCCGGGCTGGTCGAGGGAAATGGTCTGCTTTCCCATAGCGTCGAACAGCGGCAACAGCGGCTGAGCGGCTGAGGGCGAACAGTCCGCCATGATCAAAATATGTGCCTCCTGTGCGGCTTTCGTCGCGCCGGACACGGGGTGCGTCGATTATGGTCACGCTCGGCGGAGCGGCTTTGCACAGGGCGGCGATGTGATCGGGGCTCATCGTGCCCATTTCTAGGACGTATTGCGCCGGGTTTTCGGCGGTGAGAAGGCCATCCGTGTCAAGGTGTACGGCCTGCGAGGACGGATCATCCGACAGCATGGTGATGACCACATCACAGGTTTCGGAAAGCGCACGCAAGCTCGGCGCGACCGCGCAACCAATCTCGTCGGACAGATCGGCGGCCTCGCACTGCGTTCTGTTCCATACCGTGAGCGGGAAGCCCGCGGAGGCGATGTTTCGCGCCATATGCGTGCCCATACGCCCAAGACCGACAAACCCCACCTGCATCAGGCGACCTGTTGCGTCGTCATACCGGAGATTGCCTGAATCAAATTGTCTTCGGTCACCTCTTCGGAGGTAAACGTGCGCATGACTTGGCCCGAATACATCGCGACAATGCGGTCGGACACGTGCAGCACTTCGGGCATCTCCGAGCTGATGACCATCACCGCGTAGCCTTGCGCCGCCAATTCACGCAATAGTTTGTGGATTTCGGATTTACTGCCCACGTCGATGCCGCGGGTCGGCTCATCCACGATCAGCACCTTGGGATGCATCGAGAGCCATTTGCCGATGACGATCTTCTGCTGGTTGCCGCCTGACAGATTGCCGACCTGCTGTTTCCATCCCGGCGTACGGATATCGAGCTGCGCGTGATACTTGTCGAAAATAGCCATTTCGGCGTCCTGGGCCACAAACGGGCCGGATTTGAGATCGTCGATCTGCGCCAGGGTCATGTTATCGCGGCAATTCATGCCCAGCACGAGGCCCTGCCCCTTACGGTCTTCCGGCACCAGCGAAATACCGCGCGCGATGGCGTCTGCGGGGGACGTGATGCGAACCTCTTCCCCGTCGAGCAGAATTTTGCCCGCCGACGGATCGCGCAGGCCAAAAAGCGTTTCGGCGATTTCCGTGCGGCCGGCACCGACGAGGCCGTAAAATCCGACCACTTCGCCGCGCCGAACCTCAAAACTGACATCCTTGTAGAGTTTGCCACAGCTGAGCCCGCGCACTTCGAGCGCCACTTCGCCAAGCGCGTGGTGCGATGCGTTGCGGCTCAGATCGAGCGTGCGGCCGATCATCATTTGGGTCACGGATTCCTCGGTGCTGTCCGCCGTCTCCACAGTGCCTTGATATTGACCGTCGCGCAGGACGGTGACCCGGTTGGTAATCTTGAATATCTCCTCCATGCGGTGCGAAATGTAGATGATCCCGACACCAGTCGCTTGCAAATCGGCGATCACGTCGAATAACACCACCTTTTCTGAATCCGTCAGGGATGCCGTGGGCTCATCGAAAATCACCGCCTTCGCGTCAACGGTCAAAGCGCGCGCGATCTCCACCATTTGCTGGTTAGCGATGGACAGATCGCCAACGCGGGTGTTCGCATCAAAGCCCACGTTGAGCTTTTTCAGGATCGCATTGGTTTTGGAGGCCAGTGTCGCCCAATCCACACGGCCGAAGCTTTTGGTGGGAAGCTCACCGAGGTAGATGTTCTCGGCCACGCTCAGCTCTTCGGCGAGGCTCAGTTCCTGATGGATGAACACGATGCCCTTGGCCTTGGCCTCCAGCGGTCCTGCCATCACGACCGCATCATCACCCATATAGATCGTGCCGCCATCGGGCTGGTGAATACCGCCGAGCACTTTCATCAATGTGGATTTTCCGGCGCCGTTCTCTCCCATCAGGGCATGAACCTCACCGGGCATCACGGAGAACGACACACCGTCAAGCGCGCGCACCCCCGGAAACGTCTTTACGATATCCTCAAGGCGCAGGACGGGTTTTGCATCGGTCATACCTTCAACTCCTCTTTGCCCTTCATATTGAGCTGTCTGTCCAGAATGAGCACCGCGACCAGAATGAGACCGATCACAAGGTTTACGGTCGAGGTATCCGCCCCGATGTGGCCCAGTCCCTTGCGCAGCAACTGGATCGCAATCACGCCGCCGAATGTCCCGATGACACTGCCCGCACCGCCGGTGATTTTGGTGCCGCCAAGGACTACCGCTGTGATCACCCAAAGCTCGTAGAGCTGCCCGTCATTCGGGTTGACCGAGCCGCTCTCAGAATAAAACACCACCGCCGAAAGGGCGGCAAGAAAGCCGATAATGGCGAAATTGATCATCATATGCGGCCCGACCCGGATGCCCGCATTGACCGCAGCTTCGCGGTTGTCGCCGATGGCGTAGGCGTTGCGCCCATGCACCGTCTTCGTCATCACGAACCAGATCACAGCGGTAACCGCCAGCAAGAACCACGAAGCCGTCGCCAGACCGAGGAATTCGGCCTCGGCGAAATCCACCAGTGTCCAGTTCAGATGGCTTGTCGGCTGCTCCCCGTTGAACATGAAAACGAAGCCGCGATAGCCCAGCATCGCACCCAGCGTGACGATGAAGGCATCGACGCCGGTTTTCCAGACGATCAGACCATTGAGCGCACCCAGCAGCGTGCCGACCGTCAGCGCAAGCAGCCAAGCCACCGGGATCACCCAATCGCCCAGACCCGCAAAGATCGGCCATGTCATGCTGTCCAGCAGCACGATCGCGGCGATAGCAAAGGTGGCGCCCACGCTGAGATCGATGTTGCCGTTGACCATGACGATGGTCATGCCCATTGCGATGATGCCGATGGGGGCCGATTGCTTGAGCAACAACAACATGTTGTCCCAATCCATGAAGGCCTTGTCCGATAGCGAGAGAAACTCGCCCGCGACGCTGAAAAAGATCAGCTCCAATACGATGAAGCCCCAGATTGCGCCACTTTTGAATGCGGCAGACAGTGTGCCCGGTTTCATGATGCTCCCTCCCTTACGCGATCGGTGACATCAGCTTGCCGCGCTTGGCCGCGATATCGAGCCAGACTGCAAGGATGATGATGACCCAGGTCACGATGAACTGGACGTAGAATTGCAAACCGATCAGCAGCAATCCATTTTGGATAAACCCGAGAATCAACACGCCGATCACGGTTTTGAAGATCGTCCCCGAGCCCCCCAGAAGGGACGCACCGCCCAGGATCACAGCGGCGAGCACTTCAAGCTCGAGCCCCTGACCCACGGTATTTTGCGATCCCAAGGAGCGGCTGGCCTGAATGAGACCCGCCGTCGCCACGCAGGCGGCTGACATGAGGTAACACAGGAAAACGGTTCGTGCCCGCGGGATGCCCGAAAACGTCGCCGCCGTGCCGTTGCCGCCAACCGCATAGACCTTTCGTCCGAACCCCGTCTTGCCTAGGATCAGTCCCAGCAAGGCCGCGACGGCAATGAAGATCAGGATCGGCACCGGCAATCCCAACGCAGTGCCTTGCCCGAAAATGCTGAACCAAGTGCCTTCCTTATCGGCGATGTCCATGTTCTTGCCCCCCGAATAGGTGAGCGTCAGGCCGTGTATCGCCGACAGCATACCAAGTGTGACGATCAGAGAATTGAGTTTGAGGTAGCCCACGAGGAACCCGATCAGCGCACCCAACGCCAGTGTCATCGCGAACATCGCCGGAATGGCCAGCGCGGGCCCGATCTTGTCGTGCAGATCGAGCACGACGATCGTTGAGAACGACATCATTGAGCCAACGGAAAGATCCAGATTGCCACTGATAACGACAAAAGTTACTCCCAGTGCCATGACACCGAGGATCGCGGATGATCTGATGACACTCAGTACGTTGTCGGGGGTCAAGAACTTTGGATTCGCAATAGTAAAGCCAATCATGAACGCCACGAAGGCGATCAAAATGCCCTGCTTCGCGAGAAGACTCCCGATCTGCTGTTTGGAAACTGCTGCCATGATCCCCTCCCTGAGGTCGCCTGTTGTATCAGCGCATGCGGCAGGAAACCTGCCGTTTATTCTGTCAGACCAAGGTCATTCCGCCATCGATCATGACGATCTGACCGGTCATGTAATCACTGTCCGGTGACGCGAGAAACGTCGTCGTTCCGGTAATATCGTGCGGGGTCGCTACCCTGCCCTTGAGGATCTCGGAGGCGAATTCATCCATCGCCTGTCCGGGGCGGTCTGCCGCACCGATCTCCATGAGGTCCTTGTCCACCTGCTCCCACATCTCCGTCGCCACCACGCCGGGCGCAAACCCTGTGACGGTGATATCATGCTTGGCGAGGTCGCGCGCCGCCGACTGGGTCAGCGAGACGACCGCGAACTTCGACGCGCAATAGGGCGCCACGTTGTCGAACCCCTGCCTGCTGGCGATCGAAGCGGTGTTGATGATCTTGCCGCCGCCACCTTGGGAAATCATCTGGCGGGCTGCCTCCTGCATGCCGATCATACAGCCGAGGCCGTTCACACCCATGATGAAATTCCAGTTGCCCTCCGTCACATCCATGAAGTTCATGGGTTTGTTCACCCCGGCATTGTTGAATTTCACATCCAACCGGCCAAATTTCTCCGTGGTTTTCGCGATCATGGCACGCACCTGCGCGCGGTCGGTCACATCGACCTGTTGGGACATGACAGGGGCATCCTGTTGGTCGAGGCGATTGCGATTGCTCTCGGCGACCTGCGCGGCTTTCTCACCGTTGAGATCAGCGAAACAGACCTTCGCGCCCTCATCCAGCAACGCTTCACCAATGGCGCGGCCAATGCCTTGTGCACCACCTGTCACGATGCAAACTCTCTCCTGAAGTCGTCCCACGTCGCACATCCCCCAAACTTATTTCGAAATAAAGTAGATGCGGGGCGCAGGGTGCCTGCGCCCCGGACGGGGAGGTTCTTTAGAACACGGGCTTGGTATAGTCGCCCATGTTGTCCTGGGTGATTTTAGGCGTGTCGAAGTAGTTGAGGAAAGGCAGTTCTTTGCCTTCAAGGACGTCGATGGCGGTTTTCAGGGCCGCCTCAGCATCGTCGACAGGGGACTGATAGATCGAACCCCAATAATCCCCGGCGGCCATCGCCTCGTAGCCGACGGCAAAGTTGGTCGCACCGACAAAGATGATGCCATCACGCCCGGCGGCCTTGGCCGCGTTCAGTGCGCCGACACCCATGTTGTCATCGCCTGCATATACACCGTCAATGTCGTCATATTTCACCAGAAACGCTTCCATAACCTGCTGAGATTTCTCGCGGTTCCAGTCACCTGGCTGAGTGTCTACGACACTGACATCCGGGCACACTTCCGGCATCCGGTCCTCGAACCCCTTTGCGCGTTCGATCGCAGTGGTATAGCCGGGCTGACCAGTGATGTGCACAACCTGCGCTTCGCTCTCGATGCCCATGTCCTTGAACTTGTCGCACATGATTTCGGCAGAGCGCGCCCCTTGCGTGATGTTGTCGGGACCCGAAAATGATTTGACGAATTCAAAACCCGCCTCCGCGATATTCGAGTTGGTCACGACGACCGGAATACCGGCCTGATGCGCCTTGCGCACTGCGGGGATCACCGCCTCGCCATTGGTGGGCCAGATGATGATAGCGTCGACTTCCTGCTGGATCAAATCCTCGATCTGAGCAATTTGGCGCGCAACATCTCCGCCCGCATCCAGAACGACGGCGTCGACGTTTGCATTGGCCCCAGCTGCCGCGATGAACGCGCTTTCATAAGTGGTTTGGTAGCTGTCGACCCCCACGTTGTTCTGTGTGATTCCGATTTTCATCGTTTCGGCACCGGCGGCGCCTGCTAGAGCGATTGCGGTCGATGCGATCAATGTCATGCGAAGTGTCATTCGGGTCTCCTCCCAAGTGGCTATGAATTCTTTTTGCGTCCCTCCCGGACGCTATGTCGTTGTTCGCCAAGGACATTGGATTCCCTGACGAACGCTTTAACACTTGAACACTTTCGCACGGCTTATCTCATTAAATATATCCATATTGGATAAATTATTTTCCAATATGGATATTTTGACCGTACGCTTTGGATGAAAAGTCGACGAACGTCAGGGGCAACGACATGTACACCGAGAAATTATCCAAATCTGGCATCGTGCCATCGTCGCTTTCGCGGCGGGAAGCCAAAGGAACTGAACCTAAAGTGAACGCCATGACAAGACATACACTCAGCACACCGACCGCGCCACCAGCGCTGTTGGAAACTTTGGAGCAGTTGTCTTTCATCGAGGATTTCAGCGATGAGCTTGAGGCTACTTTGGATGTCATAGCGCCGAGCCCACAATTGCGCATGGTTATTTACCTGCTGCGGGGGCATTTCGAGGGAAAGACGATCACGCCGACCTCGCTTATGAATTCGAGCCATGTGCCCTATGCAACTGCGTCCCGCCGCCTGAAAGAAATGCAAGACGCGGACCTCATCGAGATGCGTCCGCGGACCAAAACCGGAAAAAGCTTTTCCGTTCACCCAAGCGAGAAATTGCTGGACAAATGGGTGCTGATCTCCGGGCGTGTCGGCCGATTGGCGCAGCGCAGATTGGGCAACAGCTTTGGGTCGGAAAAGCTGGATGACTACTATTACGGCGGCAGCTACCAAGCCGCTCAGTCCATTCCTCCGCTGCGCGTCCACGCGGAGCCGTTGAATGTGCCCGGCGGCATTCGCGTATTGGCGCACGGCGATCCGACGTTTATGGTCATGGACAATCTCAAACGTCAGTTTGAGCAAGTCATCGGAACGAAGATCACCCAGCGTGCTTTTTCCATCGACCGCCTCCGCGCGGAATCTCTGCGAAACGCCGAGCGCGACACGAGCCTCTACGACATACTCGCGGTGGACCTACCTTGGATCGGTGAATTCGCAAACAAAGGCGTTCTGATGCCTTTGGATCAAGTGATGGATCTGAACGATCTCGACCCGGCGGATTTCCAGACCTCCGGCTGGAAAGCTGCCCATTGGGGCGGGCGGGCGTTCGGTGCGCCGGCGCAAACGTCGCCGGAGCTGTTATTCTATCGCCGCGATCTTTTTGAGGAGGCCGGGCTGGAACCGCCCCAGACGACCGACCAGCTGCTCGATGCCGCAAAAGCGCTACATAATCCCGCACGCGGGCGGTACGGGTTTGCGTGGAACGCGGCGCGCGGCACGGCCCTTGGGCATACGGTCCTGATGGCGCTGGCGGATTTCGGTCAGCCCGTTCTTGACCTCACGGCGATTGCAGGTGGCTTTGACACGGATGATCTGGCGAATGGAGCATACCGCCCTGTCATCAATACCGATGCGGGCCTCCGCGCGGCGGAGTTTCTGTTGGAATTGTTGCGGTATTCGCCTCCTGAAATTTTGTCGATGTCATGGTATGAACGTGTGCGTGCCTATGCTGCGGGCAATATCGCTATGGCCTACGGCTATACCCTTCTCGCCCCGTATTTCGAGCAGGATCAAAGCTCACCTGCGTACGGGCAAACCGGCTACCTGCCGCATCCCGCCGGACCGACCGGGCGCCAGATCGCGCCGGTGGGCGGGTATGTCCTGGGCATTCCTGCCAACATCGCTCCAGAGCGGATACCGGCGGCGGTAGACGCGCTGCGAACGTTTACTTCAGCCGGCGCACAAAAACTGTATGTCCAAAACGGCAGCCGGACCAACGCGCGCTATTCAGTCTGCGCCGATCCCGAGGTGCGGAGCATCTCGCCCATCTTCGAGGCGGTCGACCAGATGTCCTGGCGCGACGAACTGCAATTCTGGCCCCGCCCCCCGGTGCCGGAGATCAGCGATATCACCCGCATCCTGGGTGAGGAATTCCACGACATGCTGCGCGGCATCACCACGCCGCGGGAGGCGCTCAGAGCGACCCAGAAACGAGCCGACGCGCTGTTTGAGCCGAACAAATCATAAGAAATCCAAGGAGGAGAGATCATGGACCCCAAGCGTCTGGAAGGCAAAAACATACTGATCACAGGAGCCGCGCGCGGCATGGGGGCGGCCAACGCCGAGGCCTTTGCCGCGCAGGGTGCCAATGTGTGCCTCGGGGATCTCGATGGGGACGAGGCACAGAAAATGGCCGACCAGATCAATGCGGCGGGTGTCGGGAAGGCCATCGCTCTCAAGATGGACGTCACCAAGCGGGCTGACAATGAGGCCGCAGTAGCCGCGACCGTCGATGCCTTCGGCTCGATCAACGTAGGTGTTTTCAACGCAGGCCTGAACAAACCCCGGTTCTTCATGGATATCGACGAAGACAACTGGGACATGATCATGAACGTCAACACCAAGGCGATGTGGCTTGGCATGCAGGAAACCGCGCGTCAGATGATCGCGCAGGGCCCGATGGAGGGTCACCCCTACAAGCTCATCAACGTAGGCTCGATCGCGTCGCGCAAGCCGCTGGTGGATGTGACGGTCTATTGCACGTCAAAATATGGTTGCCTTGCGTTGACGCACTGCGGCGCGATCGGTCTGGCCGAGCATGGCATCACCGTCAACGGCTACGCGCCGGGCGTCGTCGTCACGCCGCTGTGGGAACAGCTCGACAAAGATCTGGTCGATATCGGTTTCAAGGAACGCGAGGGTCAGGCCTACGACGACATCGTGCGCGATGCCTTGCAGATCAAGCGGGTGTCCTACCCTAAGGATATCGTGGGCACCGCCTCGTTCCTCGCCTCCGACGACAGCGACTATATGACCGGCCAGATGATTCACATCGATGGGGGCTGGTGCATCCAGTAACCGCCTTTCGCTTTAACACCTGAAATAACGCGAGGGTGCGCCCCCGCGAAGGAGAATGATATGTCACGTGCCTTGATGCCGAACCTGCTCACACCTCAGGATCTCGAACCCAACTGGGAATGGCGTGAGCGTCTGCCCGCGTGGGGTCACATGTCTGTCGATTTCGAGCGCCGGATCGACCACGATCGCCTGCGCCGGTACCGTCTGGCGCGCACACGTCAGTCACTGCAAGCGTCGGAGGCGGGCACCCTGCTGCTGTTTGATGTGAACAACATCCGCTACGTCTCCGCCACCAAGATTGGCGAATGGGAACGCGACAAAATGTGCCGGTTCTGCCTGCTCACCGGCGACGACAGCCCCTATGTCTGGGATTTCGGATCGGCCGCCGAACACCACAAACGCCATTCCGACTGGTTGGAGCCGAGCCATTGTCTCGCCGGTGTCGTCGGCATGCGCGGCACCATCCCACCTGAGTTTGGCTTGATGAAGAAATACGCCAAGCAGATCGCAGGACTGATCCGGGACGCAGGCATGGGCGATATGCCGGTTGGCGTTGATTACGCCGAAACCGCCATGTTCCACGCCCTGCAAGAGGAAGGATTGAATGTCGTCGATGGTCAGCAGATCATGTTGGCCGCGCGCGAGATCAAGAATTGGGACGAGATCCAGCTTTTGACCCAGGCCGCAGCCATGGTCGATGGGGTCTACCACATGATCTACGAGGAGCTGAAACCCGGCATCCGCGAGAACGATATCGTCGCGCTGAGCAACAAAATGCTCTATGAAATGGGTTCGGACGATGTTGAGGCGATCAACGCCATTTCCGGTGAGCGGTGCAATCCCCATCCGCACAACTTCACCGACAGACTGATCCGCCCCGGCGATCAGGCATTCTTCGATATCCTTCAAAGTTACCAAGGCTACCGCACCTGCTACTACCGCACGTTCAACGTGGGCCGCGCGACACCTTCGCAAAATGACGCCTACGTGAAGGCCCGCGAATGGATCGACGCCTCGATCGCAATGATCAAGCCGGGTGTTTCCACCGACAAGGTGGCTGAGGTCTGGCCCACTGCCGAAAGCCTTGGATTCGCAAACGAGGATCAAGCCTTCGGTCTGCAATTCGGTCACGGTCTGGGCCTCGCGCTGCACGAGCGTCCCATCATCAGCCGCGCCGTGAGCATGGATCACCCGATGGAGATCAAGACCGGCATGGTCTTTGCGCTCGAAACCTACTGCCCCGCCACCGACGGCTACTCCGCCGCGCGGATCGAGGAGGAGGTCGTGGTGACTGAGACCGGCTGTGAGGTCATCTCGCTCTTCCCCGCCGAAGATCTGCCCATCGCGAACAGGTACTGAGCATGGAACATCCGTTTGACTTGAGCGGCAAAAAAGCGCTGGTCACCGGCGGTGCGACGGGTATCGGTGAAGGCATCGCCCTTGCCCTCGCCGCCGCCGGCGCCGATGTCGCGCTGACGTATCGTAGCCACCAGCCCGAAGATACATTGGCGCAGATCAAAGCGATGGGTCGCACCGCCGCCGCGGTGAAAGCCAATTTCGACGGCATGGATCAGGCCGCCGCCGCCGAGGTTATCGGATTTGCCAAAGAGGCCTTGGGGGGGCTCGATATCCTCGTGAACAATGCTGGCATTATCCACCGTGAGGCATCAACCGATATGCCGCTGAAGGATTGGCGCCGTGTCATGGCAGTGAACCTCGACTCCGTCTGGCTGCTGTCACAGGCTGCCGGGCAGCTGATGGTCCCACAAGGGAGGGGCAAGATCATCATGGTCTCTTCGGTTCTGAGTGCGCAGGGGGGTCTCATGGTCCCTGCATATGCCTCGAGCAAGCATGCGGTCGTCGGCCTGACGCGCGCGCTTTGCAATGAGTGGGCCTCGTACGGAATCAACGTGAACGCGATCGCGCCGGGCTACACCGCCACCGACAATACGCAAGCATTGCGTGACGACCCCGACCGCTCGAAAGCCCTTTTGGAGCGTATCCCCGCCGGTCGTTTTGCTGAGCCAAATGAAATTGCCGGAGCTGCCGTCTTTTTGGCGTCAGATGCCGCCGCCTACTGCCATGGCAGTGTGATCACCGTCGATGGCGGCTGGCTCGCACGCTAAGAGAGGACATATGGAACAAACACTTCAAGGTAAAACTGCCCTCATCACAGCCGCCGCCAACGGGATTGGCCGCGCGAGTGCCGAAGCGTTGGCGAAACGCGGCGCAACCGTCATCGCCACCGATATCGACGGGGCCGCCGTTCAATCTGTCGCCAGCGGTGTGCAGTCTATGGAGGGTCACGCGCTGGACGTGCTGGACAAAAGCGCTGTGTCGGATTTGGTTGCATCCCTGCCGCCGGTTCAGATCCTGGTGAACTGCGCGGGCTGGGTGCACGACGGTACGATCCTCGATTGTGAAGACGCTGATTGGGATCGCGCGTTCAACCTCAACGCCAAATCCCTGTTTCAGGTCACCAAGGCGGTGCTGCCCGGCATGCTTGAGCACGGCTCAGGCTCCATCGTGAACATCGCCTCGATCGTGTCGAGCGAGAAAGGAGCGCCGCGACGCTTTGTTTACGGCGCGTCCAAGGCGGCGATCATCGGCATGACCAAGTCCATCGCCGCTGACTATGTGCAGAGCGGCATTCGCTGCAACGCGATCTGTCCCGGCACGGTCGAGAGCCCCTCTCTCAAGGACCGGCTCAAGGCGACAGGCGACTTCGACAAAGCCCGCGCCGCCTTCACGGCGCGCCAGCCCATGGGCCGGTTCGGCACACCGGACGAGATTGCCGAGATGGTCTGCTATCTTGCGGGCGACATGTCCGCCTTCACCACTGGACAGGCGTTTGCCATCGACGGCGGCTGGTCGATCTGATGGGGCTCGATCGTGCCGCCTCAATCGACGATCTGCGCACCCGCGCCAAGGGCCGCATCCCCCGCTTTGCTTTTGATCTGGTGGACGGCGGGGCAGAATCGGAACGGAACATGCGTCGTAACTCCGAGGCCTTCGAGGAGGTTGAGCTGACCCCGCGCTATATGGTCGATGTCTCCGAGATCGATACACGCGCGACGCTGTTCGGCCAGACCTTCGATACGCCCTTCGGTATGGCGCCGATCGGGATGCTCAACGCTTTCTGGCCCGATGCCGATTTGATCCTTGCGCGACTGTGCGCGCGAGAGAACATGCCCTATGTCGCAAGCTCGGCCGCTTCTACAACGCTTGAGCGGCTAGCAGAAGCCGCCGCTGGGAACGGCTGGTTCCAGCTTTATGTCTCCAGCGATGCTTCCGTGACGGAGGGGCTGATCGCGCGGGCGGAGGCTGCCGATTACAAGGTCCTGATGGTGACCGCAGATGTTCCCGCCGCCGGCAAACGCGACCGCGACATTCGCAATCAGCTTGCCGTGCCGTTCAAGATTACGCCCGAAGTCATCGCAGGTCTGATTACGAACCCGATCTGGTCGCTGACCACGTTGCGACACGGCAAACCCAATATCGCCAACTATGCCGATCTTCTTCAGGCCGCCACATCCTACGCCGATGTGCAGAAGACCCTGATCACCCCCGGTTTTACCTGGGAAGACCTCAAGCGTCTGCGCGACCGCTGGAAAGGCACTCTTTTGGTCAAGGGGATCCTGCATCCATCGGATGCTGTTAAATGCGCAGAGCTCGGCTGTGACGGCATCGTCGTGTCGAACCACGGCGGCCGACAGGTCGCTTTCGGCCCCCCCTCCATCGAGGCATTGCCGCCCATAGCGCAAGCTCTCGACGGGCGCATGAAGATCATTTTGGACAGCGGTATCCGCCGAGGTGCAGACATACTGCGCGCGAAGGCACTCGGTGCCGATTTCACCTTCACGGGCCGTGCGCTGGCGTACGGTGTTGGTGCGGGTGGCACCCAAGGTGCACAGCGCGCAATGGATATCCTGAAATTGGAGCTCGTCCGCGCATTGGGTCAGCTTGGAATATCAGCAATCAAGGATGTGGGCGCTTCCGAACTTACAAAAGTGAAGTAGCGACATAACGCGGCGCCAATTCTTGCGGTACGATCTGCCAAGCGGGTCCCTGATCGAATGCGGAGCGCGGGCCCCGGCTCTGCACCTTTTACAGATGAGCGTTGAGATGCCCCCTGAAGCTCGCCACATTCCGTTTCAACGCTCCTGCGAGGCTAACAGCTGGTGTGGGTATACCCCGATTTGGTGGAAATCGGGTATAAAAATCTGTGAAGCTTTTAATGGATCTTTCAAGATTTAATTTAATATTTAAGTTTTAAATGCCTTATTCAGCGTGCCTTAGCAGACGACGTCTAAGGATTCATATTTGACCCATCAGTATGAAAATCGGGATTAAAAAAAGACCCGCAAAACGGCGTGCGCATTCCGACGTATCCGCCCACCTGTTCCGACAACATCCGCCCGGTTGTACCGGGGTATCCGCCCACCTTTGACGCGTTGCCATGAGGCATTTGGTTTTAGGTATCAGCTTTCGGGTGCGTC
>Ga0307966_1000081_pt1 | contig 73219 bp, 88 predicted proteins | sample OrgLakmetagen646_FD_203141 | JGI IMG/M metagenome (GOLD analysis project Ga0307966, IMG submission 203141) | Saline water microbial communities from Organic Lake, Antarctica - #646 | ecosystem: Environmental > Aquatic > Non-marine Saline and Alkaline > Saline | place: Antarctica: Organic Lake... | reverse complement strand
CGGGAAGTCGTCCCGATCGTCATAGCTGGCGTTGTAATAGGGATCAAGAGAAGCTGAAATCATGTTGCCCAGCCAGTTGGCTTTCTCGGCGTATTCCTCCAGTACGGGAATGGCCTCGGCACATTGCCCTGAATTGAACAGTTCCTTCGCTTTTTGCTCAAGGGCTTCGACGCCAGGCTGGGTGACAAGTCCGAGTTTCTGCACTTTGGACTCAGATGAGGACAGATCGAAGGGATCGACCTCCGCCGCTTCCTGTGCGAACAAGCTTCCCGAGAACAGCGCCAGGCAAAACATCCAGATGTACTTCATAGGTTTATCCAGTTACGTGTTTGTTTCCAGTACCCTCCCGACCGTACAAGAGGAGTTGAGCGTTGCAATGTCCGCCAGAGGGACACTCTGGGTCTACGGGTGGGAACGGCCCACTTCGTCTGATGATGCCTCATGGTGCAGCCAGTTGTTCTTCCGGCATAGCCACTCAGGCACCTCAACGATCTGGTACCCGTTCGGGGCGTGAAGGATTTGTCGAACCTGGGACGCCGGGATGGGGGTCAGAGCTCCAGCTTCTTTGGCCATATAAGAGCTGGCGTACCCGCTCCCCCCGAGACTTGCCATGTAGGCTCGCGGTGTACGGCGATAGATCCAGACTTTTATGAAACAGTATTCCACCAGTATTCCTTCTGACCCTGACGACGCCATCGGTCGTCATACGTGAACATCGATCATGGCTACAAGACACTTATGACTTTTGCTCCCTGAGCATTTGATTAAGCCACGCCTCCTCGCTCGCAAGGACACGCTGCTTCCAAGCCAATAAAGCCGATCCCGAGTAGGGCCAAAAATGCCAAAAAAGGTTTCACGTTGTTTTTAATGACGCTCATCATAACTGTTCCCCAGACCAACGAATCGATTTCTCATGCCCACCATTACGGCACAGGAAAGATTGGCGGGAAGCAATGCAGGTCCGGAAAGCGCATTCCGATGCCACGAGATATAGAAAGAGACCTTAACGAAAAAAGCCCTCACATGGAGGGCTGGTAATCACTCGCCCTTGCCGTAGCTTCCCACATCGTAGAAAGCATCAGAGCCGGACGGAAACTCCGTGTTATACGCTTTGTTGATCGCGTCTTCCTGAGCACTGAAGGGGCCTGCTGACTCAACTTCGATAGTCAGAGTGGACGGCGCTGATCGCGTCACTTCCACTTCGTAGATTCCCTGCTCCATCGGAGACGGATATTGACGCTCGTGTTGAGCCAGTGCACGCTTTACCATCGGGTCTTCGTCGTTTGCACCGGGGTCGGCGCTGGAGAACGGTTCAACGTGCTCATGGCTACAATTCATGCAGTCCATGGCGGCGTTGAGATCGTCCACAAGTGACCACTGGGCGTAGCAGCTTGGACAACGATAGAATCCGCGCATCAGGCGTTCGCTTTTCTCGGGTGATTCCAGAGTGCCTTCGTTATAAAGGCCAATCTCAATCTCACCCCAGTCCAGCTCACCTTCAACGTCAACCTGGATCTTGCTCACAGTGACGTCCAGCGCTTTCGCTAAACGGTCAGCACGTTTGTCGAGTTTAACCTCGCTGGTGTAATCCAAACCGTCGGTTTCGATCAACTCACCATTAACGTATAGCGCCCGGCAAAGGAGATCACCGGCTTTCATAGAACGAACTAAAGCAACTTGCTGTTTCATAACTTGACTCCGTATTGTTGAACTCACAGTCCTTACGGTCAGGTCGATATTGGGTAGATGTGCTGCAGCGGGGAGCGGAAAAGGAAAAGGCCCTCCGAAGAGAGCCTTAAAGATTGTGGTTCCGGTATGGCAGGGCTCGCTCTGAGGCTTAACGCTACACCCTGTAAACGTACTCACCCATCATTATGAGCAGATGGTTACACATTCCTGCATGCTCTTTGCCAATCATTGACATCCTCCCCTCCCTTCACGATCCGGGTTATTTGCCGCACCGCTCCCGTGATCTTCAGTCATAAAAGTAATGCCCCTGCTAACCATTCAAACGAGCAGCTCACCACCAACAGGCTTGTAGTCTCCAGAGGCAATAAAATCGTTGAGATTGTCGCAGTGGTGTTCCAGTCGTTGAGGCGCTAGGCCGTTTCATTATTGGATATAGAGCCAGCGACCCAGCCAGAAAGACCACACCCTCAAAGACAGAGAAAATGGAATTGACCTCGGGCACAAGGAGTTCCAGCCCTAGCCCGGTCCAAACAAGCAGGGTGAGAGAGATCAACGCAAAGCTGAGAAGGAGGGTTAGGATTTGAAGCATAGGGCGACCTCAGTCAGTTGACTGTTCATTGCGACCGAAAAACCCAGAACGGCGAACCTTTGTGGCCGCCAGCCGGATCAATGGCCAAAGCGCAGAGACAATAACGAGAGCGATGCCCAGGGCGAGAACCGGGTCTGATATCGAGCCCGCCTCCAGATCGGGGTCGTAATATTCTTTGCGTACCGCCGCCAGCAGCGCGAACCCGGCCACAAACATAGCGCAGCCTGATCGAAACACGGTCCTCGTAATCGCTGTTATGACTTTCATTGCACTACGCCCGCGCATCAGATTCTCGCTGCTTACCGATAAGTTTCTGGATCCGTGGCTGGATTTGTCCTCGTAACCAAACACAGTCTTCAGCCCCCATCTGGGCTCCACACCATGCCGTTCAACTGACATGGCAGACGCACCGCCCCATCCGTAAACAACAAGGACCAATCCGATGAATCCCAGCAAAAGCCCGATAACCCAGTGCCCTGATTGAAACGTGGATACCGCTGACACGACCAGGCAAATCCCGATGAGAGAGAAGACGACAAGAGTGCTATACAAACCTATGCGGCTCGGACACTGGTTTTTGCTGGAGGCGTTTGAGTTTGGCTTGTTTTCTTTGGTCATAATCAAATTCACCAATAGCAGGTTCTGAACGATCTTCGCGAGCAGGCCCGCGAGATCATTCCAATGTCACGGGATCTGCGCACCATTCCCGAGAAAAGGTGACAGAAGGACCACCATAAGCAATGAAACACCGAACGCGGCCAGCAAACCCCTGACGCCGTGCTGTTCAAAAGACGCCCCACAGTCACCGGCAATCCACGCGGACATAATCCCAACCACCAAAAAAGGAGGAAACTGAAACGTGATCGCGAAAAAACCCAGAACAACGGAAAGTACCGCCGTGAACCCCAGGTCCAATCGTGAGGGGCTGTGCCATTGGATGCCCAGGAAGATAAAGCCCTTGTTTCTCATCAAAAGCCTCTAAAATGCCAGCAGACGCCTTGAATGGTGTAACACCAAAGACGCCACCAGAGCGAGCAAAACAGGTTAATCGAGGCCTTTTTGTTCAGGCACCTTAGCGATCATGGCTGATAAAGACTCGACGTTGTCATTCTGCATATTTTGAAGAGAGCTAATCTCCTCAAACTGGTAATTTTGAGCGCCGACCTTGGTGGCGAGTGACAGATTGACGCCGACGCTAACGGTCAAAGCGACGGCCAGCAAAGAAGTCACCGGGTTAATCTTTCGTTTCATGCTCATAGTAGCCATTCCTCTGAGGGTTGATTGTTCCATTGTTGGACTCGCCAATACTTACGGCATCGGTGAAATTGGTGGGTGATGCGCTCAATTCGGTTATAGAAGGTGCCCTATGGCTTTCGGATAATGGACACCGCTTGCGAGTGGTTCAGATCTCCCCTGCTCAGGGGCTGGCGGATAGCGGGGAATTTCAACCACAAGGCGAGCTTCGTGATTGCGCCGAGCGGCCGGGGGTTGGCAGCAAAGATATACTCGTATTGCGTGCCCTGGCACAAGACCTCTAAAAGGTGGTGATGTTTTCCCCGATGCGCTTTGTTGGCCAGAAGCCAGGAGTCCATGACCACGATCTCCGGGTTCCCGGTACCGGGATCACGCAACTGCGTGTTCAGTTCCTTGCACGACTCAAGAAGTGCGGCCGTGGAAAAGCGGTTCCGGTCTGACGATCCCAGATGAACCTGCCACTTCTTTCCGGAAGGCGAGATTGATGCCTGCAAACCACTCTTGCCGATCCGGAAGACCGCCATAAAGTCGAAGTTGAGAACGGCCGCTAGCATGGAAATGATCAATCCGGTACCGAACAATGCCAGAAGGGTCTCACCCAACTGGGACCAGTTCACAAGGCTGTTATTGAAGTACACGAAAGAGAAATCGAAGAGCCAGGCGCTCGCATTCAAGGCCGTTGCGCTCACGGCGCTCATAAAAAGGAAGGCCGGGTAAATGCCGCCAATGTAAAAGCTGATCAGTGCGAAAGCGGCCCACGGTGCTTTTTGGGCCAGTGGAGAATTGACGGTAAAAGAGAGTGTGCACAGCTTATATGACAGGACAAAGGCCACCAGCCACGCCATAAACAAGATGGCGAGAATGGTGAACACCGGACTCGAAAGTTGGCTGACAATAGCCACTTCTTCCAGTGAATTGAACCGGGTGCCGGAGTCGAACAAAGGGAACGTCGCCGCATTCAGTATCATGACCATTGATCCGGCGATAACGCCCAGTAGGATAATGGCAAACCCTGCGGGGATGAACGTGGAATAACGCTGATTGGTCACTGAACTGCTCCCGTATATTGAACTCCCTGTTCTTACGGCAGCGGTTTATTTTATAGAGTCGGACTTCTCTGACCGACGTGAAAACGAGAAAGGCGCCAGGGGTTCCGTGCCGTAAAACCGCTTGACGATGTAACGGGCGGCCAGACTGAGGCCGATGATCAGACAAATAGTGGGCAGCATAATCAGGCTTTGAGGGTCGTCCAACGCTTTAACCCCGGCAAGGATATTGAGGTAGCCCCAGCCCAAAAAGAAGGCAATGCCGATTGTGAAGTGTGCCATTGACACCCAAAACTTTGGGCGCACTACATCTGGAGTACATAAAAGCGCGATAAAAAACAACCCGGCACCAATGGCGCGGGTGATCTCCCAGTCCGGAAACAGGAAGAACAGAACCGTAAACGGGGCGTTGAACCAGAACCAATAAAGGACGGTCGCCATGTACGACTGGGCTTTCTGGGTGCTCTCTTGTGCGTTTGTAAGCATTCGTCATTCCTTTTAATGAGCAATACCGGGCAGACCTTTCCTGCCCTGTTGTTGGTTATGCTGCCAGATAAAGCGCTTCTTTATAGGCGTCTTCGATTTGATCCAGAAGAATCGTTTCGGCGCGAATCAGTGGGCGCTGGCGGTCGGCCACCGCAAATAGAATTCGCATAGAATCCGGTGCCTTGTACCGATCCATAACCTCATCAATGTGCTCGTCTATATAGTTGAAGGCTGAGAAGTCGTTGCCACCCATCAACCACCGGTCGTCGATCTGGAATTCAGCCTGAACATTCAGTCGGCCACATACACGATCAGAGATGTTCATCCATAGAGTGACGCCGCCAAGCATAGCCATCAGGGCTACCGGTACCGCCCAAACAATATCGTCGTGCACTGCCCCGGCGATACCCCCAAAAGCCAATCCGAACACCAGAACGAAGACGATACCGACGTATGACTGCAGTCGAATTCGTCGACGAATGATCAGAACTTCAGGCGCTGTGAGTGGGTTCTGCACGTACTCATCAAAGGACCGGTTAACAATCATGGGGCACCCATAAGCGTAAAAGTGGGTCGTTACGAAGCCGATCCGTTAAATCTTAATCAACAGATCAAGAGCGTCTTCCTCAAGCGTTGAGCCTTTAATGTGCTCCAAAAAGGACGCGTCTACCGGTACCAGTTCTTTGACATCTTCACACAGCAGAAGAACCCGGATCGCCTCAATCGAGCGCTGGGGAATGTCCCGGCTCACGACGCTTTGAGTGTACAAAAAACCGGTAATCGCGAGATCAGTGAGACGCTTTTCCCGGTCACTGCGGACTCTGGTTTCTTTCGCAATGGCGTATTTGTGGGTAACCCGTTCGCAGGTTTCGATGTAGGCCTTGGCTTGCCGTTCTTTGATCGTCGCTTCGTCCGGATTAATGATCCAGTTTCGGACGCTGGCTTGCCTGCGTTTGAGCCATTCCATCACCTTTTGACTGGGATCAAAGAGCAAATCCACGCCTTTGTTTAAGTGCTGGCCTCCGGGAATGGCCCGGAAAACCGCATTCAGGCAGCCCATCAAAATGCAGAAAACAACCATACAAAGTTGTGCAAAGCGAATGATCGAATAAGGGAAAAAGGCGGGAATGGCCAACAGCGAATTGACCCCGCCTGGATCACCAAAGACTCGGTTTTCAGTGACACGCTCATAGCGCATGGCCGCGTGAATGAAGCCCATAAAGGAAGACGCTAAAACAACCAGAAGTGCCAGCTCTCTGCCGACCATCTCGATCGGTTTGGTCGTCTCGCCAGGACTATTCGGTACCGGGATTTCGATACTGCCAGCTATAAAAGTGACCAATCCCAGACCCAGGGGAAGCAATAGAGGCGAAAGGACTTCGATGTAATTATGGATCGTTGCTTTCATTATGAACTCTCAGCATTTGTGAACACCGGAACCTTACGGCACGAGCGAGTTTAATAACCGAACTGTGCCGGAAATTGTGCTCCATGACAGCGGGAAACGTCTCAATTCGTGCCGATGGCTTTGTGATAAAAAGCGATGGTTAGTGCTTTTCGAGAGAGAAAGAACTGGCCGCCCAGGGCGAAGGCTTCCTCCTCCGGAAGGTCCTTTATATAGGCTGGAATACACTCTTCTGGTCGCAGGCCGAGGTGCTGATACTGCTCTGGAACATCGAAATCTCTGAGACTATTAACGGCCTTTTCAATGCTTTTGCCCATACCCAGAAGATAGCCGGTTTTGTCACAGTTGTGGGTTGTTGCCATCCATCGGCCATCATCCACTTTGAAGAATCGGATCGGCTCAGGCTGTGCTTCTAATGCCTTGTTTTGAGCCTCAACCCACGCCATATAAAACCGTGCGTTTCTCGGTTGTTTGCGAACCGTTAACTCAATGCTGAGCACAAAGAACTGCCATTCAAAGAGCGCGTGGATGAGGGTATGTTCATCAAGATTTGAAGCTCGACCCTGGCTTTGGGTTTGCGCGATTGCCTCTCTCAAGCGCTCATTTTCATCCGCAAGAGTCAGTGATTTTCTGGCACCGGGCGGGAGGATTTTGGAAAACACGGACTGATAATCGTGGCCGGGAAACAGCAGACAAGCGAATAAATCCTTTGCCGTTCGTTTCGTTATTTGGGGCTGGAGGTACTGCAAGCCCGCCGTAAAGATATGGGCCAGTTCATCGAACTTCGACGCGTTTACGTCCTGTAGGTAGTCAATGGATATGGGTGCCATGGAGTCCTCCGGACATTGGTTTGGGCTACCGTTTTGGGATAATTCCAGCGGCATCCAGGCTCAACGAGGATCCTTTCAATCCATTCATAATATTACCAGTAAAATGCTCGGGCGGAGTCACTCTGTGGCTTAGAAGACAGAACCGCAAAGCTTCCTCAAACTGGGCTTGGTAGTTCAGGGGATTGGCTTCTTCACGCTCCGCAAAAAGGCGAAAAGCCGCGTTCCTGAACGCACGATCCGCTTTAGAAAGTTCGGCTTTATCGTAGGCTCTGGCCAGTTTTTTGCCTGGCTCAAGTCGTGCGTTCTCTGCGATCCGGGCCGCTTCATCCTGGCTGGGATTTCTAACCCATTGCATGACCCGATTGCATGCAGCGCGGTTCAAAGAATCTGGTTTGTTGAACAGCGAATAGCCGATCAGGTCACGGGCACTTCTGTTCAGGAAGAACGCCAGAATCCGATGAAAACCGGCGATCAGCTTGGCGATTACCCGAAGCCCATAAAGGGGTGCCAGTAGGATTAAAGCTGGGCCGAAAAGTGCGCGATTGATTCCACCTTGGCTGCCAAAAATACAGGTATCGGACTTATGCTGATAGCGGTCAAAAAAGGTTGATCCAGCCATGCAAAACGACAACAGAACCATGATGTGAAGCACCCAGATAAAGTCCAGACCATTAGGCACATTCGCCACAGCCTGGCCAAAAGATCCGGCGCGGGCCCATTCCGCAACCAGGGCAAAAATCGCCAACAGGAATGCCGGGATAAAGGGAGAGTAGATTTCAATGTAGTCGTCTTTTACCGCGTGCATGGAACAACCTTTGGCGCTTTTATTTGAATGAATTATGACACTCTTACGGCACAGAAGAAGTTCACAACCGACTACTATTGAGCGTTCCTGAGACTCAGAAGTGGTGCTTTTCTTTGTTAAAAGAGGGGGTGGCCGGAGGGAATTGCCGGGACTCTGCTGCGCGAAAAGCTTCGCTCTGGCATTTAGAAGAACCGCGACTCTGGAACAATTCTGAGACACCTCGGAAACTAAAATACCACAACGGCCGCAGGCAACTGCTGGGCACGAATCGGTGAAACCGATCGGGGTTTGCCCAGCACCTGAATGTTCTGGCGTAGCCACATAAACAACCACTTTGCTCAGGATTTGGACCGACGCGACGAACGCGCCAGCCACAAAAAAAGGCGGGAAACGCGACCTACAAACGCCGTCTTTGGCTGGAACTCGCGTGAGGGGTATAAGCCCAAAAAGCTGAAAAAACACGCCAAAGAAGCCCTGAAATCGAGTCAGGAAATCCCATATATAGTGGTCAGGTGGGAGAAAATGCCGGGGTAATACCAGACCGGGACACCATATATAGTGTTGCGGGAACAAACGAAACAATGCATTAGAAACGGCGGGAAAGTAATCTGAGAGACGCGCAAAAGTAAGCGGACTAACAGGCCGGGATCGGTTCAGAACCGTGGCAGATCAGTCCTCGCGAAGCCCAGAAACGGATGCATCCAGGCAACTGGTTCTAAAGGGAAGAATGTTGTCCAGGCGGCATGCCGGGTAAGCGGATAACGAGGGCTGGACCGTTGGTTTGCGCCACCGGAACGTGCAGCGAAAGCAGTGGTAATGCGCCCAGCGGAGGTGGTTTTTAATCAGTGCCCTGCCCTGCGTCCAGGTCGAATTAACGTCAGAAAGTGGCAGTGTGAGCGCATACAAGTCGCCGCCAATACAAGACGCCAACTCCTCAGCAGTTTGCGTAAAAGCGGCTTCGTCCAGCGACGAATGCGAGTGAATGTCCAGCAACATATCTGAGCCATGAAAAAGCGCCAGATCGCCCATTCCAGATACAAGTTCGACCAGAAAAAGGTTCATCGGATGAGTCACGTTCAAGGGTCCCCCGCCGTAAAAGCTTGCCCGAAAATAGACAGAGAAGTGCCAGTCCAAGCAATCCGGAACGCCGCCCAGCCCATCAAAGTTTCAGCCGGAACAATGCAGAAATGCCCCCCACCAGAATAGAACGAAACCGCCGCCGACCAAAGCAATCTTTAGCAATCAATTCGCCAAGGGCCCGCCCGAACACCAGCGCAATCAGGCAAGAAAAATCCAAAGACGGACACCCGCGCCAAAGAGAAGAATGGCATAAATTCGGGGGACATGAGTAACCATCCAAACTTAAAAAGTGACGTCCGTGGTTAGTAGTTTGGAGCACTCCATAGTGAACCAGTAAGGCAGGATTGGAGAGCCAGAAACCATGCAATTTGGGCTGAAAAACACGTCATGAATGACCACGAACACTTAAAAATGCAGAAAGGATAAGCAAAGAATGGGGTAGCCGGGGATAAGCAGGCTCTATACCTCCTATAGGTAAGAGACGTGCGTGGGGCCTGAGGGTTTTGAAGTTCTGCGGTGTTATAAAAACAAGGATAGGCACTGAAACAGGCGTAGTCTGACTCACCTTCAAAACTAAAATGTGGGGAGCCGGGCGTTCATGTGTAGGGGAGAGAGTAACAATAAACTGTGCGTGGTTATGGTAGTACCGGGGGTGAGTATAGGGCTCCAATTTGTACGCGTACTGTGTCATTTATAGGTGTGCGCAGTAGTTAAAGGTTTTCACTCGTTTGTGCCGTGCACCGGGCTTCGATCCGTTAGGAATAGTGTCAAACCTTGGGGAGTTCTGAGTAGTCTTTATTGGCGTTAAAATTGCGACAAAATCACTCGCCAATAACCAGCGAAGCGTGGCCACCAATCGTAAGAAAAGTCGTGAATTCACGTTGGTTTTTTTCAAACATAATGAGTCTTGATAGCGTCAGAACTTGCGACTGATTGGCTCCCACGAGATCGGCAGGTTGGGTGTAAGTTTCGGCCGAACTCGTGGGTATACTCGCGACCGACTTGCACGAGGCGCCTGAATTTGCGACCGACTGGCGCAGGCGCCGAGCAGTGCTCAGCATGTTTGCACAGCCCTTGGGTGTGGATTGACGACAAAATCGCGTGGCTCCTTGGGTCGAAACACCCCGAGGTGCTGAACTTGCGACCGACTGGCGCAGCTGGACAACCATCCTTAAATCGGGAATGTGAGGCATCCTGGGTGTCGGTTACCACCAAAACCGTGGGGTAAGCACGGATGACAACAAAACACCGCCTGAACTTGCGACCGACTGGCGCAGGCCAATGCAGTAAGGGGTGCTCTACAACCACGCCAGAAGATAAGAACGCTATAGTCACCACACTAAATTGAGTTATCTCGTTCGGGCTGGTTTGGCGGCGGCGACACTGAACAAGAGTTCCAGGGTGAGTCATAAATTGAGAATGTTAAATGGCCCCGTGCCGTAAGCGGGAAAGAAGCCCTGCACAATGAGATATAAGGGAGAGTGCAATGGGTAGGTTGTTGATCACCAGGAACCGGGTCTGATGGCTGACAAGGCCGCACACATACCCACTGCGACGTTCTTCAAGAAGTTCCCGTGGGCAAGCAGCTTTTCTGTCCAGCCAGGTTCACCGCTTGGTGACTTGCTGAGCCATGAAACGAAAATTCATGGAGAGCTCATGCTTCCCTCGGCTGAGGTTGAAAAATACCTGACAACCATGAGGCGCCTTGTGGATTTAATGAAGAGGCGGAAAAACATGAATTGAGGCTCGAATCTTTGCGTAAAAAATTCAAAAAAAAATAAAAAAAATTTGAAAAAAATTTATGAAAAAATTCGGCCCGTAGAGGAACAGTTGATGGCAGACCTCGTTATTGTAGAAAGCCCAACGAAGGCGAAAGAAGTTCAGCACATTCTTGGCCACGGTTTTGTTGTTAAAGCCAGCATGGGTCATGTGCGTGATTTGCCCACAAAAGGGATGGGCATCGACCTTTCCAGTTTTAAACCAGAATACGTTGAAACGGATACTGGAAAGAGGACGATCGCTGGTTTAAAAAAACTGGCGAAGAATTCGAAAACGGTTTACCTCGCAATGGACCCAGATCGCGAGGGTGAGGCAATCGCATGGCATTTGCAGCAAGCCTTGTTTTTGAAAAAAGAAACAACCGAACGAGTAACGTATAACGCAGTTACGGAAGCCGCTGTCAAATCGGCGTTTCAGAACACAAGAGAAATTGATTACAAAATGGTCCGAGCGCAAGAGGCTCGTCGCTCACTGGATCGATTGGTTGGCTATACCGTTTCTCCCGCGCTTTGGGAGTCTGGTGTGAAGGGGTTGTCTGCGGGCCGTGTTCAATCCGTTTCCCTTAGGTTAATTGTGGACCGCGATAGAGAAATTCGCAGTCACTCAAAGCGTAAACATTTTTCAGCTGAATTGGCATTTTCAGAATACGATCCGCAGTTCTCTGCTGAATTAATAACGAAGCCTTTTGCAAATGAAGATGGATTGGTTCTGGAGAGAGCTTTACCAGAGGAGGCGTCGAAGGTTCGCCAGCTCACTATCGACAGTGTAAAAAAATCAGAGAAAACGAAGCGACCTCCCCCGCCGTTCACGACAAGTAGTTTGCAGCAAACTGCGAACGCACGTTTAAATCTGTCCAGTAAGCAGGCAATGCAGATTGCTCAGAAATTATATGAAGCGGGCAGAATCACCTACATGCGGACAGACTCGGTAAACCTGAGTGAGGAAGCGATTGAAAATATTTTCGCATTCGCAAAGTCGAAAGGACTGAGCCTGCCGAGTACGCCGAATGTTTTTTCCGGCAAGAGCGCTAATGCGCAAGAAGCTCATGAAGCGATTCGACCAACTGATTTGTTTTACGAGGGCGATGACCTGGATGAGCAACAGAAAAAATTGTACGACCTTATTCACGAACGCACGCTTGTCTCACAGTTATCCCCGGCGAAACTGGCGAACACAGTTATTGTTTTAAAATCAAACGATCACCCTGGTGAAACACAGTTTTCATTTGAAGCAAGATCCGTAAAAATTCTCAGCGAAGGCTTTATGGAGGTTGCGGGCCGTGTTGAAGAGTCTGATTTGCCGGAGTTAGCCGAGGGCGTACATGTTTCAGCTTCTTCAGGTAAGGTTTTGGAAAAAGAAACCAAACCGCCTTCACACTACACAGAAGGAACGCTTACCGGTGCACTAGAAAAAGCGGGGATAGGACGCCCGGCAACCTACGCGTCTATCATCGAAAATATAAAACGAAAAAAATATGTGGTGAGCGACGGGAAAAAACTTGTCGCAACAGAACTGGGTGATCGGCTCGTCCAGATTTTAAGGCCGTCAGATGAAACGGGCTGTACTTTCATGGAGTACAAGTTCACTGCACAACTTGAAGAAAAACTGGACGAGATTGCCCGTGGTGAAAACGATTACTTGACTACGGTTAAGGATGCTTATTCTGTTATAGAAAATGACACCGCTTTGGTGGCTGAACAAGTATCAAAAGTGGATCTGTCATCTGCAAGCACAGAAGGCATCAGCAATCCAAAAACCGGTAAAAAATCCACTCGTAGACAAGCGGCAAAAACCATCAAACAAGAATCAGGCGGGCAGTCGGCGCTTGGTGAAAAGACGTGCCCGAAGTGCAGCAAAAAAATGGTGCGTCGCAAGGGCAAGCACGGGCCGTTTTTTGGTTGCACCGGTTACCCAGAGTGCAAACATCTCGAAAATATTGGTTCTGGTAAAAAAGATTCGAATGAGGCGAAAGGCCGTCCAGCAAAAGAAGGTGAACAGAAATGCCCTGATTGTGGATCAGGCATGGTTAAACGGAATGGAAAGTTTGGTGAATTTTTTGGATGCACCGCTTATCCGAAATGCAAAAAAATAGTGAATGTTGAATCATGAGAGATGATCGCGTTTTTACCGTTGGCGAAACAGAGATAACGTTGGCCTCCAATGATGAGGGCTCAACTCCTGACAGTTTTAAAATAGATTTTGTACGCGCAAAAAATTCGAGCTTTTCCGGGACAGAAAGTGCTTCGCGTCAGGAATTATTTGAAGCGGCTTGTGCTTTGCTATGCACTGTTATCGATTCTGAGCCAGCTGGAGTGTTTGATACGAGTTGGTCTTTGGATACGAATTCAAACGCCGTTGCGAGATCCAATCACGTCAGGGATTTGCTCGACAAAACATCTTCAACCGATCCCGCTACTGCCGTTACTGACGCTGTTCAAATGTTTCGTCGACTGGAGTCCCGTCTTCCTGTGCTACAAGCATGTCAAAGAGCGCTTGAAACAAATGTCAGCGAGTTTGACGTTAATATTTTGCACGGCATTGCCGGGCGCATGGAACGGAATCTCCCGGTCGATACGTTTATCAGCGAAACCAATGGGAGTACTGTTGACGGTGAGGTCGTGAAAGATACGACAGAGCCCCCTTCCCCTGAGAATATTTTAGAAATGGATTTCAAAGAGATCCCTCCCTCAGCCGTAAAAAAACAGACGGGCTGGGAGACGGAGGATACTCGTCGATGGTTTAGGCCTTGCTCCGAGCCTTATAGCCTGACTGCGAGGTTGGCGAAAAAACTGAATTTGTTTTTGATGGCTGGAGATAACAACACTGCTCAACTTCGCTCTGACCTGATTACGCCAACCCGAAGCGTGGATAAATGCATGTATAGTCCCGTTTTGGGAATAAACGACCTGGAAAAATATTTTTGGATGGCAGAAGCAAGCTATCTAAGCTTCTTTAAGTCAAACGAAGAAGTTTTTAAAACAGGAGAAGTCCCAGTTGCCAGTCATGCTATCAAATTATTCATGGGGGCCCCGGAGGATATCGATCTTCACTGATCGGTTGGGATGCCTTTCATGTTGGCAAGATGGGTCACCTTCTCCCGTGCCTTATCCATCCTGGCAACGTGGTCTTCGTCGGTCGAAAGAACGCCTTCAATGAAGGCTGATATCGCTTTCAGCATTTTGTCGTCACTAGCGGTCAAACGATGCACAAGGTTTGCGTAATGGCTATTTTGGATATACCTGGAGTAGAAGAAACGGATGTTGGCCAAATGAGCGGGGTGCATAAAGAAGTGTTCGTCGGGAAGCGGTGCAGATGCTATTGCTTCGGTCAGCGTTAAGCCTAGCGAATTCGCCCAAAGCTGCAAGGTGATGATTTTTGATGGCAAGTTGTCGTTATCGTCGTTCTCCCAATTGGACAAAGTCTTTCGGCTTATTCCTAATTTGGCAGCGATTTCTGACTGGGAGTATTTTAGGTATTTACGCCGTTGACGCATTGTTAACGAGACTGAGCGTGGGTCGAAATCGGCCATAAGGAATACCTTTTACAAAATGTTGCAAAGTTAATGGGTTACTTAGTTCCCATAATACCGTCGTTCAAGGAGAATGGCGAAGAATAGTTCCCAAACGGCTGTTTGAATAACGTGGTGATGTAAGCGAAAATCACTACAGATAAAAAAATCAACCTAGTTATGCGTCAGGCACAGGTGTTAAATGGCAGCAGCAAATCCGAACAAAAAATGCATTAGCGAATGGATCAGCATTGTATGTTCGAAGCTTGGCAAAGCCCAAGCCGATCGTCGTGACGATTTTAGGCAAGATGTTGGCCTTATTTTGCTTGAGAAGCCGGAACTGCTGGATGCGGGCGAGCAAGGACATATTGCCTATGTTGTCCGCTCAGTGAAAAACGCCTTATCAGACAAGGGCAGTGATTCGCAGATAAGCGTTCCACGCATAAAAGACTGTGACAGCGACCGCGTGAGAAACCTGAAAGTAACGTTGCTTCAGAACTCCGTCAGTCTCAACGATGAAAATTCCGACGGGCAGAGTTATGAAACGCTCATACCGTGCAAAAAATATGAGCAGGCTGATCTCTGGGAAAAGCTCCGTAATGAGACGGTGCTGAGATGGATTCGAAGCCACGCCCCTATGCTTGATTTCTTGCTAGATACAGACAAAGCCAGCACGCCCGCGCCGTATGCGTGGAATTCCAAGCCGATAGTTCGCGCCTACATGGGCGCTGATGAAGTTGGCAAGCTCTTAAAGAAGTTCGGTGCCAGCCTTAGCTCCGATGAACGTCTTGCGATCAAAGAGACCATGTTCAACCAGTTTTTGCATGCTAAAAAGGCCCCCGTCGTGGCTGATGATAATTTCGACTCCGACGCCCTCCCCTCTGTCTTTTCTATGTGAACCTCTGAAACTGTTCCGTGCCGTAAGTTCCTCAGGAGGTGCTTATGCGCGGGCCAGGCCATCATGCTACCGGCTTTATATCAGGCTGGATTGCTACAGCGATACTTAACAAGCAAGTTGGAATTCCCTTTTTCGTCTCTATCCTGGCGGTCCCACTCTCATGGTGGGGCGGGGTGTTGCCGGACAGTGGGGAATTCTTTCTTGGTTTCCGCTGGGTTCGCCATAGGACAGTGACCCATTGGGTTCCGCTATGGGCAATCATTTTAGGTTTTGGCGTATACGGTGCTTTTCCTGAAACCCTAGTCGGAATGTGCCTTCAGTCTGCAACTGTGGGTTTTGCGGGCGGCGGGCTAACCCATCTTCTTTTCGACTGGCCTAACCCCCAGGGCATTCCATTCCTCACGCCCTGGAAGAGGCACACTCTCAACTGGTGGAATAGTGGTCGACGGGAGATCTACTTAATCACTGGATGGGCTCTGATCGCGTCGATATTCTGGGCGCCTGAAATCAACCAGTTCTCTGTTACCGCCATGGAACTCCAAGAAAAAACGTCCGGTCTCGTCAGAGAATTCTCACCAGAACAATTCTAAATCCGTCCTTTCCGTATCCGTTACGAGTTTCTAAAATGCGGAAAGGAGGTGTGATGCAGAGACCCCAACAGTCAGTCCGAGGTTTCTACTCGGTTTATGTTAGGGGTGTCTTTAGTGCCACGACTAAAACAGGTCCGGTTATTAGGGCCCGCGCTGTGATAGGCGAGCAGTGGCACACGATGCAGATTCCTCGGGCTATTGCTCCAGGGGAATTGAAGAAAGGCGATTATATTGAATGCGAAGGTAGTGTGACGGCTGTGCCTGACAACAATGGCGCATCTTCATACCTGTTTGTCGACAAGGTTTCTAGTGTTATTCCAGTTGAAAAACTAGATGGCGTTGAACCTCGATCGACGCCACAGAAAACCAGCTCGCAAAGAGACAGTAAGCCAAACGCTTACGCTTCTGCGAAAGGTGGCTTTCGCTCTAATCGTCCCGCACAGAAAAAGGTTGAGACTCAGCGCTACGAAAAACCAGCGCCAGATCACCAATCGCCAGTGCAAGAAGAGCATCGCGAGACACCCAGTCGAAAACGTCGTTCGGGATTCCGATCCAACCGGCGAAATCTTTCTGGCTTATGAATCAAGGAGGCTCCGGCCTCCTTTTTTTGTGAAAATGCTTAATGCCGTAAGAACTGCATCAAATAATATAGGTGCAAAATGTTAGCTGACAGCCTTTTCTCAAGCTGGGTTCGAGTTGTTCTTTTTTGGTACGTGAGCCTCTTCATTTGGTGGGGGTTCTCGAACACCATGATTGAACAATCGATGAACAATATTCCGAACATTGTCTTTGAAACTATCGAGATGGACCGCTGTGAATTGGGTGGTGTCGAATGTGATAAAGACGGTTCAGTAGTCATCAAACCACTCAACGCGATCTTCAGTATTGGCCATGTATTTGCGTTCTGGGGCTTTCCGGTATTGATGGGCATTGGACTGTCGGCTGGTTCTGGGTCGCTGTGCGCAGTAGCACTGAGGTCAAAGAGGAATACCAAAGAGAAAAAATCGCTAAACCCTGACCACAGCTGGCGCGGCGTGGAGGTTAGTTTAGGTCGGCTTCCATCCCCTAACTGGGAGGAGCAAACCGATCGGGTAAGACTGAAATTTAACGAAGCAAGCAAGAAAAAACTGGAGTCTCTCGAAGAGCGCCACTGGGGAACCTTTGAAGAGGTGATGGGGCTCCTTTCCAAAAACAAGGGTGCGTTCGTTGGTGATGGCCACAAGGGGACGTTGCTTGAGCACAGCCTTCGCGTAACCAAATCGGCGATTGATGCCGTGGAAGGGGTAGCCGATCCTTTGCTGCCGATAGCAGCAGCAGCTCACGACATAGGAAAAATCCGTTCGCACTTTAAGAAGAATGGTGAGTGGGTCAAGAAAGCTGGAGTTGCCGGTTTCCACGATGTGCAAGGTGGCTTGTTGCTTTCATCTCTCCCGTCTTTCCAGAAACTGGAGGAAGATGAAAAGCTAATATTGATGTTGGTTACCAAATACGCTCACAAACCCCACCGAGCGCCCTTCCCTAATGAAGCAGTTCGGAGTCGAATGCTGGAGCTGTTAAATAGTTTCCGCTCAGCGGATCATTCTGTAACGGCTGATGAGCAAGCGGAGGTCATTAAAGACTACAAGGATTCGCGCACGCTCGATGACAAGGTTATCGACGCATTGCTTGAAACGATCACGACTTACAAGTTTCAAAACCCAAACCTTCCTAAATCCCAACGCGCTATTGGCTGGAGAAAGGGAAATCGCCTAATTTTGATCGAGATTCAATTCCGCGAGAAGTTTGCGACGTTACTGCCCAAGGATCTTGTCGCAGCCTGGGGTGGGGTTCAGCGCCAAAAGAACAGTCTGGCTGGCGTGACCAAGAACTTTCTGGAATGGCTCGACGAAAAGGACTGGCTGGTCCGGGAGGTCGACGTCTACAAGACACATACAGACGAAAAACCCTTTAAACGTGAGGTTTGCCCTAAAGATCATTATCCGATCTGGTCGATTTTTTCTGGCTCAAAGGAATTCGTTGGTGTTTTCGAGATAGAGCTTCCAGAAGAGTATCGACAGAAGTTTCCTAATGAGACTCAATTTGATCTGAAATACTTTGGCTATATGAAGCCTCCGAAGTCGTCGGAACGAAGGAAAAAAGAGAGCGACCAGCTTCTCAGCAACCTGAAGAACAGGAAGCGTGGGAAGCCCAAAAGACCGTCTGAGGAAGAATTACTTAAGGGTCAGTCCGATGACATAAAAGCAAAGTTCAAAAAACTAAAAGCGCGATATAGCGGTTCTGGTATGAAAGTTCCTGAGCAGGAAATTCTTACCCATGTGCTGAATGAATCGAAAGCGCAGGCTGATAAAAAACCAGAAAAAGAAACCCCGAGAACAACTGGTACACCTGCTAGTGCTGACACCGGCTTTGATTCGTTGGACCCCGATCAGAAACGAGAGGCGCGCAAGCTGGTTTCGAAAAGCCTTAACGATGGCACGCCGCTATCACTCGACGCGGCTGCGTCTGTGATTACCGGTGATGGCGAACAGCGGGATGCAGAGAAGCCTCGGTATACTCAGGCCATTAAATCGGAAAAACCGGTTCAGCCCCTTGCGGCAAAGGAATTTCCACGGGCGAATAAAATCGCCCAGGGCGCCTTTGGTAAGGCCGAAAAAGATACGCAGAGAATCGGGAACAAGCTTGTTTCTAAAGCGCTCAATTCTGGCGTGATGATTTCAAAGGATGAAGCGGTGACGTTGATCAATGACGGTGGAGTTCCTGATGAGCTTCTTCAGTCTTTGAGTGACACCGGGAGTAAACGTTCGAACCTGTACGGCAAAGCAACAGAGAGGGCTGCAGTTGCGGATACTGCAAAGAAGCAATCGAAGGCGACCACCGATAAACAGGTTCAAAGCCCCCAAGCTGAATCTGACAAGAAACAGGGCGCCCCTGCAGAACCGATCTGGGAATCCTTGTCATCGAACCAGCGAGCGAAAGCTCAAAAGATGGTAGATCGTGAGGAGGCCAGGGGTAAAACTCCCGATAGGGATGGAATTGCGAATGCGATTCTCGCGTCCGACAAGCCGCAACCCACGGAAAATCGCAAAGCGATTGTGGAAGACAGATCCTCTAGTGCACAGCAAAAAGGTGACGCTCCTGACCATCAGACCGTCCCCGGAGCAAAACCAGAGAAAGCGCCTGATCAGGATAAATCTTCGGTTTCTTCCTCGGATAAAGAGCAGAACGCTTCGAAGAATTCAGGCACCGATGGGCAGGCTGAAGATCCAGCGCCTACGAAAAAGAAAAAGCGCAGAAGGCGCAAGTCAAAGACTGGGAAACAGGGGCCAACGGACAACCATGCTCAAGATGCTTCGCAGCAAAAAGAGACAGTGAAAAAACCGATTGAACTGACTGATGACGAAAAGAAAACGGCAAGAAAGATGATGAGCGAGGCGCTGAATCATGGCCGTCGGGTAACCAGAGCTCAAATCGAAGAAGAGGTGGTCAACTTAAGGGAGCAAGGTGGCAGTCAGCCAGAGGACGCCGTTGATGCCAACCCTGAAGCTCCTTTTGATGCGCCCAAAGGCATTAAAGACAGTGGTGAGCAGAAACCACATCACCCGCATAAAGATGTTTCGGGCGAAATGAAAAGTCGGAACACTGAACTTAGTGAGGTTCGTTATGTTCAGGCGGTTTTGGACACAAACGATGAGTCCCGTCTCCAGCCATTTATGAACGGCGCTGACCCATCCAACTTTGTTGGTGTGGCCGTTGGAAAGGCTGGGGAGACCGCTTTGCTGGATCACCTGACGGATAGAGAGTCGAAAGTCTTACGTCGGCGATTGAACAAAGCCATGAACGAAGGTTTGACAGGCAAAGCGGTCAATCGGGCTGCGATCGCAGCATCTATCATAAATGAGAGGCCAAAGCCCACAGGCAAGCCACCAGTCAGACCTGAAGTGAGTCAGTTTGAGGCTGTAACGCCGAAATCAGACGTCTAATTAACGTCGCTCCGTAACTGTCACGAGTTTTATAAACTGACAGGAGTGATTATGAGCAACAATCTGAAGAAGCTGGCAGCCCCGTTCCCTGAAGACTTACTGGAAGAAGAAGTTTCAGAGCAAGTCAAAGACGAAGAGGGGAATCTGGTTAACCTGGTTCGCACAACCGTTCCGATGCCACTGATCCAAGACCGTCTTTCTGATGTGTTTGGTTTATTGGGTTGGGAAGTGTTCTTTGAAAACCTCGAAGGCGGTGCGACTAAGTGCCTACTGCGAGTAACACTCGACGAACAGATTTGCACTAAAACCGGTATAGGAAAGAAAGCCAATCCTGTTGAGGCCGCTGGTGAAGCATTTGCTTCCGCTGCCCGCCAATTTGGCGTTGGACTGGAAGCCGGAATATCTGAGGAAATCGTTGAGGAAAAAGTGGAGGAGAAACCAGAAATTCGGGCGCGACGTGGTGGTTTTCGCAAGCCGCAACCATCCGTAGATTATCCAGCATGACAAAAAGGGGCAACGCCCCTTTTTTTTATATCACTGAAAAATAGAGGAAATCCCAGTCTAATATTGCGCAAGCCGTAGCCTTTTCGTGTTGACAAATGCGAAGAGGAACTAAAAATGAGCAATGAGTTTCAAATCCCAGAGTTTGGTGCCAATCCTGTCCAGGACATGGATATCCTCGCCAAGCTTAGTGAAGTGGCTAAGACGGTTCGCAATGAATCGTCATTCTTCAAAAAGATCGAAGTTGAAGAAGTTGAAGCTGAAGCCAACCTTTATTTTGCCACCGGTCACGTTCAGAAAGAGTTTCATCTTGAACGTGCCAGCTCCAAGACAAACGCCTCGGCGAAAACTCTTGAGTGGCATTGGTGGGCTTTCTTTAGCCGCTGCTTCCGGAATTATCTGGAAGACCAAGCTCCAAACCGGTATTCAACGCTTAAGTCTGCAAGGATTCGTCCGAGCGATGATAAAGATATGCAGAGTCGTAAAACTCTAGCGTCAGGCATGGGATCCATCTCACTTGATCAGTCATTGGCTGAAGACGGTGAGGGTTCTCGTGCTACTGCGCATGACATCTTTGGTAACAGCAAGTTTAGTGACCTGGCAGATGAAGTTCATGAAATGAACGTTCTTGCAAAGATGGAAGTTGACGACCCAATTGCATTCAATCGTCTGCTTGATGCGGCTCGCAGTCCTGGAGATATCTCTGTTGATGGCCGAACGCTGAGCTATCAGGAGCGTATTGAGCATGGCATTCGCAGCTTTCACAAGCTTGTGGATCACAGCATGGATGGCTTCGAAGAACTCGAAGACGAATTCATCGGCATGCTTAAAGGTTGGCGTTCTGTTCGAGGACGCTACAACAAAGCTCCAGAGTAATGATATCGCCCTCCCTCCTGGAGGGCTTTTTTTCGATGAGCGTTACATCTCCCCTTCCCTGTATTTGCAAAAAATCCTACTGCCGTAAGAGCTCCACGACTTAAAGGGGCCGAGAAATGGCACAGATCTATACGGGTCCATTCTGGAACGGTAAACCAGAGCACGACCAAAACATCTACGACATGATCGTTAGCAAAGCCAAGCGTATGCGTGGTTCGCGACCTGAATTTAAAGCAGGTATCAGCGAAGACGACTTCGTTGGCGAAGCGTTCCTCCTGTTTCAGAGTCGCAAAGTCCACAAAAACTATGAGGCCACGAAGGGAGATTTTTGGCGGTTTTTTGCCGTGTCCCTTCGGAATATGGCAATCGATAAGCTCGGGTCCACTTACAGTCACGTCAAGAGCGGGCGTGCTCGTGGAACTGATGACGATTCAGCCAAAAACGACAAGCTGAGCGGCAGCGAAATGGCTATTCAAAGACTGGATGACGAAAACCTGCACGAGCGGGTAACAGTCTCCAGTGACTCCCCAGAGGCCATTATTGGTCTTGAAGAATACGAGGCGCAGATTCTTGAACTGGCGCCCACCCTCGCTGGGGTGTGGCTTGGAAGCATAAACCACCCCCACGAAATGGTGCACCCCGTTAAGGGGCACCCCCTTACCTCGCGAAAAGAGCGAATCAGTATTGTTGCGCGTGAAGCGGATCGGATGCTCGATCAGCTGGGTGACTACTTGTTTGGGTTCGAGCTTTCTGTTGAACAGCACGAGGAATACGTCGAAACGATTGTCGACCAGTTTTCTCGCTGGCGCGGAGAGCGTGGCTCATACAAGAAAAAACCTCACCTGAAGACGTTCCCAATAATCCTGATGCCGTAAGCGAGGAGAACCCCCACGAGCGGGAAACCTAAACCTGTTTAAACTTGATCAAGGATTAAGATATGCAAACTGAAACGAGCAAGCCTCAGGTAAAGATGGTCGATAAGACCCTTGCCTTTATCACCCTGCTTTTCGCCAGCACCCTGGCAATGGCAGCAGTAGCCAATGACGACCCTTTCGCTGACTTCCTGGTCACGATTGAAAGCTGGGCCCAAGGCGCTCTTGGCGTAGGCGTATCCATCGCGGCCGTTCTTTTTGGTGCTATCCGGGCAGTTGGCAACAACAACCCAATGACGGCACTTGGTGGTATCGCACTGGCAGCCTTTATTCACTGGGGGCCGACTGTAATTCGAGACATTATTTTGGTTTCCGGCGCGATCATCTAAGCGTAACCTGGAGGGCCTTCGGGCCCTTTTTTTTTGCAAGGGTATAATCATGTCTGATTTCGAAAAGCGTCGCGCCATCCCAAGCCGGATAGATGAACCGGTTCCAGTGCTTGTTTGGGATCCGGTCGAGTTCGTTATCGCAATCACCTCTTTTGGCTTCTTCATGATCATCAACATGGTGCTCGTTGGGCTTGTCACGATGGTGGTTGTTCTCTGGGCTAGCCGCGAACTGAAGAAAGGCGCCAAGCAAGGTACTACTCAGCATGCTATTTGGGCAATTGGTTTTAATATGGATCCAGTGCTCCCTCAGCGTTTTCCGCCCAGTTTTGTTAATGAATTGATTGAATAGACCCTTCCGAAAAGTTCCGCTGCCGTAAGACCTCCATCGAAAGTTGGAGGTTTTTTATTTATGGCAGAAGTTACACACAGAGGGATGCTTCGCGATCTCAAGAAGCAATCGAGTGGCTGGAAAGTGGCAACCTACGTCCTGGGCATCGCTTTGGTATTTACTGGCTGGAAAATGCTTGAAGTTAAAAATGCTCAAGCAGTCGTAATTGCCCCCTACGGCCTTTATTCGGCAAATCAGGCGGTAGCAACTGGCGACACCCTTGAAGAAGCCCGCGACTACATGGACCTCCTGTTTCGAGCTGACCTGAGCGTAATGCTGAACTGGCAGGCATCCACTGTGTCGCGGCAGTTCAGTACGTTTATGACAAGGCTTACCCCTGAAGGCTACGCCCATTACAACCTGGACCTTCGCGACAAAGGGGTAAAGTACAGGGATCAGAACATGAGCCAAATGTTCTACCCCCAAGACATATCAATGATCGTGGATGAAGAGTCCAGCGGCAGTTTTGTTATGGAATCTGAGGGCCTCCTGAAGCGCTGGCGCGGTGGCGATGAATTGATAAACACAGAGGTAGTCTACCGCCTCCATTACAGAGAGGTAGGTTCAGGACTGTTCGGTGTTAAGAAGATCGAAACATCCTACGAGCGGACGCCGTCTATTGATTCAAATAAAGCTGGAGGAAATAACGATGCGTAAACGACTACTGCTGTCGCTGGCAATGGCTGGATGCGTAGCGTCCGTGAGCGCCCAAGCAGAGACGCTGACGGTGGGTACTGGCTCATTTAACCTGTTTAAGTTCCCGTCACCGATTACTGAGGTGGTTCTCCCTAACGATGCCCCGGTTAAAGGTCAGGCTCGTTATGCAGATGGCAACAAGAAACTCCTGCTTAACTTTGAGGATTCCGCAGATGCGCCGTTTCAAATGGTCGTAATCACTCGGGATGGTCAAAGTTATATGGTGAATCTAGACCTTGAGAAGAACGTGGGTGGAAAGGAGCACCAGATCGGTGATTTTTCTGGTGAGATTAATCGGCAATCCATCTCAAATCAGAGCAACCCAAACTCCGATTTCCTGCCAGTAATGGCTGAAAAGCTGGGCAACCTCGGCGGCACCCCTCGTGGCTTTGTTGAGTCAACAGATCTTCCAGAAACCAGAATGTTTCGCGGTCAAAGCGAGGACGGCCTTCCTGTGGGTGTAGTTCTGGAGCCGGTTGAGAGGCTGAACGGCACAGTAGAAGGGCGCAAGGTTCAACTCGAACTTTATTTTGTGCGCTCAAGCGAGGGACTTAACCCGAAGAACCTTGACCCATCACAGTTTTCTGGCCCGAAAGTAGGGGCAATTACTGTGACTCGCGACGGGGAAGGGAAACATTTTGTGCTAATGGTTAGAAACGCGGGGTAAGTCATGGCTAACAAAGATAAAAGCGACATCCAAGTCGAGACGATCGGCAGTCGAGGAAAAGATAGTCAGCGCAAACTGATGATCGTCGTAGGTTGCATTATCGTCGCAGCTGTCGGCATTAACGCCTTTTTTGCTGCAGGCAAAGATGAGCCGAGGCGGCAGGATTCGGGTCTTCCAGAATCTGTTTCTTTCACTCCTGATGGGTTGGAAGATCAATCTTTCGAGTCGGAAACTCAGACCGCTATTAAGTCTTTGCGTCAAGGCGACAGCAAGCTTCAAGCAGGAGTGAGAGCCAATGCTGATTCGCTTGAAGACGTTCAGCGTTCTCAAAATGCTTTTCGAGAGGACATGGGAAAGAGTCTAAAAGCGATCTCTGATCAACTCGAAGACATTCGAAGTGAACAGGCTCAACTGAAGTCCGACTCGGGAGGAGGTAACTCCGGTTCCAATAGCACACCTCCCCCCGATCAGCCCAATGCCTCGGTTGACGCGGTACCGCCACCCCCTAGCTTCGGTGGTGACAGGCGTAAGCCAGGTCCTCCGCCATCTGGAAACAATAATGGCCAATCAACGCCTCCGATGGTTGCGGATAAAGATGAGCCTATGGTTCTTCGCCCACCAGAAGGTTCTGAGGATGATGGTGATGTCAAAGTAGAGGTGCAGCGTCAACCGAACCCTTACGCGGGGTTCCTGAGCCCCGGCTATGTCCCGGTAACCTTAATGACGGGTGTTCAGGCCGGAACTGCTTCGGTTTCGCAGCAAAACCCCAGTCCGATCCTCATGCGAATTCAAGGCAATGCCCAGCTCGCTGGTTCCGCTGAATACGATCTTCGGAGTTGCTTCATGACTGGAACGAGTTATGGCGATGCACGAACGCATCGGGCAAAGATTGATATCGCGAGCATCTCGTGTGTGGACAAAGATAACAATCTCGTTCTAGAAGAGACGCTGACTGGCTACATTGCGGATAGCGACTCGATTGAGGGACTGCGCGGAACCCTTCGGGAAAAGCGCGGAGCGGTTTTAGCAAAAGCAACGTTGGCTAGCATGCTGGAGAGCCTGGGCACTGCATTTTCCGAGGCTCAAGGTACAGCGTTCGATTCTGTGACTGGCGGTGGCTCGGTCATTGAAGGCGATGCGGCATTGCGTTCGTCAGGACTCAGTGCGGCTGCATCAGGTGCCAAGACGCTGTCTGATTTTTACTTGCAAGAACTTGAACGGCTTTTCCCTGTAATTGAGGTTCCAGCCAATCGAAAAGCCTTTGCGGTTATCACCAAAGGTAAAGCACTCAAGTGGAATGATTACGGCAGCTTGTTCGTTGAGAAGACCCAGCCTCTCTAGGGCCCCACTCTATGAGTCAACGCAAAAATGATGCATGCCGTAAGGCATGCATCTGAGTTTTGGAGACGCAGAAATGTTGAAACAACTAACACCGATGTTAATCGCTTTATCGTTTTCGGCCCCGGCGCAAGCCGACCAGGGCGATAGAGTTCTGGAATACCTTTCAACTCACATGCCCAACACGGAATGGACCAATGCAACGCCTCTCGAAGGGTTTACTGGCTATTACCAGCTCGAATTTGAGGGGCGGAACCTGAATACCCAGTATTACTTTGACTGGGATGCGAGGGTTATGGCGGTTGGGATGTTGATCAATCTTAATGTAGGCAGCGAAAACGCAGCTAATCAAAGCATCGCTGGCGGAACTTCTGGAGATGTAACCAATGAATAAGTTCAAGACACTTTTTTTGGTCAGTTCAATCGCAGCGATTGCAGGGTGTGCGAGTCAGCCCGATTACGGTTGCGACATCCCGGAAGCTTGCGCTCCGGTTAACGAAAACTACCAACTTGCACTGCAAGACGAAAATCCAACTGGCTGGGTTAGCGAAGGCGCAAACCCAAACCTACCCCCTGGTGTTAAGCCTATCGAGAAAGAAGAGCCTCCGGTCAACTCTTCTCGAAAAGAAGAGGGTGGCTTTTGGAGCGGCCTATTTGGCAGTGATGAAGATGAAAATAAAATAGAGATCGTCCCTATAATGGGCGGAGAAACGGATGTGTACGGTGGTGCAGTGTTTGTCCCGCCTCGGCCACATCGGATCTGGCTCGGCCACTGGAAAGGCCGTTCTGGAGAGCTTAATAGTGGCAACTACACTTATTTGACCACTCCAGGCTATTACAATTACCAGGGCGAGCGTTACCTGGCCCTCCCCTATAACGTTTCATCAAATGGCGCGGCTCAAGGCCCTACAGGCCTTTCTGAGGCGACGTTAAGTCCAGTTCGACCTGATCAACTGGGTTTCCGTCCGAAAGAGAGTAAGCAGCCAAGCGGCGTACTCGATGACATGGTTCAACCGAGTCAGGAGAACTAATTATGAGACTGAAAAGGAAAGAAAATCCTGACGTTCTTGCGAGAAGCCAGAAAAAGATTCGTAAAGGCATAAAAACACGGGTTGGCGAATTTATCCAGCACCATATGGATAGTGCAGTCGACTGGGTTCGCCCGCAAGAATCCGGCGAAACACCGTTGAACGTTGCCGCTGCCCAGAAACTTGCAGAGCGAGTGACGCTGTCTAGCCTTTTGAGCTATGCGAACATCAGCGACGCTGGACTTATACTCAACGATGACGGTAATGAGATTCGAGTGGGATTCATGATCGAATATGCCCCGTTCACAGCTGCAGGAACTGATTCAGAATCTCAAATGGACAGCATTATTGGGCTGGCGGACAGGCCTAATACAGTTTTCCAGTTCGGCTGCCTATCCAGTACAGAAGTGATGTCTTACTTGAATCACTGGGAGCATGCGAGGACACACAAAGCTACGTCAGAAATCCTTGCGAAGATGGCGAAAGAACGAGCCGATTTTTATCGTGGCGCTACATATACAAAACGATCTGAAAGCGGTGATGACCTCGGCTACAGCCTTATTCAGGGACGACGTGTTCATCCGAAAAAGCATAACTTTTACGTCACTGTAATGGTCCCCTTCTCTGGAAATATTGAGGACGACACTCAATGGGAACAGTTTGAAGAAGAAGTCCGTAAGCTGCGCAGTTCGATGTCTGGAACGCTTGGTAGTGCCGGTGTCCACTGCCATTCGATGAGGCGTGAAGAGGTGCGTCACGTATTACGGAAAATCCTGAACCCCCATCACATCCCCGAGAAACTTCTCATGGATGACATGGAATACCTTGAGGGTTTTGACCCAACGGCTCCTTACGCGTCGATTCATAACCTGGTAGAAAAAGACACCCGCATGACCGTTCATAAGGATGGCACGCTGGGATTTGAAGCCAGTTCTGATGAAGACGATATTCGGCGGAAAAGAATCGTTTCGCTCACAGTGGATCGTTTTCCTGCCCAGACATATCTGCCGTTGACCGCCCGTTTGATGGGTGACGCGACACAAACCACACAGGCAATCGATCGCCCTTTTTGGATATACACAAATATCGTAACGCTGGACAACGACGACGCTCGTGATCGGATGACAGTAAAGATGGCTCGTGTATCCAAACAGCTGATCTCGGATAGTGAAGCGTATCAGGCCTTCGTGTCTCATCTATTCGAAATGCGAGACCAGTTGAAGGACATCACTGCCGAGGCACGTAAAGGTACTGGCATTGTTGGTGCATACATGGGCATCAATATCCTGACAGACGCTGATTCAGCCCAAGAAGACGCTCAGGCGGTTTCTTCTCTATGGCGTCGCCATGGTTTTGATGCCAAGCCCGAGAAATTTATTACTCTGCCGATCTTCCTTTGCTCCGTGCCAGGTCACTTCCGGCCGGAAATGGACCCTTTGAAGAACCGCAGTGGTCTCCAGCGCATTATGACGATGACCTCGTTCCAAGCCGCTACCCTGACGCATATGGAAGGTGAATGGCGCGGGTCCAGCGAAAAGTTAGGAGGGATCCCTCTCATCAGTCGTCGTGGAGAACTGGCAAGCGTTTCCATTCAGGATAAGGGTGTCACGAACTTCAACTTTTGCGTGATCGCTGACTCTGGTGCGGGTAAATCATTCTTTGCCCAAGACATCGTGCTGGACTTTTTGTCGAAGAACGGGCTCGCTTTCATCATCGACGCCGGTCGCTCTTACTTTGAGTTCGTCGAACAAATGGGAGGAACAAACCTTGTTTTCAAGGTGAACGAGCCTCTCGACCTGAACCCGTTTGCACAGATCAAGACGGAAAATGATCTGAAAGAAATGATCGAGATGTTGAAAGACGTCATCGCATACATGGCATGGCCAAACTCGGAGCGCAATGAGGTTCCAGATTGGGAATACGTCACCCTTGAGAGAGCTATTGAAGAGACGTGGCAAAACAATCGTGAGAATAATACGGTTGGCCATGTATCTGAGTGGTTGCTTAATCACGAAGACAGAGCCGCACAGAAGATTGGTGAGCAACTTCGTCCCTACTCGGTTGGCCGTCTGGCTGACTGGTTTAACGGAAAGGGTAAGAAAGTTGACCTGAAGGGTAATCTTATTTGCTTTGAGATGGATGAGCTCAAAGCTCAGGGTGCGTTCCGAGACGTTGCTCTCACGATGATGATGCAACGTGTCGCTGACGCAATGTACCACGGTGGCGACTCGTCAATTCCGAAATTGCTTCTGATCGACGAGGCGTGGGACCTCTTGAGCTCGAACCAGGCGGGGCCCTTCATTAACCGTGCGTGGCGTACTGTGCGGAAGTTTGGCGGTAGCTGCGGGTTTATTACGCAAAAATTCAGTGACTGTGAGATGTCGGAGGCGGCGAAAGCGGCTTACGCGAACTCAGCATGGCTGTTTATGTTGCAGCAGAAATCGGAATCTATCCGTTTTGCTTTCGACAACGGCTACTTCCCGGATGATCCTCAGACGAAAAAGCTCGTCGAAAGTGTTCACACCCGACCTGGTTACTATTCGGAGGTCATGGTTAAGTCCACGATGGGCATTGGCGTATATAGGTTTGTTATTGATCCGTATACCTACTGGCTCTATACAACAGACAAAGACGACAAGGCTGCTCGGGCGCAAATGCTGGAGAAGGTTGTCGCAGAGAATCCGGACATGGCCCGATCGTCGGCGATGGCGGAAGCGCTCAGTCGCCTTGCTGCCGGTCGGTACAAAGATATGTTCGGGAAGACACCTGAGAGTGAGCTGAAAAAGATACAGCGTGCGATTGCTGCCTGATGGAAAAACGGCTTTGCCGTAACAGCGGTGCTGTTTAATCCACAGAAAGGAGTTTAGAAATGGCTAAAGGCCTCAACAAAGTAATGCTTATTGGTAATTTGGGTCAGGACCCTGAGACCCGCTACACCCCCAACGGGAATGCGGTGGTTAACCTGAACCTGGCTACCGACGAAAGCTACAAGGACCGTCAGAGCGGTCAATTGGTCCCCAAAACGGAATGGCACCGGGTTGTGATGTTCGGCAAAATCGCTGAAATCGCTGGTCAGTATCTTCGTAAAGGCTCAAAGGTCTATGTCGAAGGTAAGAACCAGACACGCAAGTGGCAGAACAAGGAAGGTCAAACTGTTTACAGCACCGAGGTAGTGGTAGACATCAACGGCCAGATGCAGATGCTGGACACCCTTGGTGGCGACAATGCGTCGCGATCGAACTCACCTTCCCAGCAGTCCGCTCCGCGTCAACCCGCTGAGCCCTCACAGCCCTCTCAGCAGGGTAATTCGGGTCAAGGTGGCTACAACCCTCAGCCTGTAGGTCAGGGTGGCTCTGGCGGTTACCAGGGAGGCTCACCAGAAGGCTATGTTCCAGAAGATGATGACTTTCCCTTCTATTGAGTAACAACAAGGAGTTACAGGTTTTAGACAGTAAGTTCTCCCGCAATGACAAGCCCTCCCACTGAGGGCTTTTTTGTGTACAGGCTCTAAAGAAAAATAAGAAAACCCTGGTTGTCGCCCGCCTAAATTTCGGTTTGCCGTAAGCATTGTGAGTTATCAAATTACACAAACCGGAGTTTTAATTATGGAAATCGCAATCTTGGCAGTTATCACTGTTTCAGTTAGCGTAGCTTGGGTTCGAGTACGTCCCGTATTTGGATTCTAAGTTTATCCGCCATGACTTAACCCCATTACCTTTTTGGTTTTGGGGTTTTCTTTTTTCTGTCTTAAAAATATCTCTCCCCTCCCCTACTCTAATCTTTTCAAAAAAGACGCGCCGTTTGTTGCATGGAACAACAGCCTGTGGTTAAGTTGGCAAAACTGTGGATACACGCGAACAGTGAGTAAACACATAAAAGACGCGTAACCAACTGAAGAGAGTAAAACGCTATGGAAGAAACTTACGGAATTTGCGATCCCGCCACTTTTTTCGATGAGAAAAACGATGAGCTCAATGTCATTCTTCAAGAACGAAAACTAAAGGATGGCAGCAAGTCGCAGCGCCTGGAGCGTGTAGAGAAAACGTGGAAGGCCAGCGATGTTGTCCCGTTGATCGGTATGAGCAAAAGTTGGCTGATCAAAAATGACCCCGATGTTCCGAAGGACGCAAATGGCCACGGCATGTGGAATCTTGAGCGCATTGAAACATTGCGGGAAAAAGCAGGTACTGCTTATCGGCGCCCCGCTGGGTCTACAGCCATGAAACTGGCGTATGTGAAGCTTAAAGGTGGTGTCGGCAACTCAACGGCGGTTGTGCACACAGCTCACAGGGCAGCAATGGAGGGTCTTCGCGTGCTTGTTTTCGACCTTGATCCACAGGGTACCGCGACCAACAATCTACTCGGATACAATGGCGATGAAGAGCTTAATGAAGAAGACTTGCCGACGTATGCGATGACGACCGAGCCAGACCTACTTCGAGACAGCGTCCGTCCGACTTACTTTCACAATGTGGACCTCATCCCAGCAAACGGGGCCCTTAGGAGCACTGAGCTTGAACTTACAGCCCAGTTGATTAACCCCGAAAAGTTTCCAATGGCGGAGGATGAGGATGGCAACCCTATTCCCGTCCAGGAGCGTGTGGCTTATGGCCTTAGAAAATTTGAAAATGAATATGACCTTATCATCTTCGATTGCCCGCCTCACATCAGCTTGAACACTATGAACGGCCTCGTTGCGGCCAATGGCATGATCAACCTGATGAAGCCTTCTGGTGCCGATGTGAATTCCTATGCAATGCTGATGAAGTCACTGGCCCACTTCTTTGACAGTGTGGAAGCTCCGCTACGTTATTTTCGGATCATGATCAGTCAGTTCAGAAATGACAGTGGATCGCTGAAAGAAGAGAATCTTCTACGTTCGTGCTTTGGTGATTATGTGCTTAAAAACCGCATAAACTACTCTGCTGAAATCGCCAGAGCAACGGGCGTCTATAACAGCATATTCAGTTTGTTGAAGCCGGAATCAAGCCGGGATGCTTATAAGGCAGGTTTGAAAACCATGGAAGAAAGCCTTTCTGAACTTATTGAAGACATGAAAGTAATTTGGCAAGAAGAAGCGGAGGGTATCTAAATGGGAAAAAGCAGCGACGGTATCCTCGGCACGCTCTACGGTGGGACACCAAAAAAAGAGGCAAAAGGCGCATCGTCAGGAAAGAAAAAATATGATGGTGGAACTTTGTATCTGGTCGATAGCAGTCGGGTTATCAGCTGGTCTCACAAAGATCGGACTGTGGATGAAATTGCCGACGACGAAAGCTTCGTGGACCTGGTGGAATCAGTCAAGGCAAAGGGAAGAAACCTTCAGGCCGTAAAGGTCCGCCCTATTCCGGCTGAGCAGCGTAATCCTCGAAACATCCCCGAGGACATTCTTTACGAGGAGATTTGGGGTTTTAAACGTCTTCAGGCTTGTAAGGCCGCTGGGGTTCCGGTTCTTTGCCTGATTGAAGAGCTAGACGATGCCGATGCGTTCTCCGAGATGCTGTCGGAAAACAAAGGTCGAAGTCAGATATCCGCATGGACGAAGGCGGTGAGTTGGAATGACGCCGTCAAGAACGACCTTATGACCATAGATGATATTGCTTCAACTGAACGCGTTAAGCTTGAAACGATTGAGGCGTATCTCCGGGTCCTGGAAATCATGGACAAGGAAATCATTGAGAAGGTTAAAATGCACCAGTTGGGCATTGAAGCCTTGTATGAGCTTCGCTCTGCTCTACTGGAGTTTAAAGAAGACTCGGATGAGAAATACACCGATTTTGTCGATCGGGTTATTGAAAATGCGGACGTGATCGATGCCAAAAAAGGAACCAAATCCTTTATCTCAAACCTTCGAGCCCAGACTCGGTCTGAAGGTAAGGAATCTGGAAGTCCAGCTCATAACATCATGGCTGGCAAGACCAAGATGGTGAGCATGAAGAAAACGAAGCGCGGTTACGCTGTGACCTTTCATAAGCCAGCGGCTGATGCTCTTAACTTTGATGACTTCGAGAAGGCCCTTAAAAAGTTGCTGGCAGAGAAAGGGGTTAAGATTGATTGAGGAGCCTATAAGGCCTTATAGAGCTTGTTTAGGGTGCTATAAGGCCTTATAGAAATCTTGTGCCTCGCAATATGCCGCACTAAGCTACACTCTGTATAAGGTCTTATAGCCCTCTTGATGAGGGCCTTTTTATGTCTCGATATTTATCTGACGCAGTGCCTTCGCATTCAGAGGTTTGATAGATCAACACCGATAACGCGCCCGGCTCCCTTCCCTGCCCCAAATTGACAGATTCCGTAGCACTTTCGAGTTCATAATCAATCGAAAGGAGTGAGCTATGTTTAACACGGTAACGAGAACGACTACGTCAGGCCATCACAGCGGTCTAGATTTCGCGCTGCAGATGAACCCACTCGACTATATGGATCATCATTTTGAGCGAGTGGGTAATCGGCTTGTCGTTGGCTATATTGTCGACGACCCTGATCCGGAAAACCCACTGACCGATATGGACGGTAATGGCGAAATCTACACCGCCCGTCGGTTTAGCCAAACGCTGAGTGATTATAACGATGCTCTGGGTTTGCACGATGGTAGCCCGAATCTCAATAAGGTGACTTCAGAGCACCCGGAAAGGTTCGGTAAGCTCTGGATTGCTGCTGCTGCGGATAACGAAGAGTTCCACGTATGGTGCCAGAAAAACGGCCGACCTCCGAAGACCGACGACTCGGACGTACTGAGACGTTACTACCTGAATAAGGCTCGGCGATTCTGGAATGACACTGAAGGCGTTGAACCCTTTATCCGATTTGACGAAAACGTTTGGAGTTTTAATTTCACCGATGATGTGGAATTGGGACTCTGGAGAATGCTTCGTCAAGAAGGTCAGATAGGCGATCCCGATGCGGTGAGCCTGGATGTGTACGAGCACTCTGGTGTGATGTACTCCGTCTCAGGCCACGGCATGCAGTGCCAGTTTGACACGGCGCAAAGTGGCGCTGTCTGGGTTCCTGAGGATGAGGCTCGTGCTGAAATCGATCGTCGTGCTCCGGTGTATCAGTTTGGAGAGATCCAAAGCTTCAGATCGGGAGGTGTTGAAAGGTTCAAATTTGTAATCGACAACACAGGCATTGAATCAGCCGAGTTCACCAACTGGGGTGATTGCTTTGCTGAAGCAAGAAAGATGACTGATGGGATGCGGTCAGACAACACCTCGCTTGGTCGTCGTCGAGCCGCTGTTGAGCTAGCCGAAAGTGCTTGTGAAATCTACACGGATTTCGTCAACGGAAGCGTTTATGGAGTTGTTATTGAAGTCCATGAGCGCGTTGATGGAGCTGATAAAGAAACCGAATTGACAGATGACAGCGATGTCGCTGTTTTTGGGTTTTATGGCTCTAACACTGCGGAGGACGAACTGAGACATGAGTTCCATGCCGCCGTGAAGCACGAGAAAGAAAAGATTGCTGAAAACGTTCAGCATTGATCTGACTAACCCCTCCATTGTGAGGGGTTTTTTTTATTGTCTCAATATTCTCACCCTAAAACCCATACACACCGTGCATTGATAGGCTGATATTCAGAATTAATGCTTAACGTAGTTGCCTTACCCCCTTTAAGTTTAGCTGGCTGATTCCTTGTTGAGACTTGGTCACTCAGAACCTCAAGGATATTCAGCGTTAAGCTATAAGGCCTTATAGCCTTTTAATTCTATTTCCTATAAGGCCTTATAGGATTATTGTTTGCTCTAAAATTTGCCAGTCCGTAACGGTGGTGTGTTAAACAACTGAAAGGAGTACACACCATGAAGAAGATGAAAGTAATCGGCGTTCTTGCCGCAACCCTGATGACCACTGGCTGTGCAACTAGCATGGTTGACGCGATCCAAAGCAATGTAGCGCAGCAGCATGCTCAAGCAAAACGGCTGTTTGAGATCGCTCAGAATCCAGCCAACATCTCTGATGATGGAGCACTACAAGCCAAAGGAGTAGTGGCCAGGATTGAAGTGGAAGAAGTCGAAAAGGCCAGTACAACTGCCCGCTCGCTTTCGGATGGCTTCGGTGGAACTATTGTTTCACTGAGCGCTGATGTCGTCGACACAGCCCTTCCTGGCGAAATCGTTGAAGTCACAAATATGTGATTGAAATTGATGGTCAGCTGGTAACAGTCTCTCAGCCCGATGGTTACGAGACTAATTTTAAACCTGGCGATAACGTCGTTTATCGCTCCACGCTTCCTCTGAACGAGGGCGGAAATGTCATGTTTATTGCGATGCAATAATGGACGCTTTCTGACAAGGCTCGGCAGATTCTCTGCTGGGCCTTTTTTTGGTTCCCAAATCGCCTCATGCCGTAAGGCATTTACGAAAGCTTAAGGAACTCAAACCATGTTTAAAATTTCATCACTGATCTTCTCGATGATGTTCGTTTTTTATGTTGGATGGATCATGACTTCGACTGATCCCCACGATCGATTATCCAGGGCCTGCTCGCCCGTAGATTGGATGGGAAACATAACTCTTTCTCTTACAGCCTTCGTTAAACCAGACGGGCAAGCTTCTGTTGACGCTTTTTTCAAAAAGACTGATTACGCGTGCCAGTACTCCTTGTGGCGTCTTTTTTACGAAGAAGACTGGAAGAGTCAGCAATCAGCTCAGGCAGGAGATTAGAATGGATCTTACCGTTGACGTTTTACAGATCCCAGTTGAGCCTGAATACCCTGTCGCGGAAACGCATACGACTGAAACGTTTTTTAGGAACCAGCGTCGTGTCCAGTTAATGGAAGAAGTTCAAACGGCTAATCTGAGTGTTAATGAGTTTTTGGCGCAAGTCGAATCAGTGAGAGCGGCCGAGATGGCTGAGCCTATCAGTACACCAGAAGAGAATCGGATTGGTGACAGGAAGGTTGTAAATAAACCTAATGTCGCGGGCAATAAGCGAGTCATCAAGAATGAACGGCCTGCGATTGACGTTGATCCGTCAGACCTAATGATAAGGCCGCATTCAGATTACAAACTGGTTCCCGGTGTAGATATATTTACCGTTTACTTCCCGAAAGGCATCGCAGAACTGGATCACATCGATCGCCAAGTTATAGAGCGTTTGCCTCAGGACCAATGCTATCGGGTAGCTGGATTTTCAAGTCCTGAGGGAAGCAAGTGGTTTAACTACGACCTCTCAGTTAACCGCGCCACTGCCGTTTCTGTAGCGATCGAACAGTCCGGACGTCGCGTTCTGGCAGGCGGGGGGCTTGGCGAGTTTAGCGCCAAAATCTGGCCGCACCCGTGGCCCATTGAGCGCCGTGTGGAGATATACCCAGAAGATTGTCCGTCAGAGAATTCAGAAGATTAAGAGGGTAGGGTAGGGCGCCGAATTTGTTGGTTTCCGTAGCTTGTATGAGTTTAACAAAACGAAAGGCGAGACCATATGAGTTTTCGATCAAATCGCAAAAAGGCGCAGGCCGTTTTGTCAGAACCGGACGTTCTGGACAGTCCCTTCCATAAAGGGTCGAACGGAACACTGGACTATCGGTTGTCACCCGGAACCTCGGGCTGGAATCGTTACGAAAGTTTCGGAATAACACCGTTGGATGCTGCCCACATAAGTTGTGTGGCTTCAGATTTGGCTTGTTACTTCGGAATTCCAGAGTTCGAAAACCTACACCTCTTTGATGACAGCGATCCCAAGTGGATCCTTCCGCTAGACGTCGTTGTCGCAAAATGGGAATACGAGGCAGCGCCTCATCCTGTTAAAGAGGGGCAAAAAGAAGAGTTTCTCAGAAAGCTTCAAGCATTTCGCAAGAAGCATAAGCTCTTCGGGGATGTTCGACCTGGAGTTGTTCATTTTGGGGATAGACACCTTAAGTGCGACTTCCATGGATTTGACGCTCTTAACGGGACGTTAATCCATGTTTTGGACAAGACGTCACCCAGTGCGGACTTTTGGCTGTGGCATGTGTGTGCAATGGCGTACCGAGCTTCAGTCCTGTCATTGGCTGGATTCAAGGTGAAAAGGGTGATCTTCGGAGATTTGAATCGCTGGCGAGATATTAACGGCGATCGAATGGAAGGTTTTCTCAAATACGGTGCGCTTTTGAGGGAGTTAATGCGCGTGTGTTACGACGAATTTGTTGTTAACGGCGAAGAAATTCCTTTCATATGAATAAGGGCCCCAGGGCCCTTTTTTTGCGATAGAGTTTAGATATGGAAAAAGAGTTATTAATAGACATAGCGATAATAATGGGCAGCGCAACCAGCTTAGTTGTCGTCCTTTATCTGGTTCAAAAAGCGTGGTGCATGGTCTTTGGGTACCAGGCTATTTTATTAACTGGATGGATAGGAACTCCCATCCACGAGCTTTCTCACGCCTTTTTCTGCGTAATCTTCGGACACAAGATCGAAAAGATAAGCCTTTTTTCGCCTGAGCCGGAAACAGGAGTGCTTGGTTATGTATTTCATAGCTACAATCCTGAATCGTTATTCCAAAGGGTAGGGTGCTTGTTCATAGGCTTTGCCCCTCTCGCCGGTAACGGATTGTTGGCTTATTTTCTCTGGGATGAGTTTTTTGTCTCCGGTGCAGAAAACTGGGCACTTTTATGTAAGATATTTGTATTTTACGTCATCTTCTCCTTGATAATCCATTGCGCACCTAGTCCTGCCGATTTGAAGGGGGCAGTGACGGGGGCTGTCGCTCTTGCTATAATTATTGTGCCTATGGGTATCGTTTTTGATGAAGAAAGTCGGGCTATTTTAAGCAGTTGCGCGGACAGCATCATGAACTACGTATTTTAACCTTAAGTAAGGTTTGCAAGGAAAGCTCTAAGCGCTGAGGGTGAAGCCAATGGATCTGTACAGTACCAATAAAAATTGCAATGTTCTTTTAGATGGGCTGAAAAGAATCGCATCTGAGAACACAGAAAGACCACTGCCAGTAAGCGTATCTTTTTTGTGTTATCGGCTCAGAATTGACCCACTAGAAGCCTTGAAGCATCTGGGAAATTGGGCCGATTGCTGTGCCAGGACATTTAACCGATCTGCTAAATTCGATCGTGTGGAGGTTAAAGACACTGGTCCAGATTATGTGTTTATTATTCATGGCTTATAATAAAAGCTCTGCAGGTAGCTAGAGTGTTGCTGTCTGAAGACCTTTTGTCCGACCTTTCTTTTCTCGTCTTTTTTGAATCGTAATTCCTTAGCGTCCCCGTTTTGAAATCCCCCGCGTTAATTACCAGCAACGGAAGATGACCTTCTTTTCGTGCAGTTTTAGCAGTCGAAGAGTCTTTTCCTTTACCTATATTCAAGTTAACCAATGGGCGGACCTTTACAGAACGCCTCAGTGCGAGTTTTTGACTGGGCCCGAGAGCTTTTATGGTCTGAATATCTCTCTGTGCATCCTCGTAGCTGGACGCACCCGATGTCAGCTTTTCAGTGACCATTTCGAGTGCTTCTGAGACGGGTAGGGCAGTAGTGGACATAGAGGTGCCCCAGGTGAAATTAACCGATTTGAGCGGGCCTATTGATACGTGAATGTGCCTCACTACCTGCAGGTATATCAAGCGTGGATAGAGCCTATGAACAATTTCAAAGCGGTCTTCTGCGTCTAGAAGGGCGCAAGCATCGCGAAAGGCGTCTTTGGCCGAGTTGAGTTTGTTTACAGTAGATATCAGTCTGCCTTCATTTTCGGTTTTAACACCCAAAACGCCAGGAAGACGGAATACTGATTTTGTGGAGTCGCCATAGTTCCCACGAAACTGCCCGTATGCAGTGATTGCTTTAGTGATTGCCGGGGAGCCGGTTTCTTCTGTTACTGGAATGAACTCATAGGCGTCATGAGTGGCTTCTTTGGTAATCCGAGGGTAGTGGAAGACTTTTGCGGTCGTAATTTCTTCCTGCAAGAGCAACGCGATGAATTCCCGCAGTGAAGACTCCAGCTGGGTAAAAGCTTCCTTAATATTTTTTTCTGTATCCACAAGCGCCTCCGGTTTCGATTAAAACTTATACCATCATGCCAGCCAAGTTAAAAGTGTTGCTAACGCTGGCGCTCCAGCGAAGGACGTGGATCGTCTTTGGATGATGGTATAAATCGAGAAACTGACTTTAATCATGAGTTTCTAAAAATCGCTATGCCGTAAATAAAGGGCCTATAACGGTAAAACCATGAAAAGGAAGTATTGATGAAAAAAAGTTTTCTCTCTTGCGCCGTTCTTTCTGCCGCGCTTGCATCGGGTGCCGTCCAAGCTGATCAGCACTTCTCCGTTGATAGCCTGGTGGAAAGCGGTTACGCACAACTTCACCTTGGAACAGCGGACTTGGGCCTTGATGATAATGCGACGGTTTTGACTGGCGTGGTTGGCTCCAATCTGGATAACGTCCGCGAAGGTCTAGCCGTAGAGGCTGACTTGACCATGACCTTGATGGATGCTGAATCTGAGTTCTTTGGCACTTCTTTTGAGGCTTCTTACACAAAGCTCGGCGGTTATGCCGTTTACAACTATCCGTTGGTGGATGTTACTGAAGGCCTGTCCATCTTTGGGCGGGGCGGACTTGCCTACACCTCTCTGGATATCGAGTCCGCAAGTGATTCCTCCATCGATCTTGCTTTCGGTCTGGGTGCAAAGTACGAGATCCGTGATCAGATCAAGCTTACTGGCCAGTACGACACCTACGAAAGCATTGATGTCTTTAGCATTGGTGCCGAGTACTCGTTCTGAATTAACGTTTGCTGATAAAGCCCTGGCATTTGCTGGGGCTTTTTGTGCAGAAAAAAAGCCCTCAGGCGAGGGCTTAATCAGTTACAACACTTCTGTGAAATCGTAGCGGTCAAAAGGATGCTGCGCAATAAAAAGAGTTTCTCCTTTATAAAGCTCAATATCCAAATCGGCCATTTCAACGATGCGCTTGAGAGTCTCGTTAGACTGAAGATCATCCTCAGTGACGAAACCCTCTGGCAGAATCACACTGGTGGGAACCTTGATTTCTGACACTTTGGTGTCATATTCGTGCTTCTATTCTAATGTGTACACCAGATTCGCCTGAACCTTTTCAATCCTGAACAAGGTGATATCGCATCGATCGCCCTGGTCATCTTCAACAGTAATGGAATCGTCCGTCAGTTCTGCTTCGTCAAAAGCAGAGTAGGGGACCGTGTAAGTACCACCACCGTCTTCATCAACCCATGAGAAATGGATCGAATCCCCGTCTTCTCCTTCCGGGCAATAGCTTGCCAGTAAGGGGCTTTCGTTAATGACGAAATGGTGGTAATCAAGAATATCCTGAATGCTCTCGCGGCCTACTACTCCAAATGTTGTGTTAACCGGCATAAATAACTCTCCTTCTGTGAATAAAACTCAATGGGGCTACGACTGCCTGAAGATTAGAAGTAACGGCGCGATCGCCCTTAAAAACAACTTTTCCGTAACGGTTGTGAGTTCATAAAACCAGGAGAAGAGTTATGTCGATCGTAAGCTATAAAAATCGTGGACAGTGGGGCAACAACAAGTACCGTGGCAACGCCAGCGGTCACCTGTATCAGGACCTTTTCAACTGGACGCGGCCGCAACTCGTTGTTGACCCCTGCGTTGGGTCAGGTACTTCAATTGAAGTTGCTCAGTCTATGGGTATCGAGTCTGTCGGTCTGGATCTTCACTCAGGCTTCAACCTGCTTCGGAATTCTATTCTTGAGCGAGTAGGGAAGCCCAGTGATCTTTGTGTTAGCCATTTTCCGTACCACGACATGGTGATCTATAGCGGTGATCAATACGCTATGGAAATGCCGGAAGACTACTACAAAGACGATCTGTCCAAGTGCGCAAACGTCGATGACTTTATTGAGAAATCGATCGTTGCACTACTGAACCAGCGAGAGTCGGTTCGTCCAGGCGGTTATTACGCCACTCTGATCGGTGATCAGCGTAAAAATGGGCAGTACCATTCGTTTCAGGCTGAGTTTATTGCTCGGATGCCTGAAGAGCTGGCCAGTGTTGTGGTTAAGGCTCAGCACAACGTGATGTCGAACAGCAAGAACTATGGCGGAAGTTTCGCCAAAAAGGGAATGCCGCGCATCATGCACGAGTACCTGCTGATTTGGCAAAAGCCAGAAACGGTATCTGTACTGGTGACGCTGGGTGACCTTGCCAAGAAAGCGTATCAGCGACTTTGGAGCACCTGGAAAGCGGTGGTTCGTCATGCGCTGATTCAGCTTGGCGGTAAAGCAAGCCTCAAAGAGATCTACGCTTTTGTAGAAAACGTTGCGGCCGATCGTGTTACTGAAAACCAAAACTGGCAAGCCAAAATACGCCAGACGTTGCAAAGAGGAGAGTGCTTCGACTCTGAACAACGTGGTGTTTGGCAGATTGCCTAATAAATAAAGCCCTCTCTTGAGGGCTTTTTTTACGGCAAAAAAAATCCCCTCGGAGAGGGGATGTCTATCAGTTGGGTCGAAGAGCAGCGAAGCCACCGCATTCAACCGATCGAGCGCCGAAGACAACCTGTGAACTATACTTTTTGTAGTAGTCCCAAGTGTTGAAATCTCTACGCTTGTTCTGGGCATAAGAGGCCATAACGGCTTCAGCAGGTGAAATGCCAACAAACGTGTCGACAACTTCTCCAGATTCCAGTTCTCTGACTTCAATAGCCAGAGTCGGGTCGATACCAACGTATGTGACCAGATCTGCGTTGCAAGCATCCTTAAAATCCCGTGCAGCTTGTGCAAAAGGGAATCCACGGACACTCATGCCACCATTCGTAGGGTTCGTAACCACCTTGTACTGGGTGGTCGGTTTATACGCTTCAACAACGTATGGGCTGCGCTTCTGATGCCATGTAGCCATAACTCAATCTCCGGTTTTGTTGAACTCGTTATGGCTACGGAAGTAGGGCGATTGGACGCTATTTGCCTAGAAGGTTTTTCTGCTGGTTCACGACTTCAGCTTTAGCCGAATCTTTCCGTCGGTCGTAAATTTTAGTGGTGCTCAAGTCAGCGTGGCCCATAAGGTCACTTACGAGGCTCAGGTCGGCGCCGTCGTCCAGAAGTGCTGTGCAGTATGTTCGCCTTAAATCGTGCGGCGTCAGGTGCCTCAATCCCAGTCTTTTTTGCATCTGAGTGATGACGTAATAGACACCCTGGTCCGTCAACCGGTCGTGAGATAATGAGCTGTGTCTTCTTATGCGGACAAAGAGCGGGCCGTCCCATTCGCCTCGCTGGTCTATCCAGTCGCTGACGAAATCCATAACGTAGGATGGCAGTGGCTGACTTCGGTCTCGGCGGCCTTTCCCTCTAACTCTGAGTTTGCAGTTTTCCCAAATGCAATCATCCATGTTCAACGACACGATCTCACTGCGCCTCAGCCCTCCGTATCGACTCAAAGCAAGTAATGCTAGATCTCTGGCGGCAGAGGCCGGGTTCTCAGCTTCTGTTTTTCGGATGTCTTTTGCGATCTGAACAAATTCCTCATCTTCAATGAAGCGGCCATTAGGCTCTGTACGGATCTGTTTGATGCGCTTGACCGCTCGGATACGCTCATAATCCTTAATTTCAAGATGGCCCAGCAATAGATTCTCTTTGGCGATCTTTTTTAAAATGCTTAATCGCGTATTGATGGTCGCGGGCTGCAGATCTTTTTCCAGCTGTTCTTGAGTGAAGAGCTTCAATTTGTCGGCGCTGAGCGTGTCCCAGGGGTACGAGTTAACGTCGTGGTGGCCTTGGACCTTTAGAAATGATTTAAGGCTACTTAGGGCCGTTCTCAGGCTTTTTCGGCTTGTTAGCCCTGCGAGGTATTGGTGAGCGCCATTGTCAGGCTGAAACTCTCCCAGATCGCCCAGAGATGTTGCGGTCTTTGCCAGATCTTTACTCATGAAGGCCTCTAGTTTTGAAAAGATACATTTTCATAAGTAGAGAATAGCTGTTTAAACAACCATATGAAAGCAGTCGAAATTTCGTAGCGCCGTAACCTCATTGAGTTTAAATGAGGAGAAAACAATGGATACGAGATTTATATACGAGTTGCTTGTGAACGGTTTACCTTTCTTTGTCGTGGTTTATCTGGGAAATCTTTTCCTGGGTGCCATGGATTCAAAGGAGCTGTTTGTATTGCTCAGTTACCTTTTCTCAGCATTTGTTGGGATCGGGGCAATTTTCGGTATTCTCAGCTCAAAAACACAGCGAGATATCGAGAAAAGCAAATTCCGTATTGATGCAATGCCTGAACCGTTCAGCAATAAATAAGCCCTCCCAGAGGGCTTTTTTTGTGGCTAAAAAGACTGTGATTTATTTCAAAAACCGCTGATGCTGTAAGCCTTGGACGCATTTATCCGTGGCGACTGGTAGACACAATGGCACATGAGCGATTCACCTACTGTCGGCCCGCCAACCCTAGAAAGGTCTTTTAATGGCACTGACTCTCAAAGCTTTGGTAGGAGCTTTTATCGTTCTTCTGATTAGCTTCGCCTCAAGATCCAATCTCTACTACCTATCTGGCCTGATCCCGCTATTCCCCCCTCTTGCCTTAATAGCCCATTTCATTAGCTATAGTGATGGCGGTGAAATTGCTGTGCGGAAAGCGGCGACATTTGGGTTGGTAGCACTGGTGCCATATGCCATCTATTTAGGCGTTATCATACTGACACTGGGTAAGGTGCAGTTCGGAACTTCGGTTGGGCTTGCTGTTTTAGCATGGATCGTATCGGCGGGTGTATTGATTTGGCTTTGGAATTGAGTGCAAACCCAACTCTACTGGTTCGCACCCGTTTCCCACCTACATCCTAACGCAACTATTTGCTCAATCTCCTTCAACGGTTGTCTTCTGTAAAAGGTTAAGATTGTTGGTCGATTTCATTGAAAAATGCAGAACGATCCACTGAATTTATTCGATTGCTTGCGTTAATGACGGTACTCAAGAACAAAGGTATTTGCCCTTTTATAGCCGTTAACATCCCAGGCGTTTTGCGAGTCAAAAACTCAACACTGATAATTCCCGTGGGCGTGATTTTCAACGTCCAGGGATACTCCCCTCGATAAAAGTCGACGTACTGAAAGTATTTTTCCTGCACGGACGGGACCCAGAACCGAAGGGCCACCTGGTCGGTCTTTCCGCTCACGTCGAGTTTTATCTTCGTCACGCCATTTTCAGCGAGCACATCACCATACTTTTGGCTTAATGCATCAAGCTCCACTCTCTGTACAGTGGGAGCCTTATCGGCTTTAGTGACATCGTCACTCGTAGTATGACTGTTGACCAAAGGGATAGTGATTGAGCATGCCACGATCAAAGCACCAACGATGGCCGTTCCGAAAGCGACTTTCTCACCAAAACCAGAACTCACGTTAAGGCCTCAAGCAGCACTGACGCCCCTGCCAGATCATCATACCGCTGTCCTGTTTGTATGGGCGGTTAACGGGGCCTCCACCGCCACCCGTGTAACCCCACTTCAATTCGGATTCACCAATGTAAACGGGATCGCCTGAGTAGGCGATTGGCACCACCTGATTGAAGCGATAAGCGGTTTTAGTGGGGAAAAATAAAGGGTGTGCAGCGCACATTGCCGAAGGTCCTACGGTGTTCCACATCAATCCACGTCGTGACTGCTGGCCGATAAACTTGATTGCAGCGCTCATGTTTGCCTGCATATCTGACTGACTGACGTTCATATTCCCAGAATATGGGTACATGGGGCCCTGTGTGCCTGCGCACCAGGTCATATAGTCCAGCGGGTACCAAACCGTCGCTGCGACGGAGTCGACAGCGCACGCAGCCTGAGCAACGGGAGTGGAAAAAAGAACAGCTTCAGGCGTCTGAAGGACGGACAGGAAGTCTATGTTCCAGAGTGGATCCACCTCTGAAAAGTAGTAATCTCCTGCCCCTGGGACGCCATCTACGGAGCCACAAGCCATATCAAAAGCCTGACCCATCATTTCAAATAACGGGTAAGCGTAAAAGTGAACAAATGGCCTGTTCCCCCTATCGTCTGCACCCCCTGTGCTTCTTGAGCCCGATTGGAACCCGAATGCAGATAAAGGAATTTCCGTACCTAATGAAGTAAGGCAGCCAGGATCTTGAGCTACTTCCAGCATATACCGTGGCTCCCAATAGGTCATGCCAATGCCTGGCACTGGGATGTGCGGAGGTGTTCTACTTGGACATACGCAGATGGCAGGCATCGAATCGATTGATGGCGGCTGCCCTGGCGAAGCCGGCAACGGCACCTCGACGCCCAGCAGTTTGATCGGCATGGCAAAGTTCCAGGCCGTATCAGTGATTGGGTTGTAAAGTTCTGCAGAACAGGCTGCCTTCAAAGCACCTGAAAACAACAATGCAACGAGTACAAATATAAAACGATTCATTCTTTACTTCTCCTCACTGGAGGTTGGCTGAGCGCCTACCACGTTCTGCAAATGATTTTTCATCTCGCTGCTCGACATGTTTTTCGTACCGGTAAAGTCGGGCTTATCCATCGCATTTTCGACACCCTGCGCAGCGGCGGAATACCACGCATTCAAATAGCTATAAATTCTGTTGGAAATCGTTGCACCGGTAGAGAAACCGTTCGATACGCGCATCCAGAGGCCGTCTGCGGGATTTTCTGTTTTCTCGTCAGGAACGAAAACCATTGTTGTTGGCACAATATCCACGCCAAACTTCTCAGCTGCTGTCACTGCTTTCTGCCCTCTAATGCAGTTGGTCGCATAAGAAACAACGCACTCATCCTCTATGGCCACTTCAACCAAAGAAAGCTGAGCCTTTCTGAGAGTCCGTTGGATAACGCTCGCTTGCTGAGCACAAAAGTCACAAGAGGCACGTGTAAATAGAACCACCTCTGCGTCCCATGATTTAAGGGAGGACCAGAACATATCTTTATTTTCAAGATTTCGAGAGGCAATCAGCTTTTGAGCAAAACTAGATCCTGAGTATTCGGCGTTTGGATCCAGTTCGGGGTTCTGGACAGCGGAGTATTCGTACATGTCTGCCAACAACATTGCTTTATCGATTACCCAGTTCATATATTTCTGGGCATTGACGACAGCTTCCATTGAATCCGGCCGCACTGACATGTTCTGCAGGAGAGTATCTCGCTGTTTTTCCTGAAACGCGAAGGCGTCCTCAGGTTTCATGTTATCGGGGTTAACAAATCCGCAAGATGAATCCCAGGACTCAGGGTCCTCGCAGTTCTTTTCTTCCTCTTCCTCTTGAGATTTTTCCTGCGCGGGTGGTTTCTTTGCAATTGGTTCTTTTGGCTCTTCAGGCTTTTCCTGAATGCAGAAATACTTTCCGCGAGCGCCCTTGTAGGAGTAGCTCCCCGTGTTTTCGTCATAAACCCTTATTTCAGAGCACTCTTCCTCCCAATTAACTTGGGCCTGAGCGGGAACCGAAAAGCCTGTACAGGCTAAGATAAGAAGAAAAACTCGAAATGCCATAATTGCCTCTCAAAACGCTGAAATGCGCTGAAAGTCAGCGCGTCGCTACAGACGACTTACGGCATCGGAATGTTTGGGAGCGGCTCAAACCGTATCGAACTCTTCGGGTTTGTTCTGGAGTTCTGGCAATGAGCCAGTGAAGAATTTTGTTGCAGCTGCAATACCAACAACGCCATTTTTCAGCATGTGCCTAAGGGGCGATGAACCGAAAAATGGCGAATCGGATACGGGCTCTCGCAACTTCTTAGAAACCCCATCCAGCGTACCCTCATTCTTTCTAAGGTATTTGTACACCATGACCAGGCACCGGATGCGAATTAACTTATTTCTGTTTTGATCTTGAGCGGGAGTTTTCCTGACCTTTTCCAGATCGATAAGGCCAACGCCCAGTAGTTTGCACTGGTCATTGATATTAAGCCCCCAATCTTCGGCCATTTTGAAAAAGGCTGTATTGGCCATATAGCCCAACCTCTCTCGAAATGGCAGTGCCTGTATACTTGACGGAAGATTGCGCGTTTGAGCGGCGTTCATGTGGATCAATATGGCATCTGTACAGATGAGGAAGGTTTTTTATCTTGGTTGAGCGGGTTGACCACATCATCAGTCTTAAACTGACCGAGCACGGCTTCACGATTCAGGGCGTTCCCCAACTCTTCATCAGAAACTGGAGGATAGCCGAGAGCGCTTATCACCTGATTTGTTATGTCGGGATGATTTGAGTGTAGGAACGACTGTTTCACAGCGATATTAGCATTTGGTGCTACCTGCCGAGATGCTGCGACAACGTCACCAGACGCCCGGAAAGCAGCAGCCAAAGAACCGACACTCGCATCGGTTCCCAGTACTTTCTTGACATACTTTCTCTGAGCAACCTCAACCTGCAACATATCCACCAACACAACATTACCCTGGGAAGACGGTGACCCAACACCTACCCCGGACACATTGATAACTGTATAGGCCACTACTGCGCCACAGGCGGCGACCATTAAATAGAGAAAGATGGTGTTCAGCTTCATAGAGCTATACCCTAAAATATTTCGTAATGTGTATTAGTCGTCGTCCTGAACTGCACCGTGCATTGACACACCTGCCATATTCACGTGCATCGGATCCATGAAGGGATCATCAGAGTCACGGTATGCATCAGCGTGCTCGCCGACATTAACCGTGGGATCTTGAGCGTTAGAGGGCTTCGTCATCGCGCTAAAGACAAAACCAAGAACACCCCAGCCAGCAACGATCCAGTTCCAAGACTCATGAGCAGCCCAAGAGTCCGGAACAAACCAGATACCGGCCGCAATACCGGCAAACCAAATTCCAAAAACCACAAAAACCATAATTAAAACTCCTTTCCGTCTTTGAAGTCTTACGGCACGGATAATATTGGCAATGTGTCACTAAGTGATCAAGTCTTAACAAAGCCTGTCGGGAGACTGTTGATTTCAGACTCACGGACTTGTCCGCTCGCCACCGCCTGTTCTGGAGAAATTGTTTGGCTTTCGATATCTTCGAGATAAGTATTCCCTGTCTCGCCGTTTACGTTAAGCAAGGTAGAGTTGCCCAAGTTCGTATCCCTAGCAAACTGCTGCAAACCCGGACTATCGATCGCAGAATACGCCTGTTCTTGCTCTGCTACCGTGCGATTTACATCGAGTCCCTGACCGATGTTATTAGACCGTGACCCACCTTCACCACTCGTTGGTGTCTGAACAGTGTCCATTCCATCTGTATTGATTTGAGGACCTCCAGGAAGATCCTTTGTCGCGTTGTACTGACCTACGATTGAATTCAGTTGCTCCGCGCCTTGAACAACATCATAAGCGGTACTGGCCGCCATGACGGCAGAAACTGCAGCACCCACACCAGTTGCTCCTGCAACTGTGCTGATACCCGCTTTACCCGCCTGCTTCTCAAGCCAGCTTTCGCCGTAAACTCGACCAATAGCTTTCTGAACCTGATCGTTGTTAGCAAATTTCTTGAAGTCTCCGACTTCTTGCAGGCCCTTATGTAGCCCCTTGAAGCTATCGATCTTCTTGCCACCGGCTTCTTTTAATGAGTCCATTGCACTACCAACACGGTTCATTGCTTTCCTGAGGGTGCTCCGTTCCTTATCTGGCATTTTGCTATCCGGATCCAAGGCGTCAGCAGCTTTATTTTGCAGGTGACGTTCAGCACCTTTCTCTGATAGAGCCTCAAGCCCTTTATAACCTGCCGCACCTAGCACTGCTTTTGCGATAGAGCCACCCTGACCTGATAAGACGTCGCCGTACCTGGACACGTCTAGCAAGCCCGCCTCAGAATCGGTCATAGCTTTCTGTTGCGACGCGTTAAAGCGTTCTTTAAAGGGAATCGGCCCTTCAAGCGCAGACTTGTTGGCTTCCTCCATAGCTCGTTGAGCTGCGGCATCAGAACCTTCAGTAGCAGTTTCTGCGTCTTGTCGGGTGACGTCGGCATCCTTCAAATTGTCTGTATCGTAGCCTGATCTGGCTCGCGCAGCTGCCAATTCCTCTGCTGTCTTCGGCTCAGGAATTGGAGTTTTGGGCCCAGCATTTTCAGTCTTTTCCTGAATCAGTGGACGGTTATTATCAACCCGGCCCCTGATGTCAGCACTCGCATCTTGATAGCGTTCGCGCAACTGATCTTCCTGGCCATAACTCACGTTGTTAGAGGTCATTGCCTCAACACCCTGATCAACCTGGTCAACGATGCCCATCAAATCACTCATACTATTGATCTTCTCAGGCCCAGCAATACTTCTATTTTGCTTGAGTTCTTCTGAAGCCTTCATCTCTGCGGATTCAGCTTTTTGAGCGTCCTGTTTGTAAGATTCCATGCTCTGAACAGATTCAGAGGTGTTTTTGCCAATTTCTTCGCCGTATTTCTTGGCGAAATCCTGTTTCATCGCGATTTGGTCAGAAACAGTAAACTGCTTCCCGATTGAAGACTGAGAGTCGGTGCTTGAGGTGGTAGTTTGTGCCTCAGTATCTTTAGTTTCCGTTCCGACACTGGCACTCGTTGAATTGCGACCCTCTATACCGCCGCCGCTGCCTTTCGCAACAGATTTTGCAGTGCCAGAAGCAGCACCGAAAAGCGTCGATTTCCACCCGCCACCTTCGCTGATAGCTTGCCCAGTCTTGGTATCGCTTCCGAAGATGCCACCGAATGTTGCAGACAGTCTGCCCGACACAATTTCCTCAGCCTTCTCTTCGTCCTTAGTTCCGGTAGCGGCCATATACTCTTGCTTTTCCGACTCTGCTAACTTTTGGAGCACAGTCATTTGGGCTGTATCGGCTGAGGACGTACTGTTGGTATTTGAGGATCCTGTACCACCTGACACCGATTCTTTTTGTACAAGAGATCTAACAGTGCTATCGGTTACGTTATCCGCATTACTGACAGATTCACTGGCCGCCGCCTTCTCTTGGGTCGCCATTTCTGTACTTGCATCAATAGCTTGACTGTATGACTTCTTGAATGCCTGACCGTCACGAGTTCCCATGAAGCCACCCATATCAGTACGCATCGTCGATGCCCCAACGGGGTTAGCCTCAACATTTGTTCCAGCAACACCCAAATTCATCGAGCCAGCTGCGTTCGTTGAGTTTGCGGAATAATTGTCGTAGCTCTCGTTGCCGAGAGAAATATTGCCTGTTGAAGCCATGTTGCCTGCCGCAGAGGCAAATTGCTGGCCCAGCGCACCGCCTACGAAACTTGTAAGGGCCATACCGCCTTTAACAATGCCCCAAGTAATCATTGGAATAGATGCTCCCATGAAACCAGCAGCGGCGATGAAACGGTCTGTGGTTTGGGAGACGATCGGTGCGGTCATCATCGAATAGTTACTATCCGAGATCGCTCCTCCGAAAGGCCCCTGAGCGTATTCGGTAATTATGAAATTCAGGATTGCGAACGTCGGTTGCCAGAGCGCTAACCACACGAATACCTGTGAAACAGTCACCAAGATCTTGGATTTCGTACCTGGCACAAAGAATGCGACCAGAAACAACGGAATAAGACCCATCATAAGCGCCTGCAACAGACTATAGATGTAGCCGGATATGTCGTTGAAGATTGCAGCTGCTTGAACCCAATTTGACTCCTGGGCTTTAGTCGCTTGAGCCAGCGCCACACTTGACGCCAGAGCGGAGTCGCCAGACTGAGCCACGGCTGACGAAAGACCGTCAGTAAGCATGTTCGCCGCAGCCGCTTGACGAATTGAGTCACCGCCTGACGCCGTTAGAGTTCCTGATGACAAGTAGGTCTGAGCGCTTGAGATGCCATTCTCAAGCCAGGTGTATGCAGGCGTGCCCAAAGCGACGCCTTTCCCCCGAGCAAGAGCACCAGGTGCGCCCTCTTCGATCAAGTTGCTGATATAGGTATACGCATTGTCAGCGGTGACAGTCGTGCCGTAATAGTTTTCATAGGTAACCGTTCCGCCAGAATTTGAAGCGCAGTAAGTCGTGATTTCCGTCCCTCGACCACCTTCCTTGCCGTAAACTGGGGTCAACAATGAGGGGTTCACGTTAGCCAACGTGCCACCTGTTCCGAACAACTGGACAGAATGCACGATCTCAGAACCGGTCACCATCCCTTGAGCCATAGAGGGTAAAATGCAGTTTTCCGAGAAAGCCGCCATCGTAGCTCTAAGGTTCGAGTCTTGAATGCTCATTCTTGACGCATCCTGGACAAGAGAAGACATCATGTTGATGTTTCCGGTTTTAGAAACCTGCAGGGCGACTGGCGTTGAAAAGTACGTTTCCATTAAAGATGTTATTTCGTGGCCAACAACCGAAGTAAAACTTATCGGCAAAGCAACACCTGCCGGAACATCCTGAACCGTGTAGACCGTGCCGTAGTAGGGATCTTGGACCACAACGTCTGCAGTAGTATTCAATGCAAACTCAGTGACTGCGACAATGACGACCAGAATGACAATGAACTGCTCTATTTTTTTAGCGTCCATCGTTGCCATGATGGCGAAGCCGACGAAAGCTAAAACAGCAACCAGGGTAAGCAGGTAGAGGTAGCTGTCCGACTGAACAATACCTTTGACCGACTCCAGAATTGCAGAGATGGTTTGACCGTTAGCTGCAGCATAAACCGTGTAGGCATCGCCTGAAGCCAGTGTCGCGTCAGCAAGTGCGAGAGGAGAACAAATTAAAAGCAGAAAAGCTGCAAGAAAGCGCATACCAGTCCCTGAAAATGGAAGTTTTAGGACTTACGGCATACGCATAATTAAGAAGACCCCCTGAACGGAGGTCTTTTTTTGGCGATTTAGTTGCCAGGCGTGTTAGATGGAGCCATTCGTCTTGAGAACAGACTGGCGCCCGCCGCTCCGGACTGAATGGCTCGCTCGGCGATCACTCGATCGACCTGCGCGAGAACACCCTGAAGCTGCTGGACGACTGCCAGTTCAGCGACAATTGTCTTGGTATCTACTGTACCCATGTTCATGGCAATTTTGTTGATAGACGCGTTAACAGCCTCTACAAACGGTGATATAACATCCCAGCGATTATCCGATAGCTCGCCTACCTGAAACAGCGCATTGATCTGCTCGCGGATCAACATGACGGCGATCAGCTCAGAGTAAGTTGATATCAGCGACTGCCCTGCCTGAGGATAGAGCACTGACACTTTCAGCATGCGATAGACCGGAAGCGGAGCCATGTTGATGAGTGAAAGTTGCTCGGAGCTGAAAGTGCCTCCCCCTCTGATAACATCGGCGGCACCGACCAACTGCTCAACGACATATTGAACGTAGCCATCCTCAGATATGAACACGTTTCTAGAAACTGACGAATGCACGTCTGACGAAACTACGTTGCGACACTTCAGGTAATCTGACACACCAACAACAGAGACTGTCGCTCCAACGTCGACACACTCGTAATAAGGCAGCTGATTAGTTTCGCTTAGATTATCGATTATTCGAACAACATCACCACCTAGCTTTTCTAATTCGGGATTCGCAGACAGGTCTGGCGGAGCCATACCAGTGCCGAACTTGAGGAGATTCAAAAAATGTGTGGCTGCGTTTTCAGCCGCAGTCCCGGCTTCACTCGGATTATTTCTAACGGTAGTAAGGCTGGCCCAGCCCGGCAAGCGAATCTCAGCACCATCCCCATTAACATATTGAGTTCCAATCAACGACATAATCAGCTCGATCTGATCACGATCCCGATATCCAGCGTCAATAAGAGCCGCATACGTCTTATTAGTTTGGCCAACAAGGTTATCAGCTTCAGTTTTTTCTCCGGCTGTCATTTCTTGCCATGACTTACCTGCGTTTATACCGTTAGTCCACTCGGTTATCTGAGATCCTAGCGTTGCCATTGCGGATCCAGCTGCGCACGCGGTGTCTTCAAACCACCCGCCGCCACCGGTAGCACCTTCGCTGTTTTTGCAAATGTCAGATGCGGTATCCTCGTCGGTGCCACTGTCGGAGCCGTATAGGAAAGCAGATGGGTTGTCAGGGTCCATGCCGCCCATCGTCGCAACTGAGCCCACAAGAGCCTTGGCCGCGCCACAGGAGTCGAGCGCGAGATTGTTTGCCCAGTTCGAGACATCCCGAATCTTTTGCATTACATCAGAGCACAACGGGCAAAGTGTGCGAATAGCCAGATCCAGAGCGTAGCCTTTGGCTGAGCTCATGATTGTTTTCACCATCTGCTTAAGCTTCTCGCCATTAACGAAACTGAAACCACCAAATGCGGCGTCAATTCCGGAACAGCCAGCACTATATGAAGGAGGCGTAATACTGACAAACTGGGTTGTCTCCTGAGGAACAAACATTCTGAGCGAACCCCCCGAGAAAACCTCTCGATTGGCTGTACTCAAGCTTGTCGGCCCGCTAGAGATGTGGTCTATCGCGTCTGACACAGAAGCACTAGCTGTCTGTGACGCTGTAAAGCTCAAAAGAACTCCCAGAAAGGCGTTCAAAACGACTTTATAAAAATTACCTTTCATTGTCTGCTCCTGTGATCAATTTCTTTACTGCGGAAAAAGTGGACGACGAATCACCCTGCCAATGCGTATACCCAGCTACCTGACCGTCTTTGATCAGGACAAATGCAGGAGTGGTCACCTCAGAAGAGCCGCTCATAGCAAGTGCCTTACTCAGAATGACAGCCGTCTTCTGCCAGGATCGAAAATGGTTTTTTAGGTTTGACTGGAAGTAAGACTCAAGCTGCTCGGGAGAAAGCCCTGCAGCGACTGAGATCTGGTCAACGACTTGAGGTTTGGGCGGGAAAAGGCCTGTTCGGCGCTCCTGCTCATAAAAGCGATAGAACTGTTCAGCGATGGTAGGTGAAGCCTCGGGGCTCATTTTAGCGGCTGCATAGAAAAGTGCCACTGGAGGCTTGGGTGCAGGATCTCCACCCGACTGAACCAGCGGACCGAAGGCTGCAACTCGCAAGGAGACGTCAAGATTGGATGCATGTTTCACAAGGCGATCCATCGGCCCCTCTGAGTGAAACTTGGCGCAGAACTGGCAGTCAAGACTAACCACCTGCATTAAAGTCGTCTGCCCAAAGGCAGTACCAGCGAACAGCATTGCAACGAGCGCAAATACAAATCTCACAGCGTCAGCTCTCTTTTATGGAATGATTGTGAAGACTTACGGCAAAGCACTTTTTCGGACAAAAAATAAAAAAAGGGGCGCTCTAAATCCCTACTCGCCGTAGAGGAATCAGAAAACTAATCTGTAAAGGAGAGACCCCATGCTTCTTAAAAGCATAAGAGACAACGAAATCGTTAACAAAATCAGCTTGCCTGTGACTGCTGATCTGGACGACCAACTGCGCCTCTACGCGATTTACTACGAAAAGCAGCACGGCATCGAGCCAAAAATGGCTGAGCTTGTGCTCCTCATGGTCGATAAAATCCTTACCAAGGACGCGGGCTGGAAGAGTTTCCGGAAGCAAAACTCGTTCATGCTTGATGTCGTGCGCGAAGAAAGAGAAACGGAAGCAGCGAGAAAGGCGCTTCGAAAAGCGAAAAAGGAAGGCCTGCCCATTACGGAAGAAATGGAAGCAGCTGCGAAGCGCAAGCCTCGCCCTGAGACTACCATTTCCCCAAAGCCAGAGCCGAAAAAGAAGGATGATAGTGAAGACGGTGAGAAGGATAAAGGCGCGGAAAAGACTGACGAAAAACCAGTAGAGAGCAAGGCGGCAAGTGACGATGAGAAACCGAACGATTCTGCTGGCGAGAAAAAATCGGAAACCGTAGACCCTAGAAAAAAAGGGTTTGGTAAGCCAGGTATTGGCGAGTCGGTAACATCGAAAGGGACATCAACTCCGCCCGAGACAACTGCAGAATCAGTCTCTGGAGAGTCAGCGGAAAAAGCTGACAGTGACAGAAAGTCCGAGGAGCCCTTCTAAAATAATGTAATGTAAATGTAGGCGCACTTTAAAAACCGAAACTCCGTAGCTGTTGTGAGTTTTATAAACAGCACGGAGTTTTTTTATGATCTTCACTCAGAAGCCTATCAGGCTATTCGATGAAGAAATTCTTGAGCGCTTAAGTGACGATTTGGTTGAGGTAGAAAACTACCGCACACCCTCAAGAAAAGTGTTCGTTAGCCTGGACAAGCCTGAAGCCGTTTGCGTTGAAGCAGAGCGATTTCAGGTATGGCGACTCCCCTCCAACGGAGATGTTCGCCAAGCTTTGGCCAGACAATTCGCGCACTGATTCCCAGCCCTCTCTTGAGGGCTTTTTTGTGCCGAAAAAAAACTTTAGAAAATCCCCGCCCCTGCTTATGCTAAAAGTAAGAGTTTTAAAAAATGTTGAAGGATTATGAGTTTAGAGACACTGAATTTAACCAAACCACCGATTTTGGCAAGACTGACTGGTCAAGCCTGGCTTCTTGAGTCGGATAGCGACACGCTGTTTGTCAGCACCCCTGAGGTCGGCCGAGTGCCTGTGCATCTTCAAAGGTCTGATACGACCATTCATGCGTCGGTGACCGGATATGCCCTGACATTCCACCACAATGGTGAACGAATCACTGTTAGCGGACTGCCCAAAAAGCCTGCTGAAACGCTCCAGGCTGCCATTCGCGAGGCGCGGAACCAACGTAAGCGCCGAGAGCTGGCAGTTATCTCTGAACGCTTGGAGGCTGCGTGGGCGGCTCTACCGGGGCACAACGCCCTTAACAGTGACAGGTACGTCCAGCGGCAGGATACACGCGAAGCCGTGGATGTGGCAGAGCTGCATAGCGATGATATCGACCAGGCCGTCCAGCTTTCTGAGGAAATCGGAAACAGAGGGATTGTGCCCCGCGCTGTCAACCGTCTTTTGCGGGTACGGGATGACTCCGAGGGCTTTCATGCCCGCCAAAACGAACGTCGCCTCCATAAGCACTTCAGTGCCGCCAAAGAGCTTTTCGAAAAGGCGGGTCTGAATCTGACCAGAGAGCAAGGCCTGGCAGCTCTGTCTATGGAAAAGTCGAATCTCCTTGAGGCTGGCGCTGGCTCCGGCAAAACCGTTGTTATTGTTGCGCGATGCCTCTATGCCGTATCGGAAGGCATCGCCCTACCCTCAGAGATCTTATGCCTTGCTTACAATAAAGAAGCGGCCGTTGAAATTAAACAGCGTGTTGTCGAGGTCTTTGCAAAAACAGACCTCAAAGGGGCCGATCAAATCAAAGTGGCAACGTTTCACGGGTTTGGCGCGGCGATTGTCCAAAGGGCACACAACTACACGCTGTCGATCGACGATGGTAGCAGCAACGAATCGTCTGACCTTTTTACAGATGCGCTGAACTCAGTCTGTCGGGTTTCCGATCACCAGAGGACGCTTAACCGCCTTAAAAAACTGGTGCCAGATGACGACAGCGCTGCACGGCACGAAAAGCTGATTGCTAATCTGCGAGAGGCTGAATCCGCCTGGTTTCTATCAAAAGGGCGCAAGACTCACATTGAAATCGATGAGTCGATTGCCGAAACGCCAGAATTCGTAGGTTTGAGCAGCGAAACGGCGACCGCAGCCAAAGGCTACGCGGGTTTTGTTGCAGCTCTGAGCAGTATGTACCGGCAGTCCATGTCGCAATCAAACCTTCTTGATTTTTCGTCCATGACTGTTCGGGCTAATGAGCTGCTAAAACAGGCAAAGGAACTGCCTAAAGATCAGCGCTCCACGCCTGAATTGGATCGTCGGTTCATTCTGGTTGACGAATTTCAGGACATTTCGTTCGATCGAGCGTCTCTGGTCAGGTCGCTGGCGCATCTACATGACAACAGTGTTGTGTTTGGAGTAGGCGACGACTGGCAGGCTATTAACCGGTTCGCAGGCTCTGATATTTCGCTGTTCACCGGGTTTGAAGAGTTTTTCGGCGACACGGATCGCCGCCAGCTCACTTCAACATTCCGTTCGTGCCGAGGTATCGCGGAGGTTGCCAGGCAGTTCATTATCGCCAACCCTCGCCAGTCTCGAAAAGCGATCAACAATGTGCTCGATGAACGCATTAGGGATTGTATTGTCGTGCTGGAATATCGTCGCAACGATCAGGTAGAGGAACAAATCAGGCAGGTCATCAATCAATGGATTGAAACTGACAAAGGTGGAGTGCCAACAGTCATGGTCATTGGCAGATACCGGCTGGGTAACAAGGGGGCGTTAACAAAAACCCTTTTAAATCGACTTCAAAAGCGGTTTGAGGGGTTGGCGACGATCACCTATAACACGGCGCATGGTTCAAAAGGACTGGAGGCCGACTATGTGATTATCGGAACGCTCTCTGATGGCGCTTTCCCTTCCCGCAGAAAGAAGGAACTGTGGCAGGAAGCGCTTAGACCTCCAGAAGAGAAAGACATTGACGTTGCCGATGAACGTCGGTTGTTTTACGTCGCACTCACACGCGCAAAGAAGGCTGTAGCATTGCTATCACCTGGCCGGAAGGCCAGCCCGTTTATTGCGGAAGTAGTAGCGATCTATCGAAGCCTTGTGCGCGGCTACAACGGCTAAAGGGTGAATGGCAAACTTTAGCACGCCGTAAGATGGTCACGGAGGATCATCTATGCGCGTCAAATCACAAACGGATCTTAATTACCTCATCGGCGGAAAGCCTAAAACCCCAACCCAGCGCAAGCTTGTGGATGCCTTCCTTTCCACCCAAGAAGCCGCCAGCAAAGCGAAAAACCCAAGCAACCGAAAGAAAAGGCCAGCGGCAAACCCAGGCAATCCGACGCCGAAGGCGAAGAGCAGACCGTTCTGGTTGAGCTGTTTGAACTCGAATACCCGGACATCGCGCACCTCCTCATCCATATTCCCAATGGCGGATCCAGGAAAAACGCTTTCGAAGGGTACCGACTAAAGAAACAGGGGGTGAAAGCGGGTGTGAGCGATCTGTTTTTGCCAGTATCCCGACAGGGGTATCACGGCCTTTGGATCGAATTCAAAGCAACACCGCCCGATGATGCAGCGGTTACCGATTCACAGAAAAACTGGCTGAAAGAGATGTTAGCGCAGGGCTATCAAGCTGCGCTATGTAAGGGGGTAGATGAAGCGATGCAGGTTTTTCAGGATTACATTAAGGAAGAATAAGAGGGGAACCCCCTCCTATTGTGTCTCCGAGCCTCTCACGCCTAAGCCGAGGCCAGCGTCTGTCTCAATAACCTCCAGTTCCGGATTGTCCTGTCTAACGTTTTCAAGCCAGCCTCTCATGGCGTCTTTGTCGCCCATTTCGCTGAAGTCTTCTTTCGTCATTTTGTTAGCCCATCCAAATTTGTCAGGCTCTACACCGTAACGATCAGGCATTACCGAGAACCACGCACTGGCTGTCTTTTGAAGGACCGGGATGTCTGATGTGTTGCCCATCCTTCTTAGTGCCCAGGGGACGCTGACGTTGCCTGTGATCTTATAGAAGGAATCGTCTGGTGCGGGCATGCATGTCTGGAAAGGCAGGGTTTTTGTCCCTGGCTGTGCTTCTTTCGATACGCTAAACCGAGCTTCGGAAAGATCGCACAGCTCATCGATAGGAGCTTTAGCCAGAACGATTGCAGGAACCGTTTTCACATCAAAAGCAGTAAATGGACGCGGATCGATGGAAACGCCGGGTGAAGCACCATCGCCTCGAACAGCTAATTTCGACCATTTCATTGTGGACTCTTGAATAGTTTCTTCTGGCTCGATGCCACGCACATAAAGGGTCGCTCCTGCCTGCATTGCATCATTGGCATAGGTTCGAAGAAGGCCTTCTGGCATGTTGGCGCTTACCAGGACGTACAGGTTGTAAGGGTAGTCGCCTGGCTCAGGTATCCCGATATCCGATAAAGGCCACTCGCCCTTTGGTATCGTGATGCTATCGAGAGTATCTTCAGCGCTGTCGCGAAGCCCCCATTTTTCGGGCGCGTCCATAGCTGTCTGTGCTGTATCCATCATAGCCTCAGCCTGCTTCAGAACATCTTCTGATACAGACACTGGGATTTGGACGCCCTGCGCTTCCGACCCGATCATTTCTTGTGCTTCGGCAACAACATTTGAATCAAGCGTATCCGGGGTTTGTTGGGCATACCCTGGAGACGCCATCGAAGCCGCCGAGATCATTAACGCTATTGAACGATATTTCATGGACGACCTCCCATCTGTTCATTCATTTTTGAAGGATCAAAGTACTTGTTGACGGTCTTGATTTCGATCTCCTCAGAATCAACGGGGCCGTTCCAATACTGACTGATGACCCTATTGGGTTTCTTGCTCTCAGTCTGCTCAGGACCGAACTGGGTTACGGACAAAAAGGTTTCACCATCCTTGTCAGCCACACCCAGAAGAGAAGGCGTCCGTTCCAGTCGGAACATGGACTCTAATGACGGGTACAGCAGATGAACTGGTTTTCCGGTTTCTTCAGATAGCCCCAGTATGTCTCCATGCGTGGTGATCAGTGTCATCGCCGGATCATACTGGGCGACTTCCATAACGAAGTTCTTTTCCACTTCATTGTCTGGATTAAAAACCAAAAACCGACCTTTAAAAGCGTACCGTGCATTGAATTCCGGATTGTCGAGGACGTTGATTTTGTCACCCTTCCTCGCAAGAAACCGATGTTCCACACGGTAGTTACTTATGTTCTGTGTCGGCGTTTGCACCATTCGGCCCGAAGACTTTTCAACGAACACTGGGACTTTATGGTCGGAAATAACATTGAGGACATGCCTGACCATATAAGAGCGAGTAACGTCGGTTGTGGGCAACGTGACCTTCTGTGGCGCTGACTCGAACCACTGCTTGGCCTCAGCCGCCTTTTTTTCTGCTTTGGATTTAAAATCAGCGCCACTGGCTTGAAATGAAATCCTCTGAAACATGTCTTGCTCTGAGATTTCGTAGACTTCGCCGTAGGTGCCCAGGTCAGCGCTTATCGCGGCTGAGCTGACGACAGCAATAGCTAGTCCGAACGCATACCTTAACCGCATACTAAGCCTCAGTCAGGGCAATGCCCATTTCATGGATAAGTGTTGATACTCGCGTGTCTGCGTACAACCGGTCGCCGTCATATGTGCAGTAAACTTCACCGTGTTCATCCTTTACAGAGAACACCGACTCATAGCCCAAAAGCTTGGCAGCCATAGCAATAGCCATCGTCAAAGGGACTTTATGTAGACTTCCATCAAACTCCAGATGCACCCGAGCATCGATTGCGTAGTTCAGCATTAAAACTCTCCATCATTTCGTGTCTCAGCCTTACGGAATCTGAACTTTTGGCAGCTCCAAAAAGAACCTCTGCCGTAAGGCCAGAAAATAGCAGCGAGAAATTTATGGATTTTTTTGAATTTCTAAAGACATCACCGTACGAGACCCGGATAGAGCTGGAGAAGCAGCTGGATAGACGCATGCCTCGAAAAGCCTTTGATAATCCAGATTTTGAATGGAAAGCCCGCCTAAATCGCGTTCTTGGGGACAAGCCCGAAGACTTCCGAGATCGGAGACCGTCTTCCGTTTTTGGGGATCCTGAATACAAGTCTTTTCAAATCGAATCGACGAAAGCGTCAGACCGTCGTCAATTTAACCGACACCCTCTCAGATGCGATCGTTTGCATTTCGTTGCACCCGGCTTTGACTTGCCAGAGACAATCCCAGTCGACATTAGCGCTGGCGGTGTCTCTGTCAGGTTGAAGCGTGAATACGAGCTAACACTGGGCACGAAAGTGGGCGTAGGTATTTTCTTCGGGGATAAAGAAGTAATGCTGGTTGGCGATGTCGCCAACGTACGTGACAGCTCTCCGGACAACATAGTTGGTGTCAAATTCGAACCTGGTCAGTCCAAAGTGAACGCGGACGTTCTGAAAGAACTGGTGAATCATTCCCAAATGGTGGTGGAAGATGAAAAGAGAAATCGACGCCTTGCTTCCTGAGGTTGAGTCTACTCCAAACGGTCGTAGGAGACATTTTAGACTGAAGCCTGCAAAGATGATTGCAGTGCTTGGCAAAAAAGATGGCCCCATGGACCTCAGTCAGCCCGACCTTGTCATTGATTTTTCACTTGGCGGTATCGCCGTGGTTACCGAAAAGACTTTCCACGTCGGGGATGAACTTCTTATGTCAGCGTTTTACGAGAAGCTCTCAGTGAATAGGCTCCCAGTCGTAGTGCTGTCTAAAATCACGCATGGTCCTGCTTCCCGACTGGGGATCAAGATAGATACTGAGCCTTCCGCGTACCGGCTCCAAAAGAACATCGTTGAAGATATGGAAATGAAGTGCATTACCAGGGCCGAGTTCTAGCGATAAGAAGATCTGAGCGCTCGATAAAAACCCGAAGGCAACGTCTTCGGGTTTTTTTAGGAGAAGTGGAAAGGTGTGGCATGGGAAGACCTTTAAAGCTTCGAAAGCTTTCCCGTTATCTGGGACCGATGGATCAGGCCAAAATAACGACTATCGAAAGCACTGTCGACGACTTGATTGCCGACATAAAATTGTCCGTCTGGAATCAACACCGGTTCGACCGGTGAAAATCGATGGGGAATAGTGTCGCCATCTTGAGTGTAGCTTTTAACCACTCCTGCGGAAAACAACTGTCCATTCCGAATCAGCTGGCTTTGCAGGCTACCATCCACTGACCTGGATCGCACAACGTCACCCGGCTTACCCTGAACTCGCTTCATCAGGTTGTCGCCGTCTCTATAGTGGACAAGCCCTTCAAACGCACACTGGTTATCAACTTTCGGGCAGCGGTAATCGACGAACACCAGGTCGTCATATTGAAGAGGCTCGGACAGTGAGATCTCCTCCAGCAAGTACCAGCCCTCTTCTTCAGAGGGCGTGTAGTTGTATACCAACTTGTAGGGCGAGGCCAGATAGGTGATCCCTAAAAACGCCAGAACCGCCGCCCCAGCAATCATTTTCACGAAGAAGCGACTGTCAGGCATGGCATACTCCCCCCGGAGTATGGCCGATCCCATCTTAAACGTATCAACCACCCACCGGCTGACAGAATGTGCCAGCCAGCCGGTATAGGATTGCGAGGATTTATCCGTCACGACAATTACTCGATAACACCGAGTATAGCTTTGAACGATTCAGGCTTTGGCAGTCCAGACTGCGACACCCAGGCACCGTCCTTCTTGAACATAAAGCCGGGCGTTCCACCGACACCCACAGCCTTCATGGCCTCGTTATTGGAGTTGATTTCGTCCATGTGAGCCTTGGGAATGCTGGCAGCCTTGGGCGCTGCAGCCCGCGTTGATGTCTTTGCGTCATCCATGATTTCCATTCCACCCGACATGATGGCGGAAGCGATGTCGTCGCTAGTTTCGTGCAAAAACGAAACCATGAGCCAATTAATACGAACGTCGCCCTGCTTTACGAAGTCACGGCTCATGTCATAAAATCTTTTGCAGAAGGCGCAATTGGCATCGGAGAAGACGTAGATCTCTGGAGCATCTTCTGCCCCCTCGCTGACGATAAACTGATTGTTGCTAAGGTTTTCTGCGACGACACTGTAGTCAGTTTTGGGCACTTTGGTTTTTGCGTACTGAGCGGTCAGGTTGGAGCCTTCAGGATCTACCAGCACCCCGGCCATCAGATAGTCATCCACACCATACAGAATGTTGTGCTTTCCATTGGCCTGCTTGATCACATAACCAGTAATGCTCTCTTTTGGCGTTTCAAATGTCTCAACGATTTGGACAGCACCCTCCTGGAGCATCTGATTAAGGGCGGGTGGTTTCTCTGGAGCCGACTGAGCATGTACAGAGAAGGATAGAACGGTTCCGGCAACAGCGACTGCCAATGTTTGTAATTTCATGAAATATCCTAGTTTGCGATTAAATCAAAGAGTGGAATAATTCGCGGCCATCTTCTGGCCTCGCGGATCAAGAATGGCGTAAGAGTCATGCAACAGAAGCGAAGGCTCGTCACTCTCGCAGGTCACGCTTTGAGCGATCATCTCGTTGTTCACAGGTTCAAACCATTGAACGACGGTGCAGTGGATCTGACCGGATTCAACCTTCCACTCCGTGGGAAGCTGATCTGTAATCGCTGCAAAAAACTCTTTCTTAACTGGTCTATAACTCATTTGGGCTCTCCCATGACTTCAACACGCTTACGGCACAGAAGAAATTTGCAGACCAGCACTTAACCAGCCTGCAAAAGAAATGGAATCAATCACCGCCTACAGGCTGGAGCTTATCGCTGGGTTTAAAGACTACTGAAAGTTTGGCGGGTATATCGACTGGTTGATTGGTTACCGGGTTCCGGCCTTTTCGAGGGGCTCGTTCTTTAACCATGAATTTACCGAAACCAGACAAGGATACGGTTTCGCCAGTTTGCCTTAGCTTAGACTTAATGGATTCAAGAGCGATATTGAATACTTTGTCGGCTTGAGATGTCGGTATATTAGCTCTTACCGCAATTTCAGTAACAAGGTCTGACTTGTTCACATTTGCACTCCTTATAACGACTTTAATTTTTCCTAATGTCGTTACGGAGGGAACGAAATTTAACTAAACTCTAATCAGGGTTTGAGTAACGTTTCTGACCTCAGAACCAAGATCACGCCCTTGAATAAAAGAAACTCCTCGCTTGGTGCAAGTATTCAGCATGTGCGGCTTAACGCCCTCCAAGATAACCATCCAGTGGGATGGCAGAAGGTTCATATCAAACGCTGACTCTCTGTGATGCAAGGAGCTTTGAAAGTGAAATTTCGCTGTCAGAGCATTGTTGCGAACAAGGGGGTGGGCTACTGTCTCGAAGGCATCGGATCTCATATCGATATCGTCGAGAATCCACCACAGGTCGGGATACTTCCCCAGAAGAAACACAAATTTCTCAAGCGGGAGATCTTCATTCACCTCAAGACCAATATTGGCCTGACAAAACGTATTGGATAGTGACAAGCGATGCGCCATTACCTCAATGTTCTCGGGGAAAGCATTAACGAAAACAGGGGTTTTAAGTAGCTTGGCAGCTGCGATAGCGGTATCGACCGCGAACAGATCGAGCTGCGCCGTCTGCTCTTTAGTCAACTCACTCAAAAATGACGCATCAAAATCACCTGGACGGCGAGCTAACTGTTCATAGGCAAGAATCGCTTGGGATCTCGACCAAAAAACAGGCTCATAGGTGAATTCAAACGCCAATTCAGGAGAGTTGGACTGCTTCTCAGCTCTATTCATTTGCGACGACATAAACACCTTTTTCCTGATCGTACAAAGCTTGCCAGGTTGCGATCACCTTACCCGCGTAACCAAACCCGTGCTTGCGATGCTCGTATGAATGACCCGCGTTATAGGCGGCCAGCGCATTGAACCAGTCGCCGTGGCGAAGATAAAAGCGGCGTAAAATCCACGTACCCACAGCCACATTCACGCAAGGCTTAGTGAGCAGATCGTCGTAATCGATCTCAAACTCAGCCAGAGACTCTATCCACCACTGAGTATTGATCTGCATAAGCCCAAGCGCATGGAACTTCGGCCGCTTTACAATCGCGTCCACCTTATAAGAAGACTCACGATACATGACCGCTTGAATCAATTCCTGCGCTATACCGTAAGACTCGGAAGCCTGCTCAACGCAGACCTCCAGCTCTTCCGGCAAAGGCGGTGGCAAGTCAGGGACCATTATCAGTCGCTCTTGCTCATTGGACGGATGCGAGTGATCTGAACTTCAGTGGTGTAGAACGGCTTTCCGTCCACTTCACGCTTAATACCCTGCAACTGGCCGTCGCATACAACCAGGGTACCCGACACCAGCAAGGCAGGATCTATCTTATCCATAACCTTTGCCGGAATACGCGCAGCAAAGACCGGAGTAAACCAGGCGGGAACGGGTGAATTGTGCATCTTCTCTTCATCGCGAGTGCCAGCATTCACCCAGATCATGGCCGCACCAGAGTCACGAAGATCCACCTCGTGAACCTCACCGATCATGGTCACATCGTTATGACGAACAGATTCTTTTTCAGTTTTCAGCTTTTCTGCAGCGGACATAGAACTCTCCAGCGTGTGATATTTACTTGATAAGACAACTCTCAATATTTGCCTGCATCACTTACGGCAAACCATTTTTTTAGAGACGCTTCATTAGCCACAAAAGACCCGCAATAGCGACCAGAAACACCCCAAAACCCCAATCGACACCTGCCCCAGAAGACATAGAGTCAATATCAGAATTATTTCCAAACCCGGCATCAAGAAGCTCGAACTGGGCAGAATCAGACAGTTCGCTGAACGAATCATCCGGAGACTGATCAGTTTCAGCGCTCTGTTTTACGCTATTTTCTTCCAAAATAGCTTGCTTTGATGCTGATCTAGCCTCGACCTCCTTCTCACGAACAGCCTGCAACTCCGACAGCGTTTTGGGCTGCCTCGTTTTGCTTGTGTCAGACATTAGAACCTCAACTTAGAATTGCAAAAAAGGGCCAGAAAATAACGAAAACACCCATCCCCAGAGTAATGTTGAGAACTTCTTCGTCAGCGCTAATTCGAAACTTCGATGACAGCGCGAGATAGCCGAGGCCGACCATTGTGTACACGTTCCCTGCCAGAGAGCCGCCTGGAACAACCTGCTGAAGAGCGTAGAGCCCTGACCCTGCAAAGATCACCAGCGCTAGCCAGATCAATCGTCTGGATCTTATCGAAATTACATAAGACACGGGCCATCTCCCTTAAATAAACAAAATCCGTAACCCGATTGAGTTTCACAAACCATCAACTGGAGTTACACATGTACGCAATCAAACTGGACCGCGACGAAATCTTACTGCTGGACCAACTGGTATTCGATGTTTCAAACGCCCTCCCGGAGAGCTTTAAACTTCGACTGGACCTCTCGCCACTCAAACATGGGCGCGTTGTAGCCGAAAACGGCCACACGGAGATACAGCTCCAAACGATCGCTGACAGCCTCTACTTGTTTATCTCTCCAAAACGGAAAGGTATTGGCACTCTCGATGCCAACAGAACATTCCAGAAGCTTATCGAAGCGCTCAAGCCGCAGATTCTTTCGTCCGCAGCATGAATTAAGCCCCGCAACCTGCGGGGCTTTCTTACTTACGGCATAGGAAAAGTTAGCACTAAGGACGGGCGGGTGAAATCTTCAATCCCGGATTTAGAAAGCTGAGCATTTGCACAACCGCTGACTGCCAGATGAAAAGGTCTGCTTGGATCTTCGAAACCTCATCCTCGATATCATCGTACCCTTGGCGCTCCTTGGCGGCCGCTGAGATCTTGATGCCGGAAAACAGCAGGTCGTCTGACACCTGAGCTGAGCAATCATCTCCAAAGTGCAACCGCACCTTTCGCGGAACCATTTCGCTGGAAATGTGAGCTTTCACCTCGTCGCAGTGAAGATCCCCATTAGAGATCGAGACCTTTTCTTTGCTGGTCATGTTTTCCAGCGTGGCCGTATCGCCCATCTCTATCTGCTCAATGGCCAGATCCTCAGTAATCATTTGCGAAAACACAACATGGGAATCTTCCTCGGCCCCGATTCTGGCAATCGGCAAAGACCCTAGCCCTCCCCGGAGCAAGGTTGTAAGCGTTTCCGCTTTCTTTGCTGATTCATCAACGATCAGAAGACTTTCAGTCCAATCGATCGAGGCGGTAACAATCGATTCTGTCGGGATGGTTTTGGGAAGGAACTCCATCTTTATCTGAGCAATAATCTCGTCCTTCTGATCCCGCTTCAGGCGCTTCCCTTCTTTCGCCTCAGCTTGTTTGACCCGCTTATTAAGCTCACGCTTCAGGGCTTTCGCTGGGATTTTTCGCTCTGAGATTTCCAATCGCATATGAGACGCTGAGCCGACATCCAACAAGACGTCTTCGGGGTCCGAAGTGAAAGACGCCCAACCGAAAACAATCTCTTCTGTTTGCTTGCATTCTCTTGCAGGACGCTCTTTCAACTTCGCTTTAAGAACATCTTTTGAGATAACTTTGCTGGCTTGTGTATTGAATCTGAAGACTGTGGCTTTGTTTAGCATAACTCTCTCCTTTAAATGACAATAACCTTTACGGAGAGAAGAAAATTGGGAAAGAGATGATTTTCAAAATCAGTTACTGAGAACCTGTTTCAATGCTTCCAGGGCATTGTTTTCAATGTCGGAAATACTGGAACTGCTATACCCCAGAATTTTGCCAACCTCTCTTTGAGTGAAAGGGCCCCGGCCGCGCAATCCATAACGCAAGGCGATTATCGTCTGACTGCGATCATCCAAACTGCACAGCCCCTTTTTTACCGACAAAGTGTCAAGTAATCTGGACTCCCATTGATTAGTGCCGCTGAGCGCTTCCTCTGGCATGGCGTCCATGGGGCTTATCGCTGCTTTCAGTTCTGCCCGTTCATTATCTGGAGTGCTCGGGGAATAGAGCATTTTTGCCTGTCGAATGGGAATGTATACGGTGGAAGACATGCATAGCTGGTGCTGGAGGCGTTCGCGGATACGCTGGTAAGCATAAGTTGAGAACTTGCCGCTGCTAGGATCAAAATTTCCCGCCGCGATAATCAAACCTTCCATTGCGGCCGACAAACGATCCATAAACTCAATTTTATAGGAGCGGTGGCTCTGGGCTAACTTCAGTGCCAACCGTCGATTTGACGCTACGAGGTCATTCTTTGCCGTCAAAGATCCAGACCTGATCTTTTTAGCGAGCTGATCCTCCTTGCTGGCCATCAGCAAGTCGTGATTTGCGCAACTTTGAAGATAACCGGTTTCAGATGCTTCCTGAATAGAAGTGGCATTCACAGTCTTTACTCCTCTGAATCAACGCCGCCACGTTTGTTTGTGCGTTCAATCATTTCTGTAGGGTCTAACGAGTCCCGATTCTTGGCCATATGAAGCACAAGGATGTAGTGAGTGGTGCCAATCATTTTTACAAACCAGAGCATCCAAGCCCCAAGGCTGCCGAAAAACGTTGTAAATATGAAAGACAGAGAATCGATGACCGGCTTGATAAGGTGTTTGAGCCCTGGAATCTTATCCAAAAGCATCAGGGCCACAATTCCACAAGCCAGATAAATCATTATTGTCGACATTGCATATACCTCGCTTAAGCGGCGTCGGTCTTCTTTGAACCAGGCTTTGATGAGCCCTTACCGGCAGGGCCGCCAGCCGCTTTTTTTGGGTCTGTAGTGGTAGCTTCGTGATCATCACCGCCAATCATGAACGACTGGTATTTCTCGGCATAATTCAACCCAGTCTCACCTGCTGGCATCTTGCTTGGATGGCGTAGCGCCTTTGCGACAAGATTAGGGTCCCTTTGCTCTCCTTTTTCCTCATGATCAATTGGAGTCGTCAGGCGTGGAACTTTTATGTGATAAACCTTGGCCGCGATAGTGACAATCGCTTGACCGATTTGCAGGGAGCGAAGGTGGTCAGAGGTCACTCGATTAACCTCATCTTCCCGCCATGACTCACCTCTACTGCCACCATCAGACCGGGAACTTTGTGGCGACGCTCGCAGGAATTGAGAACTCTCCCCTTCTGTCTCACCTTTGGTGACAGACCGAATATACTTAACGCACTTTGGCATCATTTCAGAGGCTATTTCAGAGGAATCCTGAGAGCCCATTCGGTAATAAACTTTTGACCAGGTGTTCTGGATCAAAATATCAGCGAACTGGTCAGAAACCGATTTAAGGTTACCAAACGCCTGAAAGCCGGGAACAAGACATACCGAAGCTGAACGAGCCTGCTCAAACAATCGGGCAATACCCTCCATGACATAAGAACCCATTTCGTCCGGGAAAATCAGAAACGGTGGCCATGGGCGTTGGGATTTTTGGAGGTTCTGGATGTTATAAACAGCGGTCCTCAAATCCGACATGATAAGTTTGCCGAGGTTCAGAGCTGCAGCGTCCTTACCCATGGTAGGCAGCATGCAATACATCATTTTGTTGTTCTTAATGATGTCTGTTAGATCGATTTCTGGCGTGTAAGTATTAAACACTTGGCCAAACTTGCCTTGCGCGAAGAGCGCAATTCGCCCGGCCATGCCGCCCAAAACATCTTTCATGCGGTTAATATCTAGGATCGCCCCGGCTTTAGGATCTTTCTTTCGATATTTATCAAGGAAGATATCCAGAGCCATGCGTTCTGGAGAGGGTGGAGTGTCTTTGAGTAGCTTCTCCATGGCATCGCCAGACTGAAGAAGTATCGCAAGATCTGCGAATGTGTAGCGCTTACCCATTCTTTTCAACGCACCAACGATGGCTGTCAAGGCATGGTTTGCGGACTGGCGGTAGAAATCAGCGCCAGGGTTGTCTTCGGAGCTAGGCTGAAGATTCAGAAGTCGCGACGCAACCTCATCCGCGTCGCCCGCCAGAATCGGATTATAAGTGTTCGAGTTCTCTGGATCGTCCGCGTTCAGCATGAAAAATTCATCTTGCCGACCACAAACTTTGGCCATGTAATAAAGGGCGTCGCGGGTGTCCGCATCGATTTTCGCGTCGATGAAAAGGAAGCCGCCGCCTTTAACCATGTGTTGCCAGATCAAAAACATGCCCAGGGTGGTTTTACCAACACCTGAAGCCCCTATAAGCGCACAATGGCGCATGGCAAGATCGTAAGGCAGTCTCAGTGGTGAATTTGTGTCAGTGGTATACCCCAGCAAAAAAGAAGCATCGCCAACATCAGGAACGCGATCGGAAGGCAGAACGAATGTATCAGAGGCTTTAACATCCACTCGGTCATAACGGGCGTTTACCCGTGGCTTCATAAGGGAGTAACCCGACAAAGCAGAAGCGCCAGCCGCTGCACCTGCGAATGCCAACTCACCCGCCAGCAACGGACTTGCCGCTGCCAAACCGGTTGTCAGCCCCATTAGCGACCAAGCATCTCTGCGGCCTCGTAACTTCATCGACATACTGCCTCCCTAAAGATCAGGCGGGCATTGCCCGCCTTTACGATCAGTTCAGTGTGAACACAACGTTAGTGCCAGAGGTATCGGCTGCTGAGTCGACGTAGCCAATGGCGCCTGAATTCGATCGCACATAGTCGAGCACTTCCGCGTCACTGGAAAACGCCTGTGGCGGCTCACCCTTACCTGTAAATACAAGTCGCGACCAATAGGACTTCATCTGTGACTCGTTGCGCCCCATTACCTCTTCAACGAAGGTTTCACGAACCGCATTACCTTCCTGATCAACTGGACTGGCATCGACAGAACCAACGGAATTCGCTTTGGCGAGAAATAAAGCAGTCACTTCATCAGCTGAGAGAGTCACATCCCCTACATCTGGGTTTGCAACAACGGAGACACCCGCATGGACGGTTCCTGCCAATGCCAGCGAGGCAATGGCAGCGAATTTGATCATAGTGCGTTTCATAGATGCCCCCTTAATAAACAAAGTCGACAGCAATTGTTGCCATGTTGGCATCGTTGCCCAGCGATGAATCCGATTGAACAAAGTTGGCACCGCCTTTGGCGTTAAAAAGCCCGCTGTAATCGTCGGCTTCAATACGGGCGACCTCGCCTTTCAGAGAGACTCCAGGCATCACATCCCAGCGCAGGCCGAGGGTGATTTGGGTCTGTTTGCCCTCGCCATCCAGATCTTCCTGTTGCGCGTACGTGATATGCGGCAGATACGTCCAGTCAATTCGATACCCGGCAGTTAGATAAAACGCTTCGGTGTCTCGAATGGAATCGCCCTCGACATACCGCTTACCCCATTCGCCAATAAGCAGGACGTTATCAACGTCGCGTTTGAAGCCAGCAGAATAGAAATGCCCAAGCTCATCTTCGATATCAACATTCACGGGGACACTTGATGGGAACGGAGACGTCAGTCCGGTTGGCACCTGAAGGGTTTCATCCAGCTCGAAATTCACATTTGCTTTTACATAGCTGAAACGGAAGTCAGCAATGGCAGTGGGCAATCCCAGGTTCAGGCCATAAACCCAGTCTGCACTGGTAGTAGCACGGTTATCACGGTAGGTGAATTCAGTATCGATAAGAGTTGTGCCGCCGAAAACCTGAGCGTCGATTTGTTGCCCGGCAACGTCAAAACTCGCCAGAGCGTCGACACCTTCGTAGGCCGACTGAACAACCTGCTGATACATTTCTTCGGGTGGCTGAACCCAGGGATAGGCGTAACCGACAGCCAGAACTTCTGACTCACCGAAAATCGGGAGCCGCAAACGCCCTGCTCGAATATTGAAATCGTTATTTACTTCATAGTCGAGGTAAGCCCAGGCAGGCTCCACACCCCAACTATCGCTTTGAGACTGAACCAAAGCTTGCGCCGAACCCGACAAACTGTCTGTAAAGTCGTACTTGGCTTGAACGCCCAGGCGAGTGTTTTCGTTCATGGAATAGCTTTCTTCCACACCCGCACGCTGCCCGTACCCGCGACCATCGTCAGAATTGTAATAATCCACAGCTATCGTGCCATAAGCATCAATGCTCAGGTCATCCGCAGCAAAGGTCGCCATTGAAGCGCTTGCAAGACCTACTGCAACTGCCAGTTTTTTGAAGGACATATGTCTCCCCGTTTATGTGTTTTGTTCGCGCAGTTCGAACCTATCTATCATTCGCCCTCTCAGTTTTATTCGAGAGAGCGATATAACGATTCCGTCCTGATGAGGCGTTTCCATACCCACTACCCAGAGATGGGCAACGATTTTTTATCCTGAAACTCTGAAGCCACCGATAAGTCGGTTCAGGGATTCAGAAAGATGTGATAGCGACCCTGAGACTTCGTCCAGGCGGCCTGTATTGGTAAAAGAGTCCTGTGATGCCTTTTCCAATGTGCCGACGCGTGCCGTCGTCTCTGAGGTCACTACATTCTGCTGCTCGGTCGCAGTCGCAATAAGCTCGTTCTGCTCTTTGATAACCGACGCGTGCTCGCGAATCTTTATAAGAAGAGCCTCTGCCTCCAGCGTTTCGTCCACCGTTGAACTGGCCGTTTCCTTGGAGGAATCAATCGCGACGGTAGCTTCACGAGAGGTATCCTGGAGACGGCCCAACAGCGATCTAATCTCTTCGGTAGAGGACTGTGAACGACTGGCCAACTGACGAACCTCATCCGCGACTACCGCAAACCCACGCCCTTGCTCACCGGCCCTGGCCGCCTCAATAGCGGCATTCAGCGCCAAGAGATTGGTCTGTTCTGCAATTTCTTCAATGACCTTTAGAATTCCTGCTGCCTCATCTGAAACCTTCCGCATCGCTGAAATGGCCTCGCCCGTCTTTTCAACAGTTCCAGACAGATCCTGAACAGAAGCTTTCGCAGAACTCATCACGCGCTGACCTTCACTTACTGACAGATCTGCGTCCTGAGCGCTGGAAGCAGCAGCGGCTGCATTTCGGGCTATTGAATCAATGGAAGCGCTCATCTCAGACGATGAAGCGGAAAGATCACGAGTAACTTCGATCTGGCGCTGATTAATCTGGCGCCCCTGCTCGGCTACATTGGTAAGAACCGACACAGATTCTGTAACAGGCTCTACTTCCCGACGAATCTCACCGATCGCGGCATCAAAACGCTCAACGACCTTATTGAAAGCATTGGTGAGGGAGCCAATCTCGTCTTTTTTGGAAACCGGAATGCGCAGCGTCAGATCACCGTTTCCGTTTGCGATATCCATCATTCCGTCAGTAACTTCAGCAAGACGCACACGCAAACTACGAGTGAGCCTCCACCCAACAAAAGAAAGGATGACGGCAAAAAAACCGCCAGCGTACATAGCATATTGAGCCAGCCCAGCAACCTCTTGTTTTGATCCAGTCAATGCATCAGCAAACTCGGCTTCGACATTATTCTTGAGGACAGTGAGAGTTTGGGTCGCAACCGCATGAAGGTCATTTTTCTCTTTTGCCATATCAGCAACACGGGACATATCGAGATCGCCAGATATAAAATCCGCCGTCATAGAAAAGGCAAAATCGTGATAGTCCTGATAAGCGCTACTGGCTTTTGCAACGTCTTCTCTCAAAGCGGACGCATTCGACAAGGGCTCAACCCTCTGCTTAATGCCGTCAAGCGACTCCTGCAGATCATCACCAATATCAGCAGCCTCGTTCAAAGGCTCCTCATCAGATGAAGTTGCAGCGGCATTGAGTTTTTCTGGAATCTGGCGGATTTGAAACAACGCGCCCTGGGTGCTCTGAAGAACCGGATAAAGTGTTCTTTCGACACTATTAAGACGATCCTCGGTTTTGCCGCTGACGATAGAGCCGTAACCTGCGATAAGCAGAAGCCCGGCAACGCCCGTCAGCATGGCCGCGAGGAATTTTTGTCGTAAGGAAATGGCACTCATTTTCGCAACCTACACTCGGAATTTGACCGGCCTTAAAACACTGAGACTGAAAGCGACCGGTACTGATGATTTGAATGCGTTGCTTACGGCATGGTGGTTTTTTGCAAAACCCAAGAGAGGCAAAACCTCAACCTGAAATTCGCGAAATCATCTCCCGAGAGATAAGTATTTGGCGAAGCAAGAGATAAAAAGAGAGGCCCATAGGAAGCTGGATTGCCCAGCGGTTTGCGGCCGTAACTGCCGAAGGGTCCATGGACAGTGACGCGACTACCCATGGCCAGGTCGTGAAGAACGCGCCAAACGCCAAAGCCAAAAATAGGCCTTTGCAGAAAGCCCCTGATCGACCCGCCTTGACATGCCCAACACCTGCGATGGCCAGCCAGCTGGACAACAGAACTACTACCGCCCAGGGCGCGAAAGGTGAATCTTCGGAAG
>Ga0307966_1000080_pt1 | contig 73615 bp, 57 predicted proteins | sample OrgLakmetagen646_FD_203141 | JGI IMG/M metagenome (GOLD analysis project Ga0307966, IMG submission 203141) | Saline water microbial communities from Organic Lake, Antarctica - #646 | ecosystem: Environmental > Aquatic > Non-marine Saline and Alkaline > Saline | place: Antarctica: Organic Lake... | reverse complement strand
GTCAACCGCTTTAAGAAGAAATTCGATAACCGGAATTCCCAATGTTTTCAAACGGTTGTCTTTCGATTTCTGCCCCGCCGAACCGGCGTGACCCTCGAGAGAGAGGCGTATTCTACAGCCCCACGATTAACTGTCAACGGTGCACAGGCAACTTTTTGCCAAAGGCTACGAATCACCATCAGAAAATCGTTTTTACCTGACCAGCAGATCGGACAGCTTTCGCTCGGGCCTCCTCAATAGAGTCCGCTTTGGCGAGTGACACACCCATCCGCCTTCTGCCCTTGAGGTCTGGCTTGCCAAACAGCCTAATAAAAACGTCCGGTTCGGCGAGGGCCTTCTCCAGGCCCGTGTACGCGACCTCGGAAGAATCTCCCTCCGGCAGGATCACGGCGGACGCGCATGGCCCGAGCTGGCGGATAGCTGGTACGGGCAATCCGAGGATGGCCCGGGTGTGAAGCGCAAACTCCGACAGATCCTGAGACACCAGTGTTACCAGCCCAGTGTCGTGAGGCCGGGGCGACACTTCGGAAAACCAGACCTGGTCTGCCTTTACAAACAGCTCGACGCCATAGATTCCATAACCACCCAGATTTTCAACGACAGCGCGGGCAATATCACGAGAACCTTCAAGAGCGGCGTCGGTCATGGCATGTGGCTGCCAGGATTCCCGGTAATCACCGTCCTCCTGGCGATGCCCAATCGGATCGCAGAACGAAATCCCATCACGGTGGCTGACAGTGAGCAGAGTGATTTCATAATCGAAATCAACAAAACCTTCGACGATTACCCGGCCCTTGCCCGCACGCCCGCCAGATTGCGCATACTCCCAGGCTTTCTCGACATCCTCGGGCGCTTTCACCGTGCTCTGCCCTTTACCGGAGGAACTCATGACCGGCTTCACTACCAGAGGCAGGCCAATCTCTCCGACAGCCGCCAGATAGTCCTCTCTGGATTCCGCGAACCGATAAGGCGAGGTTGCCAGCCCAAGTTCTTCTGCAGCAAGCCGCCGAATCCCCTCGCGATTCATGGTGAGATTTACGGCCCTCGCAGTCGGGATAACGCGATAACCCTCCTGCTCAAGCCTGATCAGCTCGGGTGTGGCAATGGCTTCTATTTCAGGGACAATAAGGTGAGGCTTTTCTGTTTCAATGACCTGTCGAAGCGCGTCACCGTCGAGCATGTCAATGACGTGGCTACGGTGAGCAACCTGCATCGCAGGCGCATTGGCATAGCGGTCCACGGCAATTACCTCAACGCCAAAACGCTGCAGCTCGATCACCACTTCTTTACCCAGTTCACCGGAGCCGCAGAAGAGAACGCGAAAGGCATTATCTTTCAGAGGAGTTCCTAGGGTTACCGTATCTGGCAGGGACACTTTGGGCATGGAGGCAGTTTCCTATCGGATCAATTGAGGAGGTCAGTTAACGCTGCCGGCCGTCATAGCCCGGCTTTTTCTTCCCGTTGTGCAACCTTTTCCAGCACCTTCAGACGTTCATCGTTATCAAGGCGTGGCCAGTTCATAATTTCATCGAGACTGCGGTGACACCCAATACACAGATCATTTTCATCAAGCGCACAGATACTCACGCAAGGCGACCGAGCCCGATTCTTTTTCTGCATCTCAGACATCAAATTACCCGGGTTGACAGGATTTAAGACAATCTACGTAGTTGGCCGCATTTTTGACGTAATGCGCAGCACTCATTTCCAACATTTTCTTCTGGTTCTCCGTCAGTTCCCGTTTTATCTTACCGGGGGAGCCAACCACCATTGATCCATCAGGCACCTCCATCCCTTCCGGAACAAGCGTGTTCGCGCCAATCAGGCAGTGCTTGCCGATTTTTGCACCGTTCAGAACCACCGCGTTAATGCCGATCAGCGAGTAGTCCCCGATCTCACAACCATGCAGCATGACTTTGTGGCCGACGGTCACCCCGCGACCAATGTTAAGTGGCAGGCCGGGATCTGTATGTAAAACGGAACCATCCTGTATGTTGGACTCGGGGCCAACGGTTATCCACTCGTTGTCCCCCCGGATGACCACGTTGAACCAGACACTGGATTGCTCCATCAGCCGGACGCTGCCAATGACAGATGCATTGTCAGCAACAAAATGGCCGCTTCCTTTCAATTCAGGTTTCCTGTCACCAAGCTCGTAAAACATATCAACCTCCTTTTACCGGCTCGAGCAAATCAATACCGGCGTTGTAAGCTGCATTCAGAAAGTCCACCAGAACGACGGCAGACAGACCCCAGATCTGATAGCGTTCCCACCGGTAGCAGGGCACGTAAAAAGTATTATCCATAAAACTCAGCGCGTCAGTTCGTTCCCGTTTGTCCTCCAGGAAAAAACTGACCGGCACCCGGAATATACTCTCGATTTCTGCCGGATTGGCCGTCAACGGATGATCGCCGGGGATGACGCCAACGTAAGGCGTAACGAGAATCTGGTGCAAAGACATGACCTGGCTCAACGGTGCAATCAGCTCGACCTGATCCGGCGGCAGACCTATTTCTTCATGGGTTTCCCGCAAGGCAGTGGCTGCCAGGGATTTATCCTCCTGGTCCCGGCGCCCACCCGGAAAAGACACTTGCCCGCGATGAGTGCTCAGATTTGCCGATCTCAACGTAAATATGATTTCGGGATTGTTCGAATCTTCCGTTACCGGGACCAGGACGCCCGCTTCGGGATAATCCAGCGTTAACAGCCTGGGAACATAGCCCGACAGTCGTTCGTGTAATAGATCGCGCAAAATCTGGCTCCGTTTTTACATCAGACTCTTGAATGAGAAACCCGCAGCACGGATAGTTGCATTCTCGAATACACCCTTATTCATTTTACGGTGAAGCACATGAAATACTGCAGCGCCTGCGGGGAGCAGGTCGAACAAAAAATTCCAGAGGGCGACAATCGTCACCGCTATGTGTGTATCCACTGCGAAACCATACATTACCAGAATCCGCGAATTGTCGCCGGTACCGTACCGATCCTGAACGGCCAGGTGCTGCTCTGCCGGCGGGCTATCGAGCCGAGGTATGGCTACTGGACACTACCAGCGGGCTTCATGGAAAACTCCGAGACGACACTTGAAGCGGCCGACCGAGAAACCCGCGAGGAAGCGCTGGCCACTGTGAACATGGGCAACCTTTATACCGTCATCCATGTGCCTCACATTGACCAGGTTCACATGTTTTACCTCGCGACTCTCGCGAACGAAGAGTTTGGCGCCGGTGAGGAATCACTCGAAACCCGCCTTTTCCCACTGAGCGACATTCCATGGGATGAGCTTTCTTTTCCTACTGTCCGTAAAACGCTCGAACTTTTTCTGGAAGACCACAAAACTCAGGACTTCCCCGTACACGTTGAGGATATCCGTTACCAGATGAACAGGAAGTAAATCCGGCTATAGGTCTTCCATTCTGAGCACATCATAGGCGGGCTCCTCGTAGGGATGTGCCAGCTTGAGCGCCGCGATGGCAGCCCGAATATAGCTGTCCTCGCACACCAGCTCTACCCGGTATTCGCTCACTGTTTCCAACTGTCCCGATTCCCCCAGAAATGGCTGGCTGCCATCGAGTGGTCGGAATTGCCCCTGCCCCCTGCACTGCCATGCGCAGGAATCATAATCTCCGATACAACCGGCGCCCGCTCGAAACAACGCACTTTTGGTCTCTTCAAGATGACTCTCCGGGACGAAATAACAGAGTTTGTACATAGAGAAAAGCTCCAACCATCGCCAAGATTAGAGGGTTACAAACTTACCCACAGAATCTGTGGATAACTCTGGGGAAAGATTTTGGGAACCCTCGTCCACGCCCTGCGATTACTGCACTTCCGTTAAATTGGTGACAAATTACCCTATCTTGAAAATTCTATATTTTACAATTAGTTACTATTGTCCAGAAAAAAATTCCTGCCTCCCCATGGCTTTGTATACTCACTGATCATACTAGCACCAGAAATGTGCATAAAACCCCAACGTCAAGCCCAGTAACGCGGTTTTTATAAAAAAACCGGCCTGGATCACATCACCTTAAAGGTGCATCCAAACCGGTTGTTTTCCCGCCGGACCGACTAACCCTGTCGGTTAACTATGCCAACGCCTGGCGTTTCTGAACATTCGAATCCAGGGAGCATCCTCACGCCAGTGAGCAGGATGCCAGGAGCACTGAGACGTGCGGAAAACGCGCTCGGGATGTGGCATCAGAATGGTGACCCGTCCGTCACGGGTTGTGACCCCGGTTACGCCACTCTCAGAGCCATTAGGGTTATATGGATAGCGCTCGGTTGCCTGTCCGCGGTTGTCCACGTAGCGCAAAGCGACCATCTCATTCTCGGCCAGTTGCTCAGCCGACGCTCCGCCGGTGAATTCGGTCCGGCCTTCACCGTGGGCAACGGCAATGGGCATTCTGGAGCCTGCCATGCCCTCCATAAAGGCGGACGGTGATGACGGCACCTCTGCCATCACCAGCCTTGCTTCGAACTGTTCTGACTGATTGCGGACAAACCGGGGCCACCCCTGGCTGCCAGGAATCAACTCGTGCAGATTCGACAGCATCTGGCAACCGTTACAGACGCCCAGAGCCAGCGTATCCTGCCGATTGAAAAACACAGCGAACTGATCCCGGACACGTTCGCTAAACAGGATGGACTTGGCCCAGCCTTCACCTGCGCCCAGAACATCGCCAAAAGAGAAACCACCGCAGGCTACCAGCGTGTTGAACTCGTCAAGCGACAACCTGCCTGACAGCAGGTCGCTCATGTGTACATCCACCGCGTCGAATCCGGCCCGATCAAAGGCAGCCGCCATCTCAACCTGCCCATTAACACCCTGCTCGCGCAGCACCGCCACTCTGGGCTTTGCCCCCATATTGATGAAAGGCGCGGTAATATCGTCATTAAGATCAAACGTGAGTTCGGCATGCAAACCCGGGTCGTCCGAATCCTGAAGGTTATCGAACTCCTCCTTCGCACAGTCGGCATTATCCCGGAGGGACTGAATCTGATAGCTGGTCTGCGACCACAGCTTCTGGAGCTCGACACGGGAGCGGGCAATCACGTCCTGCCCCTCAAATGAGAACCGGACCTGGTCCTGATCATTCAGACTACCAATCACCGACGTGTGGTCCCCCAGACCCGCCGCTGAAAATTGCTGAAGAACAAAGCGGGTATCCTCACGGCGAACCTGGATGACCGCACCCAGTTCCTCGTTGAACAGTTCTCTGGGGAACTGGGATGGATTTTCCGCCAGGCCGTCCAGTTTGATATCAACACCTGTGCGGCCGGCAAACGCCATTTCTGCAAGGGTAACAAACAGGCCACCATCCGAGCGGTCATGATAGGCCAGAAGCTTGCCATCCCCATTGAGACCCTGGATCACGGCAAAAAACGCCTTGATGTCCTCCGGGTCATCAAGATCCGGCGCAACGGCTCCCACCTGCTGGTAAACCTGGGCCAGCGAGGAACCACCCAGTCGATTCTGCCCCGCGGCAAGATCCACCAGAATCAGGTCCGTCTCACCCGCATCAGTGATCAGTTGCGGCGTCAGCGTGCGATCAACATCAACGACCGGGGCGAAACCGCTGACGATCAGTGACAATGGCGACGTCACACTTTTCTGCTCGCCGCCATCCTCTTCCCAGACGGTCTTCATCGACATGGAGTCCTTGCCAACCGGGATGGAAATACCCAGTGCCGGACAGAGCTCCATACCGACCGCTTTGACGGTTTCGTACAGGTTTTGGTCTTCTCCGGGATGGCCCGCTGCCGCCATCCAGTTAGCCGAAAGCCGGATATCCGAAAGTGCGGCAATCGGTGCTGCGGCGATATTGGTGATCACCTCGCCCACCGACATCCGGCCGGATGCCGGTGCGTCGATGACGGCCACCGGCGTTCGCTCGCCCATTGCCATGGCTTCGCCAGCCTTGACGTCGAACGAAGAAGACGTCACCGCCACGTCGCTGACCGGAACCTGCCAGGGCCCGACCATCTGGTCCCGGGCGACAAGGCCGGTAATAGTTCGATCCCCAATGGTGATCAGGAAGCTTTTTGACCCCACGCCGGGCAAACGCAGCAGTCGATTGACCGCGTCATTCACATCAAGCTTGCCGGAATCAAAAATGGGCTTGGTGAACGATGAACGGGTAATGCTGCGGTGCATTCTCGGAGGCTTGCCGAACAGCACGTCCATCGGCAGGTCAACGGGCCTGTCGTTGAAGTAGGAATCGCCCAACTGCAGGTGGTGCTCCTCAGTGGCATCGCCGATGACCGAATAGGGACAGCGTTCGCGTCGGCAAAGCGCGTCAAACCGCTCCAGGTTCTCCGGCGCCACTGCCATCACATAGCGTTCCTGCGACTCATTACACCAGATTTCCAGCGGTGACATGCCCGGCTCATCGCTGGGGATATCCCGCAACTCGAAACGGCCGCCACGCCCGCCATCCTTGACCAGCTCCGGCATGGCGTTCGACAGGCCGCCAGCGCCGACATCGTGAATAAAGCAGATCGGATTATGGTCGCCCATCTGCCAACAGCGATCGATGACTTCCTGACAGCGGCGCTCCATTTCCGGGTTATCGCGCTGGACCGACGCAAAGTCCAGGTTCTCATTGCTGGAGCCGGAATCCATTGAGGATGCAGCTCCGCCTCCAAGGCCGATCAGCATGGACGGCCCGCCCAGAACGATCAGCTTGGCGCCGACGGGGATATTGCCCTTTTCGACATGGTCTGCACGAATGTTGCCGAGCCCACCGGCAATCATGATGGGCTTGTGATAACCCCGGATCTCTTCTCCGTCGACGCCGGGCACACTGCTCTCGAAGGTGCGGAAATATCCGGCAAGATTCGGGCGACCAAATTCATTGTTGAAGGCTGCAGCGCCAACCGGACCCTCAATCATGATCTCCAGCGGCGACGCGATGCGTTCTGGCTTGCCATAGCCAATCTCCCAGGGTTGGGGGTCCCCGGGAATGTTCAGATTGGACACGGTAAATCCGGCAAGTCCCGCTTTCGGCTTCGAGCCACGACCCGTTGCACCTTCATCACGGATTTCTCCACCCGAACCCGTTGCCGCACCAGCGGCCGGAGCAATGGCGGTCGGATGATTGTGGGTTTCCACCTTCATCAGGATGTGTATGTCTTCCTCATGATAGCGATAGCAACCGGTTTCCGGATCCGGGAAGAACCGGCCTCCGCGGCTCCCTTTAATGACAGACGCATTATCCTTGTAAGCGGACAGCACACCCTCGCCGCTGAGCTCATGGGTATTGCGAATCATCGCGAACAGCGATTTTTCCTGGCCTTCACCGTCAATATCCCAGGACGCATTGAAGATTTTGTGACGACAGTGCTCGGAATTCGCCTGGGCAAACATCATCAACTCGACGTCTGTCGGGTCGCGCTCAAGCTGGTGGAAGGATGTGACCAGGTAATCAATCTCGTCTTCCGCAAGGGCGAGGCCCAGCGAGTGGTTAGCTTCTACCAGTGCCCGGCGACCACCGGACAGAACCGGCACGCGATTAAGCAGTCGAGGCTCTTCGGCATGGAACAGAAGCTCAGCGCCGCCCATCTCGTGAAACACCTTCTGGGTCATGCGATCCTGCAAAAGCGCCGCGATTTTCTCCCGTTGCTCGAGGCTGAGTTTGCGCCCGGCGCTGACGTAATAGGCCGTACCCCGCTCAATACGCCGGATCTGCTTCAGCCCGCAGTTACGGGCAATTTCGGTTGCCTTGCTGGACCAGGGGGATAATGTGCCGGGGCGCGGGACAACCAGGAAGAGCACGCCCTCCGGCTCCTGAACCGGCACGCTGGGGCCGTAGGTCAGCAACCGTTCGAGGACCGCCTGATCGCATTCCGTAAGATTAGACTCCAGATCCGTAAAGTGCATGAATTCAGCGTAAACGTGCTTGATCTCCGGCACGATCTCCTGAATACGTGAATGCAGCTTGCGGGAACGGAAAGGCGAAAGCGCCGGGGCGCCGCGAAGTTCGAGCATGATCTAAACCTGTATACGGAACGGGTTCGTCGGGGGCAAAACCCCATTTACTGGAAGGCCGCAATGATACTCGAAAGCGAGGCCGGGATACAGCGTCATCAGGCCCTCAGATGCCGGGCGAATTCACATCATTTTGCACAGATATTGATCAGTCCATTTGACCAATCGGGCGGGACAATAGATCATATCTGAACGTCACGAAGCCTGTGAAATGGGCGTTCAAGCAGAGGTGGTCGCCACGAAGCACGCACCGCACCACCGATCAACCGGTTCTGAGGGAGCCCGTTAATTTGCCAGATACTATTCAACAATTGCTGAGGACTCCAGTGCGGATCGCGCTCCTGATCGGCGTGGCGTTGATGGTCGCTGGCTGCTCAAGGCCCAGCACACTCCAGGAAATCCGCGAAGAAGGCATTCTTCACGTCATTATCCGGACCGCTCCCTCCATTTATTATGAAGGTCGGGACGGCAAAACCGGTTACGACTACGAACTGGCCAAGCTGTTTGCCGACGAACTGGGGGTGAAGCTGAGCCTGCGGGTCGCAGAAGACAATAGCGAAATTCTGTCTGTGCTGGACCGCAATTACGCCCACATTGGTCTTTCCGGCCTGCCTTCCAGTCCGAGCTTTAACGCCCGGTTTCATAAGGCTGCCAACGGCGTCAAGGCAAATTCCGTGTTGGTATACAACCGCGATACTGAACGCCCGGAATCGCTGGAAGATCTGGCCGGCGAAACCGTTCACCTGGTCGCCGACAGCAACCATAGAGAACAGCTTCCGGCGCAGCCGATACCTGGCGGCGAGATTGTCTGGTCGCCACATCAGGGTCTGGACGCCGCCGGGGTTCTGGCCCGCGTCGAATCCGGTGAGTTCTCATTCGCCGTGGTTGCTTCCAACGAGCTGAACCTCAATCACGTATTTTTCCCGCAGGTGAAACGGGCGTTCAGCCTGAACGATCCGACCGATATTCTCTGGCTGTTTCCTCACCAACAAGACAGGACACTGGTCGACGCCGCCCGGAAATTCCTCAGGAAAATGGACAATAACGGCACTCTGGCGCTGCTGGCCGAGCGTTTTTACGGCCACCTGGACCGGCTGAATTACGTCGGCGCCCGCACGTTTATGCATCACCTCCGGAACAGGCTGCCTAAATACGATCATCTGTTCCGTGAGTACGCCAGGTTCTACGATCTTGACTGGCGACTTCTGGCAGCCATTGGTTACCAGGAATCCCACTGGCGGCCAAACGCCGTGTCACCAACCGGCGTAAGAGGCCTGATGATGCTGACCCGCAGCACAGCCAGCCACATCGGTGTGAGCGATCGGCGGGATGTAGAGGAAAGCATCCGGGGCGGGGCGAAATATTTCACCATGGTTCACCGTAAAGTGCCGGAACGAATTCCCGAGCCGGACAAAACCTGGTTTGCACTGGCCTCCTACAACGTCGGCTGGGGCCACGTGGAAGACGCCAGAAGGCTGACGCAGGGCGCCGGAAAAGATCCGGACCGCTGGATGGACGTCAAGAAGTTCCTGCCATTACTGGCACAAAAGGAGTGGTACTCCAAAACCCGTTTCGGATACGCCCGGGGTCACGAGCCAGTGACCTACGTGCAGAACATCCGCCGTTACTATGACGTTCTTGCATGGCTGAGCGAAACCGACCAGATTGCAGGCGCACAGGAAGAACCCCGGATCAGCGAACTTGAGGGTATGGAACCGACGGTTGCGCCCGGCCCCCGGGTCACGCTCGAAGACATCAACAAGCGATTGCCGAAGGATCTCGGCTACCTGCCACCCACGCTCTGATCTTCCCGCACACAGGCTTCCAGCGCGCGTTCTATCTGATCGCTGACGTATCCGCGTCTTGCCAGAAAGCGCCCCTGACGTCCTTTTTCATCCCAGTCATTGCGGATATCCGCCAGGCCAAAACGCCGGTCACGGGTCCGTATGGCACTGTCACTCCACTCGCTGTCCGTCATTGCCAACATCCACGGTGGCAACTTCTGAATACCACGCTGCTGGAGTTCTGCCGTGATTTTCAGCGGTCCATAGCCCAGGTCATATCGCTGGCGCGCAAACACATCGGCAAAACGCTCATTATTCAACCAGTCATTAGCCTCGTACTCGTCCAGCACTTTTTCTATCACCGACGCCTCTACCTTCCGCTGGCGCAGCTTCAGGTCAAGTTCCAGGCGGCTGTGCTCCCGGCGCGCCAGCAGCCTCAGCGCCGCGGCTCTTGCCATCTGTTCCGGATCGTCCTGTTTTGCCATTTCAACTCTTCCCGCCATCACCTCCGAAACGCTAGACTAGCGCCCATATTTTCCAAAGGATACCTCTATGCCTGCGCTCATCCAGAAACTCTTTGGTCGCAAAAAAGCATCTGCGCCGAAACCGATTGAGCCGGTCGGCCCGACAGCCAACCAGCAGGAGAAATCGGACCGTCAGGATGAACTTCGCCAGCAACAACAGGCCCGGGTATCCGCCTCTGCCTCCCAGACAGAACTTGAATACCTCGCGATTGAGGGCGTCACCGCCGACCTACGTTTATCGGCGGCAAAGCTGCTAACGGCAAAAGACAGCCTGCAACGGATGCAGAAACAGGCCAAAGGCAAAGACAAGGGTGTGTATCAGACGGCTCGCCAGGCATTACAGGCCATTCGCGCCAGGGAAGAAGAGCAGCAACAGCAGGAGCAGGCCATCCAGACGCTGATCCAGAACGCCCGGGACCAGGCGAAAAGCAATGACACCAAGCTATTCGAGCCGCGGCTGGAAGCGGTGTTGAAACGCTGGTCAGCGCTGGAAAATCAGGCGACGGAAGCGCAGGCCGGCGATTTTTTGCAGGCCGTCCATGAATGCCGGGCCCGTCTTGAAGCAATGAATGCAGAGAAAGCCCGCGAAGCCCAGGCGCTGGAGCAGAAAAGTCAGCGCAAGGAAACGCTGTCACTGCTAGAAGAGACCATCATTAACCTCAAGCATCCTACCGCGGATTCCGAGCCTTCAGTTGCTTCCCTGGATGCCCTGCAAAAAACTCAGGAAAACCGATGGCTTGAGGCCACGCGAGACACCAGTGTCGACAAGCAGGAGCAAAAAACCTACGAGTCCCTGATGCTGCCACTGCGCGCTTACATATCGGCGTTGAAACGGTTCGGGCAGAACCGCGACGCCGTTCAGGCACTGGTTGAACCGGAAAGATCTGCCGCACCTCAGGGCGACGAGGTCGACCATCAAACGGCCCCTGAAACCCAGCCAGTCCCCGGGGAATTAATGACCGCCATTGACTGGCCTGCAGAATTTCCCATGCCACCCCTGCTCCAGCAACTGGCCCGAACAGCAGGTCAGAAACCAGCTCCGGCGCCCGCTACAAACCCTGAAGTCAATGACACCGACCAGCAGGCGCTAACCGAAAAAGTCGGAATGACCCTGGCCCGCCTTGAACAGTCGTTGGAATCCAGTCAGTTAAAGGAATCCAAACAGCTGTTCCGGACGGCCCAGCAACAATTCAAACAGCTGGACCGTCGCCATGCCCAGCCGTTGCAGGCCCGCCTGCAGCTACTGGGCGGCCAGATGCGTGAGCTGGCCGACTGGCAGGGCTTTGCAACTCGCCCGAAGCAGATTGCCCTGTGCGAACAAATGGAATATCTGGCGGAACAACCAATGGAGCCGGAGGCCAAGGCCGAGCGCATCAAGGAAATTCAGAACCAGTGGCGGGGGCTTGGTGGCTCATCCGACCGGGAACTCTGGACGCGTTTCAAGCAGGCGTCAGATCAGGCCTATGAACCCTGCAAGGCCTATTTTTCCGCCAAGTCCGGGCTGAAACAGGCCAATCTTGAAACCCGCAAAACCATTGTTGAACAACTGAAGACCTTTGTTGATAACGCCGACTGGCAGTCCATCGACTGGAAAGCCGCGGAGCGCATTCACCAGAAAGCCCGGGAAGAGTGGAAAGCCGCCTGGCCCATCGAATTCCGGGATAATCGCAGTGTCCAGAAAGATTTCGACCTTCTGCTCAAACAACTCGAAGAGCCGTTGAACCAGGAACGGATCAAAAACGAGTCACTGAAGCAGGCCATCGTTGAAAAAGCCAGGGCATTGACTGACCACGAGCCGCTATCCGAGGCCATGGACCAGGCGAAGGCGCTGCAGGGTGAATGGCAGCAGGTTGGCATCACCCGTCATCGCGAAGACCGGAAGCTCTGGCAGGCTTTCCGTGAAGCCTGCGATCAAATCTTTGCGCGCCGTGATGACGCCCGGAACGAGCAGCAGGAACAGACCCGGGAAGCCGATGAGAAAGCCGATGCCGCGTTAAAACGGTCTGTCCGCCAGGACGCCGCTGCGCCCCAGGGGCTGCTGGCCGAGAGCCTGACCGAACTGGATGGCCTGGGAAATGAGCCGCTATCACATCCGTTGCTCAAACAGATAAAGCAGGAGCAGGCAAGGCTCAGGTCATTACTTGAAGCGCAGCAAAGCCTTGAGAAACTTGCACAATGGCAAACGCATATTCAGGCCCGCGCGGGAGGCGCCCGGGATGAATCCGGACTGCCCGGCAACTGGTCGGCACTGGCCAGCGATCTGGACGTCGCTGACGCCGCAGAGCTGGTCATACGCGCCGAGATTCTGGCCCAGATCCCGTCCCCGGCCGACGAGCAATCGCGACGAATGGAAATTCAGGTCCGGCGTCTGGCCGATGGTATGGGCGGTAACGGCAAGGATCAGAACATTCTCTCTGAAATGGAAAGTCTTGTCGCCGGCTGGTGCGTGCAGTCAGACGATGATTCCATCAGCAAACATCGGGCTGATCGCCTTGTTGCAGCTCTGGAAGCGGCTCTCCAGCAGCTGGGCTGAGTCCAGTCAGTCCTCTCTTCGGTGACCGCTTACAAATTCCCTGGCGTCTCTTACGGCGCCCCGGGAATCTTTCTTCATCGCGTCCATCTCACCTTCCGCCATGTAAAAAACCATATCAACGCTGTGCCGGTAATACTTTGACGGCAGGCGATTCAGTGCCACACATATGACGTCCGCCAGAAAGTCGTCATCATCGCCCGGCTGACGCGTTTCATCGATGGCATCCGCCACCAGCTTCTCGTAAAGATTATCAATGGCATCAATCAGGGACATGGCTTGACTCCGACCTGGAAGACGAATTCTATCTACACCATAGATCCCGGCGCCGGAAATGTCATGGGCGCGGTCCGCACCGCCCCGGCGAAAAAAGTCAGCCGTGACCGCATGACCGAAGATCAGAAGACTGAAGTGCTCGGCCGTATCAAAGCCACCGGCGACGCCGACGACCTTGAAGGCTAAAAGCAGAAACCAACTCATCTTTCGCCTGATCCGCCACCATCCTGCCCGGGTTCGGTCTGCATTCGCCCGGGGCGGATACAAACCTGCCCTGTTCATGGACAGATTGTCACGAAGCGACACCTTCCGCCTATGGCAACAGCTTCGGGCCTTGCCTACAATAATCGTGATAATTCAATCCGGCATTGCACGTAAATCGTATATTCTCCTGCCAGATACGGTATCAGCGCCTTTCCGCTGTCCACCCAATGCCCAGCACCGTCAGGTAACCATTCTATGAGCATCGCGGAACGCATTATGACCCGTCAAAGCGAATCGGGACATCCTGTCAGACATCTGGCCACGTCACTGGTTGTCGTGCTGGCTCTCGCCTTCTCCACCCAGATCGCGGCCCAGGCCGGTTCGTCCGACACGATCTATCAGCCCGTGTCGCCTACGGTGGCCCAGGCGCGAGCCAATATCCTGATCGCGAGGCAGCTACAGTTCACCCATTTCCGCGATATGGGCATCAATGATGATTTGTCAGGTAACGTTTTCGATGCCTACCTGGATTACCTTGATGGCCAGCATATCTACCTCAACCAGCAGGACATTAACCAGTTCAACGCGGTCAGGGAAAGCCTGGGCTCGGCGCTGAAAACCGGTCAGCTTCAGCCCGGCTTCGATATCTACAATCTGGTTCAGCAGCGCATTATCGAGCGTCTGAACTTTGCCATAAGCGTTGTAGAAGACGGCATCGACAAACTCGACTTTCAGAACAATGAGCAACTGCTGCTGGACCGCTCGGAGGCTGCCTGGGAACCTGATGCAGCCGCCATGGATGCGCTCTGGATCAAACGCATCAAAAACGCCGTGCTGGCCCAGCGCCTGAACGGCAGTAACGACGATGAAATCAGTGACGCCCTGATGCGCCGGTACGAAGGCCAGCTCACCCGGACCCGGCAGGCCCGCAGCGAGGACGCATTCCAGGCCTACATGAATGCCTTTGCGGGCATGTGGGACCCACATACAGCCTATTTCTCGCCGCGCACCTCGGAAAACTTCAACATCAACATGAGCCTGTCCCTGGAAGGCATTGGTGCAGTGCTGCAGTCCGACAATGAATACACCAAGGTGGTCCGTCTGGTTCCCGGCGGCCCGGCCGCCAAGCAGGGCCAGCTCAAACCCGCAGACCGTATTGTGTCAGTCGGTCAGGAAGATGAAGAAAAAGAGGTTAACGTCATCGGCTGGCGGCTTGATGAAGTCGTCGACCTGATCCGTGGCCCGCGGGAGTCGGTGGTCACACTGGAGGTTATTCCGGCCGATGCCACCAACGAGACGGTAACCGAGACCATCGCCATCAAACGTGACGAAGTGAAGCTGGAAGAGCAGAGCGCCAGCAGCAGAGTCATCGAGCTTGACCGCAACGATCAGAGCTTTCGCATTGGCGTGATCACCATCCCCACCTTCTACGCCGATTTCGAGGCGATGATGAATAACGAGCCCGACTACAAAAGCACAACCCGGGATGTTCGCAATCTCATTGACGACCTCAAGGCTGAAGGTATCGACGGCATTGTCATGGACCTCCGCAATAACGGCGGCGGGGCCCTGCATGAAGCGAATGATCTGGTTGGTCTGTTTATCGAGGACGGCCCCACAGTACAGATCCGCAATTCCAACAACGATGTCAAAGTGCTTGAGGATGAGGACCCATCGGTTGCGTACGATGGCCCTCTGGTCGTTCTTGTAAACCGGATGAGCGCTTCGGCATCGGAAATTTTTGCCGGGGCGATCCAGGACTATGGTCGCGGCCTGGTGGTAGGCGCTCAAACCTTCGGCAAAGGCACTGTGCAGGCTGTTCGCCCTCTCAACCATGGCCAGCTGAAGATTACCCAGAGCAAATTCTATCGGGTGTCGGGCGGGTCTACCCAACACAAAGGAGTGATCCCGGATATTGAGATCCCGTCTCGCATTGACAAGACTCGAATTGGTGAAGATGCCCTTGAGCACGCCCTGCCATGGGATCAGATCGAAGCCGTACCTCACGGCCGCTACTTTGATTTCAGCGGTGTGATTGATGAGCTGCGCGACCGCCACGAAAAGCGGTTTGCGGAAAATCCGGAGTTCCAGTTGCTGCAGAAAGAAATCGACTTTCTCAAGGAGCAGCGCAAGAAAACAACCGTGAGTCTGAATATGGATGAGCGCAAGAAATATCAGGCTCAGGTCGAAAGTGTCCGCCTTTCAATCGCCAATGCCCGGCGTGAAATCCGCGGAGATGAGCCGTTCGGCACCCTGGAACAACTGGATGACTGGCAGGATCAGCAGGCGGCCGATACAGACACCACCGATGAAAACATGGATTTCATCATCGAAGAAGGCGGCAACGTCATGGCGGACATGCTTGAGCTAGACCAGCGTATGGCCACTATCCTGCCAAAGAAGCAGATAACGGCCAGATCCCACTGATGACAGAGGGCGCTGATTCAGCCAAACAGCGCCCTCATAGCCGCCGAATTCGGGCGGCTTACGACTCCCCTCTCGGTCACTATCACGTCAATGAGGTTGGCCGGTGTCACGTCAAAAACCGGGTTGAAAACCGGGACTGACGCGGGCGCCATTGGCACATTCCGAACCTGGCGCAGTTCTGTTCCGTCCCGCTCTTCGATAGGAATGTCCTGGCCCGACGACAGGGCCATATCCACCGTGCTGGCGGGCGCTACCACCATAAATCCCACGCCGTGATACCGGGCGAGCACGGCAAGGCTGTAGGTGCCGATTTTGTTGGCAATATCGCCGTTGGCGGTAATGCGGTCGGCACCGACGATCACCCACCGGACGTTTCCCGAGGCCAGAATGGCTGCCGCCGCGCTGTCGGCGTTCAGGGTAACCGGAATGCCGTCACGGCTAAGTTCCCAGGCCGTTAACCGGCTGCCCTGTAGCCAGGGTCGGGTTTCATCCGCAAACGCATTGACCAGCAGGTTTTTCTCATGCAGCCGCCGGATAACGCCCAGTGCCGTCCCGTACCCGCCGGTTGCCAATGCGCCCGTATTACAGTGAGTCAGCACCGACATGGGCTGATCTGCCTTCATGTGCGCCAGCGCATGGTCTGCCATGGCAAGATTCGCCGCCAGGTCATCCTGGTGGATCGCCACAGCCGCTGCCGCCAGAGTCTCAGTCGCGCCTTCCTGCGTGTTGCAACCTGCAAGCTTCTCCCGCATTTGTGTCAGAGCCCAGAAAAGGTTCACGGCGGTGGGTCGGGACTCGGCCAGAACGTCGATTGCACGCTCTACCTGCTGGCGCCACCCATCCGATGACGCCCCTCTTGCGGCTAACGCAACGCCATAAGCGGCACTGATACCAATGGCGGGCGCACCTCTGACCACCATATCGCGAATGGCCTCTGCTACCCCATCGGCGGTATCCAGCCGCAGCCAGATTTCCTGATCCGGCAGCAGACGCTGATCAAGCAATTCCAGGCTGGCGCCGTGCCAGCGCATGGCAACTGTGCCAATTAATCGGTTACCGGACGTTGCCGGGGCCTGACTCATAGAAAACTCCAACACCTATTATTGGCGTCCATTGTAACGCTAACCGCCCGTTCAACTCAGCCCCAGGGTAGTTCTCTGGCGGGTCCATCGCTATACTTTCTGCCTGTTTCGATTCACCGAAAACCGCAACAAGGCAGGATGAATGACCGCAGAGACGATCAATGCAGCCGATATCCGCATTAACGCCCGTTGGCTAATCCCTATAGAGCCGGCCGGCGCCGTTCTGGATCATCAGGCGGTGCTGATACAGGGCGACCGCATTGCCGCGATTATGCCTCAGCACGAGGCCGACAAACGTTATCGGGCCAAAGAGGTTATTGACCTGCCAGCGCACGTCGTTATGCCCGGGCTGATCAACACCCACGGCCATGCCGCCATGTCACTGTTCCGGGGAATGGCAGACGATCTGCCGCTGATGGCCTGGCTGAACGACCATATCTGGCCGGCTGAGGGCGAATTTGTCAGCGAAAGCTTTATCGCTGATGGCACACAGCTTGCTATGGCAGAAATGCTGCGCACCGGCACCACTACTTTTTCAGACATGTACTTTTTCCCGGAAACCGTGGCACAGCTTGCCCACGATGCGGGAATGCGGGCACAGGTGTGCTTTCCGCTACTGGATTTTCCCACACCCTGGGGGTCAGGCCCCGACGAGTACCTGAGCAAGGGCCGGGCGTTTATTGAACAGTGGGCCGGCAATGCCTTTATTTCGCCGGCCATCGGCCCCCATGCACCCTATACCGTATCGGACGATCCGCTGACCCGTGCAGTAGCACTGTCGAAAGACACCGGAGCCCCCATTCAGATCCATCTTCATGAAACCGAATTTGAAGTGGCAGACGCGCTTGAGAAAACCGGCGCCCGGCCAACCGCCCGCATGGCGGAACTGGGTTTGCTGGGGCCCAACACCCAGTGCGTTCACATGACGCAAATCGATGAATCCGACCTGGCACTCCTTGAACAGAGCGGCGCTCACGTCATTCACTGCCCTGAATCCAACCTCAAGCTGGCCAGCGGCTTCAGCCCGATTCAGAAAATGCGGGACGCCGGGGTCAATGTCGCCATCGGCACCGACGGCGCGGCCAGCAACAATGATCTTGACCTGTTTGGTGAACTGAACACGGCCGCCATGCTGGCCAAAGCCGTCGCAGGCGACGCTGCAGCCCTTTCCTCCCACGAGGCTCTGGCCATGGCCACCATCGCCGGCGCGCGGGCCATTGGCCGCGACAAGGATCTTGGTTCACTGGAAGCCGGTAAACTGGCAGACCTGATTGCGGTGGACCTGAGCGATCCTTTCCTGCAGCCCGTATATGATCCAGCGTCCCATCTTGTTTACAGCCGCCATGGGCGACAGGTCAGCCACAGCTGGATTGGGGGTGTACCCCAGGTTCAGGATGGCGAACTGACACGCATTGATGTGCCGGATCTGATGCTGAGAGTTCAGAGCTGGGCAGACAGAATTCGCGAGCAGCAATCCCGCTGAGGCGCCATTTTACAGAAACGGGCAGATTGCCATGACCAATCAGAACGTAGATTACAGAAACAACGTGGACCAGAGCGAAATTGCCAAGTTCAATGCGCTGGCGAGCCGCTGGTGGGACCCTACCAGCGAGTTCAAGCCACTGCATGACATCAACCCTTTGCGGCTGAATTACATTGAGCAGCGCTGCCCCCTGGCTGGGAAAAGAGCGGTGGATATAGGCTGTGGCGGTGGTCTGCTATCGGAGGGCATGGCATTGCGCGGCGCCCACGTGACCGGCATTGATATGGGCGAAGCGCCACTGTCGGTCGCCAAACTGCACGGCATGGAAAGTGGCGTGAGCGTCGATTACCAGCAGATCACCGTGGAAGAGTTGGCCAGCGACCCGGCGCATGCGGGCCAGTATGACCTGGTCACCTGCCTGGAGATGCTGGAACACGTCCCCAACCCGGCCTCCGTGGTCAAGGCCTGCGCCGCGCTGCTCAAACCCGGCGGGCATCTGTTCGTATCCACTATCAACCGCAACCCCAAGTCGTTTCTGTTTGCGATCGTCGGCGCAGAGTACGTGCTGCGCCTGCTACCCAAAGGTACCCACGAATGGCGAAAATTCATCCGGCCCTCGGAAATGTCTGACCACCTCCGCCACGCGGGTCTGGAAGTCAGCGACCTGACCGGTATGACCTACAACCCCATTACCAAAGTCTACCGACTGGGTCGCGATGTGGACGTGAACTATCTGATGCACGCGATTGACTCGCGTGGGGAAGACACATCGTCGTGAAGCCGGAGCCCTCAGCAGCCTTGATGGACAGAAACCCTTCCGCTGTTCTGTTTGATCTTGATGGAACGCTCATTGATACCGCGCCGGATTTTATCCGCTGCCTCAACGAACTCCGGCAGTCGCACAGCCTTGAAGCCCTTCCGGCGGCCTTTGTCCGACAGTCGGTTTCCGACGGTGCCCGTGCCATGATCCGGATTGGCTTCGGGCTGGAGCAACACGAAGCCGGCTATGAAGAACTGCGTGCCCGTTTCCTGGACCTGTATGAAGTGGGTGTTGCGGTTGAAACGACGCTCTTTGACGGCATCGACGACATTCTGCTGTCGCTGGAGGCGCGCCGCATTCCCTGGGGTATTGTGACCAATAAGCCGGTGCGCTTTGCGGCACCGTTAATCCGGGCGCTGAATCTGCAGGACCGCTGCTCCACACTGATCTGTCCGGACCACGTAACCAGGACAAAACCCGATCCGGAGGCACTTTTTCTGGCCTGCCAGCAAAACCGGGCTGATCCGGAGTCTGCCATTTACGTGGGTGATCATCAGCGGGATATTGAAGCGGGCCGCAATGCCGGCATGACAACCGTTGCGGTGCGCTACGGTTACATCGAGAAACCGGAAGCCGTTGATTTATGGCAGGCAGATCTGATTGCGGATACGGTCAGCGACCTGGCAAAACTGTTACAATAAGGGCCTATATCAAGGGAGAAACAGCATGCAGGACTACCAGGCCCCGGCAGACCTACTTAAAGACCGCATCATTATGGTGACCGGCGCGGGCAGCGGTATTGGCAGAACCGCGGCAAAAACCTACGCGGCCCACGGCGCCACCATCATTCTGGTTGGCCGCACCGTTTCCAAGCTCGAATCCGTGTATGACGAAATTGAAGCCGCAGGCCACCCCAAGCCCGCCATTGTGCCACTGAATTTTGAAGGAGCTGCCGTCAAGGAGTATGAAGAGCTGGCCATGACCATCGAAGACAATTTCGACCGTCTGGACGGACTGCTCCATAACGCAGCAATTCTCGGGAACCGCAGCCCGGTTGAACTTTATGACCCGGAAATCTGGACCAGGGTGATGCATGTGAACGCCACCGCGCCCTTTCTGCTGAGCCGCGCGATGATTCCGCTGCTGCGCAAGTCAGACGATGCCTCGGTTATTTTTACCTCCTCCGGCGTTGGCCGCAAAGCGAAAGCCTACTGGGGCGCCTATGCCGTCTCGAAGTTTGCCGTTGAAGGCCTGAGCCAGATGCTGGCCGAGGAGCTGGATGACGACCGTCACAATGTGCGGGTAAACAGTCTCAATCCCGGCGCTACCCGTACCAATATGAGGGCGACGGCCTATCCGGCGGAAAACCCGCAGCAGAACCCCACGCCGGAAGACCTGATGCCGGTGTACCTGCACCTGATGGGCCGCGACAGTCACGAGCTCAACGGCCAGCAGATCGACGCGCAGCCAAAATAATTGAGAGCAATGGAACTGATTTTTTACACAACGTCCCAGTGCCACCTCTGCGAGCTGGCGGAAGCCTTGCTGGTGAATACGCCCATGCCGGAACCCATCCCGGTGGACGCTGTGGATATTGCCCAGTCCGAAAAACTGGTCGAGCGCTATGGCACCCGCATCCCGGTTCTTCACCGGCGCGACACCGGCAAGGAACTGGACTGGCCGTTCACCAAGGACCAGTTAATCGACTTTCTTCAATGAGGATCACCCGACATGTTGATGGTTATTTCTCCGGCCAAAACGCTGGACTATGAAAGCCCCCTGGCGACCGGAAAAGCCAGCCAGCCGGATTTTCTGGATGACGCCTGCGAACTGGTGGACCAGCTTAAAACCCTGGAACCCCACGACATCAGCAAACTTATGAGCATCAGCGACAAGCTGGGCCAACTGAACGCGGAGCGGTTCCGTACCTGGCAAACACCTTTTACGCCGGATAACGCCCGCCAGGCCGTTCTTGCATTCAAGGGCGACGTGTATACCGGCCTGGATGCGGAGAGCTTTAGCGACGAAGAATTCGACATTGCCCAGAGACGCCTGCGCATCCTGTCGGGCCTCTACGGCGTACTGAAACCCCTGGACCTGATGCAGCCCTATCGGCTGGAAATGGGCACAAAGTTTGAAAACAGCCGTGGCAGAGACCTCTATGCCTTCTGGGGTAGCAGGATCACCGACGAACTTAACCGGCTGCTGAAAGCCGACGACGGTGTGCTGGTCAACCTGGCATCCAACGAATACTTCAAGAGCGTACGCAAGAAAGACCTGGATGCCCGGCTGGTTACTCCCCAGTTCAAAGACTGGAAGAACGGCCAGTACAAAATGATCAGCTTCTACGCCAAAAAAGCTCGGGGGTTGATGTGCCGCTATGCCATTCAGAACAAGGTCACCCAGGCGGATGACCTGAAAGGCTTTGACCTTGAGGGCTACCGCTTCAGCGAAGAACAGTCCGATACCAACAACTGGGTATTCCTGAGAGACGAACAGTAAACGCCGTTCAATGGACCGGAGTGATTCATGAGTGAAGCCGTCTTCTCCCAACTGGCGATGCTGGTCCTGCTGACGGGCCTGATTGTCTGGATGGGTTTTATCGTCTGGGACCTGGCGAAGAAGTCCCAGGCGGGCCGCTTTGGCACCATCGCCCTGTTCACCATCCTCGGTGCCGGAGTGGTGGGTTTTATTGTTAAGACAGTGTTAGTCGAAATCATGAAGATTTGATGTATCATCCCTTCCCTCTCTGAACCGACAGCGAATCGACATCCTCCAATTGTTTAAAAAAGGACCCGGACCATGTGGTTCCGCAATGCCCGCGTATTCCGTTTTACCAAACCATTTGAAATTACTGCCGAAGCGCTGGAACAGCAGCTTCAGGAAGACGCCTTCAAGCCCTGTGGCCCTCAGGAAACGTCACGCCAGGGCTGGGTGCCGCCCATGGGGAAACACAGCGACCTGCTGGTTCACAGCGCCGGCGGCTACCATCTGATCGCTCTGCGCAAGGAAGAAAAGCTGCTGCCTGCCTCTGTGGTAAAGGAACTGGTGGACGAAAAAGCCGAAGCGATTGAAATCGAACAGGGCCGCAAAGTAAGGCGCAAAGAAAAAGACGAGCTTAAAGAAGAGGTCACTCTGGAGATGTTGCCCAGGGCCTTTTCAAAAAACCGGCGCTGCTATGCCTACGTCGCCCCGGCGGACGGCGTTTTGGTAGTCGATGCCGGGTCTGCCAAGCAGGCGGAAGACCTGGCCTCTGCACTGCGGAAAAGTGTCGGCTCGCTGCCAGTGCGTCCGCCCGCAGTCGAACAGGCGCCATCCTTTACCTTCACCGGCTGGCTGAACGAATCGGTCGACCTGCCCTCTGCCATCGAGTTGGGCACCGAGTGCGAACTGAAAGACCCGTCTGAAGACGGCGGCGTGGTTCGCTGCAAAGGACTGGACCTGCAGGGCGACGACGTTCGCACCCACCTGGATACCGGCATGCTGGTCACCAGACTCTCGCTGACCTGGGACGACAACGTATCCTTTGTGCTCGATGAGGAGCTGGGCATCAAACGCCTGAAATTCGGTGAAACCCTGCAGGAAAAGCTGGACGATGTGGATGCCGATGATGCCGCCGCCCGCTTTGATGCCGCGTTTTCGCTGATGACCCTGGAACTGTCCCGACTGATTCCCGGTTTACTGGACGCCCTGGGCGGGGAAGATCGCTCAGCCATTGTTGAAGAGCAGGACTGACTTAAAAACTGCTTTTACACGGAGCGCTGGCCCAGGCGCTCCCGCTGCCAGTCTTTTTCCGGCTCGTTCAGAACCAGCATCAGATCCACAACGTCTTCCCCGGAGTTATACCGGGTTTCAAACCCCAGGTGTTCCGCCAGTCGCAGCATCGGTATGTTATCGGGCAGCACGTTGCCCACCATTTCCACCGTGCCTCTCGCCCGGCAGTAATCGATCATCTTCTGCATCAGCGCAACACCCAGGCCTTCTCCCTTCATCTTGTCGTGAACCATGACCGCGAACTCGCAGCGCAGATTATCGGCGTCGGTCCAGGTGCGCACTGTGCCAAGGGTTTCTTCGCCTTCCGCGTCTTCTCTGGGCGCGCTGGCAATAAAAACCATTTCCCGGTCGTAATCGATCTGAACCATCTGGGCGACGTCCTCCCGCGAGAAATGCTTGCGGTACTGGAAAAACCGATAACGGATGGATTCCGGTGACTGTAGCTCGTGGAAGGCACGGTGGGCGGGCTCGTCTTCCGCAAGCACCGGCCGGATAATCACCCGCCGACCGGATTGGCGCAGCACAAGCCACTCTTCCAGTTCCCGCGGATAGGCCTGAATAATCGGTTTCCCCGCCTCGTCAGACAGGTCGATAGCCACATTGACCGCCACCGTGCCGCGGTCATCAAACAGCAGCGGGGAGATCTCCAGACCGCGGATTTCCGGAATATCAATCACGATCTGGGACAGGGTCACCAGGGTTTCCGAGACGGCCCGGATATCCTCCTCGGGCTTAAGGCTGTGCTCGTTCAGAAGTTTATACATGTAGGTGCGTCGCAGCAGTTCCCGGGCCAGAACCATGTTCAGCGGCGGCAACGCAATCTGCCGGTCGGTCATGATATTGATCTGCGCACCGGCGGCCCCGCAGACCACCAGCGGGCCAAACAGTGCATCACGGGTAATGCCCACGCTGAACTCAATGCCACCCACATGCTGGTAAGAACGCTGAACCGCAAATCCCAGAAAACCGCTTTCCGGGTAATGTTTCTGGTACTCCTCCATCAAAACCCGACAGGAGTCGATAATCGCACCTTCACTGTTGAGTTTCTGTATGGTGCCCTTGTAACGCTTTTGCCCGGGGCTGAGTGTCACAAACGGGATACAGGACTGCTCGTGAATCAGACTGATATCGATGGGCCTGCGCTCGACGGCAAAGGCCTCAAGCACCTCCTCCACATCATCGCAGTACATTGTGTCCAGGGTATTGATGCCGTAATCGCGAATCACATCCCGGGATTCACGGTTGCTAAGGCAATAACGTCCGTCCCGAAGCGCCTCTGTCACCATTCGCCGGGTCTGGGAGCGGTCGGCAAGATGGTCGCTGAAGGATTCCGGTGTTTCCTTCAAAAGCCGCTGAACCCGCTGGTGGCGCACATGCTGCATAAAAGCGGTAACGGCTTTCTCCGGATTGAAAAAAGACGGCACACCGGCACGGTAGAACTCATCTCGGGCGTCCATCACCGTGCTCTGGCCCAGCCAGCAGGTAAATACATTCAGCCGGGTGCCCTTGGCAGCCTTAACCACCGACTGAGCAATCTGGAGGCTGTCGACCGTCAGCGTTGGCGCGTAAAGGATCAGCAGGTTGCTGACCCCATGGTCCTTCGCCAGTATCCTGACTGCCTGGGCATAGGTTTCCGGCGAGGCATCGTAGCTCAGGTCAATCGGATTCTTGCGGGTCCAGTAGGGTGGGAGGTGTTCCGCCAGGGCATTGATGGTGTTGTCCGACAGCTGAGCCAGCTCACCCTCCAGATGGGCCAGGCGGTCCACGGCCAGAACCCCCGGACCCACGCCGTTTGCCATAATGGCCAGGCTTTCCTTGCGCAGCGGACGCATCCGCGTAAGGGTCTCCAGGGCGTCAAACATCTGCCCCAGACCATCGACCCGCAGTACACCCGCACGCTGAAGCATGGCGTCGTATATCGGGTCGCTATGGTTCAGGCCGGCTGGCAGTTCATGGGGCAGCCATTCGGACTCCGGTACCCGGCCGCTTTTAACCGCAATTACCGGCTTGGTGCGAGACGCCACGCGGACCGCGGACATAAAGCGCCGGGGGTTCGGGATGCTCTCCAGGTGCAGCAGAATCGCCCGGGTCTGGGTGTCCTGGGCCAGATAATCAATCAGGTCGTCATGGTCGATATCCATGCCGTCACCGAGGGTCAGGAAATAGGAAAACCCGATGCCGCGGGCAAACGCCCAGTCAATGATGGCGCTGGCAATGGTGCCGGACTGCCCCACAAACGCAACCTTGCCGGGCATGGCGCCCATGTGGGCATAGGTGGCGTTGAGTTTCCGCGCGGGCACCATCACCCCGATGGTGTTTGGGCCGAGCACCCGGATGCCGCTTTCCCTGGCTGCCTTGCGCACGGAATACATCAGCGGCTTGCCGGTTTTACTGTGGCTCCGGGACATGCCGCCGGTCATCACGATGGCGGTGCGCACCCCGGCCTCGCCCAGTTTGCGAATCAGTTTGGGAACAGTGGCTGGCGGTGTGCAGATAATCGCCAGGTCCATATTTTGCGGAATCTGGGACACTTTCCGGACGCAAGGCACCCCGTGCACGTTTTCATAGTGATTGCGGTTAACCGCCCAGAGCTGCCCCGGATAACCGCCCCCAAGGAGGTTGCGCAGCACCATGCCACCCAGGTTGGCAGAGCGCTCTGATGCACCAATCACTGCAATTGACTCGGGGTTGAACAGGCTTTCCAGATAACGCGTGCTCACTCTGGTCTCCTTGCTGGGATTGATTCCGCTTCTACCGCAGATACCGAATACTCATCTTAGGCTCTTGCAACGCAATACGAAATGTCCCGGAACAAGTACGACCAAAGAAATCAGGAAAGCCCCGGTTTTCCCTGATAACATTTAGCCAGTGACGGAAATAATTGAAGGTTGGGGCCAATAGCATGACAACGGGGTTCTTCTATCACGACGACTACGGCAAACACGTAATGGGGCCGGATCACCCGGAATGCCCGGAGCGCCTGTCGTCAATCATCAGCTATCTGGGCCAGACCGGCCTGGATCAGGTGCTCGACTGGGTAAAGCCGGAGGAAGCCACCCGGGACCAGCTTTTGCTGGCGCACCCGGAAGGCTACCTGCACCAGCTTGATCTGATGCAGCCGACCAAGGGCCGGGTCTACACCGACCCGGACACGGCCATGATGCCGCATACCCTGAGAGCCGCCCGCCTGGCAGCAGGTGCCAATATCCAGGCGGTGGATATGGTCCTCAGCAGCCAGTTGACCAACGCGTTTATTTGCGCCCGGCCGCCAGGGCATCACGCCGAGCGCAGCAAATCCATGGGATTCTGTTTTTACAACAACGTCGCCCTGGCCGCCAAGCGTGCCCTGAATTTCCACCATCTAGAACGCGTTGCCATCGTCGATTTCGACGTTCACCAGGGCAACGGCACGGTCGATATTGTCGGTGGCGACGAGCGCATCCTGATGTGTTCCAGCTTTCAACACCCTTTCTACCCACACTCCCATGTCCATCGCCAGGCGGAAAACATCGTCAATACGCCGATATCAGCGGGTGAGTCTGCCCTGGGCTACCGCAAAATCGTTGAAGAGGCGTGGCTGAAGAGGCTGCAGGACTTCCGCCCGCAGATGGTGCTGATTTCTGCCGGTTTCGACGGACATAAACTGGACCCGCTGGCGGAACTGAACCTGGAAGCTGAGGACTACCGCTGGCTGACGGAAATGCTGGCCAGCGTCGCCCACGACCACGCCAATGACCGGATCATTTCCACGCTGGAAGGGGGCTACCACCTGAAAGCCCTTGCAGAAAGCGTGAACGCGCATCTGGATGTACTTGCCCGGATACACTGACAGCCCCTAGCTGTTGGGCGTTGCCGGCGCGTATCCCTGAGCCTGCTGCAGGTCCGGCCGCTCCCCTTCCCTTTGCAGGCGAATGGTGGTGCGACGGTTATCAGCCGCCCGGTTCGATACCGGGTACTGATCAGCGTGGGCCCGCACGATCAGCAGATCCTCGGACAAACCCTGATCGATCAGGTAATCCGCCACGACGTTCGCCCGGTCCTCGGACAGCGCCCGGTTGTTGATGCGGGTGCCACTGCTGTCAGTATGGCCATCCACAAACACCCGCTCGACAGTGGAATCCGCCAGCACGTAGGTGACAATGTTATCAAGCAGGCGACGATCGTTGCCTGAAAGGCCTGTACTACCGGGGCCAAAGGGTACCCGCGACCGCTTGATCTGATCATAATTCACTGGCAGCAGGCCGGCAGTGCACGACCGGTACGCCGGGAACTGGCGGGAAAAATTGATATTGGAAACCCGGACACGCACCGGGTTGCGGTCGTACCAGGATTCACGGGTAACGGTCGGGCTCATGCCGTCCATCAGCCCCTGGATCAGAATCATCGCCTGACGGGCGTTCAGCTCCACCTGTTTCCTACCCTCTGACACCGATACCGGGCCCACTGGCCGCGGCTTCACACCTGGCCGCCAGGCCGGGGCCTCGACCACTATCCGGCCATTGCCCGGGCGCATCAGCGACAGTTCGGATTCGAGGAAAAACGACAGGTTTTCACCTGCCCTGTGCTTGAATACCGCGCGACCGTAGCCCGGCACCTCATGCACCAGGCTGCATTCAAACACCGACTGGGACAGATACCACTGACTGTTTTCTATACCGGCACCATAGGTGGACGCCTGCAAGCCTGGCGCGGCCATCAAGGCCGCGAGCGCAAACACCCCGCAGAGTCGGTGGAGCAGTCTCCGAAAATGTTCTGACAATCTGGCCATATGCCGGTCCGCATGCTGAGTTCGGTCTGTGTTGTTTTACGGCGGGCACCGTCCATTCTTTAGGGCGCGCTCGAAAACAAATGGAGTCCGGTTCTGGTATAATCTCTAGGATTGTCGCCCGGCCCGGAACTTCAGCATGACCGATCAGATCACTATTACCCGCCCTGACGACTGGCACCTTCACGTCCGCGATGGCGAGATTCTGAAAGACGTTGTCCCGGCCACCGCCCGCCATTTTCACCGCGCTATCATCATGCCCAACCTGACGCCCCCGGTAACAGACGCGTTCATGGCAACGGCCTACAGAGAGAGAATTCTGGCGGCCGCAGCAGACACTGACTTCCAGCCGCTGATGACCCTTTACCTTACCGAAACCACGACCGCCGGTGATATTACCGCCGCCAGACGCGCGGGTGTCGTCGCAGCAAAACTCTACCCGGCAGGCGCAACCACCAACTCTGAATCAGGCGTTACCGACATCCGCCGGATTTACCCGGTACTGCAGGCCATGAGTGACTGCGGCATGCTGTTACTGGTGCACGGGGAAGTCACCGATGCCGATATCGATATTTTTGATCGGGAAAAAGTCTTTCTCGACAGAGTGCTTGCCCCGACCCTTGAAGCCTTTCCGGATCTCAGGGTCGTTCTTGAACACATTACCACGGCAGACTCGGCGGACTTCGTGCAAGCACATCCGGTCGGTCGCCTTGGCGCCACCGTCACCCCCCAGCATCTGATGTACAACCGCAATCACATGCTGGTTGGCGGCATTCGCCCCCACCTCTACTGCCTGCCCATTCTCAAGCGGAACCGCCACCAGCAGGCACTTCGGGAAGCAGTCGCCAGTGGCGACCCGCGGTTTTTCCTGGGAACGGACTCGGCACCCCACAGCCGTGACCGTAAAGAAACCGCCTGTGGTTGCGCCGGCTGCTACTCCGCCTACAGTGCCCTGTCGCTGTATGCAGAGATATTTGAGGAACTGGGCGCGCTGGACAAACTCGAAGCATTCGCGAGTTTCAACGGTCCTGACTTCTATGGGTTGCCAAGGAACGAGGGCACCGTCACCCTGATCCGGAAACCATGGCAAATGCCAGCATCACTTCCCCTGGCCGACGGCGACATCGTCCCACTGAAGGCCGGCGAACAACTGCAATGGCAGGTCGCCTAACCACAACACTCTGGAGTTCCAGTGACAGAAGAGACCAAACCGCCCCACCCGATGTCGCGCCGTTTTCGCGGATTTCTGCCTGTGGTGGTCGACGTTGAAACCGGCGGATTTAATCCGGAAACCGACGCACTGCTCGAGATCGCCGCCGTCATTCTCTCCATGGATGACGACGGCCGGGTATACCGTGCTGAAACCCATGTTCAGCAAATCGATCCGTTCGAAGGCTCAAATCTGGAACAATCGGCTCTGGACTTCACCGGCATTGACCCCTGGAGCACGGAGCGCGAGGCGGTACCCGAGCGCGAAGGCCTGAGCGAAATATTCGGCCCCATCCGCAAAGCGGTGAAAGCTCACGACTGCAAACGGGCCGTACTGGTTGGCCACAATGCCACCTTCGACCACAATTTTGTGTTTGCCGCAGCCCTCAGATCGGATATCCGACGCAATCCCTTCCACCCGTTCTCAACCTTTGACACCGCCACACTGGCAGGCCTTGCTTACGGCCACACTGTGCTGGCGCAGGCCTGCAAACTCGCAGGCCTGCCGTTCAGCAACAAGGAAGCGCATTCAGCGGCTTACGATGCCGAGAAAACCGCCGATCTGTTCTGTGGCATTGTGAACCGATGGCGTGACCTTGGCGGGTACCCACCACCACCGCCGGAAACCGCCGACGAATCCCAGAATCCATGAAAAAACCCCGCCAGGGCGGGGTTATGAGGAGTTGGTACAGCGCGCGGTGTTACCAGTAAATACCGCGCATGATCGACGCAAATGCCACCTGCTCGGTGGATACCTTGGGCTTCTGCCCAGACTTGCTGCCAGCAGCCGACGGTGAATCCGGGAACATCCGGTAGCCGGTGTTCATGACAATCTCGCCCATCTTCGGCGCAACTGCATGCAGTACCTGGGCAAAAGTCCCCAGACGTGTCGCGATACGCTTGGGACGATAGATGATGGCATTGGCGACCATGTCAGCTGCCTCCTCGGGCGACAGCGTCGGCACCGAGTCATAAAGCTTGGTGGGCGCAATCATCGGCGTTTTTACCAGCGGCATGTTGACGGTGGTGAAGGTCACGTTCCGATCCGACCATTCTGACGCCGCACAACGGCTGAACGCATCCAGCGCCGACTTGGAAGCGACATAGGCCGAAAAGCGCGGCGCGTTGGTCAGTACGCCAATCGATGAAATATTGACAATGTGACCACGACGCTGTTCCAGCATTTTCGGCGCAAACCCCATGATCAGACGAATAGAGCCGAAATAGTTCAGTGACATGGTGCGCTCGAAATCGTGGAAACGATCAAACGACAAATCCAGTGACCGACGGATGGAACGGCCTGCGTTGTTGATCAGGAAATCCACCTGGCCATGGTTGTCCAGAACGGTCTTCACAAAGCGGTCCGCGTCCTCCATTTCAGCAAAGTCACACTGATAGGGATGAACATTGCCACCGCGAGCTTCCAGTTGGGCGGCCACTTCCATCAGGCGCTCTTTCTTACGGGCGCCGATGACCAGAATGGCGCCGGCATCCGCCAGCTTCTCGGCGGTTGCCAGGCCGATGCCAGAGGTGCCGCCGGTAATAACGCACACCTTGCCCTCAACCGTGCCCCGCAGCGTGCGGTCCTTGAACAGGTCCGGATCCAGGTGGCGCTCCCAGAAATCCCAGATCACCGGCGCGTAATCCTCGAGTCGGGGTACGTCAATACCCGTGCCCTTAAGCACGCGCTCGGTCTCCCGGGCATCGAACCTGGTCGGGTAATTGATAAACGAGAGAACCGACGGAGGAATGCCCATATCGTCGAGAATGGCGGACGTCAGGCGCTTGACCGGTGGCAGGTTTTTCAGGCTCTGACGAATGAACGGCGGGATAAAGCCGAACATCCGGGAATCGACACGCATCGCCATACGCGGCGCATGGCCTGCCTCGGCAAACACGTTGAGAATTTCTCCAACCTTATTGGGGCTCGAATCCACCAGGTGGAAACAGTTGCCGTTCTCTCCCTCAAGGTGCGCGATGTGGTCCAGGGCATTCACCACAAAATCCACCGGCACAATGTTCAGGTACCCGCCCTCAACGCCAATGGTGGGAACCCACTGTGGCAGCGCATGGCGGATCTTCTGGATCATCTTGAAGAAATAGTAAGGACCGTCGACCTTGTCCATTTCACCGGTCTCAGAATGGCCGATGACCATACCCGGTCGGTAAATGCGGAACGGCACATTGCAGCTCTGGCGAACCACTTTCTCCGATTCGTGTTTGGTTTTGAAATAGGGATGATCCAGCTTTTCCGCTTCTTCAAACATATCTTCGCGGAAGGTGCCTTTGAACAGTCCGGCAGCCGCAATGGACGATACGTGATGGAAACACCCGGCCTGCATGGACTCGGCCGCATTCACAGCACTGCGGGTGCCTTCTATGTTGGTCGCCTGCTGGGACTCTTCATCAGCACCCATGTCATAAATGGCAGCAAGATGGAAGAAATGGTCAATATTGCCCTTGAGCGATTTCATCGTCTCGGCATCAATGCCCAGATCGGCGCTGGTCAGATCGCCCACCACCGCTTTGACACGCTTTTCGTCCGCGCCCCACCGCTCACGGAGCACATCCAGCTTGCCCTGGGACTGTTCACGGACCAGCACGTAAACGGTGCCGCCACGAGCCAGTAACTTGTCAACCAGAAAACGGCCGATGAAACCGGTGCCACCCGTCAGAAAGTAATTCATTGATTCTCCACCCTGCTTTTAAACGATTGTTGTCTGTCCCTGTTTTCTACGATGGCCAGATAACTGGCACTGCCTATCGGAAACCCTGGCATTGTACTCAAATGCATTTCTCATGTATTGAATTTTTTAGAGCAAATGCTTGTTCAAGTTATTGTTTTGAATAGAGCTTCTACTCTATTTCCGGAACGCCGGACTGGAAGGCCACTGTTCCATAAATAAACCCTGCTGAATCTGAGCCTAGCACATGGTTTTCAGCGTGCCCGCAAATCCAATCGCATTACATGGATGAAATGAAACTGCCCCCCAGCAATGCCATAATCATGGCCGTTTCTTACGCCCTCATACACCCTTTTTCACCTGGTAAACGTACTATGACAAACCATGACCCGAACGCCGACCGCTACATCACCATTGCCCGGGCCTGTCTGAAAGCCATCAACGATACGGCAGCCGACGCAGGTAGCCGGGAGGAAAAGATACAGGCGGTGTACCAGGCGATTGATAAAGCGTTCCAGGCTGAATTTGCAGACTACCGGCAGGCCATTGCGGTTATGGGAAGCGTGCTCGAACGAATCGCCAGCGGCCAGCTTGACGGCCAGGCCGCGGCAAGTCTGGCCCGGAAAACCCTGGACCAGCAACCGAGAGCAACACGAAACGATCAGATCCACTAACAGGCAGGCGATATGAAACAGATACCGATTACCCTGGCACTGGTACTCTTTTTTTTCATCGGCCAGGTGCTGGCTGCCACTGCGCCCATCAAAAGCCCCAACGACGATAACAGTTACCGTTACATCAACCTGGATAACCAACTGAGGGTGCTTCTGGTCAGCGCCCCGGAATCCGACAAGGCGGCAGCGTCAATGAACGTGGCCGTTGGCAGCGGTGATGACCCGGCCAACCGCGAAGGTTTGTCGCATTTTCTGGAGCACATGCTTTTTCTGGGCACGGAAAAATACCCGGACCCGGGTGAATACCAGCAGTTTATTAAAAGCCACGGAGGCAGCCACAACGCTTTCACCGCCTTCCGCGATACCAACTACTTTTTCGATATCCAGGCAGAACACCTGGACGCCGCGCTGGACCGCTTTGCCGAGCAGTTCGCGGCCCCACTGTTTACCGCCGAACTCGTTGACCGTGAGCGTAACGCCGTACACTCGGAGTTCAGCTCAAAACAGAAGGAAGACGGACGTCGTTTCTATTCGGTCAAAAAAGCCATCAGCAATCCGGACCACCCCTTTCACCAGTTCGCGGTCGGAAACCTGACCACGCTGGAAAACACCGATGAACGGCCATTACGACCCGACCTGATCGAGTTCTGGAAATCGCACTATTCCTCGAACCTGATGACACTGGCGGTCTACGGCCCCCAGTCACTGGATGAACTGGAAGCCATGGTCCGGGACCGCTTCAGCCGCATCGACAACCGCCAGCTTGAGGCCAGAGTCTATGACCAACCCCTGCTGGAGCCCGGCACCCTGCCCGCTCGCGTTCGGGTCAAGGCGTTGAAGGACATCCGCTCGCTGTCGCTGTCATTCCCGATTCCCTCCCAGCAGGAGCACTATCGCAACAAGCCGGTCAGCTACATTGCCAGCCTTCTGGGGCATGAAGGCCCGGGCAGCCTGTTCGATCAACTGAAACAGGCCGGTCTGGTTGAAAGCCTTTCCGCCGGCAGCGGCATGGACACCGGTACCGAAGAGACGGTCGAAATCAGCATGTCGCTGACCACTGAGGGACTGGAAAAACAGGACCGTATACTGGACCTGACCTTCGCCTACATCGACAAGATCCGCGCCAAGGGCATTTCTGAGCGCCGGTTCGAGGAAATGAAACAGTTAGCCCAGATCGACTTCCGGTTCCGCGAAGAACAGGCACCGATAAACGCGGTTACCCGGCTTTCAATGCAAATGCCCCACGTGGCACCGGAAGACGTACTGCGGGCACCCTGGATGATGGAAAACTACGTTCCAGGCCAGTACCGCGATGTTTTATCGCGCCTGACACCCGACAATGTCCTGGTTGCAACACAGGAGCCCGAACCTGATTTCGAGTCCCCGAAGACAACCCGCTGGTACGACGCTGAATATACCATGACCCCATTATCGGCGGACGCGATTAGCAGTACCGGCAACTCTGAAAGGCGCCGCGCTGCAGGACTGGCGTTGCCCCTGGCGAATCCGTTTATCCCCGAGAACCTCGGCCTGATTTCCGGGCCCACCATGCCAGAGCCCGTTTCCCTCGGGGATATCCAGGGCATTGATGTCTGGTACGCCAGAGACACCCGTTTTGAAACGCCCAAAGCCAACGTTTTTGTCGGTCTCAGAACACAGGCTACCCAGGCGTCCGCCCGCAGCAATGTGCTGTCTACCCTGCTGCTTGATGCCATCAAAACCAACATCAACGCCTGGGCGTATCCTGCCCAGCTTGCCGGGATGGACTACAGCATTTACCCGCATCTGCGGGGCATTACCATTCGGGTAGGCGGTTATAACGACAGGCTTCATACCCTGATGACGCGCATTCTGACCCAGATAGCGGACCCGACACTGACAGAAAAGCGCTTTGAGATCGCAAGAGAGCAGATGATTGACGGCCTGCTAAACAAAGCCAAGAACCGGCCGGTTGAACAGACGTCCGAGTTTATACAGACCGCGCTGATTGAAGGCGTCTGGAGCACCGGGGAAAAGCTTGCGGCTGCCCGGGCCGTCAGCCTTGAGGAACTGGAATCTTTCGCTGAAGCGTTCCTGTCGCAGGTCGACCCTGTAATGCTCGTCCATGGCAATATGACACAGGCATCCGCCCTGAACCTGGCTCAGCAAGTGAACGCATCCGTGCTCAGGCGAAGCGAGCTGGCAGACGTTTCCCGCAGCCAGGTGCGGGCGCTGCCGGACGGTGAGATGGTCGCAGGCATCAAGGTCGACCACCCGGACACTGGCTATACGCTCTACGCCCAGGGCAACAATACCGGCTTTGCCAAGAGAGCAACCTACCGGCTGCTCGCGCAGATCGTTGCCAGTCCTTTCTATGAGGAAATACGCACCAACCGGCAGCTCGGCTACATCGTGTATGCCATGCCTTACGAAATACTCGAAACGCCGGCACTCGGCTTCGTGGTTCAGTCCCCGGGGGCGAGCGCCAGTGAAATCGACGCCGCAGTCAGCGCCTTCTCGGCCACCTTCATGAACACTCTCTCAGACATGAAGCCCGAAGACCTGAAGCGGGAAAAACAGGCGGTGATCAGCAAACTGCTGGAAAAAGACCGGCAACTGGGAGAAATCTCCCAGCGCTACTGGCAGGAGATCGACCGTGGGGCGAGCGGCTTCAATTCCCGTGAGCAACTGGCCGATGCCATCCGCAAGGTATCACGGACGGATCTGATGGAGGCCTTCCAGACCAGGGTGGTGGAGCGGTCACAGACGTTCCGGGTGTTTACCCAGAAAGAGCCGGGTGAAGAGCAACAGGTCATGGATGCACTGCTCCAGCGGCCCTTCGTGCAAGCGCCCTGAACTCAGGGCCGCTAAATGTGATCCGGAAACTGGCGGATAAAACGCTGCCAGTCTTCCGGTTCATCCACATCCCAGCGCGGAGATAGCTGCAGGCAGGACAGCCCCACCGCTTCCAACCGGACCAGAGTTTCCGCCAACGCGCGGTCAGTGCCCCAACTCACGTTGTCCAGCATGCCACTGCAATGGGTTCGGGCGCCGATCAGCACGTAGCCTCCATCATCCGAAGGGCCCAGCACCACGTCCGCCGAATCCAGCGCCTGCAATGCCTGATGAATATAGCCAGCGTCCACGGACGGGCAGTCACTCCCTATGATCAATGCTTTCGGGCAGTACGCCAGCCCTTCAGCAAGAGCCGACTCCATTCGCTCGCCCAACACGTTCCCGCACTGAAAGCCCTGCTTCAGACCCAATGCCTCAATCCGATTTATGATGGGCGCCGCAGCTTCCGGAACCCTTGCCACTTCACGATCCCACAGAAAGCGCACCTCACAGCCACTGGAAGCAAGCTGATTCAGCACTGCCAGGCTAAGGGTAATATGAGCCTCGAGCGCTCCCTGCTCCCCCAGCTCCGGCATCAGCCGGGTCTTGACCCGACCGGCTTCCGGCCATTTGGCAAACTGCATCACCAGTGCCGATGCCGCTGATTCACTCTGCATTGCGCACATCACCCCGATAGAGTTTTGCCAGAGACTCCGGCGATTCGCCGCGCCAATACCGCCAGCGTATCCGCCACATCAGCAACACCGTACGCCAGGGTCCGTTCTTCTGCCATCGGCGGCTATCCGTGATCACCGGATCTGAAATGCACAATGGCTTTGAACGACGCTTCAAGCGCGAGGATAAATCCACATCCTCCATCAGCGGAATCCGGGCAAAGCCGCCCAGCTCATCAAAAACAGACCGGCGCATAAAGATCGCCTGATCTCCGGTCGCAATACCGGTCAGCCGGGAACGCCAATTCATGAACCAGCCAATCACCCGAAACAGCCGATGTTGCCCACTCAACCGCACGTCAAATCGCCCCCAAACGGAAGAAGACGCTGCAAAATTCGCCAGGTGTTCAGATGCGGAGGAAGGCAACAGCGTATCGGCATGGAGAAACAGCAGGATAGTACCGGAGGAAGCGGCGGCACCCGCGTTCATCTGAACCGCCCGGCCCGGGTCAGACACAATCACCTGATCGCATAGAGGTTGTGCCAGAGCGGCTGTACCGTCATCACTGCCGCCATCCACCACAATGACTTCATGGCCCTGAGAACGCAGCGATTGCAGCCCCGAAAGTGTGTACTCAATGGATTCGGCCTCACGCCAGACAGGCATGATGACACTCAACAAAAAGCGCTGCGGCAAAACGCCTCCTACCGGAAATGCAGACCCAACAGCCACGACCCAAGCTGCAAAGCCTAACGCACCTTGAGCCACAGCCCTTCGGCCGCTATCATACCGCCCTTCTCGCGATAATGCCCCCGTAGCTCATCTGGATAGAGCGTCCCCCTCCTAAGGGGAAGGTAGCAGGTTCGAGTCCTGCCGGGGGCACCAATAAAACCTCGCTTAATCAGTATTTTGTGGGCCTTTCAAGAAAAATAGAATCATCAAATACGTGTTGCCTGCTTTTCGTATCACCAATATGTGACCTCGCATTCTGAACAAAACCGCTCGCATGGATTGCCCAGCGGTTGCGCCACCTGCCGAAAATGGTGGGACTGTCAGTGTAACCATCCTCATCATCAGCGCTATTCAGGTATGCAGCTAGCCTTGCATCCAGGTCGGCTAACTTCTGATTTACTTGGCTAGCTGATCTTTGATCCTCTAATCGGTTTGGCTTGAGCTTTCATTCGGACCACCTCCAATTACGAATCTCAGGTAAATCATGCCCGTTTTTTTCAATGTAGATTTTGTGCTCGATCAACTTTTCCTTAAGTTTCCGTTTGACCGCGAGGCCTCTGCCACCGGTTTGGGGCAGACGATCGATCGTATCCATTGCGAGGTGAAAGCGGTCGAGATCGTTCAGCACCGTCATATCGAAAGGCGTGGTGATCGAACCCTCCTCCTTGTAACCGCGCACGTGAATATTGTCGTGATTGGCCCGGCGGTAGGTCAGTCGGTGGATTAGCCATGGATAGGCGTGGAATGCAAAGATCACGGGCCTGTCTACCGTGAAAAGCTCGTCAAAGTCCCGGTCCGTCAATCCATGCGGGTGTTCGGTGTGTGGCTGCAACCGCATCAGGTCAACGACATTGATCACGCGAACTTTCAGCTCCGGCAGGTACTGGCGAAGAATCGACACGGCAGCAAGCGTTTCGAGTGTCGGTACATCCCCGCAGCACGCCATCACGACGTCCGGGGACTGGTCACCGCAATTGCTGGCCCATTCCCAGATACCAATACCCGCCGCGCAATGTTTGGCAGCGGCATCCATGCCCAGCCACTGCGGCGCCGGGTGTTTGCCCGCGATCACAACGTTGACGTAATGTCGGCTGCGCAGACAATGATCCATCACAGACAGCAGGCAGTTCGCATCCGGCGGCAGATACACGCGAACAATTTCGGCCTTTTTGTTGACGACGTGGTCTATGAAACCCGGATCCTGATGGGTAAAGCCATTGTGATCCTGCCGCCAGACGTGCGACGCAAGCAGAATATTGAGCGACGCAATCTTTCGACGCCAGGATAATTCCGATGTGACCTTCAGCCATTTCGCATGCTGATTGAACATGGAATCGATGATGTGAATAAACGCTTCATAACAATTGAAAAGACCGTGTCGGCCCGTGAGCAGATAGCCCTCAAGCCAGCCCTCACACTGATGTTCGCTCAGCATCTCCATGACGCGGCCGCTCGGCGCAAGGTGCTCATCGTTAGGCCGGATCTCTGCGCCCCACTGCCGCTCGGTTGTTTGGAACAGCGCAGAAAGTCCGTTGGATATGGTTTCATCAGGTCCAAACACCCGGAAATTCCGATGTTCCTCGTTTAACCTCGCAATGTCCCGTAGAAACGGGCCCAGAACGTGGGTATCGCCGATACCGCTCACGCCGGGTCTTGGAACGTCGCAGGCGTAGTGGCGAAAGTCCGGCATGCGCAGGTCGCGCAGCAGCAGTCCGCCGTTGGCGTGCGGATTCGCACCCATACGGCGCCTACCCTCCGGTGCAAGGGTCGCTAGCTCTGGTATCAGTTGCCCCTGACCGTCAAAGAGTTCTTGCGGGCGGTAGCTTTGCAACCAATCGCTGAGCAGCTCCAGGTGTCCGGCGTGAGTCGCGGGATCGGAAATCGGAATCTGGTGCGCGCGCGCCGTGCCTTCAATCTTTACACCGTCGACGAATTTCGGCCCCGTCCAACCCTTCGGTGAGTTGAGCACGATCATCGGCCAACGCGGACGCTCGAAACCCGCTGTGTCGCCTGTATTACCGCGAGCGTTTTGCTGGATTTGCTGAATCTGCAGCACCGCGATATCCAACGCCTTCGCCATCGCCTCATGCATAGGCATAGGCTCGTCGCCCTCGACAAAAATGGGTGTCCATCCATACCCACGCAGCAGTTGTTCCAGCTCTTCGTGGGTAATACGGGCGAGAATGGTCGGGTTGGCAATTTTGTAACCGTTCAGATGCAGTATTGGCAGCACCGCGCCATCGGTCATGGGATTGAGGAATTTATTGGAATGCCACGCCGTGGCCAGTGGTCCGGTTTCCGCTTCTCCGTCGCCGATTACGCAGGAAACGATCAATTCCGGATTGTCGAACACCGCTCCGAAAGCGTGACTGAGGGAATAACCAAGCTCACCCCCCTCGTGTATCGAGCCCGGGCATTCCGGTGACGCGTGGCTCGGGATACCGCCCGGAAATGAAAACTGTAAAAAGAGCTTTTGTAAACCGGCCTGATCCTGGCTGATATCAGGGTAAATCTCGCTGTAGGTGCCTTCAAGGTAGGTGTTGGCCACCACAGCCGGTCCGCCGTGGCCAGGCCCGGAGACATAAATCATATCCAGGTCATACTGTTTAATGACCCGGTTGAGATGGGCATAAATGAAGTTTTGGCCCGGCGTCGTGCCCCAGTGTCCGAGCAAGAGGTGTTTTACATCACTGACTGCAAGGGGGCGCTTTAACAGCGGGTTATCGCAGAGATAAATCTGGCCGACCGACAAGTAATTTGCGGCGCGCCAGTAGGCGTCAAGGCGCTCGAGGGTTTCAGACGTTGTCATGCACGGCTTGTTTTCGGTCATTTCAATATCCGCCATAACTGCGCTTGAAAGCGACTAACCAGCGTTTGATGCCCGGAAGGTCAACTTTGCGCTCGTGCCATCGCCGCGTCCGTCTGATAACGCACAGACGCAGAATAACGGCGAACGCATCGTAAGCTGAACATCGAACCGTCTGGAGAGTGTCATGCAGCTGGGAATGATCGGCCTGGGGCGAATGGGGGCGAGTATGGTTCGGCGCCTGATGGCCAGTGGGCACATGTGCGTTGTTCATGATACTCAGCCCGAGGCAATGGCACCGTTGTGCGGACTGGGCGCGGTGGGTGCGACTTCCATCAAGGAATTGGTAGCGCAGTTGGAACCGCCGCGCGCGATTTGGCTGATGGTTCCGGCTGCCTTCGTTGATACGCTTCTGGATGCGCTCGCGAACCACCTGGAACCCGGCGACATTGTGATCGACGGCGGCAATTCGTATTACCGGGACGATATTGGTCGCGCGCGGAAGATGGCGCTCACCGGCACGCACTATGTCGATGTTGGCACCAGCGGTGGTGTCGCCGGCGAAACCCGCGGCTATTGCCTGATGATCGGTGGCGAGGCCTCGATCGTTGCCTACCTGGAGCCGCTCTTCTCTGCCCTCGCCCCCGGTATCGGGTCGGTAGCACGGACACCAGGACGCAGCGGCACGCCCGGCGCAGCTGAGCAGGGTTTTCTGCACTGCGGTCCGACCGGTGCCGGCCATTTCGTCAAGATGGTTCACAACGGCATTGAGTACGGCGTGATGGCGGCTTATGCCGAAGGACTGGAAATTTTAAGCCATGCCGATATCGGCAGACGGGACGAAAAAAGTGATGCCGAGACCACGCCGCTTCGGAACCCCGAGTTCTACCAATACCAGTTCGACCTGCCCGCCATCGCCGAAGTATGGCGTCGGGGCAGCGTCATCGGCTCCTGGCTACTCGACCTGACCGCCGATGCGCTACTGGAAGATCCGACGCTATCCGCCTACGACGGCCGCGTGTCAGATTCCGGCGAAGGTCGCTGGACCATTCAGGCGGCGATCGACGAAGCAGTGCCGGCACACGTCCTCACCACCGCGTTGTATGAACGTTTTTCATCGCGGGGCGAAGCGGGCTTTGCCAATCGCCTGCTATCAGCCATGCGCCACGCGTTTGGTGGTCATGTCGAAAAACCGCCAGAGACGCCCGAATGAATCCGGCAAGCCAACCGCAGGCGAAACCGCCAGCACCACCCGAAGACGACATCCCTCACTCGGACGCGCTGGTCATTTTCGGCTTCAGTGGCGATCTGGCCAGCAAGAAAATCTTTCCGGCGCTCTACGCCATGGCCAGAAAAAAGGCGCTCAGCGTGCCGGTAATCGGCGTGTCGTCCTCGCCCTGGAGCACCGACGAATGGCATTGTCATGTTCGCACAAGTCTGCAGCGCGACGGGGCCATTAACGACGACGCGGCTTGCGATCGGCTGCTATCAACACTGCACTATGTTCCCGGCGACTACACCGATCCGAACACCTTTCAGAGACTGAAGCACGCACTGGGAACCGCCGAGCGCCCGGCGTACTACCTCGCCATTCCGCCGGCACTGTTCGCAACGGTCATCCGTGGCCTTGCGGACGCCGGGCTCGCAGAGACGGCCCGCGTCATCGTTGAAAAACCCTTCGGACGTGACCTCACCTCAGCACGGGAACTCAACGCCATTGCACGCTCGGTATTTCCGGAAGACGCGATATTTCGCATTGATCATTACCTCGGCAAGGATGCCATCATGAACATCCTGTACTTCCGTTTCGCCAACGCATTCCTGGAGCCAATCTGGAACCGCAACCACGTGGCGAGTGTGCAAGTGACGCTGGCCGAGGATTTCGGTGTCGGTAAACGCGGCGGCTTTTATGAGAGTGCCGGCTGTCTACGTGATGTGGTGGCGAATCACCTGTTCCAGATCGTCGCCCTGCTGGCGATGGAGCCGCCCGCCTTCCAGGGTTTCACGGCCGTGCATAACGCCAAGGACAGCGTGTTTTGCGCCATGCAGCCGCTGAAGGCTGATGCCCTGGTGCGCGGGCAATACGACGGCTATCGGCAGGAAAAAAACGTCGCGCCGGATTCGGACGTCGAAACCTTTTGCGCCCTACGCCTGTTCATCGATTCCTGGCGCTGGAGCGGCGTACCCTGGTATCTGCGGGCCGGTAAGCAATTGCAAACGACGGCCGTAGAAGTGCGGGTCCAACTGCGTGCTCCACCTCAGCAACTGTTCGACGATTCCGGCCCAGACGCGAGCCAGGCCAACTATCTGCGCTTCAAGCTGCAACCCGGGTCTGCCATTGCCCTGGCCGCACGGATCAAGCAGCCGGGCAAGGCGTTTCTTGGCCAACTGCGAGAACTCTATCTAAACGAAGACGAAACCCATGAGGAGACCACCTACGAACGGCTTCTGGGCGATGCCATGGCCGGCGATCACGCGCTGTTCACAACCCAGAACGCGGTTGAGGCCGCATGGGCCGTGGTCGATCCGGTACTCAGCGACCACGCCTCCGTGCTGCCTTACGCAACGGGGAGCTGGGGCCCAAATGCGGCCGACACCCTGATCGCCGGCGACGACACGTGGCACAACCCTGGGCCGGAGTTACCATGACAGCGCAATGGGTGTTTCTTACTGATCACTCTCGATCTGGCGTCCTGGTTCTCCATCGCCGATGTGACTCGCTCATGAGCATCGCTCTCTGCCTCGCGCTCGGGATACCTCAGTGATCAGTCCTCTCGCCGGCAAACCTGCCCCACCAGACCTTCTTGTCGATGTTGAGCGCCTCGTGAGTGCCTATTACAGCGGCATTCCCGATCCTACCGTGCCGTCGCAACGCGTTGCCTTCGGTACGTCCGGGCACCGCGGCTCGTCGTTCGCGCTGTCTTTCAACGAATCCCATGTGCTGGCCATCACCCAGGGGATTTGCGCCTACCGCAAGCAACAGGGCATCGACGGACCGCTGTTTCTTGGCATCGACACCCACGCGCTGTCGGAACCGGCGCGCGCCACCGTCATCGAGGTGCTGGCAGGCAACGGAGTTGAAACCCTACTAGCCACTGGCGACGACTACACGCCGACGCCGGCCATCTCCCACGCGATTCTGACCTACAATCGCGGACGAACCTCCGGACTGGCGGACGGCATCGTGGTGACACCCTCCCACAATCCGCCCGACAACGGCGGTCTCAAATACAACCCGCCCAACGGCGGCCCGGCTGACCAGCACATCACCAACGTGATCGGGAACATGGCCAATAGCTCACTCGAACAGGAACTGGCCGACGTCAGGCGGATTCCCTATGAGCGGGCACTGCAGTCAAAAACGATGCATCGCCACGATTTCCTGACCCACTATGTGGCCGATCTCAGCCAAGTGATCGACATGGAGGCGATCCGCTGGGCGCACATCCACATGGGCGTTGACCCACTGGGCGGCGCCGGCGTGCATTACTGGGCACGCATTGCCGAACAGTTTCAGCTTAACCTGACCGTTGTGAGCGACTTGGTCGATCCCACGTTTGGATTCATGACGGTCGACTGGGACGGCAAGATCCGCATGGACCCGTCGTCGCCGTATGCAATGCAGCGACTACTGGATCACAAGGATCGCTTTGACATCAGCTTTGCCTGCGACACCGACCACGACCGGCACGGCATCGTGACACCGCAGGCCGGTTTGCTAGCGCCCAACCACTATCTGGCGGTGGCCATCGATTATCTGTTCAACCACCGACCGCAGTGGGATGCGCGGGCCGGGGTAGGCAAAACCGTAGTCAGCACCGGGCTGATCGACCGGGTTGCTGCGCGGCTGGGCCGAACCCTGTTGGAGGTGCCGGTCGGCTTCAAGTGGTTTTCAGCCGGGCTGTTCGATGGCTCGCTCGGTTTCGCCGGTGAAGAAAGCGCCGGTGCAACCTTTCTCCGGCGTGACGGCACGGTCTGGACCACCGATAAAGACGGCATCGTGCCGTCTCTTCTGGCGGCCGAGATCACCGCTCGCTGCGGTGAAAACCCCGCCGTTCGATACCAGAATCTCATCGGGGAATTGGGTTGCCCGATCGCAGAGCGCGTGGACGCGAATGCGACTCCGGTGCAGAAAAAAGCGCTGGCTGCGCTGTCGGCCAGGGATATTGTAGTGAACAATCTCGCCGGCGATCCGATCGTCAGTTTGATCAGCACGGCGCCCGGAAACGGAGCGCCCATTGGCGGAATTAAAATCGCGAGCGCCAATGGCTGGTTTGCCGCCCGCCCCTCGGGAACAGAGGATATCTACAAGATTTACGCCGAAAGTTTTAAGGATGCCACCCACCTGAAACACATTCTCGAAGACGCGCAGGCCATCGTCGATAAAGCCATTACTGATCTGTGATTTTCCCCGAGGGGCCGAGTAGCCGACAAACCAGTGCCGCGATCCTTTCGGGACGGTCAGGGGGCCGCCGACGCAACTGTAGACAGGATTACTTCGACTCTGTGGGTGCTACCATCATCGACCAGCGCAATGCTCTCCTCATCCTGCTCGACACCATCCAGCGATAGCCGCTGGGTAGACGCGCCAGACGCAATAAAAGTCTGGCTGATGTCGATGTGATAGAGGGTATCGCCGTAGCGATAATCCAGCGTATAGGACTGCCACTCGGCAGGCATGCACGGCATAATCTGCAAACGATCGGCCGTGCGCCGCACGCCCAAAAGCGATTCCACGATCAGCCGATACGACCAGCCAGCCGCACCGGTATACCAGGTCCAGCCGCCTCGCCCGATGTGCGGGGCCACGGCATAGACATCTGCGGCCAGCGCATAGGGTTCGGTCTTGTAGGTCGCGACGTCGGTGGGGGAAAGCGTATGATTCACCGGATTGATGATCGCCATCAGCTCCCAGGCGCGGCGCGTGTCGCCCAACTGGGCGAAGGCCATAGCCGCCCAGACCGCTGCATGCGTATACTGGCCGCCATTTTCACGCACGCCGGGCACATACCCCTTGATATAACCGGGGTTCATCGGCGCTTTATCGAACGGCGGATCGAGCAACTGGATCAGGCCTGCTCCGTATTCCGCGCCGCGCCGCACCAATCGTTCATCCAGAGAATTCATCGCCAGAATAGATCGCTCGCGGTCACCGGCGCCTGACAGCACCGACCAGCTCTGCGCAATAGAGTCGATAGTGCATTCCGTGTTGGTGGTGGACCCCAGCGGCGTACCGTCGTCGAACCAGGCACGCCGGTACCAGTCTCCGTCCCAGGCATGTTGTTTAATATTGGCTTTTAGCTGACGGGCCTGACTCACACAGCGGTCGGCAAATCCGGTTTCGCCGCGGTCGGCGGCCAGTGTGGCGAAGTCCTGCAGTACAGAGTAGAGGAAGAACCCCAGCCAAACGCTTTCGCCCTCGCCACGGATACCCACCAGATTCATACCGTCATTCCAGTCCCCCGAACCCATCAGCGGCAGACCCCGCCCACCCATACGAAGCCCGTGCTCAATCGCGCGCACGCAGTGCTGATAGAGGCTGGCGGTTTCCGCAGCACGTCCCGGCAGTTCGTAATAAGACTCCTCACCCGGCTCAAGCGGCCGGCCTTCAAGGAAATGCAGTTTCTCGTCAAGTATGCAGAGATCACCGGTACTGCGGACATAGCGACAGACGGCTGCCGGCAGCCATAGATAATCATCCGAGCACCGTGTCCGCACACCCCGGCCGATCGGTGGATGCCACCAGTGCTGAACGTCGCCTTCGGGGTACTGCCGCCCGGCAGCCCGCAGCAGATGTTCACGAACCACGTCAGGAGCGGCGTGAACCAGCGCCATGCCATCCTGCAACTGGTCACGGAAGCCGAATGCCCCACCCGACTGGTAGTAGCCGCTGCGCGCCCAGACGCGACAAGCCAGAGTCTGATAAAGCAGCCAGCCGTTCGCCATGACATTGATCGACTCATCCGGGGTGTGTACCTGAATTGTGCCGAGAACGTCGCGCCAGTACTTATGCACGTTAGCCAGTGCCGCACGCGCCGAGCCCGGCTGATGCAGACTCTGGGCCATCTCACGGGCCTGATCGATATCAGCACCCGCACCCAGACGGAAAACGATTTCTTCCGTGTCCCCGGCCGCCAGGTCGAAGGGTATCCGGATTGCTCCGCACGGATCCAGACCCGCGCCGATCCGGCCTGAAAGCCCTACCCGGCCCATCGCATCGGGGTTGGCCAGACCATGATTGCGGCCGAGAAAGGCCGTGCGGTCGCCGCTAAACGTACGCCCTGGCCCGTCGGCATCGAGAAACGCGACCCGGCCGGCGAATTCGGTGTTGTAAGCGTTGCGCGCAAACAGCGCACCGCTGGCCGGGTCGATCTCGGTGACCACATGCATGGCCGACTTCGGCCTGAGGTCGGCCAGCACCCATTCCACATAGGCCGTTACCGAGAGCCGCCGTCTATGTTCCGACAGATTACGAACCTTGAGCACCGAGAACTTCACTGCGGCATACCGATCCACATACACCCAGAGTTCGGACCGCAGGCCATGGGCCTCGTGTTCGTAAACCGAGTAGCCGAAGCCGTGCCGACAGCGATAGGTCATTCCGTCAGGGCAAGGCAGCGACGTCGGCGACCAAAAATCACCGCTCTCTTCATCCCGCAAGTAAAAGGCCTCGCCAGCGGACGCGCCGACCGGGTCATTACTCCAGGGCGTGAGCCGGTACTCATGGGCGTTCTCGCGCCAGGTGTAGACCGGACCACTTTCACTGACGACGGCCCCAAAATCCGGGTTGGCCAGCACGTTGACCCACGGCGCCGGTGTTTGCTGCCCGGCATGGGTGGTGATGACATATTCACGCCCGTCGTCGGTAAAGCCGCCCAGCTCGGTGCCCAGGATGAGCTTACTCTCGGCCGCTTCCGTTGCTGGCGTCAACGCGACGTTTCGGGCGCCACGAAGCGGCACCAGCCGGTCGCCACGCTTGATCACGAAAGGCCGCCGCGCGACCTGATCGGCCAGGCTGCCGTGGGCGTCAGTAAGGATCACCCTTGCCACCGACTGCAACAGGATGCGATCTTCGCGGGAGATTTGCTCAGCCAGGCGCACAAAGATACCGCCAGGCCGGTCAATCGAATTGGCTTCGGTGCCAGTGACGATTAATCCCATGATCTCGTCCTGCAGGCTCTGTCGGTAGCCAACGTGATCCTCGTTCCAGATCACCAGATCGGCCCTCAGCCCCTTGAGACGCCAGTAGGCATGGCACTGGATTACCTGCCGGGCCAGGTCGATATGCTCGCGACTCGAGATTTTCAGTAGCACGATTGGCAGGTCACCGGATATCGCAAAGCTCCACAACCCGGACTGGCCCCGCCGATTCTGGGCCAGCAGGCTGGCATCGGCCCGCAGTCGCGCATTGGCGTAAATAACCGAGCCGGCCAGCCGGCGATAGAGCTGGGCACCAATTTCGCTGGCGTTGATCTGGCGCAGCGTTACGCCGCTGTGAGTCGCCGCGATATCCAGTACACGACTGGCAAAATGCCGATCCTGGTACTTGCCGACAAGCCCCATACAGGCCCCACGGTCATCGGCGATGCCGCTGATAATATCGACGGTTACCGACTGCTCGGGTGCAAGAGTAACCCGGCAACGGATGGCGACGATTGGATCGAGCACCGAACCGGCGGTTCCGGATAACGGCCCGGAGGCATCGAGGGCAGCCGGTGCGGAGAGGTTCCGGCCACGACCAATGAAGCGCATGCGGTCGGTCTCACAGGAAACCTGGCCCAGTGGCGTTCCATTCGCCGCCATCAGATGAAACATCCACGGCGTAGGCTCGTCGGGTGAGCGTGGGCGGCGAGTACACAGGATTGCGCGCTGAGATTCGAGAATCTCGGTCTGCACGAACAGGTTGCCAAAGCTGGGCTGAGTCATATCGTCGGCCTGACGCGCCAACACCACTTCGGCATAGCTGGTGATCTCGATCGTGCGTGGCAAACTCGAGCTGTTAGTCAGCCGGACACGGCGCAACTCAATATCGTCCTCCGGTGAGACCACAATCTCCGTATGGGTCTCGATCGAGTGATCGCGGCGCCGGTATTCGGCCCGGCCTTCGGAGAACATCGCCTCATAAGCGGACGCCTTACTCCGGGTCGGCTGATGTGCTGCCGACCAGACGGCGTCGCTTTCTACATCCCGCAGGTAAATGAAGGTGCCCCAATCATCGCGGGTCACGTCCTCGCGCCAGCGGCTGATTGCGACACCTTTCCAGCGACTGTATCCACCACCGGTGTTGGTGACCATGACCTCATAGCGACCATTGGACAACAACTGCACTTCCGGTGCCGGCGTATTTGCACCGATAGGCGTGCAAACCGGGGTCGTCGCATCGTCAAGCGTGCTGAGCCGCGCCATTTCTGCGACATGGGTATGCACAACAGGCGTCTTGGGCACTCGCTCCTGCAGTAGCAGCAGGGTTGCCTGACATTGCGGATCGGATTCAAAACGTTGCTGCATACGGCGTCCGAGGAGCAGTGATCCCAGCGCAAGTAGACTCATGGCCTGGTGATGGACCATGAACGAGCGCACGATCACCTTGGACTGCCCGACAATCAGACGGGCCGGCGTATAATCCACCGCCTCATAGAACCCGTACCGCCCTTCCACACCCTCGTCCGCCAGCCGCTCCAGGTTGGCGCAGGCCGCCTCAGGGTCCACCATCAACGCTAGCGCCGAGGCATAGGGAGCCACCACAGCCTCATCTGCAAGGCCACGTTTAAGACCCAGGCCAGGCACGCCGAAGGCCTGATAACAATAGTTCTGCGCCGCATCCAGCCGGTCGTAGCCGGATTCCGACACGCCCCAGGGGATGGACTGCTGCTTGCCGTAGGTAATGTGTCGCGCGACCGCTGCCCGACAGGTCTGATCAAGCAGGGAGCCGTCATAGGCCGGCATGACCAGCAATGGCATCAAGTATTCGAACATCGAGCCGGACCAGGATAGAAGCACCGGTGCACCCGCTGCGGTGGTCAGTCGCCGGCCCAGCGCGAACCATGCCTCTTGCGGCAGCTGTCCCTGGGCAATGGCTACAAAACAGCACTGTCGAGCCTCCGAAGCGAGCAGATCGTAGACGCTGGAATCACGACGGAATTCGTCGACGTTGTAGCCGATCGCCAGCAGATGGCGGGTCGGATCATAGAGAAAACCGTAATTCATTGTGGCAAAACCGGTCGCCTGCTGCGCCAGCTGCTGGCAGGCGGCAATACGGTGGTTAGCGCGCTTGCCGGCTGTTACGATGGCTCCCCGCAGGTCGCTCAACCACTCTGTTGTAGCCACTGAATGGGAGGCATCGGTCTGTTCGAGCCGCGCATCAATGGCTGCAGTGAGCGCGGTGCCACGCGATGCCAGATCGGCCAGGCTGGGCACAGTTTCCAGGTCGATAAACCCGACCAGGGCCTCGGGTAACGGTGGAAGACTGAGCCAGGGCGCGAAATAGTTGAGCTCGTCCAGAATGGCGTTAATCTGCTGCACCAGTGACGCCATTGCAGCACTCACCTCTTCTATCGCCGACTCCGCACGTCCTGACTTAAGCTCGCTGGCCGCCCGGGCCAGCGGTACCAGTCGATCCCGGATGTGAAAAAGGCTCAGCGGACGACTGCAACAGGGCGGGTCCAGCAGCGATTCCAGTCTGACCACCTCGATCTGCATCTCCTGCGGCACCACAGCACCGAGCATGGCCAGCGTATCAGCCAGTCCATCGAACAGGCGCGGCCCGAGCAACGGTGTGTTCCCAAGATTCAGCAGGCCCGCACGCAAGGTCAGCAGATGGCCGGCCAGATTGCCGCTGTCGACCGATGACACATAGCGTGGCGGAAGCGGCTGCAGCGATTGCGTGTCGTACCAGTTGTAAAAGTGACCCTGGTGGCGCTCGAGCGAGGCCAGGGTTTTGAACGTCTGTGTGGTGCGCTCAAGAAAGCCACCAACCGTGATAAAGCCAAAGTCACAGGCTGAAAGATTGGCCAGCAGGGTCAGTCCGATATTGGTCGGTGACGTCCGGTGGGCAACTACCGGACCCGGTGCTTCCTGGAAATTATCAGGCGGTAGCCAATGATTCTCGCCGGTGACGAAATCTTCAAAGAAGCCCCAGGTCTTGCGAGATGTGAGCCTTAAAAACAGCAGTTGGTCCTGGCTCAAATGGGCTTCGGCGAGCCGGGTTGGCTGACTGAGCCACCAGGCAAGCGCTGGGCCTGAAGCCCACAGCAAGAGCACAGGCAAAGCGGCGAGGAGCGCCCAGGGCTGCGATACCAGAATGCCGAACACGGCAATCACGCAGACGGCCGGCCCCGCCCACATTCGGCGATAGGTTGTCACTACGTCATCACCGGGCGCTGCTGTGGCGTCACCCTGGATCTGCCATTCCAGTAGCCTGCGACGGCTGACTGTCATCCGCCAGAGACTGCGGGCAATGGCGTCAAGACTGAACCAGGCCTCATAGGGTAAGCAGGCGATGGTGAAGCCAGCCTGAGCTAAACCATGGCGGGTCGAAACCAGCACGGCACCCAGGTGCTGTCGCCAGGGCACGTCCACAGGGCGACGTAAGACGCTAACACCGCCCACCATCATCGGCGGCAACATGACTATCGCGAGCGTTGCCAGGGTCCACCAGCCTGCCTGCGGAACCCACCACCAGCCAAATAGCCAGAGCAATATCAGCACAGCAGGAATGATGCTGCGGCGCAGGTTATCAGCGATCTTCCAACGCGCCAGCGACGGCAACGGGTTGCGCTGAAAGCCCCCTGCCGGCCTTGGCACCAGAGGTAACAGCCACTGCACGATCTGCCAGTCGCCACGGATCCAGCGGGCTCGTCGACTGACATCGGCCGAATAACGGGTTGGGTAAGCCTCGTAGAAATGCACGTCGCTGATCAGGCCCGATCGCGCGTGGCAGCCTTCCAGCAAGTCGTGGCTCAATATGCGGTTATCAGGGAAACGGCCCTTGAGCGTGGCTTCGAACGCATCGATGTCGTAGATACCTTTACCGATGAACGAGCCATCACCAAACAGATCCTGATAAACGTCGGACACCGATCGCGTATACGGGTCGATGCCCGGTTCGCTGCCAAATAGTTGCGAATAGCGCGAGCGCGCCATCCCGGACAGTGTGGCCGCCATACGCGGCTGCAGAATCCCGTAGCCGTTGCGTACCCGCTGACCACGGGCATCAAGGTAAGGCCGGTTTAACGGATGAGCCATGGTGCCCACCAGCTCGCGGGCTGCATCACGCGGCAGGTGGGTATCGGTATCGAGTGTAATCACATATCGCACATCCGCGAGCATCTCGACATTGCCCACCAGATGAGTAAATGAATGCCAGCCGTCGCCACGCAGCGCCGCGTTCAGATCAGCCAGCTTGCCACGCTTGCGCTCGCGCCCCATCCAGAAGCCCTCGGAGCCATTCCAGAGTCGCGGGCGATGGAACAGAAAAAAGTTATCGCAGCCCATGCCGGGGTACTTGTCATTCAGCGCCCGGATCCCGGCATCAGCCTGTGCCACCCTGGCCGGATCCTCTTCGCACCACTCGGCCTCTGCGTCGCGCAGATCAGTGAGCAAGCCAAACTGAATCTGCGGATCACGATTGCCGAGAAAGCACACTTCCAGGGATTCAAGCAGGGACTCGATGTGGTCACTGCTCTCCAGCATGCTTGGCACCACAACCAGTGTCCTCAGGTCCTCTGGTAACCCGGCGGAAAAATCCAGTCGCGGCAGGCGTCGCGGCGTTACCCACATTGTGGCCGCCCAATTGGTCAGCGCTGAAGCCAGCTGGCTGGCGGCCAGGATCGCAATCACACCGAGTATTACCAGTAAGCCCGTGCCAAGTTGATCGTGATCGGCCAGTGCAAGTAACCCACCGCCGAACACCAGCGTCATCAGACCAATCGCCCCCAGATACAGAGGCAGGGCCGCACGCCTCAGCTTCCTTCGCAAACTGCTCAGAGCTGTGCGTTGTAAATTGATCGCATTTTCCAGCTGCTCGATGCCACGATCGATGAGGTAGAAACCGACATGGGTGGTTACCGGGTCAACGTCTGGACGGCTGGCCTCGACCACTGCCAGAGCGATAGCTGCTTGAGCGATTTCCGCTTCGGACCGGTCGCTACGCTTGGCAAGGCGATCAACCACCTGGCGGTAACGATCTCGCGAGGCGAAATCCATTGCTCGATAAAATGCAGCGGGATCATCGACAAGAATCCGCTCGACCGCGCTATGGGCTTCGACAAAAGTTCGCCAGTCCTGTGCACTCAGAAAACGCAGACTGGTGATGGTGTTACTGATCGATACCTGATCGCTGGCCCTTTGCTGGTTCTCGGCACGCACTAAACGTTCAATGGTCAGACTCGATTCCGCCAGACGCTGCTCAATCCAGGTCAACGGCAATGCCAGAGCAGGCCCATGGCCTTGAAGGCAGCGCACCAGCTCAGCCACGAACGGACTGGTTATAGGCGGATCAGAACGGGCCATATCAGCGATGGTGAGTACCAGGCTCTTGGGGTCGCGTTCTGCAACGGCCATCATCTGGTCAGCCCATGTACGGGCCTGATCGAGATGCAAATGCGCCGCAGTGATTTGCGCCCCGACACGGCGCAGATTCTCGATTAACGCCAACCGTAGCATGATCGGTATCGCCCACAGCTCGCCCAAAGTGAGCGGGGTCACGGTTTGATACGCAGCGACGAAACCGCCGAGGATCTCAGCGTCCAGCGCTCCATCACCATGGGCGATCACTTCTAATGCCAGATCATAGACCCGCAGCAGCCCCTTGGAGTTGCCTTCGATCAGTCTCGGCAGTTCCCGGCTGTAATTGCGCGGCAAATGCTTGCGCGCAATACGGATCTGCTCCTCGATCAGGTAGAGATTGTCGAGCAGCCACTCACCGGCCGAGGCAATACGTTGTCGCGAGGCGGTCGCCTCGGTCAGCAAGGTACAGGTTTCAATCAGTACCCGTTCGTTGTCATCCAGGCGCCGCAGTAGTGAAATTCTGGGGCCGCCTTTGTCAACCACATGGGCCTCTGCCAGAGCCCGGCCGTGCTGCACCATCTGTTCCACACTGAACAGCTCCGCGCGCAAAGGCGTGGCGTCGGCATCCATCCCTTTACTGGCTGCGCCGCTGCCGCCCACGGCGGTCATCCTGAAAAGATTTCTCAGGTTGAATGACCTCCCGCGAATCATTGCATCCGCCCGGAGCCAGACGCCTGTTGCCCGAAAGAGACGGGACAGCTCCGGCTGCCCTCAAAGCTGTTCGGGCGTGCTCTGCGGTTGGCCATAGCGATCTCACGTATTTGTATTGCCGGATTCAAAGCGATCATTACCAGAAAGTGTCTGGTCGCTACGCTATAGATACACGCAGGAGCAGACGTTATCTGTCTGGCAACGCACATAGGACCGTTTAAGCGGAGCCCTGTTGACTCAATAGTTTTTGCAGGGTTTATAGCGTTGAAAAACCGGTCAGTACTAACTTCCGCGAATTGTCGTGAAAGACCCGAAGGCTATAAAAAGGTGAGACGAAAATCGCTCGCCGCAAAGTGAATACCTTGGCTACAGCGACATATTCGTATAGGCCCCAGCTTTCAGGGCAAACCAGTCATTGCTGTTAACCACCGTATCGACTGTTGGACTGGTCAGGCGATTATTTGCCTCATCTGATCACCGGTTATGCGACCATCTACAAGACTGATCGTGCGATCACAGCTTGCGGACAGGCGTGGATCGTGAGTGACCGCCAGAACAGCGCACCCTATTTCCCTGTTAAAACGCCGGAAGAGTTCAAACACGTCCGCTGCTGTTTCCGTATCCAGATTTCCGGTCGGCTCATCGGCCAGTAGCAGCGCCGGCTCTGTCACCAGGGCGCGGGCGATGGCGACTCTCTGCTGTTGTCCACCGGATATGAGATTGGTTTTTTTATTGGCAAAGTCATGAAGGCCAACAGCCCGCAGCAAACTGAGTGCGTGTTCGACGTGAGCTTTCGACGGCTTTCCGCTGCGGATCATCAAGGGCATCAACACATTTTCAAGCACAGTGAATGCCGAAATTAGATGGTGAAACTGGAAAACGAAGCCAATTGACTCGTTACGCGCCCGGGTGCGGGCCTCGTCATCCATCACGCTGGTGGCTTCGCCAAGCAGAAACAGCTCTCCTGACGTCGCTGAATCAAGCAAGCCGATCACATTAAGCAGGGTGCTCTTGCCTGACCCCGACGGTCCCACCAGCGCTGCAAGCTCTCCCCGACTGAGCGTCAGATCAAGCCCGTGCAAAATTTCCACTTCGAGTGGCGTCCCCGTATGGTAGGACTTGCGCAGTCCTTGCAGCCGCAGCACTTCTTCGGCCAGCTTTGGGTCAGTTTTCAGCTCAGACATAACGTATGGCCACAGCCGGATCCAGGTGGGCGGCGCGGCGGGCCGGCACGGCAGCGGAGAGCACACCGGTGACTGTGGCGAGAGCGATAGCGGACGGCCCAAGCCAGGGATCAACAGGAATATAGAAAAGCTTCGGGCCAAAGATATTGAATACCTGCACTAAGCCATACCCTGCAGCCGAACCCGCAAGTGAGCCCAGAAATCCCAAGATCCCGCCCTGCAACAGGAATACCCGCAAAATTTGTGGCCTACTGCTACCCATTGCCCGCAGAATGCCAATCTCGCGAGTACGCTGCACGACACTGACCGCAAGTACGCTCGCTATGCCAAAGGCCACCGAAACGCCGACAAAAATTCGGATCATCTGCGTCGACATGGATTGTGAGCGAAGCGCGTTTAGCAGCTCGGCATTGGTTTCCATCCAGCTTTCGGCCTTCAGCCCGGTCAACGTACTTAGACGCCTGGCGATCGCATTGGCCTGGAACAGATCCGTAACCCGAGCATCGATAATCGTCACGCCCCCGGGAAGATCAAGCAGTGCCTGTGTTTCTTTCAGACCGACATAGACAAAACGCTCGTCGGCTTCGCGCACGCCCAGGGAAAATATACCGCCAATCTGCAGGTTTTTTTCACCACCGAAGCCAGCATCCACGATCAGCTTGTCGCCCAGTGTAAGACCCAGAACCCTCGCAAGCTCGGCGCCAATAACTGTTTCACCGGCACCGGTTCGGAAACGACCTTCCACCATGTTTTCGTCAACTCGCACAATCTGCAAGTAGCGCTCGGGCTCGATCCCAACGAGCACAACGGAACTGCGGGCAACGCCCCGGCGTGCGAGAGCTGGGCCAGTGACCATCGGCGATACCGCTAAAAGCTCAGGCTGCTGGTCTAGCACGGCAAGCACTTGCTGCCAGTTGATGATGGATTGTAGGCGTTGGGGGCGATGCGTCTCACTGATGAGAGCGACAGTATCCGGAGGAGTCTGAGATACCCGGTTATATGCCTCGGGCGCCTCGAACCGTATGTGCGCTTGTGAGCCCAGCGTACGGTCTATGATATTGGCTTGAAGGCCGGTAATGAGCGCAGTAATGAATACGATAACGGCAGCGCCCACGCCAATGCCGGTTATGATGAGCAACATCTGCAATGGATTATCGCCCAGAAAACGCAGCGCAATTTTTGATTCCACCCACAGAGAATCAGCCAGGCGCATGGCTCAATCCTCTTCTATGGCAAGCAGCGTCCGCTGATCTACGCGAACTCGTGAGCCCTCTTCGGCATCGGCACTGAGGACAAGGTCACCCGCCTCGAGACCTTCAAGAATTTCGCTGGCGAACATGCCTCGCAGGCCTAAAGTGACCGGTACTTTTACCACGCGGCTGTCGCGCACCATCAAAACGTCAGCCGCATTGCCCCGGATATTCCGTAGCGCATCATTGCCTGCTACCAGCGTGTCGGCACGTGTGGCAGTGGTAATCGTCACTGAAACGGTCATACCCTGACGCAGAAAATCCGCATCATTGTCTAGCTTCAGGTGCACATCCAGCGTGCCGCGGGAGGTGTTCACAGCCGGAGCCATAAAACTCACCCTGGCATCAAGTACCGTTTCAGGATAGGCATCTGCCACGACCCGAGCAGGCTGTCCGAGTTCCAGCTTGCCGACACTTCGCTCGTCCACGGGCACGAGGATTTCGCGACTCATTGCGCTGTAGATTTCGAGAAGGGTCCGACCAGGCTGAACCAGGTCACCCGGCTCGACGTCACGCGATTGCACGGTGCCGGCGATACTGGAAATAATTCGCGTCTTGTCCAGAGTGGCCTGCGCGACTGCCAGACGCTGCATTAATTGCTGTGTCTGGGTCCCTCCCGGCATAAGCGTGGCAAGTTGTGACTGCAGACGGTCACGGACCGAGCGAGCTGCCACTTCAGAACTGCGTGACTGCTCAAGTTGTTCTGCGGAAATTTGCCCATGCGCAAACAAAGCTTCACGCCGTTTGAGTTCACTGACCGCCAGTTGATGGGCATTGGCGGCCTCACGCAAAGCGGCCTCGGCCTGTGGGCGCATCGACAGTGCTAATTCCGCCAGAGCTGCTTCGGACTCGCGCACTTGTGCCAGCTGCCCGTCATCATTCAGTTCCACCAGCACATCACCCGGATTAACCCAGTCCCCCTCCCGCACATGGCGGGCCTTCACCACACCGGTCACTTCGCTGCCAATCTTTACCAGCGACTGGCTGCTCACGGTGCCGCTTGCCACGACCTGCTGCAGTAGCTGCTGCCTGGTGATTTTGTAGCCAGGCAACAGCGGACCTTGCCATTGCTGGTATATGTATACGGTCAAGGTGGCGAGGACAATTACAGCCACAACAAATGGAATGATTGTGCGTCCTTTCATCGAAGAATCCTCACGTAACCACCCGCCGAGACGCTTTCACATAGGTGAGATTGGCGAATAAGAAAGCGCGACACCCATAGCCAGCCAGTGCCTATAGGCCATACTACCCCTTAGGATGTTTTCAACACAGACTCATTTATAAACTGAAGCCCGAACTTGGCGGGATCTGCCAAGAACAGCGAATTGCCCATGAACAAGGACGACATGACACATCACCGAGTCGCACCAAAACTCGCATCGTTGGCGGTTCTATTGCTGGCTACCTTGGCGATGTACGTAAGCCAAGGGTTAATTCACACGCTGGTCCCGCTTCGGCTCGCCAGTGGCTCTGCCTCAGGCTTTGTCACGGCCTGTTATTTCGTGGGGTTCGGCCTGGGTGCTTTTCTGGGCCCCCTGCTTATCAGGCGCGTCGGCCATATCCGCGCATTTGCCGGCCTGCTGGGCATTGTCATCGTTGCCGTGCTGTCCCTTGCGCTGATCGACGCTCTCTGGTTCTGGGGACTGATCCGACTGCTGCAAGGCGCCAGTATCGCCGCCGCAGTGCTTGTGGTTGAAGCCTGGTTGGTCAGTGCGTCCGGCCCCGAGGCCCGCGGACGGGTACTTGCGGTCTACACACTCGCGGTTTATGGAGGCATTGGCATCGGACCACTGTTTCTGGTCTTCTTTCCAGATGCGCTCTGGCAACCATTCAGCGTCGCCGCAATTATCCTGTGCCTGGCAGCGGTGCCGGTATTGTTCTGGCGCACGGACGCGCCACCAATACCCACCCGTACCCCCGCCAGCTGGCGGCGCCTCACAAGCGTCTCGCCAGTCAGTCTGGCAACGGCCTCTGCGGCCGGCTTTTCAGGGGGTGCATTTACCGCGCTGGGGCCGATCTACGCCATCTCATTAGGCTTGGACACGTCCGGTGTCGCGCTGATAATGAGCGTGCCCGTGATAATTGGGCTGATTCTGCAATGGCCCGTGGGAGCGCTGTCCGACCGTTACGAGCGCCGCCGGGTAATGTCCGGCGCAACACTGGTCTGCGCCAGCTTCGCATTCGCGCTCATCTGGGGCCAGAGCCTGGGAGTGGCTGTGGTCTACTGCTTGCTGGCAGGCTTCCTGGTGGCCATGGTAGCTCTGGCGCTGACTGGCGCCTACATTCTAATGGACGTTCACCACTATGCCCGGATTGCCATCGTCGATAAGGGGGCTTACACCAACCTCCCTTCCTCAACCCCGACAGTGTTTGAATTGGAGCCGCGGACCGTCCCCGATCCGGTGACTGAAAACGACCTAACCACCACCCGCCCGGATGAGTCAAAGAACCCGGATGCATGATGGAAGGAGAAAAGTCCCCATCACCCATTTGATCAGCCCGATATCCTGGTTGTGCATATACTCTTATGGTTATTCATCCAGACCAAAGGAGGTTTGAACATGAGGTCTTCCAGCCGCGAGGAGCTTCTGGATGAGCACCAACCGAATGCGGTGCGCGCCCGGCTGGCAAAGCCAATGCGAGCATCAATGCTACCTGATGCTGTACTCGGAGGTATTGATGGCTGTGTCACTACCTTTGCGGTGGTATCCGGTGCTTTCGGTGCGGGCTTTTCGCCACAAGTCGCATTAGTCCTGGGTTTTGCCAACTTGGCTGCTGATGGCTTCAGCATGGCAGTGAGCAACTATGAGGCTGGCCAGGCACAATTGGCTCAGATTGCTAGCGCTGAAAAGGTCGAACATCAACATATCGCCTTAGTGCCAGAGGGTGAGCGAGAAGAAGTTCGCCAACTGTTCCAAGCGAAGGGGTTTGAGGGGGAGTTGCTTGAACAGGTAGTTGAAGCTCTATGTCACGATCCGGAGATATGGGTCTCAACCATGTTACGAGAAGAGTATGGGTTTTCTGCTGCTGGAATGAGCCCCTTGCGATCTGCTCTGACTACCTTTGCTGCATTCCTTTTGATCGGAACTTTGCCCCTTTTGCCCTATGCCCTGCCAGGACTCAGTTCCACAGCTCAATTTCTGGCCTCCCTCGGTGTAGCAGGGTTTGTATTTTTAGGTATCGGCATGCTTAAGAGCGCGGTATATGGTGAGCCTGTCTGGCGCTCAGGACTACGTACGTTGTTAATGGGAACCGCCGCAGCCGGACTGGCTTTTGCTACCGGCTATTTCGCAAATGAGTTACTAGGTGACTGACCATATCACCACCACGACTATTTGTGGCACCGACCTAAAGGCCTGCAACAGGCCCTGTCGATGTTCCGCTTTGCGACTTTGCTGACAGAGGCTTTCAACGTTATGCGGGATTACCCGGGTTCCGCGTTTGTTCTGGTAGATGATGGCAGCAGCGACCAGACACTGGATGTCGCCGTGCGGACAGCCAGGGCTCTTAAAGGCCAACTGATTCCCGTTCGCCATGCCCAGAGCGTCGGCCAGAGTGTTGTCCTGGCCACCGGCATAAGCAAAGCCAAAGGTGATCTCATTGTGACCATGGACGGTGATGGCCATCGTTTTATACCGGCACTAGTGCGCAGCATCGGTGGCGAGACTGCTATCGTGGAAGTGAACCATCGGCCACGTACAGCCGGGCTCTCCAAATACAACGCATGGAACAGAACCCGGGCCGGGATACGCGATCTGTTCGGCGTGTTATGGCTAAGGCACCGGACTTGTGCCCCTAATATCGCAAGCCCAATTATTGCCAAGCCCATCGATGCTAAAACCCGGCCGTCGGTAACGGAGCGGGCCTGATATGTTCCAATGGTCCCGCTGGCTGGCGTTTGCCATGCTGGCGCTAGCTGGCTATCTGGTCATCCAGAATGGCTGGCTCGACTTTATGGCAGACAAGGCCCAAGTGGCGGACTACCTGCAAAGTCTCGGGATGAAGGGCCTGCTGGCTATGAGTCAGCCCTCTTCCTGTGACGACTGAACTATCTGTAGCATGAGATTGAAACCATACAAACAAAACCTGACTGTAGCATGCTGAGGTGTAAGGATTTTAGAAATCACACCAATATACAGAAACGTTTTTGGGGGTATATTTTGGGGTACAGTGAACAATAAAATTATTTAATATATGCATAAAACATAATCTTAACGCTTGCCATGAATCCTGCCGGGGGAACCGTTTTATTATAAAAATCAATATTTAAAAATTACATACGCCAACCGGCTTACCCACTAACTCCAAAACCATGAATATAATGAAACCGCTGCAGACACGGGGTTTTTCTGTGCTCCCTTCACGCCCCTGAGTAGATGCAAGACCTTCCTTGTCGCATCAGCCGTGCACATCGTAGAGGCTACCTGACACATTGATTAGCATATTGTCACTACAGTTATTCGACCTGATCGGGACTGTGCTAGGCTTTCAAGACGTATCGCTCGGTGCGCCGGAAAATTCACGGAAGCCCTTGGCTTGTAGCTTTCGTAAATCCAGCATCAGCGTGCATAACGATTACAAGCAGACCACAGCTAATTAGTAGGTGCTTAGTAAGATGGGCCTGCCTGCAAGGTGGCGAGGACAACTGATGCGTGATATTGAAGCCCAAGACGTATTGGCAACGCAGAAAAAACTTTATTACAAATTGCTTGGAAAGCGCGGCGCAATAACCTCCCGCAATGCCAGGGATCTTGCTGCTCAGTCACTCCTTTTACTGGATGATGCCGAGCAATGCTGGCAGTTTGTGACCGCATGGTTACAGTCCTACTTCGATGCTGATCGGGTGGATGGTGGACGCGGTAGCCCGTTTAACCCGGTTTACACTCCGGCTCAGGCCGAATCTTTCGCTTCACGAGCGCCAATTTCATCCATGCGTGCGTTGCGGGTCGAAAACTCTGATCCTGGCGTCCGTGAGCTTTGGGTTTCTGATAAGCCAGTTGTTTATGTCGATATTACGCAAGAACCGAGATTTCGATCCGGGCTACGTCACGCATTGATCACTGCCGGGACGACAACCAAGTTGGCCGTCGCCCTTAAAAGCGGTCGCCGCCCATTCGGCTTACTGTGCTTGGACCGCGTGGTATCGACTAGACCCTGGGAGGGCAACAATTACGAAAGCTTTCAGAATATCGTACAAGAGGTTCTGACGCCCGTGCTTGATGCCGCTGAGAGGTTAAGCAGCCCCTCAACTCGTGTTGTGTCTGAGCCACAAACCGGTTTTGCCTATAACGTTTCTGATTGTCGGCTTTCCGCGTTGACGACAGCAGAGAAAGCGGTGGCCAGACTGGCTGCATCAGGAATGAGCTATAAGGAAATCGCTCGTGAACTAAACCGGGCATTCTCAACAATTGATCACCAGCTGCGTAGCATCCGGAGAAAGCTGGCCGTCCGTTCACACTCTCAGCTTATTTCTTTGCTGGCGGCGCAAGAAAATGCCAGTTATTTCGCCCCTCCCTCCCGTAATCGCGAATATTCGCGATAGCAGACACCTCTCCCTGCCGTCTAGCATCATGAATGCACCTTCAAAGTAAAGTGCTTGATAGGTTTAAAACAAAAACATTGTAATGAACATAAGGAGAGCGTGATGCAAGCGACCACCAATACTCCAACACTCGAGCAGGAGGTGTCATGAATTCCATTGTAAATATCCCTGATCTGCCGGCTACCTCTCACCTGGCGCCCAGTGAGCTTCCTTTTGTCACCTTCATGGAAGGCCTCGAACTACAAGTTCTCCATATAAGCATTGAGAGCGGACTGTGGGTAGTAAGAACCCGTTTCGCACCGGGCATCACGCTCCCGCGGCACAAGCACACCGGTGAAGTATTTGCGATCACCTTTTCTGGTTCCTGGAAGTACCTGGAGTACCCTGATTTGAATACTGCCGGCTCATACCTCTATGAGCCCGCTGGGTCCATACATACATTGCACGTGCCGGAAAGCAATAATGAAGTGACCGAGGTATGGTTTGCTATTCATGGTGCAAACCTAAACCTCGATGAACAAGGCGAGGTCGACAGTGTATGGGACGCTTCCTTTATGCTCGAAACGTATCGGGAACTCTGTGCCGCAGAAGGGCTTGATAGCTCTGGCATTATCATCACCTGAAGCAATTGCCGCCCTGCGAAGGGCGGCAATGCATTATTGCCAACCCACCACAGTGCCATCGGCGCGTCAGTAAAAAATACTCAACTTATTCAGAGAACGCTAGCACAGAAGCCCGCCCATTAAAGACCAATAACAATAGCTGAAAAGGAGCGTTACCATGCCGACCATCGATGTCAACGGAACTTCTTTATATTACCAGGATCAGGGGCCGAAGGATGCGCCTGCGCTCATTATGAGTCACTCCCTGTTTTTTGACCACAGGATGTTCGATCACCAGGCCGAAGCGTTTTCGGACCGTTTTCGTGTCATTCGATACGATGATCGGGACCAGGGAATGAGTGCCAGCTCTGATCTTCCACTAGTCGATATGGATACCTTGACAGATGATGCTATTGCTTTGATCGAGAAGCTCGGAGTGGGTCCTTGCTTCTTTGCCGGCAACTCTATGGGTGGTTTCATCGCTTTGCGTTTAGCTGCGCGCCGACCAGATCTCTTGAAAGGCTGTATAGTTCTTGGCTCCAGCGCAGAGGAAGAGTTAAAGTTTGAAGACTTCCAGCCTTTGGTTGAAGGTCTTCGAGTACGCGGCACCGAGCCGTTTATCGAACAATTAATGTACATCATGTTTGGCGATGATTATCTTGCCGATCCGGCAAAAACGGAGGAGCGGGAAATCTGGTACCAACGAATGCTCAACCTTGGCTCAGGTATCGCGCGTAGTGCCGACGGAGTTATCCGGCGCAAAGAGGTTATCTCTGAAATCAGGAACTGTGTCGTGCCATTATTGGTTTTGGCGGGTGAGCAGGATCACGCTTATCCTCCCGAACGTTCAGAGAAGATTGCTGAAGCCGCTTGCAATGCTAGTCTTGTAGTAATCCCGGGGGCCGGACACTCCGTGTCTCTGGAGCGGTATGAAGAAGTGAATCAACATCTGCTTAAATTTATGGAACGGTATGGCTGATCCTGATGTCTTGTTTGCAGGTTCGGAAGCCCCAAATACGAGACCGATACTGCACTACAATTTTAACCGCTGCGTTGAAAGGTTTTCTGTACCGGCGTAACCCATGGATCCTCAACGATGACCGAAGGCATTGTCACACCCCTCACCCAGGCACTTGCCGAGGGAAAGCTGACCCGGGACGAATTGAAATCCCTGATGCAACGCTCTGACCGGCCGGCCCTGCGCCATCTGGCGCTGTGGGTGCTTGTGCTGGCCGGTACCACAACGCTGGTCACGCTTGCATGGAACAGCTGGCTGATCTGGCCCGCGATGTTCCTGCATGGCATCGTGCTGGTGCATCACTTCTCGTTACAGCATGAATGCGTGCATTACACCGTATTCCGTACCCGCAAACTGAACAATATCGTCGGGCAGACCTGCGGACTGATTATCATGCTGCCGCACCGCTTTTTTCGGTATGAGCATTGCGACCACCACACCTATACGCAGTTGAACGGCCAGGATCCGGAACTGATCCCGATGCCAAAGACCTATGGTGAATACCTTTTCTATCTGTCTGCGATCCCCTACTGGAAAGCCAAGTTCACCGAGATTTCACGGCACGCCATGGGGCGGCTTTCGGACGCCGAAAAGCACTTCATTCCGAAGGAGGAGCATGCCGCAGTGTACCGGGACGCACGGATGATGCTGGGACTATACGCGCTCATCTTCGCGGGCATGGCGGTCACCGGTTGGTGGGGGCTAATCTGGTACTGGATAATCCCGCTGTTCCTCGGCGAGCCGGTGATGCGTTTCATCCGGATGACGGAGCATGTGGGTCGGCCGAACGTGACGCGTATGAGTGAAAACACCCGAACCAACCTCGTCTCGGCGCCCATGCGGTTTCTGTGCTGGAACATGAACTACCACGCGGAACATCACTATGTTCCCCTGGTTCCCTATCATGCTCTGCCACGCCTGCACGAAAAGCTGCGCAGGCATATTCACGTCGAGCCGGACGGCTATCCCGGTGCGCATATGGATATCCTGAACCAGATCCACGGGACGCGGGCATGAGCGATAAACCCTGGCGCGATGTGATCGCGGTGGACGAGCTGGAAAAGGACTGGGTCACGCGGGTCGAAGTTGGACGGCGGACCATAGCGGTCTATGATACGCCTACCGGAATCTATGCATCATTGGCGCTGTGCACTCACAACGGGGCCGATCTGTGCGACGGTTATTTCGACGATCATGTCATTGAATGCCCGCTCCACCAGGGCGCCTTTGACGTTCGCGACGGCAGCCCCGTTGCCGCGCCCGCAACGCGGGCAATGCGGGTGCTTGAGGTGCGGGTGAAGGATGGCACAGTCCAGATAAGGTAGGCAGATGAAACCGGACGCACTGGAACGGTTTCGCCAGCGACTGCTGGAACTACGTGAAGAGCTGCTCTCGACCAGTGATGTCCGGGACCAGGCCAGCGGGACTGTGCAACTGGATGATCCTACCTGCCTCTACTGCATAGTCTGCGCACGATCGTCCTGATTATTGGCCAGGAGGAGCTGTTTCAGGTTCATTGGTAGCGTTCCGGCTGAGGAAACCGCGTGCCCCCCGAACGCGAATTCAATTGCTCTATATTAATCGGCACTCCTTCATCGTCCAGTTCCACCATGCCGATCCCGGCATTGTTCCAGAGCCTCTCCCCTGCTTCACGGCCCTCGGGCATTCGCGGTGTCACGCGCATGCGTCGGCGTTTAGTAAACCAGTTAAGTGGCGACCAGGGCGCATAGAGCCAGCGATTTGTCCGGTCCAGCCACTCCAGAAGCGTGTTGGGGAACTCGTTCTTGATACCGCTGCTGGTAATCTGCCAGATTCTCGGCCGGTCCGGGCGATTGCGAAGACGCACGTCATAGGCGAATGAATAGTGAACGTCGCCGGACAGTATCACGAAGTTTTCCGGCGTGCGGGAGTGTCGGAAGATATTCAACAACACGTTTGCAGCGCCGCGGTGGGCCATCCAGTTTTCGGCATCCACCACCAGCGGTTTGCCAAGAAAGGTAAACACCTTCTGGATGACTTCAATCAGCTTTACACCGAACATGGGCGCTGGCGAGACAACGATCACGGCCTTTTGGTCGATGATGTCCTGCTGGAACCCGGTCAACGCTTCCCAGTCCATAAGTCCTGACGGCCGCGCCCGATTAAGCTCGCTCCGCCAGCGGCGGGTGCGGGAATCCAGCACCACGATTCTGGGCGATGTCTGCAGCGCGTAATGCCAGTGCTCAAACTGCAGAAGCGCGTCAATCAGCCCGTCCTGGGGAGACTCATCATACATATCACTTTTTCCGACCGAACCTGTCAGCGCCTGAATTGATGGCATGAGGCCGTCGAAGGCGTCGGGATTATTGCCCCACCCCTGGCACAGCAGATAGGCAATCAGGGCATTACCCACAATGCGCCGGGAGAACGGATGCTCATAGGTTGTGGCCTCCCACAATGCAGAAAGGTTCCAGTCGTCCGTCACGTCGTGGTCATCAAAAATCATGTAGTTCGGGAGGTGGGCCATTACTCGTGCGACGCGGGGTAATCCGCTAACGAATTCGTCAATCGCCGCCTGCTGGCCCTGATAGGTGGTGCCCTCCCCGGCACTCAACGCCGGCGGTTGCTGATCAATCAGCCCCCAGCACACCGGGGACCAGACCAGCAGGTACATCGCCATGACTTCGCCGAAGGAAATCAGATGGTTCTGGGCGTTGGCGGTGGTGAACACCGGTTTTCTGACACCGCCAAAAAACCGCTCGGTCACGGCCTCATTGCTCTGAACATCCGGCAGCAGTTTTTCCCGGTGAAAATAGGTATCCGGATGTTCCCGAAGCGCTTTGCTGTCACTGACCACGCTGCCGGTGAGGGTCTCGTCGTAAAGACCCAGACGGTCAATCAGCTCATGGATGGCCCGGAGCATGGGGCCCGCGACATCGTCGGCATATATCTGATCGCCGGTCATCAGCATCATGGCCGGACGTTTTTCACTGTCCGACTGAGCGGCCAGAAGCACCCCATCGGCTCGAACCAGTCCGTCAGCCGCAGAGGAATGGGGCTTGCGACAGGACCCATGGATCAGCCGATCCACCCGGTCCTTGATGACAAAGTCGGGCCGATCTGCACCCGGCATGCAGAGGTGTGGTGCCCAGTCCGCTATCCAGGACTCTTCATTCTTACCCTGACCACCCGACACCAGGTCAGACACGCCGAGGTCGTATCCGATGCGGGTATTCAAGGGCAAAGCGTCGTCCAGCTTGAGGTCGATCAGGTGCAGGCAGGCGAAAGTGCCGAATCTTACCCGGGTGACCTCTGACTCCGCCAATTCCCGGTCAAACCAGGGTTCCTCTGAATCCTGAATATATAAGCGCACTCTGAGCGTCAGCGATGAAGACCCGGCCAGCCAGAGGGTGAGCCTGTTTAAAGTCGTGTGCCTGAGAACCGGCCCCGCCAACACTGACGGCAAAGACGACAACAGCCGATCACTCATCGATTCCTCCAGACCCACCTTGATGCTCTATCGTCGTTTTGATTCACTCATCCCTGTTGATCAGTTCCAGAAGGATCGCGAAATCCATTACCTTTTTACCATCTGCTCTGTTGCAGGATGATACATTAATAAGGCGCGATGAATGTGAGAGGATTGAAATACTCTGAAACCTTCCATGGGGCGTCTTTGCCAGTGGGATCGAACGCGTAACAAGGCTTCTAACGAACCAGCCTCGCCAGGCCAGAGTGTTATCCCTGATCGTCGACCTTCCCACAGAGACCAGTCTCCCGGGTGTTAGCAATCAGACGGAGTCAGCCAGACACAGACCAAAAGCCGGATCTTCGGCTTCCCACCATTTGCGCATCACGAAACCGGCGTCTTCCAGGAAGGACTCCAGCTCGACCCGGGTAAATTTGTAAGAGTTTTCTGTATGAAAACTATCACCAGCCGTAAATGCCAGCTGTTCCCCGTCGATCGTTATGTGCTGGTCATTTCGGCAGCGCAGGTGCATCTCTATTCGTCGGCAATCTTCGTTGTAGAAGGCGACGTGATCGACTTCGTCAGGCTGGAAACCGGCGTCCAGCAGATCATTGAGGTGATGAAGTATGTTCTGGTTGAAGGCCGCCGTATGGCCGGCGGCATCGTTGTAGGCGGCGTTCAGCACTGCAGCGTCTTTGTGCAGATCCACCCCCAGCAGAAGACCGCCGCCATCGCCGGCCAGCTCCCTTAATCTGCGCAGGAACACAACACGGTCTTCGGGTTCGAAGTTGCCGAGAGTCGAGCCGGGAAAGAATACAAGTCGCGGCGGTGCGGCCTCGTCGGGCCATTCGATAGGCGCGGTGTAGTCGGCCCGCACGGCGTGGATGGGTAAATCGGGGTTCTCCAGCGCCAGTGCCCGCGCAGCATCAAGGAGTTCATCGTGGGATATCTCGATCGGCATGTAGGCGCGTGGTCGCCAATGATCAAGAAGCAGGCGAACCTTTTCACAGTTTCCGGCTCCCGGTTCGGCAAGCAGCATGTTTGACGGCATCAGCTCACAGAGCTCAGGCGCAATCTGACGGAGTAATCTTTTCTCGGTTGCGGTCGGGTAGTATTCCGGCTGCCGGGTTATGGCTTCGAACAGTTTAGAACCCCGGGCATTGTAGAAGAACTTCGGATGGATGGTCGGCTGCGGATTGCGCAACCCCGTCAAAACTTCCTGTGTAATATCAGAAACCGGTGGCTGGTAATTGTGAAAAGACAGGTTCGTTATAACCGGTTCCATCAGTGCCATCGATCTATTCCCTCTCGTTTTGAATGTTTTCAGTATCTTCGGGGCAAAATCAGGTTCAGTTTATCGATACGCCGCTACGACGAAAAAAGACCAGAACCGTCTCTAATCGATGACGCGACACCGGAGCTATAAACCTTGACCTTTTTCAGCACAGCTCAACGTAATGGCATCAGATAAACGGGAAAGCCGGTCGGATAAATGACGATTACCAGACGATTCGAATTTTCAGCCGACACGATACGCTGGTTGCTGGCGGGGGTGCTGCTGGCGTTCATGGCAAGCTTCGGCCAGACCTTTTTCATATCGGTTTTCGCGGGGGATATCAGGCAGGCTTTCAGCCTGTCGCACGGTGAGTGGGGCCTGATCTACACGCTCGGCACCGCGGCTTCCGCAATTGTGATGATCTGGTCCGGGGGGCTGACCGACCGGTTCAGAGTGAGGGTTTTAGGGTCTGCAACTTTGGGCTGTCTGGCGCTCGCATGTCTGATGATGGCCTGGACGCCGACTGTGGGCGTGCTGTTGCTGGCGGTCTTTGCGCTGCGCCTGGCGGGCCAGGGGATGACAATGCAGATCGCGGTTGTCGCGATGAGCCGATGGTTCATCGCATCCCGCGGCAAGGCAATCTCCGTTGCCAATCTGGGAGGCAATGCCGGTGAAGCTATCCTGCCGCTGCTGTTCGCCGCCCTGATGCTTCACCATGAATGGAAAGACCTCTGGTTGCTTGCCGGCGCCGTTGTACTTTTCGGAATCCCGGTACTCCTTTGGCTGCTGGCAAAAGAAAGAACGGTGCAGTCCTGGACGGAGTGTGATCACTCCGTTGGTATTGCGGAACGTCACTGGACGCGAAATCAGGCATTTCGCCACTGGCTTTTCTGGCTCATGGTTCCGGCGCTGGCGGGACTGGCCGCGTTCAATACCGCTTTTTTCTTTCATCAGGTCCATTTTGCGGCCATCAAAAACTGGCAGCACGTTGAGCTGGTCGCCCTGTTCCCGGGCTACATCGTCACCATGGTTGGCGCGACGATTGTTTCAGGTTGGATTATGGATAAAACCAGCGCTGTACGACTGGTGCCCTGGATACAGCTGCCCATGGTCGTGTGTTTCACACTCCTGGCGTACGCCGATACGCTCATTCATGCATCTCTCGGTCTGTTTTTCATGGCCCTGACCACCGGGGCCAATTCGGTGATCACCAACGCGTTCTGGGCAGAGGTTTACGGTACCCGCCACCTCGGCTCGATCAAGGCCATGGCGGCGGCCACAATCGTGTTCGGAAGTGCCGTAGGGCCAGGCGTTTCAGGGTTTCTGATCGATCAGGGGCTGGGACTGGAAGCACAGTTCCGGATCGGCGCGATTTTTTTCCTGTTCACCACTGCGCTGGTCAGAATCGGCGTTACGCGGGCGGTAAAATTCTGAAAAAGTGAATCATCGAAAGTTATTGACCGTATCGTCTTCAACATCTCACATCTCTTGGAAGGCAGGTCGAATGAGCCGCAGCAACGAAGCCCTTGATAGCGATGTCAGCCAGGCCTGGAATCAGGATAACCAGGCCTGGTGGGACTGGTACGTAAGCCTCGCTGATAACACTGAAGAGCCCGGTTCGCTGGAACCCGCCCCGCCGTTACCTGACGTGGCAATGCCGTCGGAGTCGGAAGTAATCGAAGAACTGGCCGCTCCCTACCCACTGACCGACGAACAGATCGGACGTTTTCAGAAAAACGGCTACATAAAGCTTAAAAACGTATTTTCAGCAGGCGCAATGATGAAACTTCGCCGGGAGCTAATCCGGCTTCTACAGGCCGAATTCGGCGTCGATCCCGATCAGGGTGCCCGCGACCGGTTTTTGAGCCTTGAAATGATATGGCCCGACAACCCGCTTCTCAGAGCCTATGTGCTGTCTCCTCGTCTGGCACAGATTTCAGCCCAGTTGATTCAGGCCAATGCCGTGCGGCTTTACCACGATAACGTTCTGGCTAAGCAACCGGAATGTGGTCGCACGCCATGGCATTTTGACGATCACCATTTTCCCCTGGACACCAACGATGTGGTGACCGCCTGGGCCCCCGTGCAAGCCATTCCGCTGGCCATGGGCCCGCTGGCGTTTGCCTATCCACTGGATGTACACAGACTGGTGAATGCCGTTACGTTCGAAAAGTCGGGAACCGGTTATGATCGCGGCGTGGCCGAGGTTTTCGCTCGTAACAACGTCTCTGTCGATCAGACACCGTTCGATCTTGGTGAAGTCAGCTTTCACCATAATCTGAGCTTCCATACAGCCGCCCGCAATCTGACCGACCGCAGTCGAATCGTACTTGCCAACACCTATTACGCCGATGGCGCACGCATTGTGGATTCGCCAACGATGGTCTCCGGAGACTGGCAGAAATTCATGCCCGGCGTTGGCCCGGGAGAAGTTGCAGCAAGCGAGCTTAACCCCATTTGTTGGCCCCCGGAGAGTCATGACCATGAGTGATCTGCTAACGCGAAGTTCCGCCCACTGGTCGGAGGCCGGGCGCCAGGGAATGGAAGCATTCTACAAACTGGCAACCGACGATTACCGACACCTTGCGCAGGCGTTTGACTGGCGCGCCCTGTTCGAAAGTTTTCAGGAAGTGGCCGGTGAGCGATCGCTGCGGCTACTCGATGTTGCCTGTGGATCCGGCAAGTTTCCCAACGCGCTGGTGCGCCATTGCGGGCTGGGCGATGCGACAATACGGCCTGTGCAAACGGCCCTGCTCGACCCCTCAGCCTTCTCCATTGCCGAGGCGAGGGCAGCACTGACACCGCCGTTCTATCCCGCCGCAGAGTTTGAGACCACGCTGCAGGACTTTTTACCGCCGGAAGAAGGCTATGACATTGTCTGGGCAAACCACGCGCTCTATGCCATACCCGAGGAAGAGCTGACGGAGGCACTGGAGCAGTTTCGCGCCGCCATTGCGCCGGGCGGGGCGGGCGTTATCGCCCACAGCGCCGCGGCCGGCCATTACGTAACCTTCCATCGCCACTACCTGGAAGCTTTCGGCGACCCTGATGCAAAACCATACATTTCCGCCGAGACCATTGTAGCTATACTCCGTGAGGCCGGCGCCCAGGTCAGTGTTCATGAGGTCGACTATGACAGCGTCGCCGATGCTGACGATACGGACGCGGTGGAGGGTTATCTGCAGCGGTGCGTTTTTGATGAGCGAATCCCGCTGTCACAGATGCAGACCACCGAACCACTGGCCAACTATCTTTCCGGTTGTCAAAACTCCGTAACATGGCGCTTCCCGCAGCGAGTCTGGCTGATAACGGTGACCGGATAATCAGGATTTTCAGCTTTGCGGTTAATCAACCGAGCGAGACAACAAACCATGGGGGATCAATTTATCCGAACCGAATGGACCGACAGCCTTGAGCGCGGCGCAATGCCGGATTCGGCCGCCCTTCGGGGCCACCTGCGAGCCGTACACCGTGATCACGCGGGGTTCACGGAAAGCTGTGCCATGCGATGTCGGGACCCGGCAGGACAGACCAGCTATGAATGGCTTGCCGAGGCCGTGGACGGTGATCGACACCGGGTGATGCTGGATGTTGCCTGCGGGTCAGGGCCGCTGTTGCAGCTGTGCCATGACACCTTGCCTGGGGGGCTGCGCCTGATCGGCGTCGATATGTCGCCTGACGAGTTGACGCTGGCGCGTAAGCGATTGCCTCCGGGCCGCGTCGAATTGATCGAGGCAGAGGCACAGAAACTTGATTTTCTGCAAGACGAATCCGTAGACGTTGCTCTGTGCCATTGGGCGCTCACGCTGATGGATCCCGTCATCCCGGTCCTCACTGAGATGGCGCGGGTGGTTGCCCCGGGAGGTCGATTCGCAGCACTTGTTGACGGTCCCATGGATGCCGCCCCTGGCTACGAAGCAGTGCACGATCTGATCTACAGTCACGTCCAGGCCCGGTTACCGGATTACGGACTTCGGGATCTGGGTGATCCGAGAGTGCGCGATGCAAAGAGTCTGGTGACGCTTGTTGAAGAAGCGTTTCCAGGCTCGTCCGTCCGAGTCGAAACCCGGGTGGTTTCCATGTCGGGACCGGCGAGAACGGTTGCGGAAGAGGCCTCGGGGTTTTTCTACGCTGCGTTTGTGCTTTCTTCATCGGCACGGGAGCAGATGCTGGAGGATCTTGCCAGACTTCTTGCCGGCCAGTCTTCAGGCCCGGCAACGACGTTCAATATGCCCGTCAATCGCATCGTGGTAGAGGTTCCCGAACGCCGGTGAACCCCTACGAGGCGATCAACGCAGAATCACCAGCGGTTTTCTGGCCGTTTCAAGCATTTTTGTCGTGGTGCTACCCACCAGGAAACGTCGGATTCTGGAGTGGCCATAGGCGCCCATGATCAGAATATCAATGTCGTTCTCTTGCTGATACGCGTGCAACGTCTGCTCCACGTCCCCGTCCCGAATAGCGGTATGAATCTCTGAGCCCTGAGTGGACAACAGGCGTTCAGCGCGTTTGAGTTGTTCCTGATGCTCGGGGTTATCCGCGCCGATCAAAACCAGATGCAGTGGCATGCCCTGAAAGACTGGAGTAGCGGACAGCAGTTCAACGCTCCGAAAAGCGGTGGCGCTGCCATCAAACGCCAGCATGGCGCTGCGGGGCTCCACGTAATCATCAGGAACCATAAGAACGGGCCTGTGGACACTGCGAATCACCGTTTCCAACTGGCTGCCCACGTGGCGACCTGCGGCAGCGCTGCTTTCGCCATGCAACCCCATTACAAAAAGCTGGGATTCGGATTCCAGCTCCACCAGAGAGCTTGCAAGCTCGTCATGGCGCTGACGCTTGGCGGCTTTCTCAACGCCCGACGCCAGAACCCGCTTCTCTGCTTCGTCAAGCAACACATGACCGTGTTTCAGTGCCAGCTTACTGCGTTCCTGATCCAGGCTGACCAGCTCTTCCTGCAGTTGTTCGCGGCTGCCGAGGCCGATATTGCCTGTCATGTCCGTTCTGGCCGGATACTTCTCCTCGTCGAGCACATGCAGAAGCATAAGCGGGGCAGCCATTCTCTGGCTGGCCCAGGCCGAATAGTCACAGACCGCCAGCGCGGCCTCGGAGCCATCAATGCAGGCAACAACGTGATGCGGCATCTGGGCACCGTCATCATGGTTTTCAGTTGTCATAGCTTCAACTCCGTCAGTGGGCCATCAGTCGTTCGACTGCGTCGGGTTTATCATGAACACCAAACCGGTCCACGATGGTTGCGCTCGCCTCATTGAGGCCGATTACCTCTACATCGGCGCCTTCCCGACGAAACTTGACCACGGCTTTATCCAGCGCTGCCACGGCCGTTATGTCCCAGAAATGCGCCCGGCTCAGGTCGATCACCACATTATCCGTTGCTTCCTTGAAATCAAAGGCCTCGATAAACTTCTCTGATGAACTGAAAAACACCTGGCCCACAACGGTGTAGGTCCGGGTGTCGGTCGCGTCCTCATACTCGGAAGTTACCAGCATGAACTGCCCGATCTTGTTGGCAAAGAACAAAGCAGCGAGCAAGACACCGGCCAGTACGCCGAATGCCAGATTGTGCGTTGCAACCACAACAACCACGGTCACCACCATCACAATATTGGTGGATAACGGATGCTCTTTCAGGTTCTTTATAGAGCCCCAGCTGAAGGTACCGATCGATACCATGATCATCACCGCCACCAGCGCCGCCATGGGAATCTGCACCAGCCATTGATCCAGTACCAGCACCATCACCAGCAGGAAAATACCCGCAGATAGCGTGGAAAGGCGCGTGCGGCCGCCGGATTTGATATTAATAATCGACTGACCAATCATCGCGCAACCGGCCATGCCGCCTAGCAGGCCGGACCCGATGTTGGCGATGCCCTGCCCTCTGCACTCGCGGTTACGGTCACTGGTGGTGTCGGTCAGATCGTCCACGATGGTGGCGGTCATCATCGATTCCAGCAAACCAACCACGGTCAGGCCGACGGAGTAAGGCAGAATGATCATCAGCGTTTCAAGGTTCAGGGGGACATCCGGCCAGAGAAAAATCGGCAGAGTATCAGGCAACTGACCCATATCGCCCACGGTGCGGATGTCTATGTTGTAAAACATTGCCACACCGGTCAGCACTGCAATACAGATAAGCGGCGATGGCAGAATCCTGCCGACAACGGGAATCAGTGGAAACAGATAAATGATGCCCAGACCGGCAGCCGTCATGGCGTATACGTGCCAGGTCACGTTGGTCAGCTCGGGCAACTGGGCCATGAAAATCAGAATAGCCAAAGCGTTCACAAAACCGGTGACCACAGAACGGGAGACAAAACGCATCAGTGAACCAAGCTTCAGATAGCCGGCAACAATCTGTAGCACGCCGGTCAGCAGGGTTGCCGCCAGCAGGTATTCCAGGCCGTGCTCCCTGACAAGAGTAACCATCAAAAGCGCCATGGCGCCGGTTGCGGCAGAAATCATTCCCGGACGGCCGCCAACAAAAGCAATCACCACGGCAATACAGAAGGATGCGTAAAGCCCGACTTTGGGGTCCACCCCGGCAATAATGGAAAAAGCAATGGCCTCGGGGATCAGGGCCAATGCCACAACAATACCGGCAAGCAAATCACCGCGAACGTTGGAAAACCAGGTGTTCCTTATGCTACTTAACATAATCAGCAAATCCGGTTAGAAGTTAATAAATCTGGCAAATCGCTACTTGAAAGCGCAAAACATCAAGACGCTGAAATCCGCTGGCCCGCAGCAAACCGGCCATCAGACAAACCGTGCTCAACACGAATAACGAGGGAGGTAATAAAAAAGAATGCTATGGTGGAAGTATCGTCACAGTCTTAATTCAGTATCTTTAATG